>Ga0209589_1000126_pt1 | contig 80801 bp, 32 predicted proteins | sample CowpeawhiteBW_FD_187525 | JGI IMG/M metagenome (GOLD analysis project Ga0209589, IMG submission 187525) | Root nodule microbial communities of legume samples collected from California USA - Cow pea white BW (SPAdes) (version 2) | ecosystem: Host-associated > Plants > Roots > Nodule | place: USA... | reverse complement strand
GACTTTATATTTGAAAAATTGTCGTTCAAACCTCGTAGGAGTTGCATGGCGCGATCTTCGCGTTTTCTTTGGGAAAGAAGGGATGAAACAGTGCAAGAGCATTGTGGTTTGCAAGTGCAGGTCGGGTCTGACCGAAAACTATCAATTTCGTCCCAAAGAACGCGAAGTTTGGTGAAAAAATCAGTAACAGAAAGATCCCCTTGAGACAAATTTGCTGCGTCCATCTGCAAATTTGATATTCGAGCAAGATCTCCTTGTGCAAAGCGATTTTTAAGATCATTCCAGATATCGAAAGCCTGGTCCATCCATATAATGCTGTCACGAATGGAGGGTGAAACGGAATGGACGAGCCATGATACCACCATGCTATTGCAACGAAACCACGCTGGATATGAAGCATGTGTTGTGGCAGGTTGAGGTGCAAAACCAAGAACAAATTCGACTTTGTTCTTTGTAGAAAGCGCAGTGATAACGGAGCGGCTCTAAGAATGGTAATTCATAGCATCAAGAACAGGAGAGACGAGAGAAATAGCCAGATTTTCATTTGGATGGAGATAGAGGTAGTTGTTCATGTTGTTTTCAAGAAGTTGACTTGATGGAAGAGATTGACTTGATGCAAGATGTTGACTTGATGCAAGAGATTGACTTGATGCAAGAGGTTGACTTGATGTGGTGGAAGCCATGAAAAAAAAATAACAAAGAAAGCAAGATCAAGAAAGATAGGCTAAAAAGAAAGATCACTACAAGGCGCATCAGAGCTCTGTGAATGGCTCTCTGATACCATCATAGGATTTCATGATCCATACAGAGGAAAGAGAAAAGAAACGTGTATATGTGAAAGAGTATATGTTCAGAAACATTTATTACATTCAGAAAAAGGAAGCTAAGGAATATATAGCTAGAGTACAAAACAAAACAGAATAACCGTGACCGTGTAAGCTAGGAAGACACGTGATGAGCTTATTACAAACAATGATCAAACATCCATTTCTTCTTATTTCTTGGCTTTTCCCTCTCTTTTCTTTTTTTTTTTCCTATTTATTTTAGAAATTAATAAGGAATGACTATTTTTATTTAAAAGCAACACTAAAAATATGTAAAATATTTTATGGTATTTCAAGTTATTTGTATTAACAATTAAAGGATATTCTTTTGTACCTTTGTGTTGATAAAAATATCTTAGCGTAATTATTTAATCTTGGAAGACCTTGAACATGCTTTTACATGCTATTTTATCATTGTTATGTGACTTCTAATGTATTTTATTTGTAGCTAAAGTTCCGTTATACCATCTAAGGTTATTAGATTCAAGTAAGATAGTCTAATATTCTTTTATTATATACAATTAATGCATGCACTAAATACGTAATCATAAATGTTTCTTTTCATAAAAAAATATTAAGAGAAAAATTATATTTTCTTATATATGCTCAATATACACACATTCAATATCCAAAGCGCTATTTTATACATTTGAGAACTTATGATTTTAAGAAATTGAAAATATTTATGTTTAAAAGTAATTGATTCTTAGTGAAACACAAGCAAATTCTATCTATATTATTATTACATATTATTATATTATTTTGGATTGTTTGTTTGTAACATGCAATACCCTTAAAGAAGTGTAACCTTCCATTCTTGGCAATAGACAAGAAATCACAATAAATATCAAGCAATATTCTTTCACAAGATCAAAGATTTCATTTATCATTGAACATTACATCAAACATAGCCTATATTGAATCATTGAAAAAAATTACAACGAAATATAATGTTCTTAGCTTGAATGTGATTTTTTTTTTGGGAAGTGTGAAAACTTTGTACTCTTCACTTTGTGAAATTATCTACCTATAATACTTTTTGCTATATTATCTCTCTGATGTTTACTCTAGTTAACATTTATTTATCAAGACGAGTGATATTTATATGGCCATATTCAGAATCATCATTTTAATTAGCAAAGTGTGTTTATATATTCTTCTCTTTACCTCTAAGTGAATTTTTTTAAAAAACTAATTGATAAAAAAAATAACTCATTCAAAATCAATATGTTAATATTTTAATCATGTTTTTTTTTTCCAATTTAAATTAGAGTATAGCGGGTATGGGTATCCACGGGTACAGATACTATGATACCTGTACCTGCCTCGTTAACATGTGGGTATTAAAAATACTTGTACCCGTTACTCGCGAATATCCATTTACAATATTCATTTCCTACCCGTTACAGATTTTATCTGCGAATATCTGCAAGTACGAAATTTTTTGACATCCCTAACGACAAGTACGTCCCAATGGCTTCTACCACTGCAATGACCAGTGGTGGATCATGGTAAGGCCTGGGAGGGGCCATGGCCCCCCAATTTTTTTTTTTAAATTATATATATTTTAAAATTTTAAAATTTTTTTAAGACATTTTTAATTATAGGTAGTTTTAGAAATTGATTAAAATTAAATTGTGTGTCTTTTTATTTCTTTTATAAAGCACAACATTTAATGTTAATAGATAACAAAACATAAAATTAAATATAATAAAGAATAAAAATATTTAGGTTTAATTAATTTTGTTGTTGTTGTTTTCATCTAAAGATGTCAATTTGGTCCTCTAGATTGCTTTAGTCTCAATTTGGTCTCGACTTTTGAAAAATTGATGCAATTTGGTTTTTTTGGTTAAACTTAATGGAGCGAATTAAGGATTTTCAGCAAAGTTGACACTAGGATTAGGTTAATTACACTAACAAAAACAAATCATCTTTGTTAACAACTTCAATTTTAATGAAAAAATAATTCATCCTTTTCAAGAAATTTAATGAAAAATACCATATTGCATCAGTTTTTCAACAATCAGGACAAAATTGAAACAAAAAATGGGAGAACAACTTAACATTTTTGGACCAAAACAAGAATGAAAAAAGTAATTAAACCAAATATTTATTAACATATATATATATATATATTATTTTATATCTCATTGTCTTTTCAATTTTACACAAATTGTACCCATTTCAAACTCTCATATGTTTTCTTTTTGTTTTTGAAGAAAAAAAGAAGTTAGAAGCTAATTCATTATTTTTTTTCTCTCATTTCTCATGTATCCTCTCCTTTCTTTTGAAGAACAACAAGTATCTCTCTTAACTTACTTGATAATTAAATATTAATTTAATAGTTAATATTACTTTTTCATCTCATGACACATTTGTATATTCATTTTTTATGAATATAAAAGAAAAAAATATATTATGTGTTTTTTCATAATCAATTTTTAATTGTGACTTGATTATAATATATTTTTATTTTAATAATTATGTTTCTCAATTTTTTATTAGATTATGATAAATTATTTTTAATATTATTATTTTAAAAAATAGGCATATTAATGAAGAATACAAGAATAGATTCATTCTTTAAAAGTGATAAAAGGGAAGTTATTCGTGAAAATGAAAACAAGATAGATTCTATTTCTTCACAACATTATACTAATGATCCAATTGTTCAGTTACAAAAACCATTCCTTGATGTATTATACTAATGATTCAATCTAATGATAAAATAATTATAGGCTTAAATATACATTTGGTCCCTAATTTTTTTGTTTTTATTCCATTTGGTCCCCATTTTCACTATGTTCAATTAGGTCCTCATTTTCGTCAAATTTTGGTCAATTTGGTTCTTTTCACTTACGATGTTTAAATAGTTAACATTTTTTAACAGTACATGCCATGTATCTGCTCCTTTTTTTTATTTTTTAAAATTTTTAAAATTTTTTTTTAAAATTTTTTAAAATTTTTTAATTTCAAAAAAATTGTCCACGTGTCACGTCACCATTGAGCCACGTGTTAATGCTAGTGCCACGTGTCAGTTTGTGGTAGTATTATTTTTTTTGTTCAATTGAGTCTCTATATTCGTTATTTTTTTTTAATTTAGTCCCAAATTTTGTTTAATATCAATTTTAAAAGTATTTTAGAATATAAATATTAGAAAAAAACATTTAATAATTATATTGTTATAATATTTTAAATAATTATATTCTATTTAGCAATTAAATATAAGAATTTTATTCAATTTATAATTAAATTTAATAATTTATAATTGAATTTAAAAAATTATAAATTCAATTGTCAATTTTAGAAAAAATATTAATATAATTTGTATAAAAGATATTAAAATTTTAAAAATATTTAAAAATTTTAAAAAATTGACAATGGTGACTTGACACGTGGACAATTTTTTTAAAATTAAAAATATTTAAAAATTTTAAAAAATAAAAAAAACCCGGAGTTGACACGTGGCATGTATTGTTCAAAAACGTTAACTATTTAAACACCGTTAGTGAAAATGACCAAATTGAACAAAATTTGACAAATATGAGGACCTAATTGAATACAAAACGAAAATGGGGACCAAATTGAATAAAAACAACAAAAATAGGGACCAAATGTATATTTAAGCTATAATTATATTATTTTGGCCCCTCCATAACTTTTGGTCAAGATCCGCCACTAGCAACGATAACATATATTTTCATCTTTGCATTATTTATACCTCTTTCTTTTTCCTTTTTCACATTATTGTTCCACTTGTGTTGATAAGATTTTTCTTTAAAATTTCTTTTCTGACCATGTCCATGACCATGATCACTAGCATGACACAACCATGATCACAACCTCGACCACAAGAATATAAATGAGATGTTGCTGCGTGCATTTATGGAACTGGAGCTGAACCATTTGGGCGGGTCTCGTGATTTTTTTTATCAAAAACTCATTATTTTGTTTAGCCACATTAAGAAGACATGAAATTAATTCAAACTATTCATGAAATCCTTTCTCACGATATTGTTGTTGTAGAAGCAAATTAGAGTTCAGAATGTTTTTTCTAACATATCCTCATTGGTATTTGTTTCCTACATAAAGCCATTGAGAAGTAATTTTGAACATTGCACAATTATATTTACTTACAAATTTAAAATCTTGCAACCATAAATGCATCCAATCATAACAAGTTTTTTGAAGAATCAGAGTTTTCTAGTGGTTGTATCTTTGTTTTTAAATTGTTCCACAAAACATAAGAGTCTTTTACAATAAGATATTAAAATTTCAACCCTTCATGGAGGTAGCGACGAAGGAAAATTATAACTTTAGTCTTATCTTGGAAGATGTTTTACTTTTTTCTTTAGTGGTATCGTTAAGACCCATTGCATCTAAATGTATTTCAGTATCAAATATCAAAGATAAGTAATTTTTTATCGTAATATTAAGAGCCACATGTAAGATGTAAAAGATGTTCTTAGCCAAGAAGGGGGAAGGGGGTTGAATTGACTTTTTCAAAAAATTTAGTTCTTTCTAGTTTTGTAAAAACCCTTTTGTTTGAATCAAATTGACCAACAACTCAGTAAGCAATCATTTCTGACACATGCATTTTAACCGATTCAAAGTAGAATCAACATAATAAAAATACTTAACAAAGAAGCATATAGTTATATCAGAATAATTCAATCGATTAAGAAACATAATTAACAAGTTGAAAAACTAGAAAAATTATGTAGAACACGAAATTAACACAAAATAGAGAATTTGATAAAACAACCAATCAAGATTAATTCCAATTTACAGTATAATCAATGTTTTAATAACAAATTACATTAAAGTATTAGAATCATAGAAAAAAATTGATTAAAAAGGTTTCTTGAAGATTTTATCAAAGATCAATTAAAGAAGAACAATCAAACCAATGCAAGAGAATTTTTATATTCATTCACTCATAACAGAGCTACATCCAGTTACTCAAGTCAACATTAGCCCAACTTTTCACTATATCAAAAGTTTTACACAATCCACACAAGATATTACATTTTTTACAATCAAAAACTACAACAAGACTCTTGAATCTAACAGGAATCTAACTCAACACAACAAGACTCCCACTTGTAGATCTGGAATCACACCAGACAACATCAGATACACCAAAGACCAAACCTTGGTGATGAACCTCCCTAGCCAACCAAACATTTTCTTCAAGACACCTACACCAAACTAACAAGGCTCCAAGACTCCAAGAATCAATCACAAACAATTGAAGTACTACATAGTTCAAATATAACGAATTTTCCAAAAGATTCACACTGATTTTGCGCTTAAACTATGAAATTATTTTTTATCTCTCTGAAAAACCAAACTTTATAGTATGTCTATTAACATATTCAATAATTTGATTTATTTGTTCAATTTGATGATTTCACTTGACTTAAGTAAAATAAGCTAATAGAATTTAGTTGATTAAATATGTTACTAACAGAACTATAACAGTAAATCAATTAACTTGTTATAAAATAAATGAGATACAAGACACTATTCTATGTCAAATTTTCTTCTCAAGTTAAGCTTCAATCTTCAAGTTTCAATATCTTCACTGGTTAGCCAGATTAAGAACACTCCAAGCTTGATCAACACACCATTTCTTCAAGTCTTCATTACTTTATCAAACTTCATCGATCTTCATCAATCATTCATATCCTCTTCAAGTGTTTATGCAATATCTTCATCAAATATCTATACATATAAGTAATTTGTGCTAACACCACAAACTCAAATTTTGCAAGGTTAGACATGTTTAGATCTAACCGGCTTAGTTGATTAGAACCTTGTATTGGCTCAGTTGATTAGAATCTTGTGTTGATAACATATTATAAAATAAATGAGAGAAAGAAAATAGATGTTATAGACTAATTTTCTTTGTATTATTACCAAGAGAAAAAGTTTCTATTTATAAATACAAAAGGGAATCCATATACAACTCAAAGGTTACAATAGTCAATACAAAAAATTTAAATAACATCAATGTAATCAATCATAAGTAATTGTTACAAGTCAATGGACATTTATTAATATATATGAAAACCAGTTATTTGTAATGTGTAATATGCTCTTAGTTCTACTCCTTCATTTTTTTCCTGTTTTTTAACTTTACTTATGAGTAAAATAGCAATATGTGAATAATTTATATTTATTTTGTTTAAATTTTAAAATATAATTAAGGATAAAATGGGATGATGTGCAATCAGAAATGGGGTATCCATAATATATTGTAGTAGTGGAAAAGAAGCAGGTTTTACCTCTCTGTTTTAAGAAAAAAAAAATGAAATTTGTATATTATTATAATGAAAGATTGAAATGATTGAAAGAATTAAATTTAAATCGAAGAGGGAATAGAATGCAAACAGAAAATAAAATGCTTAATTGATGAAGTGATATGGATATGAGAAACTACAGTGATAAATAATGTGGTATTAAAAAGAAAGTGAAATAAAGTTTTATATTGATTTTAAAGTGTGACTGTTGAAGATTCTGAGTTGTTAGTGAGAAAGTGGATAAGACTTTGACAAGATCTTAGTGGGTTGAATTCTCTATTAGAATCAAGTATGCTGCCCAATAAATCAATGGTTTGGTTTCGGATCACACAAGTTTCTTTTTTCTGAAGTATATATATAAATATATATAAGTGGAAGGATATATTTTACTATTTGTTACTTACGTTGGTTATTTATTTATTTATTTTCATTTTTATATTTATTAAGTTAAAAATTACATCACTTTCAAAATATTTTCTCCAGTTTTTATTTATTTCTACCTATCGAATAATTAAACTTTTAGTCTTTTTCACAATTTATTTTTTCTATATTTTCATCTTTTTCATTTCTTTCCTCCATACTAAATTCAGTCTTAAATACCAAAGTTAGAAAGCGAAACCGAAAAAGTAATTAGAGAACTTTAATATATGATATTAACTTTAAAATATAAAAGTATATATATCATTCAGTTATTCAACAATTGATTCTAATAATTTGAATATTCAATGCGGGAATAATAATAAAGGAAAATACATTTTTTTTCGTTGATACACTTTTAGTTTCTCAAAAATTTCGTAAGTTTTTTTTTATTTATAAAATTAAAATTTGTTGATATAGTGTTTTTATTCATTTTTATAAAACTAAAATGCGTCAAATTTGATCTTTCTAGCTCTATTAAATTTTATTAAACGAGTGATCAATAATATTGCATGCAATACTAAGTTATTTCTAAAAAATTTAGTGCTTGAGGTTGAGTAATATGGTTAAAGTTATTTCCATATTCAACCATAAGAAACTCCAAAATTTGATAGTAATAATTATCATTTACAAGTACTTTAGACACTATTAGTGAAGAAAAAAAATTCTTATATTTTTAAGACTTGTTAGTTAAAATTTTTTAAAATTTTGCTTCAATTTTGAGAGACACCCCAAAGTGGATTACATTAGAAGTAAATTATAATATTTTAGACGGATTAAAATTAAAATCAAATTTGACACATTTTAATTTTGTAAATTAAGTGCATAAGTTTTTTTAAAGTATTAAAAGGGAATTATAAAATTTTTAGAAAAAACAAAACCCGGTTTTTTTTTATCATTAGTGAAAAGACATTTTGAGAAGCTTTTAAGACTTAGTTTTCATAATAACATTTTTGTTTTAAAGACTTTTACTTCGTAATCATTTTTATTTTAAGAATATTTTAATTTAAAAATGTGACATCCCATTTAAATAGATTAAATCTACTAAATAAAAATATCACATAATTATAATAATAAAAGAGTAATCAAATGAGCCGTATGCATGAGGATCCACAAGTACAATAATCCAAGAAAGTATTTAAAAAAAATGCTAAGGCACACCAAAGATGCCATGGGCAGAACGTAATCCCAAGGAGATTTAACCGTTTACAAAAGGGTTGCTCCTAGAGCAAGGAATTTCAAAGGCACCAGGGCCTTAAAACTGCTCCTAAGAGCCATACACAACAAGCCATCTAAACTACACCGCTGCCGCCTTCAGGTCTACCTTCAACATTTCTCCAATCTGCTTCCACCAATAAGGTGATCATCGCAAAAGAGAAAGCAACACAAGAACATACACAAAAATGAAAGGGTAAGCTAGTGTAAAATAAATTTTAACATATTATATTATAGCAAACAGATACTTAAAGCAGTTCTTAAGCATGCAACAAAGTAGGCACAAATTCATGTTATAGCAAACAAGCAGGACACTATGACTCAATTATCCGGATAAATATAATAAGATCGGATTCATTGGACGCTTGCACTTGTGGTGGCCTCTACTGCTCTGTAGAGCCATTGCCAATGGGTTTCACCTTACCACACACAAGGTTAGCCTTCAAGCATTTAAGGCCATTATCTTGCCAAAGACTAGGGCCTCCCGCTACTCTCACCACTTGGATCAGTTTGCTCTACATGAGACTAACTGATCCTTTAGAGTTTCAGGATGCGATCCTTGCTTGAATCCTTATCTTAATTATATACACTACACACCACCATGAGATCTTGATAAGTGCCAAAATTCAGTAAAGATTCATAGAAAAGTCTGGCACTTATGCTTTTAATTTGTGTTCATTTCATATTGATTCTCCCTAAATCTAAGACAAATGAGTTTCAATCACATGCTTCCAAGTTTTGATTTAAAGAAATCATTTGATCCTATTTTGTGTGTTTTTCAGGAAAGGTTAAAGAGAACTCAAGAAGAGCAAAGGAGAAAACAAGAAACCGAGAAAATAGGGAAGAAATGTTGTCAAGGTCGCTCAAACCAAAACAAGCTCGCTCAAGCTAAAGCCACTGCCGCCATTCTCGCCTAAGCGACGAAGGACCTCGCTTAAGCGAGCGCTCGTGCAGTGGAGACCATCTCTTGTCGCCATTCTCGCCCAAGCGAGATCTGATGCTGCCAATCTCGCCTAAGCGAGACCCTTTCTTCAGCTCGAAGTACTCTTGCTCGCCTAAGCGAGATCTTTGCTTCAACACTTCCCGCCCAAGCGAGAGGCTTTCTTTAGCATGAAGAATTCCGTCTCGCTCAAGCGAGACTCAGGTAGCTTGAGTGAGACCTTCGTGGAATATAAATACTCCGTGAATCAGAAAGTGAATCAGCGGGAGAATTTGGAGAAGAACTGCATCCTTGATGCAGAGCTGCAACCACGAGCAAACACAGTCATATTTTCCCTCACACCAGATTCATGGAATTACGCCTATCTCACACCGGATTCATGTTCCTCATACTATAACCACCACTTTTATCTCATACATCCAATTCTCATGCCACAGTACCACCATCTAACAATTCCATGTCACTTTCAGTTCATAGAAATCAAATAACACATGCATATTCATAATAATACCCAGCCATAACAAAAGTAGGGAAATAAAATGCAATTTTGCACTGTTCTCGCTTAGGCTATAAGCCTTCATCCAGACGACAACAACTGTCTCGCCTAAGCTAGGCATTCTCGATTGAGCGAGACTTGAAACAGTGGCACAGTGGTCACTCTGCGAGTTCTCACCTAAGCGGGCCCTTCTCGCCTGGGCGAGATCGCTCTTTGCCCAAAACGAAAGTCCCTCGCCTGGACGAGGACACGAGCAAAGAGCACCAGGTCTCCTCAAGGACTCCCTTAGGCGAGTCGCTCTCGCCTGAGCGAGGTGATGCGTCGCTCAAAACAAGAATCCTCCGCTTGAGCGAGATGCTCGAGCAGAACCGGGGTGAGCTTCTACTACTCTCACCTAGGTGAGACGAGCTCGCTTGGGAGAGAATGACAGTTCTCTCCACTGTTCACACATGCAGCAACCAAACCAGCGAGATCAAACATCATTCCAATGGTTCTCAAGCATTCACATAAGCACTTAACCCATACAAACACCAAGCAGACTTGAAAACAGGCAAAAAATAATTTAAAACTCAAAACCCTAACTTTTCTTACCTTTCTAGACGCTAGCAACGCAATAGGTCCGCGACTAAAGGGCACCGCAGCTCCAACAACTAAAGTAGCGAGCTGAAACAGGAATACCAAGGACAAAACAAGGGTGTAAGGTTAAACCCTAATCAAACCTATATACCCAAATAGTGTAAGAGAGGAAAAGATCAGGAAACCCTAAGGTTTAACTTACTTGGAAGCAGATCGAACTTAGCTAGCTCGAAGTGGGAGGTTCAATGTGCCCAGTAGAGCTCTTACTAGAGGAAAGGAAAGGGAACAGGAAGCTGGTTTCTAAAAATGAAGTAGAATGAAGGGGGTTAGGGGCTGGAAAGGGGTATTGGGTCCCCTTACTGGGCTGGCCTTAGGCCCACGAAAGGTTAGGTCCAATCTCTTATAAAGCTGAAAGGAAATGGGGCTAACAAAAACTATAAGAATTTTGTATTAATAATGACCCAAGTTCATTACTAATTAGAAATTGTAATACTATAAAATTAAGTTATGCTATAAATCTAACAAAAAGGCTTGTATAAATATTATATAAGTACAAATATTTACAAGAGATGATCACTGGCGGAGCTTCGTTAGGTTAGGTGTTAGGAGGCTTTCAAAAAATTTGTCACCCATTACTTGTTAAAATATATGATATAATTTAATTCTTTTAAAGTTTAAGTTTTCAAAAAAAAAATTTTTGTTATAAATAAAACTTAAATAACGATTGAATTTAAAAATATGAAGAAATATGATAATATTTTTTTTTTAGGCTTAAATAATCATTTGGTCCTATTTTTGGTACAGTTTTTTTCAATTTGGTCATACTTTTGAATTTTTGTTCAATTGGGTCCTAAATTTCGAAAATGTGTTTCAATTAACTGTTTCGACATAACACTATCAAAATTATTAACAACGAACTGTGTACATGTCAGTTTCACATTGATGTGGATCACTGTATAGTTACATGACTGTGAATGCACTGTGACATGGACAGTGGTTTAATTGAAAATGGGATTTAGGTTTTTAATTGTTGACGTTGGGTTCTCGTGGAGGAAGGCTTTTCTTCCCTTTGTCCACTCTACTTGCCATCCACCTTTTGCCAGAAAGTCATGTCTCGTGGGCCATCCTTGTCCTCCTGCAATAGTTGGGGGCAACATGGTGGTGGTTCTAGGATTGTAGGCAGAACACCCATTGGTGATTGCGGAGAGATTGCCGTTGTGTGGACAACAAAAACTGCGAAGAACTTAGGTAAACAATTTTGGGGCTGTGTCAATTTCAAGGTTTGTTTCATATGAGGTTTAAATAGAAGTTCTTTATGTTATTTAAATTGAAGGTTTGTTTAATTTTTTTTTATAACAGAGAAGAGGGGAAGATATGGTGGGGTGTGATTTTTTCATATGGTGCTTTGAAGATGGTGTTGATGAAAGAGATGTTGTAATCATTAGACAAAGGAAAAAAATCTCTGGTTTGGAGAAATCAGTGAGGGTTTGGAAGAAAAGATTTCAGTTATCAATAGTTGGGATGTTGTTTCTGGTTGTAATGAACATATTGTTTGTGATGTGTTTTAATTCCCATGGGTTGTTTTAATAGAAGTTTGAATGTAATTCCCATGGGGTGTTTCTACTGTTGTAATGTTATTTAGTAGTAAATGAAGTTGTTTTGGCACGACATGTTCAATGCAGCACAGGGAATAAAATTTTCATAATGATCCTTTCCTTTTCACAATTCCATTTTATGTTTGATTCAGCTTAAGAAGTGCAGAATTCCATTTTGCTTTTTATATTGAAACTACCTGAGTTAATGAATTTAACAGTGCAATATATTTGACAGCAAAAACTAATCCAAACTGATAACATGAGTAATCCATAATTGATGATAACATTCTTTGATCATAAATTCCAAACAACATTATTTGTCAAAATACATTCCAAAGTAAACTTCCTCCACAAAAGTGAATAACATAATTTCCTCCAAAAAAAGTGCAGTACATAATAGAAATAACACAAAAGTAAATTCCAAAGTTCATAAATGAAAACAAGTGATCATGGACATGGCCTTCAGATTGGCATTTTTGGCCCCATCTTTCTAATGCCATAAGATGGTTTAGGTGGTCCAGTTTGTGGTTGACATTGAGGTTGAGAAGATTGTGCTACTGGTGATGGTGGAGTGGGATATGGTGTTGGTGGTGCACTTTGTGGTGGTGGTGGAATGGGTGTTGGTGTTGCTGTTGAACTTGTTCCTGCTTCTGGTTAACTTTGTTCTGCTAGTGCAATGGATCCTGGTGCAGCAGCTGAAGTAGGAGGTCGTTCTTCACAACCTTGGCGAGGGGGTGATGGACATGTATTTCTCTTATGGCCAAGTTGTCTATAAACTCAACACCTTTTTCGATGGCCACCATTCCTCATCTATGTGTTATCTTTTTTAAGTTCCCAACCCTTCAGTCTTCTTTTTTTCTTTGGTCTCCCTAAAAATCTTCTTTTTCGTGGGGGTAATACATCAGGGGACTCAATTCTTTCCTAGAAAATATTCCCATTCACATGGAATATTATGGAGTTGTAAATCTCTTCATATGTTGAATGTACAAACCAGTGGGGAATGAAATCTTCTGCCTTTAGATTCAGAAAGTTCATGGCAGCAATTGCATGGCAGCATGGGAGCCCACTAACAAGCCATTTTCTGTAACTGCACCCTTGACTCTTTATATTGACTGTGTACGTTTCCCCTATATGTGAGACATGCCTAACCTCAAATAGCTTATCATCTGACCAACTACAACAAAATAATAAATACATTTAGCTAATTACAAAATATGAAAATAATAAACAAATCTGTCAATATATGTACCTTAGAAGCCAATATTTTGTATTTTCTTCCTCTTTGATAGTCTACTACATATTTTTGGGGCAAACAAACACCTTGATACTTTTTTACTTTGGATCTATTGGAAGCCCACCTATTCATAATATATAATCTAATCTCTTCCAACATTGTGATAATGGCTTACTCTTGGCATCAACAATAACACTGTTGAATGCCTCACTCATGTTGTTGACTAATGTGTCACATCTTGCTTGCATAGTGAACTTAAACCTTGACTAGTATCTGCTCAAAATAAAATGTGATTAACAGAAATTGTGAGTGAAATATGTGGACCATTAGATGTGTAAGACAAAAACCTAGGTGGAATTGTAATCAGATATTTGAATGCATCCTCATAAATTGCCTAAATGTTAGTGATTTCTCTTTCCCATGCTCGTGGGTGTGTGTTGGTTGTTGCCTTCCACATCAACACTTTCAACTGTTGTCCTGTAAACTTTTTTCTGAAATTTGAGTACAAATGGCGCATGTAAAATCTTTGCTTTGTGCCAGGTAGGAGCTCTTGTACGGCAGGCAGCAATCCTTGTAAAAACTAGTTGGGTCAGTGATTCATTCAAAAAGAAGTAGGTTCAATTCAATATTAAATCACATATTTAGAAAAGTACCTTTTGTTGATCAGACATGAATGTGCATGACTTACACATATCAAGACCCCCAAGGTCTTCCACCAGTAACTCCAAGAACCAACTCCATGTTTCTTTGTTCTCAACCTCAACAATTGCATAGGCTAAAGGTAACATTTGGTCATTTGCGTCTCGAGAAACTGCAGTCAATAGTTCACCCCCATATCGTCCCTTCAAGAAACATCCATCTAATCCTATAATGGGCCGACAAGAGACAAAATTGTCCTTGCATGCTTTCAAACAAGTGTAAAACCTCATAATATATTCTCACCATTTACATATTTTACTTTGATTTTGACAGTGGATTTGGGGTTTGATCTAATCAATTCACGATCGTAATCATAAATTCTTTTGTATTGCTCTCTAAACGATCCTTCAACCTTCTTTGCTACTAATACCTTTGCCCTGGGAGTCATAGAAATTGTAACCTTTGTATTCCATTTTCTCACCACTTTGTTACGTATATCTACTAGCTTTAAATTTGGATTTTCCCTTAATGAGTTATCTATGGACTTACTCAACCATTTGGAGTTCATTAAATTAATGTTGAATTCCCTACTGATGCTTAAGTGTCAATAACTTTCCTTAATTGCCAAGTTTGACATGAAGTCAAAAACCCATAATAAAGTGACCACTCACACTTTCCTTGGGCCTCTAGACATCTGACCCTTACCCTTTCTTTATCATTTTTTGTAAATTTCAAATTCCTTCCAGCATGCACAACCATCTACAAACTGATCCTTATCTACAAATATTATACTAACACCCATTTGTAATCTACCATACATTTTGGATTGGCAAATGTCCCAAATGGACCACAACTCCAAATCTCATTTTCCTCTCTTTCACTATCAATACCATCCAGACTTAGCAACTCTTCCTTGGGAAGCAGGTTAAAGATGAGTTTCGCTTATCATCCTCAAACAAATGGGCAGTCAGAAAGAGTGATCCAGTCTTTGGAAGACTTGTTGAGAACTTGAATCTTGGATCATCTTGGTAGTTGGGATGAGGTGTTACCTTTGGTGGAGTTCACCTAAAATAACAGTCATCAAGAGAGTATAGGGATGGCGTCGTATGAAACCTTATATGGGAGGAGATGTAGGACTCCTTTGTGTTGGTACCAAGGTGGTGAATTAGTGTTGGTTGGGCCAAAGTTGTTGAAACAGACCACAGAGAAGGTGCAGTTGGTGAGGGATAGGTTGCAAGCATCTCAAAGTAGACAGAAAGCATATGTAGATCGGAGGAGGATGCCCTTGAAATTCGTGGCTAAGGGATCATGTGTTCTTGAGGGTGACCCAAACCACTGGTGTGGGAAGGGCTATCCACTCAAGGAAGCTTTCTCCTAAGTTTCTGGGTCCCTATCAGATTTTGAGAAGAATGGAACAAGTAGCTTACGAGATTGCCCTACCACCTCAATTGGCTAATCTCCATCCGATTTTCCACGTCTCCCAGTTGAGGAAGTATGTGCCTGACCCATCTCACGTGTTGGAGACTAAGGATGTGCAAGTTGGAGAGGATCTCACAATGGAGGTATAACCAGTTGGTTTTGAGGATCGCCAAGTTAAGGATCTCTGGGGAAAAACCACCAGTCTTTTAAAGGTCATTTGGGACCGGAGGATAGGTGACTCTACATGGGAGCTAGAGAAGGATATCAGAAAGTCATATTTACACTTGTTTTCTAATAAGTCTTAATTTTTTAGGTCAAAAATTTTTGTTGTTGAGGAGAATGTGAGACCCACTTTTTTGTCTTAAAAAATATTCGGTCTGGCCTTGCTAAAGGGCCCATAGCCAGCCCTCCTTATTCCCTGAAACTCCTCAACTGCCCTTTCACTTTCCATTATGCCTTCCACTCCTAAGACAACTTACTTACCCTCTCTCTTTTTATCTAATAGAGCTCTGTTAGGGCTTGAGCAAGCTTTCCATTCGAGCTAGTCAAAAGCTTCCTCCAAGTAAGTAACCTTTCAACCTCTGTTCATTTCCTTCAGCTCATAAGCTCTAGTTTTACCTTAATCCCTATCTTGGTCTCATTTTCGTCCCCCAATGTTTCTATTTCAGATATTTAAGCTTCCTAGTACTGGTTCTCCTCCCACTACGTGTTAACTTCTCTTAAGCTCAGTTAACTCAAAGGTAAAGGAAGCTATTGTTTTCCCATTTTTGAAGTATGTTGCTTGTTTTTGCTTCTGTTTCATGTTTAAAATGCTTGGTTGATGTTTGTTCTTGTATGAGATTGAACTAGATGTTTCTTTGGACTATTTTTCTGGTTTGCATGCATTAGTAGGGAAGAGCTATGTGATTTTCGCCCAAGCGAGCAACCCTCGCCTAGGCTAGAATAACATAAGTTCGCCCCTAGTTTCTGCTCGAGTTTTCGCTCAGGCGACGAGCTTCTGTTTGAGCGAAGAGCAATCCTGTTCAGGCGAGAAGGTCTCGCTCAAGCAAGAACTCGTGGAAACCTGTTGTGCTCTCTGCTCGAGTTGTCGCTCAAGCGAGGGACTTCAGTTTTAGGCGAAGATCAAGCGAGGGACTTCAGTTTTGGGGGAAGAGCAATCTCGCTCAAGCGAGAAGGTCCCGTTTATGCAAGAACTCGTAGAGCGCTCAATGTGCCACTGTTGAAGCTCTCGCTCAGGCGAGAATGCCTAGCTTAAGCGAGAAAGTCTCTATGGCTTGGGTGAAGGCTTCTAGCCTAAGCGAGAATGGTGCAGACTTATTTTTAATTCCCCTATTTAATTGGTGATTGGCTGTATATCTTGAAAATACATGAAATATAGGACTGTGCATGTCTTATGAGATTGTATGAAATGGAATTGATTAGCTTGGTATGAATTAAATCATGAATCATGGTTGGTTGGTTAAGTATTGGCATGAGATTTGGATGTCATGAGATAATATGTGGAATATGGTGTGAGAACATGGATGTGGCATGAGTTAGACGTAATTCCATGAATCTCTTGGTGAGATTTCATTGTGGTGTTTTAGTGTATATAATTAGATAAGGATTCAAGTAAGGTTGCAACTTGAAACTCTAAAGAATTAGTTAGTCTCACGTAGAACGGATTGATTCAAGTGGTGAGAGTAGCAAAAGGCCCTAGTCTTTGGCAGGATAATAGCCCTAGATGATTGAAGGCTAACCTTGTGCGTGGTAGGGTGAAACTCATTGGCAATGGCTCTACAGAGCAGTACAGGCCACCATAAGTGTAAACATTCAATGAATGCGGTCTTATTATATGTATCCGGATAATTGAGTCATATAGTCCTGTTTGTTTGTTATCACATGATTGAATGCCTATTGTTTTGCCTGTTTAAATCTGCTTTATTTATCTATTTGCTATAACATATTGAAAATTTCTTTTTACTCTAGCTTTTGCTTGTGTCTGTTTTCTTGTGTGGTTTTTCCTTTTGCAATGATCATCAATTTATTGGTGTGAGCAGATGTGGAAATCCCTAGTGCTCATCAGGATGATAGAAACATTGTGGTTTAGTCAAGCTTGTGTTGGATCTTGCTCCTTGGAGCACCTTTTGAGGGCATTGTTACCTTGTTGTGTTATTTGCTCTGTGAGCAAATTTTAAGTTTAAATTAATCTTTGTTTCGAACCTTGTTTATGGCATCTGTGTTGTGCCTTAGACTTCTTTCTAAGTATATTTACGAATAATTGTAATAGTTAGTACCTATATACATCATGTCATGTGCTTATATATATTATATCCATGTGATGTTTTATTTAGTAGATTTATTCTATTTAAATGGGATGTCACATTTTTATGACACCACCCTTTCCATGTCTTCATCAGTGTCTGCTTCATTTGGACCACATTCAACTTCCACCGTACCTTGAAAAGATTTATGCCTCCTATAGTCAAAATTTATTTCAACATCACATAGTCCTTCTGAACCCCGGTCCTCACCATCAGTATCAGTACTAGAATCTGCTTCAGAATCAATCCAACAATGGAGCTCCACCTCATTATCATTCTCTTCTTCATATGCATCACGACCATGTTCAACATCACATTATTTTGGCCCTGCACTCACACCTTCACCACCAAATTCAACTTCATAGTGTTTTATACCTGCACCCTCACCTTGACCATCAACTTCAGCCCCACACTGTTCTGACCCTACACCCACATCTTCACCTCTATCTTCAACCTTACATTGTTCTGTACCTGCACCCACACCTTCACCTCCAACTTCAGCCTCACATTGTTTTATACCTCCACCTACACATTCACCTCCAACATCAACTTCAGGATGTTTTAAACCAGCACCCAAACCCTTACCTCCAACTTCAAATTGCAACTGTTCTGACCCTGCACCAACATCCCTTAAAACAATTTTTGTACCCAATATTGCCTCTTTGTCCACTCTATTTCTCACCTCTTGTGGTATGGCCAACTTGACTACTATCACCACTTTCTAAAAGCCCATGCACACCACCCTCACTTTCAACTATATTGTCCACAATTTTTGCCTCATCAACTTCATGCACCACAAACAAGTGAACTTCACCATACTAGTTAGCCACATTAACCATATTAATTTCATTGTTGTCATCAGACAAGGGTGCAACATCTACTCAATGGAATACCATAACCCCTTAATACTAATATACCACATTTCCTTAATTGACCCTGACACTTAAAAATAACTTCATCGGTCAGGATCACATGACCAATTAGTGGTTTCCCCACCAATGTATTTAAAGTATTCATCAGTGTGGCAAAGTGTCCACTGTGGTGGACCACAACCTCGAATCTTTGGTCACACATCCCAAAGATCGATATAGAGACAAAGCCTGTCAAAGTATTAACAAAGTTTCAATGGGGACCACTTTGAAAATCAAAATTATATTAAAGGTTGGGAGACACAATAACCCTACATAAATTTTGGACCAAACCTACCACCGAAAACTGACAAACATGCAATTTTTAATTAGGGGACAGACTGTACTCTATCGACAACGAAACTTGCATTTAAAGCGACAAACACTAATGCACAAACAAAACGAACCAAAATCCCATATCAAACTACAAAATCACAAAACCTAATCGCTAACCTGTTTGATGATAGCAAGTGACCACAACACGAATTTTGTCGCCAAGTTCTCTTCTCCAACCGTCCTTGCAAATCAATTTCATCCCACGTAGCCTGCGAACCTTGCAAAACAATTACGTATTCCTAACCTGCGAACGCTGCAAATCGATCTACTCCCACCAGCCGACAAAACCTACGAACCCTAAATCCCCTTTCAATTAAAATCCTCTAAATTCCTAAACCTAAAATGCTTTTCAATTAAATTCAATTTCACAGTCACAGCCACGTAACAAAACAGTGTCCACGTCAATGCGAAACTAACACATACACAGAGCGCTGTTAATATTTTTAACGGTGTTAGCTTGAAGGAGTTAATTGAAATGCATTTTTGAAATTTAGGACCCAATTAAACAAAAATTCAAAAATAGGACCAAATTAAAAAAACTGAACCAAAATTAGGACCAAATGGTTATTTAAGCTTTTTTTTTACTTGTTCACTTATTATTAATTAATAGTTTTATAATTAAGTTGTTAATGTCATATTTATTAAAAAATTAATTTAAAATTTGAGCTTTTAATTATTTAAATATGAAAAATTTATAAAATATCTTTGAATTATATTAATTTTACAAGAATAAGATGTACATTTTACTAGAATAGAAATATTTTTTGTGTAATGATTATTATTAAAATAACACTGTGAAATAAAATGAAAGATAATTTTTTTGCACATAATATAATTTACATCCAAAAAAATATATCATTGGAAATTTTAGTTTTGACTTAATTATTAATAGATTCAATAATTTGAAATAACAAAGAACTATTTATTAGATATATACAATTTTTTTATAGTTATAATTGTATTAAGAGATAAATATGTTTTTAGTCCCTAAACTTCAACATGAGATTGAAATTTGTCCTTGTTTTAAATTTTGTTAAATTTTGGTCATCAAACTTTAAAAATGAATGAATATATAGTCCTTTTAATCCAATTGCGTTAAATTTTTTTGAAATGTAAAACGCGTGTGTGGTTGACATTTTTGTTGTTTACCTTGTTTGAACAGTAATCCACGTCACACAAAAGAATCACGCTGGCCACTGTTCCGTTAACAATTTAGACGAAGTTAAGGAAAAGGAGTTAATTGAAAAAATTTAATGAAAGGTATGACCAAATTGAAAACAATTTCAAAAGTAGGACCCAAGTGAAAAAAGTCAACCAAAACTAGGACCAAATGACTATTTAAGTCTTTTATACTTCCACAGAAGTTTGTCTTGAGTTTCGCTGTGGACAAAATGCCGCTAAGCTTCGGCAGGGTTGCGTCTGGCAAATATTGCCGAAGCACCCCCCAGTCCCAGTCATTGGTCTGAAGCCAGTAGTCGTGAATGGTTTTCCCCGGTTCCGCTTGATCCAAAGGTTATAATAGTGTTCATTATCTTAGTCCGATAAAAAAATGTAAAACATGAGTCAGTGTTTTTAAGATAATCTTGAATATTTTTATGTTTGGAAATTGACTTTCTATCTTTCTAAATATAATATTCGATTATGTTATCATCTCAAATTAAACCAAATTTGGATTTTATCTGATTTTCTAAATAATTGATTATATATATAGTTAGTGACAGAGCTTGTAACATTCCATTTTAACACCTTAAAACTAATATAAGATATGACACTTCATTATGATACTCAAAACAGGTAATCCAATGTATAAAGTATATTAATATATTTTTATAAAAGAAGAAAACAAGAACAATCATACCTCACAAACAACCAATTTTATTACAATTATCATAAGCGATCAAGATCACATACATGCATTTTATCAAACTCTCTGGAATTCGATTTATCCAAATAAGTGCAACTTTAGTAGAACTAGGAACGTTATGCACTTGTGGTGATGGAATAACTTGCCTACCTGAGCTACCGCACATAAGGTAAATCCTTTTTACTATCATAAAACCCTATGGTCGTTCTCATGACAAGACCTCTTGCTACTCTCACGGCCTAATCATCCTCCTCTACATGAATATGAATGATTCGTAGAGTTTCAGTATTAGCTCCCTAAGATGCAATAGTTCTATCCTCAGTGCATACCCTAAAAATTTAAGCATTCAATGGAATTCCTTCCCTAGGAATACCCTCACATTATCACCAATTATTCAATCTCAACCAATTACAATTATCGTAACAAAATCTTCACAAGATCCTCATACCCACAATCATACATCAACATACCTTATCATATACATTTTCATCGATTATTCTATAAACTTAGTTCATCACGCAAAACACACAATAACATGGTGCCTCAATCATTCATTATTTAACACAAGAAACAAATGTCAAAGCTATCAACAACCTAATCTACATGAACTTTATGAAAAACACTTGTCTCACTGTAGACCTCTACTTTTAGATCTGACCAACCAAAGTGAAGATCTATGTGTTGAGGATCCATTAAAATTTCAGCTAGATATGACGGTTAACGAAGTGGGAAATTTCATTTTACCAAAAGAATAGGGTGGCGCCCGAAATTGGAAAAGTGGCGCATGGTGCCTAGCCCTTGGAACCCACATACTTCTAGCGTTCGATTGTTCAAAAGTGGTGTCCGACGACACTAAGTTAGTGACCTAGCGCCCAACGACACTATAACAGGCCCCAACGATGTATGAGAAACAACAATTTAGGAGAAAATTGATCATGTGTACTTGACTAATTGGGCACCTTTCCTTTTGGTGTTTTTGATTCCAAATGGTTTTAGAGAGTACAAAATTGATACCTAATCACTCAAAACACAGATCCAAACCTTTCCCTAAATCAAGACCAAACATAGATCAAATATCAAATTATTCAACATACAACTCATCAATCCAACAAATCACATCTCAATTTACTATCAAGATGACAAATTCAATAGAAAAATAACTTCCTTTACCTGAAAAAGTGGCTCCACAGATGTAACATCCTGGTAGGATATTACTTAAATAAATAAATAAATAAATAAAAATAAACCATTTATCTTTATAAATACCTCATTTATTGTCCAATCATTTCCCGAAAACGCGAGAAATTTCTAGAACGTTAAAACTTATAAATCGTGATATATAGTCAAATATTCGTAATTCACCTTTACAATTCCAAAAACCAAAAGTAGTGAACAAGTAATTTAAATTACATGAAAATCTAATAAAGTAGTCTTTATAAATCCCCATGTAATCTACTCCCATTCTTCGCCACTAAGCATCTCCTGGCTCACATGTACATCATTTGCTCCCCGGATAACAAGTTACTTGATCATCGTCACACACAAACAAATAGGGTGAGTTATGCACATAGATAAAAGAAATATGAATTAAACCCACCCAAGTACTCATAATCATTTATCTTTTTATAATAAACACACTTTCCCCACTCATAACCATTATGAGTTTATGCATGTATTCTTGATCATGGGACTTTCCCGAGCTTCTACGAACCTCCTCACTCGTGGTCCAACCTACAAGCCTATCTCGCTCGTAGTCCTGCTTCACGGACTCCCTCGACCGTCATCCGAACTTCGCGCTCAGACTTGGACCCGCATACCCACCTTTCCTACTATGAACTCCTTCGCTCATAGCATTCTCAAGTTTGAGCATGAAATGAACTCCCTCTCTCACTCATCCCAAACAAGAGTACCTTCGGTGAACTAACCATTCACGTTTCGCATGCGGTCCACCGATTACGAACTCCTCGCTCGCGACCTAAACCAATCACATCCCAGATCCTGTGGACTTAGTCCCTCCATAATTCCCGTAATTTCGGAAATATAAAACAACCAGCTCAATCAGTACTTGAATGCATGAATCTTCACAGTTCTCGCTTAGTCTAGAAGCCTTCGCCCAAGCGAGTGTATCTGTCTCGCTCAAGCTAGACTCCCTCGCCTGAGCGAGTGTGGTATAGTGGCTCTCTACGAGTTCTCGCTTAGGCGAGACCTTCTCGCCTGAGCGAGGCCCTCATTGGCCCAAATAAACAATCCCTCGCCTGGACGAGGATTCAAACAGAAAACGTGACAAGTTTCCTCGCGACCTCGCCTAGGCGAGCCATTCTCGCCTGAGCGAGAGAACGTGTCGCTCAACACGAACGTTGGTCGCTTGAGCGAGACGCTTGAATCAAAACCAGAGATGAGTTTCTGCGATTTTCGCTTAGGCGAGAGTGACTCGCTTGGGCGAAAATAGCAGAGGTTCTCCCCTGTTCACGCATGAAATCAACCAAAACCAAACTAAAACACAACTTAATCAGTACCATGCAGTCTATATCAACAAGCAAACCACACAGACATGTTTTAACCCCATTTGAACCATCAAAACTTAGGATTTACCCACAAACAACCATTCAGTACCAAAACCCTCATCCTAATCATCCAAAGGCATAAAAGACTTTGTAAACAACATCAAATGAACCACTTCTCAATCTCCTCACATATATCACGAAATTCATAGCACATAGGAATCAGTTGAGAAGGGCAAAACGCAGAATCACAACACATATAATTTAATTTACACACATAAGGACAACTTCCCCTGACCTGGAATCTTTGCACACAAAAATTGCAGCCTTTGGGGGTTCTTCTTCAATTCACCAGTCCGCCTAGTTCTTCCTCTCAAGTCCACTCTCAATAACACTCAACTCTCCCTTCACACTCTCAGAATTCGTGCTTTGCTTTCTATGCCACAAAGACATCCCTAAAACAACCTTTTCTCTCCCTTACTTGATCCCAAAATATTGCCTTAATGAGAGATAAATGGGGCAAAACGAAAATTTACCTTTTATACCTACTTAATGGTCATTGAATTAATGGTTTACACTAGTTTTCCAACCCCTTTGGCTGCTCCTTATGCTAGGTTTTCTTTTGCCCTTTCACATTCACTCCAAAGCTAAATTTAGCAAAAATCCACTTATCAAGCCAATGCACAACCTTTATGCCCAATTCGTATTTCTTACTAATTCATACAATCATAGGCTTAAGTGATCACTCATCATGATCCATCACGATATTAAAACAATATAAATAAAAACACATAAATGACATACATAGGACTTAAACCCATGTCCTCTTACTCAATTAAGTACTCTTAATAACCAAGTGAGCTAGTACTTTTCCACGTCATACTAATTAACATTTAATGTCATCAAGGTTCCCACTACCCTCATTTATTAATTAATTATTTATTTAATCAATTATTTTCATGGGTCTTACAACAGACACAAACAATTCTAAGAACATCGAACACTTATAACTTCACAAGATCCTCTATCTACACATAGAAACATCAGAAGAACGATCAGAACATACCGTTATGATCAATAATCAGTAGATACTCATATAGAAGATGAAAAGCTCACATGCAAGCAGAAAAAACCTCATGCAAGTAGAAAAAATCTCACATGCAACAGAAACAAAAGAAGACCAAGAAAAATGACTGAAACTTAACTTATGCGAATGAAGAAACTGATTGGTCCAAATTGAAGAGCTCTCCGCGAGGATCACTTCTACGGTCTCAAATCTTCAATCAGGCAAATAGAGAAGGGGCACCCTCAGAGAGAAGTTAGAGAACTCTAGAAAAGTGGTTTCAAGAGAGATAATATGTTTTAAAATAATGAAACATGTTTATAACAATTATATTTATACTAAAACTTTTTAATATATAATCGAATCTCGCTATTTTTAAATCATTATCACTTCTAAAACACCATTCTTTAGGCTTTTACAAAGCTTCTCAAGGACGAGGAGTGGCCATGATCCCCCAATTTTTTTTTAATTTTTTTTATATTATGTGTATTTTAGGAATTTTTTATTCTTTTTAATTTTTTATTCTTGTTTTTATAAAGCTTATCATTTAATAATAATAATAAATAATAAAACATAAAATCAAATATAACAAAGAATAAAAATATTTATTAAGATACTTTTTATTTTCTTTTTGAGTTTCCTACATATTAGATTCATCTTCCACTCTCACCTGCTTTCTTTTTGTTTTTGAAATAGAATAATCTACTCAAGCTCATTAATTTTTTTTTCATTTTTTATTTGTTCTTTGTCGTTATTAAAGAAAGAAGGTAATTCTCCTATCTCACTCAATCCCGAAATATTTGTTTAATAGTTAGCGCTATTTTTTATCTCATGACTGTTATGTTCATTTTTTTATAAATATAGAAGAAAAAGTAATGTATTATATGGTTTTTCATAACTGGTTTGTAATTTTGTAATTGTAGCTTGATTATCCTATATTTTTTAGGAGCTCCCAATTTTTTATTAGATTGTGATAAATTATTTTTTAATCTTAAACTTTTTTTAAAATAAGTATATTGATGAATAATAAATAATAGATTCATTTTTTAAAAGTGATAAAATGGAAGCTATTTGTGAAGATGAAAACAAGACAAATTCAATTTATTTACATATTATAAATCATAATACTAATGATCATATTATTCAATTATGGGAGACTTTTCTTAAAGTTCAATGAATTATAGTTTCATATTAAATCTTTAGAACAAATTCCTCTTTACATCGAAAAAAAAAAAATAGCTACAAATTTTAGTTCTAATTTACTTATTGATGAATTCAAGAATATGAAAAAAAATACTTTTATATTTTATACATGTGTGATTTCTTTTGTAATTACAGTTATACTAAATTATATATTATTTTTTATTGTATTAATGACAATAATAAAAAATATATTATTTTGACTTCTTAAAATTATTGATCAACATCTGTCGTGAATAATCTATTATATGATATATTGAATTTGGATTAAATTATATTAGTTTTGAATCCTAAGCTTTTTAACACTTACTTGGGCACTAGGTATAATCGAGGGTGGTGAGAAATGAATAGATGTAAAATTGGAGAAAGTGGAAAAAGAGAATCGAAAATGCAATAAAATTGTCATAAGAAGTAAAAGTAAGTACTTAGTTATATGCTTTATATGGTCCATTCTCTTCTCTCCATTATTTCGTGGTTTGTTAGCTCAATCTATGAAAAGACTTAACTTTTTTAGCAAAAAGGACAGAATTTGTGGGATTCTTGCATCACAAAGTGCATGTTAGGTCAATTCCACTTTCGCATAGTGCTACTAAAGTTGCAATCACCAATTTATCATAATTAATTATAATCAAATATTATTGCAAAAATTGTGTGATCATCGTCACGTGTTGATTAAATAGTGTGTGGTAGGACTTCTTTTTTTCTCTTTACTTTGTTTCTTTCTTTTTGTTTTTTAAAAGACTTTGCAATTCAAAAAAATACTATCTAATTTATATAATATTAGTTTAGTAACCTCATCTCTCAAACCTTCCTTAAACTAGAAGTTTCCATTTTCACAAAAAATTATCATTTTCCCAAATGTTCGTCAACGTGTGAAGTTATTTCTCTTGAAGATGTTTCATGTCATGAGCTTCCTCTCACTTATTTTGGTTTGAATTTGACACAAACCTAACCTTATCATAATCCAATAATTATATAGTCAATAATGGGTTGTATTTCCAGTGATATTTTTTTTCAGTCATAGATTTTTGAACTTCAACTCTTCTTAAACTATACATAAATAAATAAATAGTTTGAGAAAGGGTTGGTCTTTTTAAAATATTCGTAATGAATAAATTTTTGCTTGAATAAAAGAGTTTTTACTAGAAATAGTTTTAAGCATAAAAATGTTAAAAGATGTCTTTTAACCTTTTATATATTCAGCACAAATTTCAATATGCGACTATAGAGAATAGAAAAAGGTTGGTAAGTGTCAAAAAGAATTATATTCAGTAGTCTCACTACTTTTATTAGACTAATTTACTATATAGTCAAAATTTTACAAGACTGAAAGGGACTATAATGATAACAAATACACTTAGGTTTTTTAGCGTAGGACTGATCAACATTCTTAGCTAACTGGACGATCCAAGGATAAGCGGTCAAAGGTCACCTGCTACAGATAGACTATCCAACGGTTGGGGTTTGAAGTCGTGACTAGTTGATGTGACAATTTCTCCAGAGTGATTAAAATAGCACGTCGGGCGAATAATCCAAGGATAAGCAGCCGAAGGCCGCTCGCAACAGCCAGCTACCTAACAACACATTTGATTTGTCAATAACTAACTGAAAATCACATTGAGATCCTTCTTGATGTGAGCATCGACAACACCGACTATTACGGTGCAAAGACACAGTCGGTCGGAGCATGCACGCTTAGCAACGTCAGTCGGGTGGAGCCAAAAGATAAGATTTGTAGTAAGATAAAGCAGGTCGATAATCAAGTTTAAAAAGCAATTGGGCCTCAATTAAAGAAATCTTAAACATGGGCCCATATAAAAAAACTATAAATAGGACCCTAAAGTAAGTTGGTAAGAACTTTTACTCCGCATTTATTACGACATTAATTGTTAATCCCGGACAGACTTGAACTGACTTAAGCATCGAAGCCTAATTGACAAGTATCCCGATCGTCTGGACAACCAAACGGGAGAAAGAAAGGACATCGAACAGAAGAAGAGCAAAAAGAAGAGTCAAACGAGTGTTTTAGATAGGCGCTCAGTCCCTATATCTGAAACAATTTTGAATCCTGAAAAATATTTAACAATATCTTGATCTAGTAGTCTTTTTAATTGAGAGTAATATAAATTAATCTTTGTAAATAGCACACTCTTAACTACTTTTATTCATAAAAGTATAGGATTCCTCACCAAAAAAAAACAACAATTTTTAAATTTAACATCATTTTTTATTCAAAGGAAACCCCCAAAACTCGATGAATTGATCGAAAACAAAAAATATTCAACAATTTGGAAGAATAATTCAATGATTTCTGAAGCAATCATTTCAATTCAATCGATAAACCCAAGGTTAAGTTTAGTTGATACGGTCCCACATAAAGGCAAGACAAGTCGACCTATGTTAAACTGAGTTGGCCCAGGCCCAAGTCAAGTTAAGTCGCTCCAAGCCCAAATTGACTCTACTCTACTATGGTTGATGTTAAGGTGAGGTAGTCCAAACCCAAGTCAAATCGAGTGAACCAGATGCGAGTTGACATGAGTCGACCTAGGTCCAAGTCAAGCTGAGTCAACCCTGCTCATGTTTGATAACTTAATGGTCTAGTAAATTAAATTGATCTCATTAGATTTAATGTACTTGACCAATTAAATCTAGATTGAATCTAGATTTAACCTAATCTAAATTGGACTTGAAAAATCTAAATATAGTTAATTAATCCAATTCAAATGGATCTAGATTATATATCCAATCTATTTTGTTGGATCTAGATTGGATTTTGAAAAATTCAATCAATGACTACCCTTAAAAAAATAACTAAATGAATTAAACAAGTTTATCCTTGATATGAAGAATATTTATGGGTATATTGATGATAAGGATCAAATGTTGTTATTGTCATATTCATTTTCTAAGACGAATGTGTTGTATATAAGAGAGACTATCTCTCTCCCTTGAGGAAGTTCAAGTTGTTTTGAGGTCGAGGTAGCTAAATGAGAAACTAGAAGTTAAGGTTGTGTTGGTGATAACCTTATAACAAAGGGTGAACTATTTATTAGCAATAATAGATAAGTGTAAGGAGGTCAATGTCGAGGACGTCTATGAGAAGAAGGAAGGTCACTTAAAAGGTTTTGTCCAAAGAAGAAGAAGAAGGATAATAACCTTAATAGACCGTCGGGGTTTGTTAAATAGTTTGATGGATTGTTGACATTTGGTGAAGCAACTCTAGTGGAAGATGATTATAAATCCTTAATAATCCTAATTGTGTTAAGTAGTACTGATAATTGCGAGTGGATAATGAACTTAGATGTTCATTTCATGTGACACCTAATTGTCTATGGTGCCATGAATTTATAGAACTTCGAAGAGGTTCAATTCTCCTTGGTAACAATAAGTCATGTAAGATAACAAGAGGTAGAACCATCATGTTTTGTTTGAATGATGAAATTGAGAGTATTTGACGATATTAGGTTTCTACCTAGCTTGAAGTGCAATCTAATATCCCTTAGTGAGCTAAAGAAGAAAGGGATGTGCATTTAATGGTGAGAGAGGAATGTTGAAGCTATTGAGAGGATCCATGATAATGATAAAGGGTATGAGGAAGAATGGCTTGTATCTTATCCAAGATTGAGATATGGTATAGAAAGTTAGCATTAAAGAAAAACTTGACAACCATATGATTTTGATTAAATGTATAATACAACAAAGTGTATAACATAAAGAAGATGTGTTTAATAAGCGGCAAATAGAAGTGCTTTTTCAAACAGACCATAAAGTACCAAGCAGATTCCACTATGTCTTATAAGCGTTTGGTGATGATCAAACAAAAATTACAAATGGACATTGAACTAACATAAACTTAAAGAATATTTTTGAACCTTAATTCTTTTTATGTAAGGAATGTCGTCACCATTTTTCACCAAGAAGATTTGCAACAAATATAAAGTGTGATCAAATATCTCTTTGAAATCGAGTTAAAGTTATTTTATCCTCCAACTACTCTAACATCAGCATTTTCAACTTTGGTCCAGTTGTTTTCCTAATAAGATGTGTGCATTTAAAAAATTTTGGAGTAAAAAGTTATGTAGGGCAGGATGATAAGTGTTGCCAACTATCAAGGGTTTTTCATGAAGAGGAAAAGAACAATTAGTGTTGCATGAAGAGCATTTAGTGTTTCACAACTATCAAGTTCGATAGAAAATAAGAGAAGAAGAAGAAGAAGAATATTTAACGAGATTAGCTAGCAATGGTTACGATTCAAAAGAATACTCAAAATTTTTAATCAGGAGCGGCTAGGTGTCAAATAATATTTGGCAGGATTAGTCAAGAGTGGCTACGATCTGAAATATACTCATATGGGGTCAGCTGGAGTGGTTGCAATCTGAATAATGTTCGTTTGTACTTCGCAATTGTAGTAGGTTCAATGAAATGTTTTATGAGAACTTATTCTCATGTCAATTATGAATGTTTATCATGATTATCTCTTTTTTGTCCATTCACCAAAATAAAATAAAAAAACAATGAAAATTTTAGAAGTCAAAATTGTATTCCAAATTGTGTAATCCAAAACACATTTAAAGTTATCTATTGTGTAACTCAAAAGTCAAAATGAGATCAAATTGTGTAATCTATGACACAATTTTAACTTTAAGACTACATAATTCAAAACTTTAAAATTGTATTTTGACTGATATAATATAAAATAGAGTTTTTAAAGACAAAATATTATTCCAAATATGTAATCGAAATACTATTTCCGGGTTTTGAATTTCACAATAAAAATGCACAACTTTTATCTCATAATATATGATTCAAATGACATTTAAACGATACGAAAAGAACTCTAAATCAAAAACTCGTATATGTTAAAAACCAAAAACAAAAACAAAAAGATTAATACTCTAACAACTACCCATATTTGATGCCTAGGTTGTCATTTAATAGAAGAATGTCAAAAATGAAAAATTTAAAATTTATGAAAATGTAAAAAGAAGTTACGAGTAAGAAGACGCTAAGGGAAATTGCAAGTCTCTTCAACCACTTCTCATACTCTGCCTATAAGTAAAAACGACAAGAGTTTTATAACTCAATTACTTAATTAATCTTTTATTACATAGTCTTCTCGTTTTAGTTCTTTTTTTATTACCTATGTTCATTCTAACAATAATGATTTTATCACACAAATAAAATTGTCAACTCAATGCTGATAACATTATTAAAAGTGTTACGTCAACCTATGATGTCATTAGAGATTAAAATAAATAAATAAAAAGTGATATAATTATAGTGATTAAAACAAAACAAAAATATATATTTTATTTTATTTCAAAATGTAGAGAATGTTCACGATTGCATGTGGAATAATATGCCTAACTGATTTAAATTTTTTTCAAAAGAAATAGTTAAGTCAAGACAATTATATCTAAATGTGCTTTAGTTATCAATCACGTAAAACTTAATATTTTCTATTATGGCATTTTTTTAATTGTACTCCGTAAAATCGTTACTTTCACTCTTTATAATCAAGTTACATTGATTTAAACCCAATAAATATTTATTTTTAGTCTCAAAAAGTACATGGATTTTTATTTTAATCCCTGTAAATACATCACATAATGTCCCATGTTCAAATAACACTTTTTATTACCTCAACAATGCTAAGCTAATAATTCTATTGATGTCAAAAAGTTCTTACAAAAAATGCAGACCAAAAGTGTTAAGTAAACCAAGATATCATTCACATGTTTCGATAAACTATTCATAAATTATTTTAGTTGCCCTTGTTCTATTCTGAGGTTCAAAATAATGGCCACAAATGTGGCAACCCTTGATATTGCAGATAGACATTATAGTTGATTCCAATCTTTGAAATCCCAAAACCCTTAACATTGCAGCTATAATTACAGGACAGGACCATTTTGTACATCCAGAGTGGACCAATTACATCAAAGACATCCACAGTGGATTTAAAATTTGTACCATACGACAAATTTTCACAATATTGACTGTAGGTTAAGAGAACTAAAATGAGCTTAAAAAGCAGGGTCACATCAAGTCCATCATGTACTGCTTTCTACCTAATCCCTACTAAACAACAGTTTATCACTGTTACAGGGTAAAGATTAGTATGTACATAAACTAATAGTGATTAAACCTTCTTTACAGATAAAATCAACCTTATTCGTAGAAGATTAGGACAATTAGAGAAAAAGAATGTTATAATCCTGTTGTCATATCTGCAACTCAAACCAGAAGACATTGGGTAGGTTTCATTAGTCAGCAGTAACAATGGCCTCTGGTTTCACAGTTAAATAGCTCCCAAAACCTTAACGAAAATAGAATCAAGAAGAAAATGTAGCGTTATAATAAACAGAACTAGTACAGAGGAAAGGAACTTAACGGTAAAAATCAAAATCAGTGCAGAAACATTATCCTTGCCCTTCCAATGAATTCATTGCAAAAATACGTCTTATTTTGGAGGCATCCTTGAAAAAGTACATGAAACAGGCAACTCACAAGGGTTTCTGCATTTACAATTAACAACTTCACCGCCCCCACCCTAACCCCCCCTCAATACTGATGACTAAATATGACTAATATTCTGTTCATCTAAACTTCTCAGTCCTTGTATACTAAAAATTGTACATAAAATTTTCAAAATAAAATGACCCTGCAGCTACAAACGACTTAATATATGAAGATAAAGATTGAATAAATTACTTCAGATGACAGTGACCAAAAAAGCCTCATAACCAACGTCCATACTTATTCATTTAAGCTCATAACTTACTGTTTTACAGATGGCCTAGCTTTTGCAGAAACCTCTGAGCACGGGAGATATGACCGGTTTTTGCATCTGAGAAGAGAAACTAAACTTCATTTTCATGAAATACATCAGACATTCAAAGGGCAGTGCTCAGGAACTTCCTTCTCAGAAACTAAGAAAAGCCTACATTATGCACCGCAAGGCCCAGAGGAAAATTATATACAGTAGCCATCCAGCTGATGAGGGGAAAATACCATCCCTGTTGTTCGTCTATAGAAACACATTGACTAACAGATTACACAACTGCAGATGCTGTTCTGCGAAGATCAGGTACTCCATTGCCATATTTTGCACTAAATGTTGGACTTCTCAAGCTGCCATGTCTTACAGGCCTTGGCCGATAAAGACACAAGAGCATTTCCTCAAGCTTCTGAACGGTGTACTTTGCATATTTTGTGGAGCTAGCATCTTGCTCCACCAAAGGACCATAATTCTGCATGTAACTGCGGTATACAGGCACCACAGCTTGCACTATAAGCTGACATGTTTTCTCCCTCAGATCCCGTTCTGGCATTATCCAACTTGACTGCTTAGTATACATCTCATCAAAAACTTCATTGAACTTCTTCAACCTTTTCTTAACCAGGTCACGGGCAGTGGCGCGCCCTCCAGAGAAAAGAATCAACCCTTCCCTACTCAGATGTCCAGGAAGCTTTCCCCAGCTGTCCCTCAAAAAGATTGTGGAGTAATACTCCTTATACTGTTCGTGCTCCCTCAGCCAGGAATCCCCCAAGAGTTCCCCAAGCTTTGTCCCTTTCAAATGCTTGCACAGATGCCAGTGATTGTTCATAGCAAAAAAGTGGGACAGTATAGGATCATCATAAGCCTTGATCCAAGTCTCTACATTCTGCTCAACAGCCTTCACAATGTTCAAAATCTCAGTAACAAGGAGTCTCTCCTGAAAGCTTTGGCGCTTCCAACTTCTGTGAATGATCAGAACCTGAGTCAGTATCGGCTTATAGTCGTCCCCAAGGAGCTTGTTACAGTAATCAGTGATAAAGCTCACCAATCTCGGCACATTGCCATCCACTGGTGGTGGATTCGGTCTCTGCAACTCCACCTGAACAAAAAGCTCCCAGAAAATCTCTGCAGCCCCATCAATCACCCTCTTAATAAGATCCCTAGTCAAATTCTGTATCTCAACACATGGCCCACCGCCAAAAAGCCGGTTGAAATCCAATCTCAACTTGCTCAACGACGCGAAAATATCCAACAACTTCAAAAGCTTGATGGGGTCCTTCTTACTCTCAGTAACTGTCTTCCCAAACTGAAGAAACGCCAGTATACCCGCTTGCGCAGCTATCTTCGAAAAACAACCCATCCACACATCCAATCCAATCCTCTCAAACACATCATTGCAAAGCTTATACTCAGCCTCGAACAAATGCTTCACCGCAAACTCCAAATGCTTCCCCCACTGAGCTATATACCCCTCAATGCTTTGCACATCATTGAACTCCGACACAGAAATCTCAAGGTAATCCAAATTCAGCGCCTGCAAACTTGCCCTAACATTGGAACTCCTAACCTCAACATAAATCCCCACACACCTATCCAGCCTGTCATTAGCCATCAACCGCCCCAGAATCGCCTGCAGCTTCTGCACAACCGATACAGGCAGCGGCGACGGCGCAATGCATGCCATACCATCACCCGCAGCCGCCGCCGACATAGGCAATGGCACGCTATTCTCAGTCAACAGCAACCTGAATTCATCCTCCAACTTGCGCAATGCAGCATCCAACAACCCACCATCGAGTTCCCCGTGCTGCGATTCCCGAAGATTCTTCAATTCCTTCTTCAAATTCGCCAGATAAACCTGATCAGCAACGGAATTGTCCTCCAAATACTCAACTATGTCTTCCAACCACTGTATAGCCAACCCGCAATTGTCCCCCAGGAACCTCAGCGCCTCCTGGAGACGTTTCAGCACCGACAAGTACCCGGCGATGTCGCTCCGGGGATCCGACAGCAGCGACTTCTCCAGTCCATGGACGGCGTCAAAAACCTTGAGCACCGCCGCGGCGGGGCCCACGGCACGATTGATGTGTCCGCCGACGGCCACCAGAGCATCCCTCTCAGCGCGAATCGGCCGCACCGCCGATCCCAACGACGGTAGCCGCTGCCTGATTTCTGCCAACCTCGGCCCCGCTCTCTCCAAAGCCAACCCCACCGACTTCGATTTCTCTAAGCTGAGCCTCAGCGATTTCTCAGCTCTGACTAAATTCTCCATTCTAGAACCTTCCATTTCCGTGTGGTAACCGCTTCCAGATCTTCTTATTCTTCTACCTTTTCCTCCCTCTCTCAAGTTTACCTCGGAATCATCGAAAACCTGTGTATCTGTTTTCGGACAGAAGATACGAAAAACGAAAAACCTTGCGTTTCAAAAACGGTTTGGTTGAGGTTGAGTGAATGAGGTAGAAGAGGAGCCAAAAACAGAAGGGAATGAGCAGAGAAAGGGCTTTTCACGACGATGAAAAACTGGTTCGACGAAAAAATAAGGATGGTGAAGGTTGTGGTGGGAGAGGGCGAACGAGTTGACTCAGGAAGGAGTTTTGAGTGAAAAAGTAGAAACGAAAATGGAGGTGAGAATCTGAATCTCTGGTTTGAATATGAGAGAGAAGAGAAACCCTAAAAGGAAGAAGAAATTAGAAAAGAATGTGTGTGTGAAGTGTGAAGTGTTGAGAGAAAGAAAGAGAGAGAATGTGGCACTTTTTGAGGGTGTGGCACAGAGTGCATGACAGAATGCAAAAATGCTGTTCCTCTGTGTCTATGTAGTTTAATTATTCTTCTCTCTCTTCATTTTTTTTAATTTTCTTTTCGCTCTCTCTTTTTTCTTTTTTTTTTCTCTCTACTTTCTCTGGATTAAAAAAGTTTTCCATTTTTTCACTTAATCAAACTATATAATTTAATAACCATTAATTCAACTGGTGGTAATTAATTTACCTATGGAATTAGTAATTTATAAGTTTAATGATTTGGAAATCATGTCAATAATATATCTTTTTATTGTTAATTGTTCTTCACTTTATACTTTGTGTAAACTTTTGACCTATGGGACATAATAATCAGGTTAATCTCTGTATCAAAACAATGATGGTTCAATCCGGTTTCAATAAAGAGGTAGGAGTATTTTATTTTAGGTTTAAATTCGGTTTAGTAGTACATTTTTTTTAGTTTTAATATTTATAATAATGATTTAATATATTTTTTCATTTTAAGCTGTGAAAATACACATGCACATGTATTCCATTTATTGTAACGACAAATTATAAAATTATTATTATTATATTACTAAAATAAATTTAAATAATTTTTATAATTTTTTTTTTTGGTATTATTTATTTTTAGATAGTTTTTTTATTATAATACTTATTTTAGTTTAAAAGATAATTAAATTTTAAAAAATCAAATTGAGAAAAGATTAAATTATTAAAAAAATAGTTGTTCAAAAGATAAAATTAATAAAATAATTATTTAAATTTAAAAAATATTTAAAAAACAAAATTAAAAACAAAATATGTACGAATCTTTATATAATAATATAAATAATATAGACAGAATATATGTAGTTTTTTAAATTTTAAAAAAATAATATGACTTTTTTTCTGTAAAAATAAGTATCAACATTATTTTTCTCTATTTTATTTCTAAATTGGATGATAAACATATAAAACATGAACAAGAATGATTATCTCTTAATAACATTAAAATTGATATAGAAAAAATCAATAAGTTTTTTAAAAAAGTATCCATACCACATCAAGTAAAAAATATAAATAGAAAAAAAAACATTAAATGTAGTTGCAAATACAGAAAAAATGTCATTTAGTCAACTTTTAAACATCATATATAAATTATTGATTATTAATAATATGGATTTAACTAGTATTATTGTAAGATTAATAACTTTCTCAAAAGAATTATAAGATTAATAAATTTATTGTACTGATCATATAATTTAATAGTGACATTAATAAATTTTAAACCACCAATTATGGATGGATAACTGAATCACTGCTTCAAAAGCTTACAAATAAATTATAATTTCTTTAAGTTTATATCCATTCACAAAATATAACTTATAAAATCTATTCAGTTAATAGACATTTATTTATATTTACTTGTTAAAGATAATGTTGAATTAAAATCTATCGACCTCAATTAATTTTCTTTTTCAGTTATTATTTATGTAAGTAAATGTTATGTCTAAAAGTTGAAGTCTCAAGTTGGTTGTAAATTCGTAAATTAAAGTTAGGATGTTTATGGATTTATAAAATTGATCATGTAAACTAAATATAATATTTTTACAAAATATATCAATGTATGAATCTTTACAAAAGTTAAACTTTAAATTTGTGATCGTGACAGGGAAACTTTTTCATGATTTTGTTATATGAAAGGGAAATGATAGTGTGATTTTCTTATAACGTGATGATTAAAAACAAAAACAAAACTTTGTTATTCCATTGAATATTAATAAATAATAGGCAAAATTAGTTGTCGTGTACTAAAAAATCATTATAAATTTTTTAGTGATGTATGGAGGAAGAAAAATAAAGTTTGTCTTTGAAATTTGAAATATAAATTATTTTACCAGAAAAAGTATAAACAATATACATTATAGTTGTAATTTTTTATAGTGAAAAAGATCAAAGAAAAGTGATAATGACTAAAATAGGTCTGAAAAGGCACAGATACTTTATGTAAGGTCCTGGAATCCATGTCAACATACTGATTACCTATTTACATGTTAATATATGTAATTTCATGGGGATATATTTGTTTATAGTTTGTTATAATTATGTAGATATAATTACTTACTATTTTTTATTATTGAAAAAACTTTATTTGTTCAAATACACATTTAATAGTTTTCAGATCAAAATCGTCTAAACATATTTTCATTTTTCAATTCTTTAAAAGTCTTTTAATAAAATTATTATAAGAATTCAGATGTAATAAAATTCTAACCTCATATTCATATATATATATATATATATATATATATATATATAAATATATATATATAAAATAAAAGAAATCGTTTTAGAAAAAAAAAACGTGTTATGCATTAAGGGTTTAGAGAATAAATTTCAGGGAAGCGTTGGATGGATTTTAATTATTATTTTTAAAGGATTTGGACGAAGTTTACTAAAGTTTTTTAGTAATTTAATTTATATGATAAATAACGCCTTAAATTTTAGATAAATGATATTAGTTTTTATTTTTAAAATTTTTGTTCTAATTTTAAATTAATTGTAATTTTAAACCAAAATTATTTAATAAAAATGTGAATTTTAACAAAGACTTCGTTATATTGACTAAAACATCATTTTAAATTTGGTCTCAAGTTGAAGGGTGACAAAATTGCTTCATTTTAAAAAATATATGGCTAAATTGAACAAAAAGAATGAATATATGGACCAAATTAAATATAAAACGTTAACTTTGATACGTGACATGTTGCTGGATTGACACTAGGATGTTTTATCGAAAAAAAAAATTAAAAAAAAAAAACAAGTTATAAAAAACCAAAAACTCACGAAGTGACAAGTGGTGGTCATAGTTCATTACTATTAATTATTTAAACGGAGTTAGTAAAAAAGAACCAAATTGAACAAAATTGATAAAAATTAAAACATGATTGAACAAAAAAAATATTATGGTAACCAATTCAATCACTCACACATGGGGACATTATGGTAAACCACCAATTTATCCCCTTAGATCTTCTCTATTTGACGAGATGACCCTCTCCAAAATTCGCACCCCCACTCTCTCACAAATCCTTCAAAGTGAACATAGTCGAACCCCACAAATCCGCACAATCAAATTCAATCACTACACAAGCGAACACTATCAAAACAAAACATATATTAAGGTCAAAATACAAAGGTATTCTTTGGCATCATGAGAAAATGAAAACGTTCATTTGCACACCCCATAATAATAATATATATTTATATTTTAAAATAAAAAATATAATTAAAACATTAATTTACTAGGTTGATAAGTATTTACTTTTTTTATTATTGGTGTCAAAGTATCAATTAACATCAAAATATTGTTTTGTCATTACATCATAATTATTCTCCCTCGTTGTCTTAACTTTTGCTTTTCATGAGATAAAATAATGTGACTTATATACGATGAATGAATCACACATTTAATATTGCATAAAGAACATTTAATGCAACCATCACCGTCTATGAAGACAAACAAAGATGAAGAACGAAGAATGTTTTCATGTATCAATGAATATAAGAGGATTTAAATGGTTCTTTCTTTCAATACTTTATATGTAGAAGATATTTTTGAAGATACAACACTTCTTTTAGACTGTGTTTTGTTTCTACAAAATTATTGTTTACAAGCACGGATGAACGAGAGACATTTGTGTTTGTTTCAAGTCATTTGCAATGATTTGCAGGAGAGAAAAAAAGGTGAGTTGTGAATGGGCATCTTCTCAATATAACAAGGAACTATAGGAAAAGCTAATTATTCACATGTCAAGTTATAGTCATTTGTCCTTCCTTTATTGAATTCTTGTTCTGTGTTATTTAAATGCCAAATTACTTAAATTTGGGTAGGAGGGTAGGCTGCATTAGGGGTGGCAATGCAGGCCAGCCTAGCCCGTTTAGGCCCCGTCCGCAATAGGCCTGCACAATGCAAACTAGGCTGGCTTGCCCTACAATGCAAAATGGGCTAGAAAATGTGGCCCGCTCTGCATTCATTACATTTTGTAGGTTGGCTCGCATTTGTGTTGCATCATAATTTTTTTTAGAGTGGTCCATTATATACATTTTTGTATGTACTTCACTATGAATTAAATGACCAATAAGGAATTAAATGTCCCAACAATTTTTCTATGTATTGCACCATTATAAAACCTTTTTTATCTATCTATCTATCTATCTATAATGTCAATACTAAGGAATTAAATGGACCAATAAGGAATAAAATGAGGTTAGATTGCATGAATGTGGTGAGTGAGGACACCTTAGCAAAAGAAGAAATATACAGGATGAGGATTCCTTAGATTGCGCACATGAGTGTGGTCAAGTGAGGGTTAAATTATGTTAAGTTGCGGGCCAGTCCACCCCGTTTCATTTATGGCTCATGTGGGCTGCAGGTTACACGAGTCACCTATGCTTTTACTATGGGATGGCCCATTGGACTTTACCCACATTACCACCCCTAGGTTGTATCCAAGCATATTAATTAAAAATGTTTTATTTTTTTATATTTAATAAAATTATTTTCAACCAATGACATTTTGTTTCAAGTAATTACTTGTTTTTTTTATTTAAATACTAATAATCCACATTTTATTTTACATTAATTTTAACTAATTACATTTTATTTTATATTAATTTTAACCATGATGACAAAATTGTAATCTTACATTTTTATCTATTAAAATATTTTTTTATTTATCATTTTTATCAAATTATTCACAAATTTTTCCTTTAAATCTTTTCACTTCACTTTTCTATCCCTTAAAACAAACAACATTTTCTCATTCTCTGTCTCCTCAAATTCATTCATTTACTCTCTCTCAAATTTATCTTTTAAAACAAATAAAGTCTCATAATCTTTCGATCATATTCTTGTAAGCAAGAGTTTAGTGCATTTCAAACAATACTCGGTTTTAGTCTAATAAGATTTTTTCAATTAAAACTTAATTTTAATTAAGAGTCATTATATTCTTAAAAAATATTCGATCTTAACCAAAAATAACTATGATTCAAACAATACTCTATTTTAACCTAGTGACCCCTCCACAAAGCACACAATCTTAATTTGTATCCTTAAAATTGTGTCGGACCATCTTTATCCAATATTGATTTTACAGAAATATTTTGTTAATGAATTTGGTAATTTAAAACATCGTTTCCTTTAAAAGTAAATAGAAGGTATTTTTAAATATTTTTGTAAATAAATATGTATTTTATTTATGATGTTTTTTTAATATTTTTATCATAATAATTTGTTTAGATATAATTATTATTTTATAAAGTATATTGATCTATGATCGTATATATTCATCTTATCCAAACTCATTTAACCAAAAAATCAAGGATAAAATTAATTTGATCATTTTATATCACAACTTTTGTTAACTAATCTTAATTCATTTTTTATACTTTTCTTATTAATCTATATGAGCTTAAGTGTGTTTTAATAGCTCTATATTTAAGGTTGAAATGATGATAGAGGAGGGACAGAAAAAGAGAATAAAAAGGAAAAGAATTGGTATGTGTATGTAGAGTGGATCATATTTGATACTACTCCACATTACTCTTCCCCACTTTAAAATCTCCTTTTTTTATGCTTTTAATTAGCAGAAAACTTAAATGTAAGAAAAAACACCAATTTGTTTATTTCGATCAAACTTAAAAAAAAAAAACATTGAAAAATATAAAGGGAATTATAAAATCATGACACCTTTCTGCGCTAATAATATTTGTTAAAAAAATAGTGTAATTTAACGATGCATTTTGAATTCGTCCAATCCATGAAGTGAACTGATAATGACGTTTTGAAACATTGATCACGTAAAAATATTGAACGGAGAAGTGTGTACGGTGAAATTAAGGACAATCGGATTCAAAGGATCATAAAATATTTTTTAAAAAGTTTAAATATATTTTTAGTTTATAAATTTATATGTGAAATTAAATTTTATCCATATCTTAGACATTAATACATTTTTCTCCTAAATTGTTTAACATATAAAAAATAATTTTATTAAATTAAGAGAATGACATTTATCATTTTTAAAGTTTGAAAATTAAAATATGTTCAAATTTAAGACATGAATGAATATAAGGATTAAAAATATATTTAATTTTTTTAAGTAATCATTCTTATGTTTTAAAATATATAAAAGTAATATATATTAGTGAATTTTTCAAATGATTAGTACCAAAATTTTAGTAAAAAAATTAAATTCATTTCTTCTTATTGGGACTAGCTAGCCAATTGAGGCATACGTAATAGCACAGGTTGACCAAACGCGATTTTGAAATTGTGGCTAACTTGTTGGTCAAGAATTTTAGGTAGAACTAAGTTGAATGCATTAATAAAAATAAAAATTAGGGTTACTAATCGATCCTCGTGGAACTTTCTCACACGTGAACGTCGTCAACAAGGTTTTTTTTTTTTTTTTAATTATTATTTTAATTTTCTTTGTTTTTTGTTTTTGTCAAAGGGAAACTGTTTCATATGCAAGCTTTTGACGGAGAAACAACAAAGTAAACATCAACAAACTAAATAACAGTGAAAAGAAGAAAAATAAAATACATTTCTAGAATGATTCGGAACGCATATTCTGAAATCTATCTTAAACTTACGGAAATTTATTCTGTAATTATAATTTTATTTCCGAACATTCTGAAAACAATTTAAAATAATCAAAAATCAATTTATAGCTATACAATATAAAATGAATAATAGGAACTATTATGTATTTCAGAATAAATAATTCGAGAATCTTCATTCTATAATGTGTATTTTTATCGATGAATTGTCTTCTGAATGTATAATTTCTTTTAATATATTTTAGGTAACATGTTTTAAAAAATGTAAAACTTAAAAAAATTACTTTTGTTATTTTACTGTAATATACATCCAAACATGATCGTGTTAAACATTGATACGAACTTTGACATCTCAACTATGTTGACATCTCAAAGTTCATTGATAATTTACCATCAAACAAAAATTTATTAAAAATTAAATAAAATAAAAGAATACAAAAGCATACCACATCAAATTTGTGATAAAAATTACACTTTGCATGTCATACCAAACTTATGATAAAAATTATACTTTGTGAAACATAACAATGATAATTGTAAAAACAGGAAAAAATTATGGTGGAGGTGAAAAAATAATTTCATATAAGTGGCGAGTGACAGATTTTGACCATTAACTTTGGAAGAGTCAAAATAATATTTTAAAATTTATATGTTTTATCACTATCAGTAGTACAACAAAAAATAAATATATAATATATAATATAATTATCTATAACAATATATAAATGTAGAGACAGGAAAAAATTATGGTGGAGGTGAAAAAATAATTTCATACTAGTGGCGACGGGTCAACCATTAACTTTGGAAGTCAAAATAATATTTTAAAATTTATATGTTTTATCCCTATCACCGGTACAACAAAAATAGATATATAATATATAATTTAATTATCTTTAATAATATACAAAGAGGATATCATTTTGTGTTCACAATTTTTATTCTAGTTTTACTCTTAATTATTATTTTAAAAATTAATTATTTTATAAATAGATTATTTTTAACCGTTATTCTAAAAATTTCTTGTCTCTTCAACAATTATTTTAAAAACTTCATTTTTGTACATATTTTATTTTTTTTCTAATTTTATATTTAACAACTATTTTAAAAATTAATTATATATTTCTTATTTATCTTAACTCAAATTTCTATGAAAATTTACAAATACAAACACATAGCCATAATGACTTATGTGTTTTCGCTAGTAATTACAAAAGAAAACATATATATATCTAATAACTTTTTTGTAGTTTTAAATTATTGAACTCATCAATAATTAAGCCAAAACATATACTATTAAAAAACATATATTTCCTGTCAAATTTGTTTTAAAATTTTTTCATAAGAAATATTTACAAATTTTGTTATGAAAAATAATTTGTAAGAAATTGCTACCAATTTTTTATTAAAATATTTAAGGTTTCATAGAAAACTTATAGAAAATACTTACAAATTTTATAATTTTGTAAAAAATAATTATCCATGAAGGAATTAGCAACCAATTAAAACTCTTAGAAAAATGGCAAAAAAAAAATTTCTTGCAAAATTTTATGAAATGATTGAAAAAAAAAATCTCATAAAATATGAAAAATTATAGTAGTGATAAATTTTTGGTTATATTTTTTTTCAATGTAAATAATTATATTATGTACAAAAATTTATATTCTATTTTATTTCACAATTTTGTTTAAAAAAAAAGAATCTTGTTAAGTAAAATGTATTTTTCTTTAAAGATTGATATAGTTGAAAGAAGATCGATAAATTTTTTTAATTTGAATAATTAAAAGTTTTAACAATAAATATGAAGTTAAAATTTTAAATAAATTTTTTATTGAATATAATATTAGCAATTTAATTATGAAATTATTAATTAATAATAAGTGAGTAAGTAAAAAGATGATAGTAAATATTTTTATCCTTTGAAATTCATTATAGAATTAAATTTTAATTATAATTAAATTAATTTTTTTTTTAAATTATAAATTATTATAAATTTTAATTAATAACCTATAAAAGATAAAAAGAATATTGGGAGAGGCCGGCGGACCAACTAAGGTCCGCCCCGGTTCCATATAACATAATAATGTATTTAAAATATATCGTAATTTTGTAAAAAACAAATATTACAATCCTTTTTCTATAATGTGCTATTAAATAAAAAACTTAATTAAATATATGTATAAGTTTATTTTGATATTTTTTTATTTTAATTTGTTTAAATAAATTAAAAAAAACTTTATAATAGTTATGGGTTTATTTAATCAAGTAATTAAATTAAAACATTACATTTGCTCAATCACAAATAGCCTGGAAAATGTTTAAAAAAACATAATTATTTCTTCCATAACTTAATACCTTAATGATTTCATCACGATATTTCCTTGTCTTATAAAAGAAAAGTAAATGAAGATTACTTTTTATGTTATTTTCCTTCTCAATTTGCATGAGACTGAACATAATCTATATACATAATAATAAAACCTATTTGGTTTTTAAAATTAAAAAATATAGAGAGAGAGTAAGTATTGTATAATGTACTTTGAAGTGTCACGAAAGTTAAAATGTAAAAGTTTATAATAATATCTAACTTAAGCTTATTTAGAATATTGTATAATGTATACAAAACTTTTGAGCTTTTTGAACTACGTAGTACCATTTGGCTAAGTCTTATTTGAGATGTGGATTTTCATTATTAAGTTTTTGTTTTTGGCCTTTACTTTTTTCTTATCATATACTAATTCTCATATTTAACTTTCTTAATATTTTCTTATTTTCTCCTTGTTCTTTCCTTCATCACCTTTTTATTTCTTCTTGAACATCTTTTTAAACTTTTTTATCATAAGGGTCACATCATTATTAGATTATTCACTTGAGCTGTTATTAAACAACTTTTTATCATGCACCTTTAACTTAATCATTTAAATATTTAAAACATTCTACCTTTTGGACTTGATCCTATTATTTTCCTTTCAAAGCTAGTGAGTTTGAATCTTTCATATCATTTTAAGAATAGAGGTAATTCATTAGAGAGCTAAAGAAGTTCATTTAGAGTTGTGGTCATGATTTGAGTTTCTACCATAGTTTTGGCTTTAGGTTCTCAAGCCTTTGGAATGTCCAAAATTTTCCATATTATGCAGGCTTTATAGTATTCTAGTTCTAAGTTTTAAAGCTCATTCACAAGAGTTTGGAATGTTCTAAATATTTTTTTCATATTCTATATATATGTTTCAGTTTATTACATTTCCAACATCTTGTATTACCTTTCAAGTGTGGCAATTTTTCTTATTGAACATCATGTTTGCCTACATGGGTGACTTTTATGGCCACTCTTTAATTATTTTAAAATTTAGATGAACATACATGGTTTTAGTTTTTTTTTTTCTAAGTATGTTCCGGTCATCTTGAGTATATTTTTACCACAAATTTTATAACAATCAAGTCTCTACAAATAATGACACTTACAATAATGTATTTGTATTCTCAATTAGGTTCTACTAGGTTGGTTATGGATTGGATTTTTAATAATCTGATCCACATTCATTAGATCCAAATAATTGGATCAGATTTTAGATTCAAATTCATATTTTTAGTAGAATTAGTTTGAATTTTTTTTTAAGTTCAGATCTAGATATTTGGATCAAGATTTAAATCCATATCAAAATATTTGGAACAAGTTCAAAATCCAGAATCCATTATTTATAAAAGAAATGTAAATTGAATTTTCTAAAACTTCATCGAATTTGTCAGAATTTTGGTCGGGGCCAACTTGGTCAAATTTCAGCATGGGGACGACTGGCCGAATACGACCAAATTTTTGCAAAGGCCAACTCAGCTAAATTTTGGTCGAGGTTAACTCATTGAATTCGACCAAATTTCGGTGACGGCTGACTTAGTATAATACAGCTAAATTTTGTACAAAACTGACTTTGCCAAATACGGCCAAATTTGGGTCGCGTTGACTTAGCCGAATACGACCAAATTTGGACTAGTCAATCTCGACCTTCAACCTAACACAAGTAAAAATTTATATTGAAAATTTGGATTGGATTTTTTGGATTCATATTTGAAAATTAGAATTTAGGGAATAGATATCCAGTCCATAAAATATATAAAATGTGGATCATATTGAAATTCATATCCAATAAAATGAATTTTAAATTGATTGAATTTGTAATAAAATGAATCTTAAATGGATTGGATTGAAGCAAAAGTGGATCATATCAAAAGTGGAGCTTTCGCCCACCCCTAATTTCTACAAATAATGACACTTACAATATTGTCTTTGTATTCTCAATTAGATTTTTAGTATTGTCTTTAAAATACACTAATTTTAATATATTAACTTTTCTAACACATTTTAAAATATCAAAATTAATTTATTTTGACAGACAAGTTGAAAGGACAATTATGGGAACAAGAAAACAAAGGGCAAAAATAAAAAAATTCAAAAAGAAACGATAAAATCATCATGTGTTATATCAGAGAGGGATACATGTATGTAAAGGAAAGAGATACATGTATATAAAGGAAAGAAAGAAGAGAAAACTAATAAATGGAAAAATTAAGCGTTTATCATGTTGCATGCGTATTATGTAACATCCCCCTTAAACTTATGATTGGATTAACAACTACCATGAGTTTACATATAAACTTAATGAAAGAGGATCCAAAAATAGGCTTGGTTAATAAATTTGCAACTTCAAACATTGCTAGAATATGAACGAGTTGAAGACATTTATGTTGAACATGGTCTTAAATGAAGTGCAAGTCAATTTCAAAGTGCTTGGTTTTGGAATGCATTATAGGATTAACAGGTAGAAGAACCTCTCCACGGTTGCCAGAATAAACTTTGGGTATGGCTGAAGAGATGTGTAATTCATAGAGAAGAGAGCATATCCAAGTAATCTCAGCAAAAATAAGAACCATACTACGATATTCTACCTCTATAGTACTATGAGAGACTACCTTTTGTTAATGTGAAGAGCATGAAACAATGTTAAAGCAAAGGTAAACAAAATAACATGTACTGGATATATGATCATTAGGACCAGTTCCCCAATCAGCGTAAGTGAAAGCAATAATAGAGAGGTACGAGTAACTATGAAGAAATAACGTGATTAGAACCAACATCATACCAAGGAATACACTTTAATCGCTTTCCAATGGTGTTCTTGTGGTTGATAGAAGGAAAGTCCAGGTCAAGTGATGATGAGATATTGTAAGATGCCCACAATAGATATGTAAAAAAGTTGAGTCTTGAACAATAGTATTCATCTTGTATAAGGCAAAGAGAAGAAATTATGAGAGTAGGTTGAGGTGTAGAGTCAACCATTTTTGTATGCTAAGAGATCTTTTACGTATTTTGTCTGAGAAAGATGAAGACTTCCATTTGGATTCCATGAGACTTCAATTTCGATAAAATAGTGTGACTTGCATAGATCTATGAATACAAAATGTGTACACAACATGGAGATTAGAGACTGAATATCATTGACAAACTACTAGTAATTATAATATTGTCAAGCTAGACAAGAATAAACATAATAGAAGTATCCAAGAACTTGGTGAAAAAGAATAGTTAGTTTTAGTAGGATGATAACCAAGACAAATTAAGGTGTGACATTACTTATGAAACCATGATTGAAGTGCTTCTTTTTTTCTTATTGGAGTCTCCTCCAAGCTATATGACTCAAACAATGGTGGAGACTCCAAATGGGTGCAAAACTTGATGGTTAATGGAAGAAAGGGAGCATATAGTTTCTATGGTGTGGTTTTTACGGTGCTCTCAAGAGAGGTTGGGCTAACTCAAGAGGAATGGTGGCTAGAGGAAACCTAGAAGGGGTTCTCTAGCCTTTGATAACCTAAGAAAGTAGTATGACACAAATTTGGCAGTATAATAATACTCAATTCAAAGGTGTTTTTTACATGGGAGAGACACCTCTATTTATAAGCTAAGTAACCCTAAAGGTGTATCCAAAATGGAGAAGCAAAAACTCTAATTATTGTAGCTTAGAGACCAAGATAAAATTCTCTTTATTAGGAAAAGAACACATGGCACATGCACCCCATGCCTCTCCTTTTAGGTGAAAGACTAAGAAGCTCTCAACCTTGGAGGCTAAGGCTTCTCTTAGGCGCATGTTGACTTAAAGTCAACTGCAAAAGACGTCTCCTTTATGGGTTCTCCTTCCTCTCTCCAAAACCTTACACTACTTGACCTATGATACAAGGTCTAACAAAAGAAATCCTATACTATTTGTCCCATTATACAAGGCCTAAAACCTACTTTACTAATTGCATTGCATGGTGGCCCAAGAGAATAAGTGCTTAGGTCCACCTTCCATACATGACTTCAAATCTTCTTGAATGTGCTTGACAATGCCTTTTGTGATTGGTCCCTTGGCTAGGGGTTTGCCATCATTTTTAAAGATTACAAACAAGAAGAGAGTTAGGAGGAAAGAATCAACAAAGAATTCAAATTGGTCTTTTTGTAAAGTCTTCATCATTGAAAATTGGTGTTCTAATGAAGTACACTAGTGTTGAAAATTCTTTTTATGACGGTTAAAATAAACTTTCTATGATGATTATATAGGTAACATAGATATATACGACATATAAAGTCTAAACTTTTTATGATGATTCTAAAAGACTCATCCTAGAATGTGTTACTTTCTATGACAGTTAAAAACTTAACTATCATAGAAAATGTTTTTTTTTTTAATTGTAATCTAATGTATAAATTTTCCTATTTGTATTACAAATTCCCTGCATAATAAACACATTCCCACCCAAGAAGACTTTCAAATAAATGAATACAGTAGAGAAAATGGCTAAAACACTAGATGAATGAAATGTTCTACATATACAAGGACCATAAAAAGGATCTAAATATAAAAGCATGAAAAATCACTCTTTATGGTTAAAAATCACCACAAAAAAAATTTAGAATTTTTTGAATAATATTGGAAAGTGAAATAAATCTCTAAAAGGTGAAGAAACAAGACAAAAATATTAAAAAACATAAAAGAGATAGCAAATGTTTGGATCCTCAACCTCCTTTAGATGTTGGCTACCACAATGGAAACCTAATTTCCAACAACTTTGGAGTTCAACACATCTTCATTTAAGGTCCACTTAAAAAGTTATGATCATTTCAACCTTTTCACCACCAAATTTTGGCAAAATGGAATGTATGACTAATATATGCAATGTGAAGGCTTTACAAACAAATTTACTTAAGTAGAAGTTGTCACACAAAAAATTGACTCAAAAATCAATTTTCTACCAAGTTTTAGTGAATTTGGAAAAGTCAATACTAGTAGTCAAAACTTAAATGGATAGAACTGTGAGCTAAAATGATTTTGTAGTTAAGGAGAACTGTGAAATTAAAATGCAAACCAGCAAAAAATAAAATGCATTTAGTAATATCCAACACAAAGCAATAAAAGCAAAAATACAATGAACAATATCTATCAGAAACCTTGAGCATCTCAAAATAATGTTTGTTTCCACAAATTGCACCTCATGAGGCATCTTTCTCTCCCCTCTTGCCTCATTACATTTCGTAGTCTCCCCTTTCAACTACAATAAAACCGCTCACTTGAATGATATCAAACACAAATATGATAAAGAAGCTCTTAATTGAGCGAGGAAACAAAAAGACTAACCTATTAAGGGAGCGAGATGATAGATGATGGAGAAGCTCAATGATATTTTTGTGTTATATGAGACCAAATTGAATTCAAAGTGGTGCATCATTATAGAGTGTCAAGGAAGACGAAAAAAATGTAACCACATCACATATGAATTTAGAACCGTCATAATATGCTTTGTAATTTATTACAAAAAGGTGTTGTAAGGCCCATTTATTATTTTGCCCAATGTTTAAGGGTTGCCCTAATCTGTTGGGCCTAAGGCTTGCCCATAGGAGGTCCAAAACCCCTAAACCAGCCTAACCCCCTCATTCTCAGCTCACTTTGCAAAATAGTACCTTGCTCAAGTTCATTTTCTCTCAACAGTGCTTTGCTAGGGTTTAAGTGAGAGCCTCCTTTTCTCCAAGTTTGTTGTGTGTTTTACTCATGTAAGTTAGACTTCACTCTCCCCTTCCCTTTTCCTTTGCCAGTTGCATTGTTTTGTCTTGAGCCATCCTTATAGACTCATTTCTGCTCCTGTGTCCGTATTTCTAGCTTAAGAATCAGTTCTTGGAGCTGTGGTAACCTTCTTCTTGCTTAAACCCCCCTCTCAGTAGCTTTTGATAAGGTAAGGGAAGCTAGAGTTTCGCACTTTCAATGTATATTGTCTATTTTTAGACCCTGTTTTCGGTTTTTTGGTGATTATATGATGTTTAGCATGATATGAATTTGTATTGTGCTTTGCTCTGGATGAATCTATGTGTTGGCCTGTGTGAACAGTGGAGGAGATATGATAATCTCGCTCAAGCGATTGTGTCTCACATAAGCGAGAGTATCAGAAAACCCTCACAGGTGCTGCGCGAGCTGTCGCTCAGGCGACAAGCTCCAGTTTTGAGCAAGAAGCCATCTCGCTCAAGCGAGGAGGTCTTGCCTAAGCGAGAGAACCCTCTCGCCTAGGCAAGGCCTTTTAGCCTAAGCGAGAACTGGGCAAGAATGCGCTCAGGTCCTGTTTTCTCCTCTGTTCTTGGATGATTGGCACATGTTTGGTTGGATTACTATGTTAAAGTATGAATTGAGTGATTATGCATGTACTGGATGGTTTTTAGGTTGGATTGGATGAATTTGGCATGATCTTGGCATGGAACATGAATGGATGGTTGGTTATAAATGTTGGCATGAAATTGGTATGCTTGATAATATTATATTGGTTGGTGAGACATGATTTTGTTATGGTCAGGACGTAATTCCATGAAGGTTTCATGGTGGTGCCTCATGATCAGGACGTAATTCCATGAATCTCTAGGTGAGATCTCATGGTGGTGTCTCATTGGTCAGGATGTAATTCCATGACCCCTATTAATGGGAGCTTATGGTGGTGCCTCATGCTTAGGACGTAATTTCATGAAGTTCGTGGTGGTGCCTCATTATATAATTTAGTAAGGATTCAAGTAAGGACAACATCCTAACACTCTAAAGACTCAGTTAGTCTCACGTAGAGCGTGGTGACTCAAGTGGTGAGAGTAGCATGAGGCCCTAGTCTTTGGCAAGATAATGGCCTTAGATATTTAAAGGCTAACCTTGAGAGTGGTAGGGTGAAACCCATTAGCAATTGGCTCTGCAGAGCAGTAGAGGCCACCACAAATGCAAGCATCCGGTGAATCCGACTAATTATATGTATCCGGATAATCGTGTCTTGAGTCTTAGTGTCTTGTTTGCGAGTCATCACATGCTTGGTTGATGTATGTATCTTTGGCTATGAAATTGTATGCAATTGTATGATAAAACGTTTTTCCACTCTAGCTTACCCTTTCTGTTTGTTTGTATGTTCTGTGTGTGGCTTTCTCCTTTTGCAATGATCATCAATTTATTAATGTGAGCAGATATGAGAACTCCTTGTGGTCGTCAGGATGATGGAGATTTCACTGCTTAGCTCGTCTTGGTTCAGATCCTGTTTTTCCGAGTTTTCTTTAGGGCTGTAGCCCATGTATTGCTTACTCTCTGAGCATTTTTCAAGTACTGTTCAATTTTTATCTTGTGAAGTCAATGACATCGTGGTGTGTCTTAGACTTTTCTCTACGTATCTGGGATTTATTGTAAGAAGTGATATTTATATTCCGCAACTTTGCTCTTATTATTATATTGCGTGATGTTTCATTTAATTATGTTATTATTTAAATGAGATGTTACATGTGTTATTGTCCCTTATTATGGGATGGATTTAGAACCATCATAGTATATTTAACAATTTATTACAAAAATGTCACCACACCACTTATTACCACAAGTGGATTTAGAATTATCATAATATGTTTTGTATTTGTTAAAATAATGTTACCTTGTCATTTATTATGACATGTGGATTATTAGAACCATCATAATAATTCATCATAAAACTATGTTTTTTCACTGGTAGTAATCTCCTTCCATCTTCACATGCCATTTAATGTATTCCTCTAAAACCAATTATGTGTGCAACCTCGTTTAAATTAATCTTTACCAAATTATTACGACAAGAAATCACGAGAAAAAATTGAATTGTGATTTTAAATACTTTTTAACAAACAACTTGTTATATGTTATTTTTTTTCATTGAAAAGCACAATTATAAATGTAGAAGACCAAGAAAGAATGTTACAATTATTAACAAATCACCAAATTTACGTATTTTTTCACATGTAACTTTTAATTTAATTTATTTTTTTTGCTTTTTAATTGCTATTTCAAGTAATATCCCAAGTATTCATCTTAAGTATTTTTAGGGTGAACTCACTCCTAAATTTACAAAAAGGTTAAATTCTCTTTGACTTGATGATAACGTTTAAAAAAAATACAACAAGACAAATTATATTTAATCTTAAGATATATTTAAATACATGTTTAGGACAAATAAAGTAATGAAATATTAAATATTAAGTTATATATCATTAAAAAACTTATATGTAGGTTTAAGTTTCATATTAAATAAAAATAAAATATTAAATAATACATAATACATAAAAAAAAACTTATAAACTTATTATCTTAATATAAACTCATTATCTTCAAATTTTCGATCAGATATATTATCAATCCCGTATATAAATTAAACTCATATTTCATATGTATCTTGTTCCTTCCTTTCTCAAAATATTCATAATATATAAATCAATTGTATTCTCACAAAGGCTTCTATAGCAAGTGTGTGGTCACAAATGAGCGTATTTGTGTGATGAATTAGGCTTTTGTATTAGAAGACATGTCTTGTTCAATTATGATGTTTTGACTTATGTATAATGCACGCCTTTTAATGAAAAGGCATGTTCCTGGACCAGCTGAGACTCCCTTTATGCATATTGTATAGTTTTATTTTTCATATTCGAATCATGTTTCACCATACGACAAAATAAAATATATCAATCATATACGATTAAAATATTTATTCTATCTTATGATTTATCATGAATAAACATTGTATAAAACTAAAATCTTCATCACATGAATCATTTAATATATTTAATATATTAAGATGAACCTCTTCGATTATAATAACTAATTTTAATAACTAAAAGTTATTAATCAATATAATAACTAATTTAAATATTAATTTATAAAGTAAAAATTTATTGATTGCTATAATAGATATTATAAAAAATAAAAAGTTATAATTGATTATTAAATTGGTTTTCAAAATTTGCTACTATAATTTTGGATATCAAAGAAAATTGGTTACTAAAAAAATTAATTATTTAAGTTTTGGTTATCAAAATGACTTAGTAACTAAATTGGTCTCTAATTAATTAGTGATTAATTATAATTTTTATTTATAATAGTGAGTATTTTATTAACCAATAATTGTTAATTTTGTAAATTGGTATCTAAATTGGTCATTATAGTGACTAACAACTTTTGATCACTAAAATTAGTTACTAATGAAACATTTTCTCGTAGTATTGTTTGTATTTTAAACCTGCATTTTTGTTTGTAAAATATAAAAATTTGGATTTAAATTTTATATATATATATATATATATATATATATATATATATATATATATATTGTGTGTATGAATGTATTTAAAGTCATAATTAAAGATAAAAATGAGGGGCAAGAAAGAAGAAAATGAATATTTTTTATTTTTTATATATTTGAGAGAAAAGGAATTTAAATTTATTGAGTAACAAAATATTGTGTTTTTTTTCTTTGTGAACGATTATATTAGTTGCTTCGTTTTGTGTTTTTTCTTTTAATCAAATACGAAACAATTTAATCAAATACGAAGCAATTACAATAAATCTGAAAAAAAAGAGATTAAAATAACTTTAAAAAAGATATTAAAATATTTTCATTACCAACAATTTCTACATCTTGAATATACAAGTGAAAATAGGAAGTTAAAATTTGAAAGAAAAAGAAACATTTGTATAGTTTTGTTAGAAATATATATGTATAATTTTATGTAAGGCCCACTTATTATTCTATCTAATGTTTAAGGGCTGCCCTAATCTGTTGGGCCTAAGGCTGATCTATAGGGTGTCCAAAACTCCTAAACCAGCCTAACACTCTCTTTATATTTTTCAGAAAAATATAGCAGTTTCACCCTCTCTTAGAACTACAGTCATGCTCTGTTAGGGTTTGGGTCTCATTCATCTTCGAGTTAGCTCAACCCCATTTTCTACTCCACATAAGTTGTTTCACAACTCATACTCGTCCTTCTCTAGTCTTATTTTCGTGATTCCACAGAGGTTCACTATAGTAACCTCGTTTTCATTTTGTGTCGTTGTTCCCAATTCTTAAATATGCTCCTGGAGCAGTTGTGTTCGTGGGCTTAGGTGTCAGAGTCTTTTGGCTAGCTTTTTTCAGGTAAGGGAAGCTAGGGTTTCGTATTTTAAATTTATTTTACCTATATTTGGTTCTGTTTTGCATTTCTAGTGATTGTGTGGTGTTCACGATGGAATGAATATGCATTGTTTACTGTTTTGGATGAATCTCTGGCTTTGTAGGGGTGGAATAGTAAGGGAGAACTACTATTTTCGCCCAAGCGAGCTCGTCTTGCCTAGGCGAGTGTAGCAGAAGCTCGCCTAGGGGTTTTTGCTTGAGCATTCGCTCAAGCGAAAAAACTGAGTTTTGAGCGACGCACCGTCTCGCTCAGGCGAGATGGCCTTGCCTAAGCGAGATTTTGCGAAACCTCCTTGGGCCTATGTTCGTATGCTTGCCTAAGCGAGAGCCTACAGCTTGAACGAGAGCACTCCTCTCGCTTGAGCGAGGACTCCTAGCTTGAATGAGACCTGACGTAGACCGTGTTGTTTTCTCACATAATTGTTGTTGGTTGTATGATTGACTGGTTTGCTCTATTTAAAGTATGAAGTATGTGAATATGCATGTAATATCTAATTGTATGGGCTGGAGTTGATGAGTTCGGTATGACCCTAGCATGAAACATGAATGGGATGGTTGGTTATAAATGTTGGCATGGAATTGATATGCATGATAACTTTATGCGTGGATGGTGAGAATGCCTAAGACCATGGTTAAGTGTGTGTGTGTGTGTGTGTGTGTGTGTGTGTGTGTGTGTGTGTGTGTGTGTGTGTGTGTGCTCGTCTCATATAGGTTATGAGACCGGGGTGGTGTGGTATACATGCTTTTATAAATGAGAAAATGGTAAGTTGATTTGGGTGAGTTGTATTTATCATTATTTATATATGTTGTTTATTTAGCTCACCCTTTTGTTTGTGTTTGGAATAATATCATACACTTGAATTTAATTTCAATTATAATATTCTTTTATTAAGCAATATCCGCCTAGAATGTTACATCGTTATTGTTTTGGAGTGCAAGAACGAGAGTCATTCAAGGGTAAAGAAGGAAGAAACCCCTTTGGGATCTTTTATTGTTTTGGAGAAAATAGACTTGGATGGGCTTAGATAAACCTTTACTTCATGCAACCCCTATTTTTAATTTCTTGCACCTCTTATGTTGTTAATTGGCTATATCTATATTGCTTTCTCATCTTTATCTAGTATGCACACATCATTGTTTTTTTCTAGTTTGGGATGTTTTTCTTATTTATTGCATTTGTTCATTTCATTACTCACACACACCATTGTTTATTTTTAGGATTTTGGGCTTTTCTTTACTTTCTACAAAAATAATTTTGGTGTTAGTTCGGTCGCACCATTTCAAATAATTTTTAAAATCAAAATCAATATTAAAAAAATCAAATAAAAACTTTTCAAGTAGTTCAACAAACTACTTAACCTTATTCTCCATTGTGAATTGAGATTTGTAAGAGTGAGGGTCATCCTTCGAGGACAAAAATCCAAAATATATTTTTGTCCATTTTGTTCTTATGTTTTCGGGGAAAATAAACATTTTGAAGATCACATCAATTTCGCACATTTAATTAAAGATAGGTGTTGTAGGTTGCTAACAACTTCCTTACGTGTAATCATCTTCTCTTTCCACAACCTCTATATATCTTCTCCATTCACATACTACCACGTGTCACACACTCTACTCACAAATCATCTCTAATTTGTGAATGCCCTGTGGCACTCAAAGTCTATAGAGAATCCCAAAATGCAAAATGGTTATTGACATAGTGTTGGGAGACACACTATCATTCAAGGGTGAAAAAGAAAAAACACAATTAAAGAAAAGGATTGATGATTCACAAAAAGGAATTCACTAACCGTTTCAACATCCATATACATTTTTTCACATATACACAAAAGGGTAGAGAAAAAGAAGTAGGGTGGCAATGCGAGTTGGTCCGACCCGTTTTGGTTTGCCCGTCCCACTTTGAAAATGTGGACTCAATAGTCTAGCCCTCCCCGCATAAGTCTTGGTTTGTGGACCCGCGGGTTGGTGTAAGACCTGTGAAATTTAATTAATTAATTAATTAACAAATGCGGGTAGGAAGAGCATTTATGGTATTAAATTCTGATTTGTATGACATCGAATAGACTAGCTCAAGTGGTTTAGAGTACTTAATTGTGTGAGAGGATTTGGGTTTAAGTCTTATGTGTGCCAATTATGTGTTATTTATTTGTTATTATATTTTTATATATATGTGATCTTGTTATGGAATGATATAATACTTCAATTATATTAGTTAGCAAGAAGCATGAATTGACATGATGGTTTGACATTAACTTGGCATTGGCATGGTTGTAGGTTCAAACCATGGAAGACTCAAATTAAACTTTATTTTTTCTAGACTGAGTTTTATTTTTGCTAAACTGAGTTTTGGCTTTAAACTTATGTTTTGAAAGGTTGCCATTGTGGTTAGAGCACAGAGAACGAGATTGAGTGTGTATTGTGAGAATTAAGTGAAGCAAAGAGTGAGTGAGGAGAGAAAGACAAAGGAGGACATTGGTGATCGAGGGAGAGCTTTCAAGAGTCAAAGCTAAGCTAAGGAAACCAAGTTAGGGGAGTTTTCACGTAATTTTTATGTTGAAGTATGAATTGTATAAACGATGGTATAAATTATATGCATGTTTCTGGTTCAGGTTGTAATTCATAGCCGCCAGGCGGCACATGCTCATTAACATGGTTTTGGGTTCTTGGAGAGGAACCGCCTGGCGGCTGGGAATGTGTCGCCAGGCGACACATGGTGTTTTTACCAATTTCTGGTTTCTAGATGATGAGCCTGGTGGTATTGGCTGAACCGCCAGGCGACGCGAGCTAAATGACTTGATTTTGATATTTCTGGGGAGTTTTCACGTAATTTTTATGTTGAAGTATGAATTGTATAAACGAAGGTATAAATTATATGCATATTTCTGGTTCAGGTTGTAATTCATAGCCGTCTGGCGACACATTCTGATCAAGAAAGGAGAAGTTCAGATTGATTGTGAGTAACTAGAAGTGTTACTTGATGAAGTGCGTGTGTTTGGAGGTCAAATTGAACAAAATTGCCATAAACATTATTTTAGGGTTGAAAATTGAGAGTTTCGATGAATTGGGAATAAGGGTTTATAATTGAATGCGAATTGATATTGGGATTAACTATGAATTGAATATAGTGTCACGGTTATTTTGTTCGAGTGCGAAATAGCTAAGGTATGCAGAGAAAAGTGTTGGGAAAATGGGTGTGGGCATTCGCGGGTGATGAACTTCTAGGTAATTGCCCAGAAAAGTAAGCACCGCCAGGCGTCAGCGCAGGAAAATGTCTCTGCGTGGTTGCAGAGTGCAATTTAATGTTTGGGAGGTTTGGTGGATAGTGGGTGTTGGAAAAATTAATTTGGGACTGGTAGGTTATTACTTCGAGGGTGGAGAAAGAATGAAGAGATGTGTCTAAGTGGGAATCTTAGTGTAACTATTACTAGAGCCTAACCTTGATGTATTGGAAGTTGGAGGAATAGTATGAACACGAGAAAGAGTAGTTAGAGGAAACCAAGAGTTTATGGTATTGGGCTGAGAATGATTGTTATTCAATTTGTTTTGGTTATAGAGGTTAAAGACTTAGCTTAAGCTAAGGTGTGGTGCAATGGAAATCATGACTTTGGGTAAAAATGTGAGTGAAATTCAGAACATGGATAGTTAGTTACCTAAATGGGAGTAAATTATGCAATGAGGTATGGATGTGCACTTAGGTAATGAATGAAGTAAGGAACTTAGAAATATTAAAATCAGGTTGGATTAAGGATTGAACATGAATACCATAAAGTTCAAGTTGCAATAATAAATTTAGATCCATAACAGAAGCCATAAGGAGAGAAATTAATTTTATATGGAATTGGATGAGATAGTGAGAATCCTTAAATGACGACGATCAGTTAAGTTTTGAATTTGGTACTTGTGTAACGTCTCATTTAATTAATAGCAAAATTAAAAGAAGCGTCACACTAGAATAATATCTTAGCGCAGTCCCGGATCTTAAAAGTAACTCCATACAACCAACCAAAACGCGTACCAATGCCAAAAGAAACAGTTACAAAATATTCTACAAAAAACAACTTGAAATGTAAGGGACAAATGCTACATGGGCCGTGGCCCTAAAAGAAAAATCATGGATCAGGATCCAGCCCAGGCGGGCTACGCAGCGGAGTCACCATTCCCCTGTTGACCACGAGAACCTCTCGCTTCTGCTCACATCAATAATTTAATGATCATCGCAAAAGAGAAGTACCACACACAAGACAATCAAACAAGCAAAGGGTAAGCTAGAGCCAAAAACCATTTCATCAAAGAAATCCGATACATATTCAAAGTCCATTATACGTACGTCACACAAGCATGTTACGACCTTCCAAACCATACACTAAGACTCGACTCGACTCATCCGGATACGTATAACCTGGTCGGATTCAGCGGATGCTTGCACTTGTGATGGATACCTCTGCTCACCTCCGAGCTGCTCACCCCCAAGCTATGTGTTACAAGTGTTACAATGAATCAATTTTCCCTCACCACAAGGTTAGCCCTTAATGAATTTCAGGCCTCCTACTACTCTCACCACAGGAGTCAGTCCGCTTTAGGTGAGACTAACTGACTTCTTAGAGTGTTAGGATGCAACCTTACCTTGAATCCTTACCTAGTTATACAGATGGGGCACCACCATGGACACCCACTAACAGGGGCCATGGGATTACGTCCCGATCACTGAAGCACGACCCTGAGAATCTCACCTAGAGATTCCAAGGAATTATGCACTGACATAGACCAACATTCTTAATCAATCAAACGAGTTCAACATGCGTATACACATATATACATATACATCACATACAGTTTCTCATAATTCACCGTTTTCATATTCCCAGCCAAACTATACCAACTCATTATTCTCGAACCATGAATATGGAACTTTGTCTCACATCATTATACATTGATATCAACCCTTTCGTGTCTCATGTCGAACTCATGCCAAACTCATCATTTCAATTCCATGAATCATCTCATACATATATCATACTCACATCATGTAAAACTCATAAATCTCAACGTTACCATCTCATGCATACAAAATCACTCAATTCATAACTCATGAACCACATCCCTCATGCATAAACATTCAGAACATACTTTAGCACAATAACCCAATCCTACATGTGATATTCACCCAATTAACATAGAAGAAAACAGTACAGGGTGCATCCTCGCCCAACTCTCGCTCAATCTGAGGGTACTCGCTCAGGCAAGAGGTTTCCTTCGCTTAGGTGGACTCCCCTCGCTCAAGCGAGAATTCGAGGAGTGGGAACAGTGGCTCCCTGCGGGATCTCGCTTAGGCGAGCCCTCCTCGCTTAAGCGAGAATGCATCTCGCTCAAAACGGGGATTCTTCGCTTAAGCGACTCCTCGCGTAGGAATCCTGGGCGACACCTTTGCTAGTCTCACCTAGGCGAGACAAGCTCGCTTGGGCGAGATTATCAGACTTCGCCATTGTCCGCACCTGCATCAGTTATATTTTACGCATATACAATATTACCAACCCTTCCCCACATTCACAGTAGCATACCAGTTCAAGAATCACGAAACACCAACCAGACAACAGACAAGCACATGAAACAGAAAAGGGTTCTAGCTTCCCTTACCTGGAAAAGCTAGCAGAAACTTTGATATGCAATCGTGAGCACCACAGTTCTATGGGCAGACCCAAAAGTGGGATATAGAAACAAAGTTGAGCTTTGTTTGATTGAGATGGCATAAACCCTAACAGAGCTCTTTTGGGCAGCGAAAGAAGACGGCTACGGTTCTGTGAATGAGTGAAAGAGTGTCTAGGGCAGATTCTTAAAAGTGGGGCTGAAAGGGAACCCTAGCAGCTTTAGGACCTTAGCACCCTTTGGGCCACCCTTTAGGCCCAACGGATTAAGGCCAGCCCTTAAACATTAGGGCAAAAAATTAAAATTGGGCCTTACATTCTCCCCAACAACAAAAATTTTTGTCCTCGAAAATTCATCGATGAGATAGGAAGGAGCTATGTTCTCCTTATCTTCTCTAAGAACCACTACTCAAACATGATGGATATAACGACTCCAACACCTATAGTCATTGGAAACTGTGCCTCTGTGCTATCGATACGTGTTCAACTATGTAGATTAGTTTAGTCACTACTCTTGAAGCACTCCTAATCCTCCAGCCTTAAAATCGGAATGCTCCTCCATACATGCCCCTACTAACTTGTATCTAGTATACTGACTCACTTACCATATGCTTTCCACTACCTCCTGTAGGTTTTTATCAACGTCTCAGATGACCTTAAGTCTCAAACTAAAGCATGTTCGTTATCACTTCACATCACCTTGTTCACTCCTTTATGCATCACTCCACTGACTTAATCACTCTTGAGTGTTGGCCTACTGCCACACCATCAACACTTTTGACCACTTTTATGTATAACGAGACTCCTACATCTTGCTTCCTTTGTTGGCTTCAGCCAAGGCAACAAAGTTCACTACTGAGTTGTTCCACTTCCCATTTAAACCTTCAACTGTCTCCTTCACCATATCGTCTTGGCATCCTATCTTCATCTTTAATCCCCTAACTTATAGCCAACATTCCACAAAATCTCAGAACCATAACTTCCATTGACTTCAAATTTCTAGTTTGGTTCGTACCACGCAACTCCACGATACACCTCCAACTAAGATTTTCTGATTCGCCTTTTCTCAACCTTGTTGAGAGACTCACTAGTGCTAGTCAGATGACTAGACTAATGAAATCTTCTCACACATTCTCTTCCCAACCCAAACACTTATGTTTCTCAACCAACCCTCTCTCTTACCTTGTCAAATCAAGGATCTTGAATTCCCTTCTCTGGCTAAACATATACTCTCACTTTCTCACTTCCAAGTTGGCACCCTAACTTGAAATCATAACTCAAACCATCTCCTACTTCTCTTGCATAACTTTCTTTGAGCAACTCCATAATTCCAACTCTAACTGGTCACTGAACATCCTTAACTGATACTCATAAGAACGACACATTTGTTGTTTATAAAGAACTAGTTGTCGTAGTAACCACTAGGTCATAAGTAAGATAGTTCTTTCCACGCACCTTTTACCCTTCATAAGTATCACTTGCCATCATCTTGCTGCGCTACTCTGATCACCACAAAAGGTCACTTATTTGTTTACTCGAAACGATGCTCTTTTCATGTCTGTCGTGACAAGGAATCAATCATCACTGAGAAACCTTCTTCCAAAACTTCTATGAAACTTGCAAAACCCTTTGGACTCTCTTATTTATAGCCTTAACATCCTATCTTTTCAGCATCGCATCCACCCTTTTTAAACCATATGTCTTACTAGTCACTCCAACCTTTGTCAATACTCCTCTCGAACATTCTAAAGACTCTCTTCACACTTGGAAAACTCACCGCTAAACCTTGATGATACCGCTAACCTGTTTGAAATTCCTTACCTTCATCATGTTTCAACCCTTTAAAACCATAGGCCAACAAGTTTATCATCCCTTATCCAACGTTTACCCTTGAACAGTCTATCCTCCCACTACCTCACCCTTAAGATTCACCAAACTCACCCTTGTGGTTATACTCAGTATAAGCCACTACTTCTCCGACCTCTTCCCCACTCCCGTATTTACTTCAAATTCTCGGTAGGAATCATCCAATTAGGAACTATCGGCACAAGTCTTCCTTCAGACACCAATGTAAAAGTGAACTCCACCACACCAAGATCAAAATCCTAATACTTGCTTTAGAACACATCTACAAACTCTTCTAATACTGAGATCCTTTGCGTCCATTATTCATTTTCCTTTGTTAGGTGGCTCTGATTCACGTGGCACTCTGCCCTCACTATTTAGCTTGATTCGTACTTCATACGTAATCACTGACTTATCCCTTTTTAATCAAGGTACACCACCTCGTTGGTTGTTCCAAGTCATCGGAATGAGATTGAGAAACAACCTATTCACCCTTGAGACTATGTCCCAACCTTGTAAAGGAAACAATTCAAATTGAGTTTGAATAAATACTTTAATCACCACGAAGGCGCCACACACCCGAGCAAATCTTCACTTGGTCGCTACTGTAGCAAAAACCATTATCTCAAACTCGACTCCTTCTTGCAGACAACCATGACTTCTTTACCATACTGGCGACATCAAAGAGTGCACGACCCTAAGTGAAGCCAAAACCCATAATCCAATCATCACCTTTGTAACAATGTATCTTTTAATTTAGATCACCTGAGCTGGCCACTTTAATGCCAATCATCGCAACATTCTCATAACTACTCAAAACTTTTGTCTTCCTTTCCTCTTTCCTTGTGTTGTGACATTACTAATTGTCCTTCCATACAAGAACAAACTTAACTGTGTGTTTCTCCTTCTGATGTTTGAAATCGTCCATCTCATATCTAATGTCAAACCTTCCTCTTTTATGGTCTGTTTTACTTAGAACATCCCTCCTTCTCCTAACTTGGGTAACTATTACCGCTGAGAAGACCTGACTACTCCTTACTGAATTGGTTTGGTATATAACTCCTAATATACTTCCTTCTCCTATCATATCATCATACTTAATTGATCTTCAAAGCTCTGCCTCCCATAAGCTTCCAACTACATGTCTGCTTTCCCTATATACTTCATGGCCTCCCCCTTAACCTTAAACCTCCCACACCGTTCCACTTTGAATCTTAGACATTGTCAAGATGTAAAACCAAGTTGATTTCTCAAACCTTGCCGCATGAACACGCACTGATATTTTCTCATACACTAATCTCTGAACTCAACTCTTCTAGTAAAACTTGTGGTATACGATCTTAGAACTTGATCTTGTATCTCTCTCAACCCAAAGCATTGCTTCTTAACTTTTAACATCATTTCTCAGCCCTCTAAACCAACACTCAACTTTCATCATCTATCAATATACCATCCTCTATATCTTCGCACCTTTAATACAAGAGACTTCCTCCTAGGCCCCACCAATCCTGGTAAGGGTGAGTAGGTCAAGTTGAGCTTGAATCTGCATTCCCTCGTCGCTACAGACACGAGACACAAAACACAGAGGCCTAACAGGACAAACTACGACATACAAGGCAACACTCCATCATCTACAGACAACCAAACCCTCTTTCTGTCACCCTTCCTTCTCCAAACCATTAGAATTAAGAAAGCAAAAACAATCTTTGATTTAGTCATGAGTGTGCACCCTAATCACTTTATCAAGACATTTTCTGTTCTTAAAACTTTTGATTTTACTAACAAACTCGACTAGACTTGACAACTTACGCCTGCAAGGCATGACAAACCCACAACCTCAGGTCATCCTAAGGACGAACTGCTCTGATACCATTAATGTAACGTCTCATTTAATTAATAGTGTAATTAAAAGAAGCGTCACACTAGAATAATATCTTAGCGCAGTCCCGGAGTTTAAAAGTAACTCCATACAACCAACCAAAACGCGTAACGATGCCAAAAGAAACAGTTACAAAATATTCTACAGAAAACAACTTGAAATGTAAGGGACAAATGCTACATGGGCCGTGGCCCTAAAAGAAAGATCATGGATCAGGATCCAACCCAAGCGGGCTACGCAGCGGAGTCACCATTCCCCTATTGACCGCGAGAACCTCTCGTTTCTGCTCACATCAATAATTTGATGATCATCGCAAAAGAGAAGTACCACACACAAAACAATCAAACAAGCAAAGGGTAAGCTAGAGCCAAAAACCATTTCATCAAAGAAATCAGATACATATTCACAGTCCATTATACATACGTCACACAAGCATGTTACGACCTTCCAAACCATACACTAAGACTCGACTCGACTCATTCGGATACGTATAACCTGGTCGGATTCAGCGGATGCTTGCACTTGTGGTGGATACCTCTGCATACCCCCGAGCTGGTCACCCCCAAGCTATGTGTTACAAGTGTTATAACAAATCAATTTTCCTTCACCACAAGGTTAGCTCTTAATGAATTTTAGGCCTCCAACTACTCTCACCACAGGAGTCAGTCCGCTCTAGGTGAGACTAACTGACTCCTTAGAGTGTTAGGATGCAACCTTACCTTGAATCCTTACCTAGTTATACAGATGGGGCACCACCATGGACACCCAATAACAGGGGTCATGGGATTACGTCCCGACCACTAAAGCACGACCCTGAGAATCTCACCTAGAGAGTCCAAGGAATTACGCACTAACACTGACCAACATTTTTAATCAATCAAACGAGTTCAGCATGCGTATACACATATATACATACACATCACATACAGTTTCTCATAATTCACCTCTTTCATATTCCCAGCCAAACCATACCAACTCATTATTCTCGAACCATGAATATGGAACTTCGTCTCACATCATTATCATGCCACATTGATACCAACCCTTTCGTGTCTCATGTTGAACTCATGCCAAACTCATCATTTCAATTCCATGAATCATCTCATACATATATCATACTCACATCATGTGAAACTCATAAATCTCAACGTTACCATCTCATGCATACAAAATCACTCAATTCATAACTCATGAACCACATCCTTCATGCATAAACATTCAGAACATAGCCTACATGTGATATTCACCCAATTAACATAGAAGAAAACAGTACAGGGTGCATCCTCACCCAACTCTCGCTCAATCTGAGGATACTCGCTCAAGCGAGAGGTTTCCTTTGCTCAGGCGGACTCCCCTCGCTCAGGTGAGAATTCGAGGAGTGGGAACAGTGGCTCCCTGCGGGGTCTCACTTAGGCGAGCCCTCCTCGCTTAAGCGAGAATGCATCTCGCTCAAAACGGGGACTCTTCGCTTAAGCGACCCCTCGCGTAGGAATCCTAGGCGAAACCTCTGCTAGTCTCGCCTAGGCGAGACAAGCTCGCTTGGGCGAGATTATCAGACTTTGCCACTGTCCGCACCTGCATCAGTTATATTTTACGCATATACAATATTACCAACCCTTCCCCGCATTCACAGTAGCATACCAGTTCAAGAATCACGAAACACCAACCAGACAACAAACAAGCACATGAAACAGAAAAGGGTTCTAGCTTCCCCTACCTAAAAAAGCTAGCAGAAACTTTGATATGCAACCGTGAGCACCACAGTTCTACGGGCAGACCCAAAAGTGGGATATAGAAACGAAGTTGAGCTTTGTTTGATCGAGATGGCATAAACCCTAACAAAGCTCTTTTGGGCAGTGAAGGAAGACGGTTACGTTTCTATGAATGAGTGAAAGAGTGTGTTAGGGCAGATTCGTAAAAGTGGGCCTGAAAGGGAACCCTAGCAGCTTTAGGGCCTTAGCACCCTATGAGCCACCCTTTAGGCCCAACAGATTAAGGCCAGCCCTTAAACATTAGGGCAGAAAATTAAAACTGGGCCTTACAACTTGTGTGGGGTTAACATTAAAATTGGAAAAATGTGAAAGTTGAACAAAACCAGTAAACGCATTGTTCTAGTATAGCGCATGACGGTGTGATACGAACCGCCAGGTGGAGGTTACAAAAGCAGAGAGGCTCAGAACGTGTGGCGCCTGGCGGCCATGGGGGTTCTGCCAAGCGATACCTGCAGACAAGGAGAACTTGAGGCACTTGGCGTTTGGCGGTACGCATCACCCACCTGGCGGTCTGGGAGCGGCAGCGCCTGGCGGTATGTGTCCCCCGCCAGGTGATTTTGGATGTTGCAGCATTGAGTTGTTGGATTCTACATGAGTGGTCTACAAGACTTTTGGTGAAGCTTCAAAGGTGGGATTGTTGGTGTTCCTTGAGTTGAGCTCGGAACATATCCCTTGAGTTGAGCTCGAGATAGGGGTTAAGCATGTGGCATTCCTCGAGTTGAGCTCGGAATGGCATCCCTCGAGTTGAGCTCGGGATGGCGGATGAACACGAGGAACCCTTGAGTTGAGCTTGGGGTGGCGAGTGTTGCCAGTGTGAATGTGCATGTTGTGGCCAGTACAGATGGATCCAAAAAGATTGCCCTCCTCAGTAAATAGCTGACGAGTTTAGTAGTCTTGGGACGTTACGAACTATGTTCGTATTTGGGAACTCCACCTGGCGTTACAGTGTATGATCCGTAGCAATGGTTCCCGCACGTGCTCTATCGGTTGTGGCCGATAGGTATGGCAACAAGTCACCTTGGGGTAATCACTAAAAGAGGTAGAACACGAATGACCTGGTTGTGGCCATGTGATATGGAATCGAATGAGGGATTTTATTTAGGGTGTTTGCATGAAATATATGAGTGACTTATATATATATATATATATATATATATATATATATATATATATATATATATGAATATAATTGTATGTTGATTCTGTTAAGCTCACCCTATCTGCTTGTGTTTGGCGATGATCGTGTGCGCAGTACATGTGAGCAGATGATGTTGATGCAGGTGCTGTTGGTGAGGCTAGCCACAGAGTGGGGAAAAGCTTGGAAGTTTATATATATTTCATGTTTTATGATTTTGGCATAAATTGTAAACTTTTATGAGATATTTTTGGATTATCCCACTTTTGTAATTATGGATTTTGGTTTTATCATTGGAATTTATAAAAGTTTAAATTTCCCGCGTTTTGGGAAATGATGTATTATTAAATGAAACTGTGTATTTTATTTTAATTATTATTAAAATCTATAATATCGTGACGGGATGTTATAGTTGACCCGCTTTTTTATGTTTTAATTTCTTATAATAAAGTTATATGAGCTTAATGATAAACTAATAATCTAACATTTTCATCATATTTATGTATGTAATTTGACATGCATGATGATATTTTGAGATTTTAGCACATTTAGAGTTACATCACACTAGTCTTTTCCACTCATACAAGAATTTAGAATGTCTATGTATAAGTTTAGAAAGAAAGTAACCAACATACGCAACAACAAGATTTTTTTTTACGCGGACTGCGAGCAAAACATAGGTATTGTCAGGTTTATCTAATGGTGTCTTTCAACATTTAATGCCAAAAATATATGCATGTCTTATGTCTTTAGTGCACTTAGTTACTTTTAGCTATACTACAAAAGTCTTTTATTGTTTACAAGCAACTCTAATAGAGAGGATATGTAATTTAATCACTCCTCACACAAGAAATTAACTTCATAAAAGAAAATGATTTGCGAATGTAGCTCTCTTTTAATTCAGTATTAGAAGCTTAAGGAATTCTTTTGCACGCAACATTTCATGCACATATATATCATTAATTTTGTTTGCACAAATTCGCTTATGTTTGTGGATCCCTCCAAATTATAATTGTCTATTGCTAGGGGTGGGCATGGATTGAATTTTTAATGATCCAATCCACATCCATTTTAGATCCAAATAATTAGATTAGATTTTCAACCCAAATCCATTTTTTTAGCAAAAGTAGTTTGGATTTTTTTAAAATCCAGATCCAAATATTTGGATCAATATTTAAATCCAATCCAAATATTTGGATCAAGTTCAAAATCCAGAATCCATTCGTCGACACGAACGAGCCCGGATCGTAGGGACCGTTCGGGACGTCGAGCCCGTCTGGGTCGTTGGGCCCGTTCGTGTCATCGTGCCCATCTGGGTTGTATGGCCCGTGTAGGTTGTTAAGCCCGTCCGGGTCGTCGGGCCTGTCCTGGTCGTCTGGGTCGTTTGGATCATCAAGCATGTCTAGGTAGTCATGCCCATCTGGTCGTTCGAGTCGTCAGGTCCATTCGGATCGTCGAGCCCCACCGGATCGTCGGGCCCGTTCAGGTCATCGGGCCTGCCGGGCCTGTTCAGGTCATGGAACCCGCCTATCCTGTTCGGTTATGGGGCCCTCTTGGCCCGTTCGGGTCATCGGGCACGTTTGACCAATTCAGGTCTTTGGGCTTGCTTGACCCGTTCGGGTCTTTGGGCCTGCCTAACTTGTTTTGGTCATTGGGCCTGCCTGGCCCGTTCGAGTCTTTAGGTTCGTCTGACCCGTTCGAGTCTTTAGGTCCGCCTGACCTGTTCGGGTCTTCGGGTCTGCCTGACCCGTTCAGGTCTTCGAGCTCGCCTTACCCGTTCGATTCTTCGAGCCTGTCTGACTCGTTCGGGTCATCGGGCCTGCCTGACCCGTTCGGGTCTTCAGGCCCGCCTGACCCGTTCGGTTCTTCGAGCCCGCTTGGCCTGTTTAAATTTTTGAACCTGTTTGGCCCGTTCGGATCTTCGAACCTGCCTGGCCCGTTCGGGTCTTTGGACCCACCTGGCTCGTTGGGTCATTGGTCCGCCTGGCCCGTTCGGGTCATCGGGCTCACTCGAATTTTTTGGATCGTTGGTTCCGATCAACTTGTTCGGTTTGTCAGGCCCGCCTAGCCCGTTCATATCTTTAGGCCCACCCAACCTCTTATGGTCGTTGGGCCTGCCAGATCCATATAGGTTGTTGAGCAAGGCCCGTCCGAGTCTGAATTTAGCCTAGTCCATCTCAACCTTTAGTCTAGCCCAACTAAAAATTTAAATTAAAAATTTGGATTGGATTGTTTGGATTATCCATATTTAAAAATCTTGATTTATAAAATGGATATCCAATCAATAAAATATATAAAATGTAGATTAGATTGAAATCTAGATCCATTAAATGAATTTTAAATGGATTGGATTTGTAATAAAATGGATTATAAATGAATTGAATTGGAAAAAAATGGATTGGATCAAGAAAAATAGATTTTTTGCCCACCCCTATCTATTGCACGATTTTATTGTCTTTGTGTTAGTATTTTTCAGAACCGGGTTTATTTTTTGTTGACATCTCCTATTACACTCAATGTACTTAGCGTAGGATACCTTTTTATATGCATCTTCTTCTATGTTTTTAAAAAACACCATATAGGTCCATTGCATCAAAATTACAGATCCATGAGTTAGTTTGAGTGAATTTTAAATGATTTTGCCTTTACAATGCATCTTATGATTTCATTAACTCTTCCATTAATGTTTGCTCTCTTTAGTTCTTGCATACATATAATCTTCATACATGTCTAACACTTCTATATGACAAGCCACCAAATAAATTTGTGTTGGTCTAACTTAATCCATATTCAAAATAGGGTAATTTCTTTAGGATTAATATATAAATGATACTATTTTAATAAAATATATTTAATACTTTTTGTTTCTTAAATATAATTAATGTTTATAAAATATATTGACCCATAGTCTACGAAACGACCTATCCTATGTTCATTTATGCCATGAGCTAAAGGGTACATAAAAAGTGGTCTAACTCAATTTAGATTACATTATTTTGTTTGACCTTATTCATTTTATGGAATTTTCACATTCACCATTTGAGTAAAATTCATTTTGACAATTCTAAATTCTATCCATTATCAATCCTAATTTCAACTTACAATTAATCTAATATTTATACGAAATCACACAAAAAGGCATGAATGAAAAACGATATACTTTTTATTTATATTATTAAGTGAAATATTTAACATTTTTTTTCATTAATGAAATTTTATTTAAAAACATGAGTTTAATTTCATTCATGTTAATGACTTATTGATAATTTGTGTTTATTTGAATTTATAAATAACAAAAAAAAAATGAAATAGATATATAGAATGTAAAAAGGTTTTATATTCGGTTTTATATTGTATAGTGTACATGAAGAAAATGCAAGTTATATTTTTTTTTGGTTTCACTGTATTTTTAAAATTATAACATAGAGTAACAAAAAACATTATATTTTATAAACTATACAATAAAGTGATTGAACATTTTAGTTACCAAATTTTAACCATTATAAAATTTTAACACAATTTATTTATATTTATTATTTCATTAATTTAAACAAGTAAAAAATAATTTTTCTTAGTCTTCTCTTGTTATCTCTCCTAATCTAAACAAAATATTTTCTTCATTTATAATTTCTCTTTCTCATTCTCCCATCCCTATTCCACTTCAAAACCGAATTTAGATGAACTAAATAAAGGTGTATGATGTAAGGAGAATTGAATTAATTGTGAACAAAAATCTAAAAATGTACTAGAAGATTGAGTCCTTTCTATAAAAATCAATTGCTTGAAATAGTTGATATTAATTTATGTAAATGTAATGGTTGTTTGGTATGCATTATGCAAATGTTACACATATTCAAATACCACACATTGACCAAACTATTTTGAAATTCTGACAGGTACGGTGGGTCAATAATTTGAGGTGGAATACGTTGTATGCACGATAAAAAAAGTTTAATGTTATGTGATATTGTCGAATATATATTTTGAGGTACCATGTTTTGTCAACTTCTTTTGACTTTGAACAAATATCTATTAGCTGGCTTATTTTGTTGGGAACTTCTTTATTACACATTCACAAAATGCAAAATAAATTATGTACTAAGCTGCATAAAGGGTCAGAGAGTGGGAGTTAAAAAAGGTAATTATGTGTTAGAGGATTAAATACCTTTTTTCATATCATTTTAAAAAATTGTGCTACATTTCTAAAATAAATTTATACATATTTGTTTTTTTCTTACTTTATGAAATAATATAAAGCATTATTCTAAATAAACAATATGTTGATTGTTTCTTATGTGATAAATAGTGTTTTAGAGCAAAATTATAATATAATCTCCGTGTGTCATTTACCGGTATGATATTTTACAACATTTTCATAAAATTTAGAGACAAAATATAATTTTTTTAAAATAATTTTAAAAATTAGAAGTATATTTTAATTAATAATACCATGAGAAGTATTGATTTTAGATAAGTAACTACGGATTTTCTTCGGTTAAATCATATTTTTATATCTTTTTATATTATTTAAAATATGTATTTTTCATCAAAATTGAAATAAATGTGAGTTTGAACGTAAAATTTATTTGTCATGTACAGTTCTTTATCTATTAATAAGGACTTTATTCATTGGAAAAACCACACAAAATTATTAATGACATATTTAATCATTATATTCATTAAGTTATAAACTATTTAAAAATTAAAAAATACTTCCCTCCAAAGTGGTTTAATCAATAAAATATTAGGATGTAAACAAAGATTAAATTTTCAATGCCAATAAAACAATCATTAACATAAAAAAAAGTCACATATGTCATTTAATTTACGTCTAACACATGTAATCTAATTTACGTCTAACAACAAATAATTCACGTAAAAATGTTTTGTGACATTTTTATAAATAAGCGAAAGCGATTTATATCAGATTTTTTATTAACCAATATAAAAAAGATAATTTATGTTGGATCCTATATTGTTCATTGTAAATTATGTATTTTATGTATGTCAACAAGAGGAACATAAATTTCTTATTTAGGTTCTTTTACTCATTATTCAATACGCAAAAACACGTTAAAAACACTCTTTTGAATTAGGCTTTGTTCTTCGGTGAAATGATACTGGTTTGGTGATTCATTTATGACAAAGTATTCTTCTTTCGTGGTGGGCTTTTCATAGGGAAACCTTCTGCTTTGTTTCAACGCTAAACTTTGTTTGTTAAACTTTGTATTTTCATTTTCATTTGTGATTGTGGTTGTTTCTTGAAAAACTCAGCTATGACTTTACATGAATGTACCATTGTTTGTATATCGTGTTTGTCATTATAAGAGTATGGTGTGGTGGTAAAAAAAATTTGTGTCTTTTAGACTTTTATGACATTTAAAATAAAAACTAAACCTTAGTTCTCACCTTGGTTCATTTATACCACCAACAAAAACTAATACAATGAAATGAGTATTTCTGAACTTGTTTCAATTTTATGTGTTGTGTATCAAATGAAAGATTTTTTATAAACTTGAAGAAGAGTTAGTGAGTATAGAAGTCAAATTTAGAATAGAGGTTAGGCCACTCAGGGAGAAGATTGAGTTGTACAAGTTCAAAGGTATTGAAGTCGAGGATAAACTAAAAGTTAGAGATTTCGGTCTTTCTTTTGTTTCAGTGTTTAATATAACTCAATCTTGTCCTAAGTTTGACTTCTTTGTTCATCAATTCTTCTTCAACTTCATCGAAAATCCTTCATTTGATACACAACACACACAACTGAAACAAACACAAAAATGCTCACTTCATTTTAGCTTTTTTTATTGTTAACCGACTTTTTTATGTCGGACCTAGTATAGCTTAAAGTAAATTGTCGCTTTTATGTCAGACTTAGGATAGCCTGATGTAAATTTATGTCTAGTATTTTTCATGTCATGTAAATTTATGTGTCTTACATTCAGTGGCGGACGATTTTGGGGGCAAGGAGGGGCCATGGCCCTTCCAAATTTTGAAAATTTTAATTATATATATATTGGAGATTTATTAAAAATTTTAATTGTAATTGTGTGTTTTTTATTTATTTTATAAAACACAACATTTAATATTAATAGATAATAAAGAATAAAAATATTTAGGTTTAATTTCTCTTTTGGTCCATGTTTTTGTCAAAAAATTGACACTAGGATTATATTAATTACATCAACAATGCAAATCATCCATATTGAGAGTTTCAATTTTAATAAAAAAAATCATTGATCCGTTTTAAGAAATTTAAAAAAATGTATCGTAAAAGACCAAATTGCATTAGTTTTTCAAAAAACGAAACCAAATTGAGACTAAAAAAACTAGAGGACCAACTTAACATTTTTAAACAAAAACACGAATCAAAAAAGTAATTAAACCAATATTTATTAAGATAATTTTTATTTTCATTCTTATTGTGTTTTTAGTTTTTTCACAAATTGTAATCATCTCTCATTCTCATATGTTTTCTTTTTGTCTTTGAAGAAAAAAAAAGTTAGACACAAACTGATTATTTTTGCTTTCATTTCTCATTTATCCTTTTCCTTTTTTGTCTCTTATCTCACTTGATAATGAAAACATTACTTTTTATCTCATCAGCTTTTTATTCATTTTTGTATGAATATAAAAAAAATAATGTATCATGTGTTTTTTCATAATTGATCTTTAATTGTGACTTGATTATAATATATTTTTCTTTTAATAATTATGTGTCTCAATTTTTTATTAGATTATGATAAATTATTTTTTAATATTATTTATAAAAAAAAATATATTGATAAAAAAATAAAAGAATAAATTCATCGTTTACAAGTGATAAAAAAAGAACCTATTAATGAAAACAATATAGATTTTACTTCTTCACATATTTTGAAACATTATACTAATGATCAAATTATTTAGTAGAGAAGCCATTCTTTGAAGTATTATACTAATTATTAAATTTAATGATCTCAAAATTATATTACTTTGGCATCTCCAACATTTTTTGTCAAGATCCATCACTGCCTACATTAACGTCAGACCTAAAATAGACATAAAAAGATCAAAATAATAGACATAAAAGGCCTTCGTTGTGTTAGTGAATGTTTCTGCCTTTGTAGCATGTTATTTTTCCTAGACTTTCAGTTTTCTTTGTGTCTGACATCTGAGTCTTCTCTAGGTTTGACACTTTCTCACTAGTTTCAAATTCACTTTTCTTAAGATTTTATTTTTCTAAAAGAAAGGATTTAAAGTTTTTATCTAGCTTCATATATTGCTTAAAGGTCAAATTATGGCTAGTGAGAATATCTTCAAAGATCGATCATTCTCTACTAGGAAATCTTTTCTTTTCTTGTCTTTTACATTTAAGCATTTGCTTTAACTTTCATGACACAAGGAAGATTTCCTTATCAGTTGAGTTGTCTGGCTCAACCTTAGACGTAGCATCCATTTCTTCTAGAGCTTTTAAAGTCATAGTATCCTTTTGTCTAACTTGTGCTTATTTTGTCTTTGCTTGAAGACCTTTTTCAAACATCGTATAAGTTTATTTGATGTTTCAAATGTGTTTTATGATAGTTTCTTAGCTAACATTAAAATGAAAATGGTCAAACAGTGTAAACAACTCAAATATTATTATGAAACGCGTTTGAAACGTCAAATAAGCGTAATAAAATCGGGTTTAAAGGATTAAATATACGCATTTCTAAAGTTAGGAGACTAATTTCAATTTTTATTGAAAGTTAAGGGATCAAAAATATATTTATACATCAAATTTTGGATTTGATCATGAGATTTCCAAAAAAGTTTTTAACTAACATAATTCAAACTCCTTTTTGTATTCTTTATGTTTTTAGAACATTTGCATGTAAGTTATGAGTGACTTGTTGATGAAGAAATATCCATGTGTTTAGCTTGGAGAGGTTAAGCACAAAATACTCACATGTAGCTAGGCAATTAAGAATATTTGTATTGTAACCGTTATTAGTGACGACTTTGTCTTTAAAATGCTCTTCATAAGGTGGAAAGAGAGAAGTATATTTAAACTATTATTGGTCTTGACTTCTAAGGGATGTGAAACTATAAGATATTAAATTATTTTGGTCTATTGAATTCTAAAAATTTTAAAACTTCCTAATTGAGTCAGTGATACTTAGGTTATATGACCTTTAATGAGGTGATTTGGCTATTATCTTTCCCCGTCAATTTGCTTAGTTTTTATCTCATGTAATTTTATAATTTTATAATTTTCTTAATATTATAATTTTATAATTTCATAATGTTATAGTCTCTTAATTTCATAATTCACAATTTTATAATTTTATAATTTTATAATTTTATAATTTTATAATTTTATAATTTTATAATTTTATAATTTTATAACGCAGTTATTAACTTTTATGTATTATTTGTTCATTCTATTGTTTTATTTATTTATTTAATCAGATCTTAGGAATTATTTATTTTCTTTTTTTTTTCTATTTGTGAAAACAAATTTATCAGCTATTATCTCTCAATCTTATTTATCATATTACATATTAGATTAAGTGTCATTCTTCTGCGTATCAAATCAATATTAAACTACAAATTACGATGTCTTCCTCTTATAAAAAATGAAAAAAAGAAATCAACTTTGTTTTTCTATAAATAGGTGGTTAGGCATTTGCTTTTCAATCCTCAATTTAGAATTCAATTTGACCACTAGCTGTGCCATCTTTGGTAACATGCAACTTTAATTTTCATGACTTTTGGTTCAATAGAGAGAACCCACCTTGTGCAAGTTTGGGTAACTTTTGACACTCAGAACTTTAAATATTCATTCAAGATTAACAACTTCCTTAAGTATATGCTTTTTGAGTTCTAAAATGTTGTCTGTTATTTGTTTGTTTAGAAACACAACAATAAGAATACAAATACTTGCTTTATTTATATATTTAATTTCATTTCATTATATAAAAAAAACATAGTTTTTTTAGGGAATTTTTTATGTGAAATAGTTATTTCTTGTAAACAATTGGTCCAGACAAGTTTTGGTTTTTCTTTCTTCAATAAAATATATATATATTTTTGTGGAATGAATAGCAACAAAGGTTTTGTATGAAAAATGTGAGTGTTTTAGTTGAAGTGTGTGAGAAGTTAAAATTCAACGGTCACCGCACATGCACTACTTGTTTACAAAAATATGGTGGGAGCAGGTATTTTTCTGTGCCAAAGCCTCTCTTATTCATTATTCATAATGGAATGTGTTTTCGATTAAAAAAGTTGAAAGAAAAGATACTGAAAAATGATGTTTGGATTGTGATGAAAGTTTGTAGTAGATTTTGTTAATGTTATAGAATATTTTTTTATTATTTAAAGAATGATTTATAAAAAACTACATTTTAAAATTAAAATACATTAAAAATATCAAAATTAAAATTAAAAATTATTTTTATTTATTATTTATTATTTAATTGTTATTATTTATATTTATATATTTTAACTATTTACTACCATGTGTTAGGATAAAAGAATAAATGTTTCATTACATTTAATTTAATTTTAATTGGTTACATTCGTTTGTTTATGCGGTTTATGAAATTAGTTTAAGTATAAATTATTATAAATTTACAAAAGTGTACTTCCTTTGCTTTCCGTTGCATGTAAGAATGGAAAGTTTGATGTTTAATTTTCTATTCGTTTTTCATTATTGAATATGTCATTTTTTTGTCAAAAATATTCCTATTTTTTTCTTACCACCTTTTTATTGTTAGAACCAATAATTTTGAAGTAACTATAATAATACGTAGTATAATTTTAATATTCACACGAATATTCTTTTACGGTAAATTTTACTTATTGTATCATTTTTACTTTAAAAATAATATTGCATCACTCTTACTTTAAAAATAATATAAAACAAAAACAATTGTATCTCCTTTAATCACCAATAATTTAAAGAAAAAAAAAACCATAAACTTACTAAGGAAGTTGGAAGACCAACACTCCTTAAAAGCTATGCTAGTATTGAGTGATGATAACTTTTCCATAAAATGATTATCATTAATAAATAAATAAAAAAAAGTCCTTTAACCAACGATGATAATTCATCTCTCACATAGTATTAAATAAAATTTTCATCTAGGTTTTGGTTAAGAAATATTGGAATAAATTTATACATAATATTAGTTCATTATAGTTTGAAATGTACTAATTTTGAAAGAGAAAACAAAAGAATATTTAGATGTTGTAAGTATAAAAAGTTGATATAATAATATTTTTCAAAGTAGAAGTAAGTGAGGTAGAAAGGGAACAAGGATTAAAGATGAAGAGTCTCTTCCACCTCACTTTAACCATCTTAATGTTTCGACTTTGAATTCCACAAAAGGAATTCAAAGTTCAACCCTTTAACGTACCACTTGTTATTAAAAACGGTGAAAAGAAAAAGTAAAAGCAACTATTCATGGGAAAATTATTTTATCAATTAAAAATATTTAACATAAAATTAGTAAAAAATAAAAAAATGTGTGATGATTCATGGCATTTAATTTGGGTGACTTGTGAACGAAAGTCAGAGCAATAAAATAAAAATAATGATTGGTTTATTTGATGAGTATATAAAAAAGAGAGTGAGCCTGCCTCGGATACCACCTCCTCCCAATACGAAATCATAAAGAATCATAACTCTCAAGACTTTTGGCAAAGGGATAGAATAAATAACTTTGAGATTCCAATTTTCACCTATCTATGAAACTAAACATTATAATAATAATAATAATAATAATAATACTAATAATACTAATAAATAAAAGAAATTTACAAAGCAACCATGGTTCCAACTACACTTTCCAAAAATTATAATACTTAAAAAAAAAGTCCTCCACCTCCCAAATTTTTAATGTTATTCCACTTTCTACGTTGACTCGAACACCAAACCCACCACTCCGGCTGCGTTCTCCTGCATCGCGGCCTGAACCGCGTGCCTGTGCTCCCCCTCGTACGTCACAATCAGCATCGCCGGATCGTCTGGTGCGCGCTCCACGTGTTTCCTCGCGGGACACCCTCTCACCGTGCTGCACTTGTAATACCCCCTGATCACAAAAAAAAGAAAAAAAAATCAACGTCAGAGAACGAGTCTTTGAGATGAAAGTCAGCAAAATGTACGGCTTAGAATCAACATCACTCACCTAGGGTACGGTGAGCCCTTGATCGGTTTCTGACCGTACTTCCTCCACGAGTACTCGTCCGGTGGAATATCGGCGATCTTTGAACTTATCGCCGGCACTCTCACAGTCTTCTTCACCCTATTTTTCCTGAACACAAATAATTAATTAAGTATTGTGTACGCATAAATAAAATAAAATAAAAAACTATATTGACTTTCAATTCCAAACTCTTCTTAATATAATCTGTATAATAATACGTAATTTTCAAGGAAGCGGTTACAATTTACTTAATAAAAATATGTTTAAAATAAACAAATTATAGAAACACGTAAGAAAACGTAAAACTTGTTATTTTATTAAAAGAAAAATAAATAAACAAACAAAGTCAGGGTGAATAAAGTATAATAATATAAAAAAATTACTAAAAATTTCCTCGTTTTAACGGCATTGTATTATTTTGGTTTTGAATATATAAAAAAAGTAGCATATAAAAAAATGGAAGGTCAAGGGTGAAAAGCGGGAAGAAAAAAACGACAAGAGAAGGTTGAGTTTGGGAAGGTTGAAATTGTCGGAGTTGTTTGTGAGACAGGAATTTCTAAAAACCGGCTTCTGGACAAGGGAGACACCAGACAGAGGCACAGCACAGGAACCCTATGTTGTCGTGTCACCATCACGCGTGGTGTACCTATTAATGCATTTAACTGCACCACTACCCAAATCGTTGACTCCCAAACGCTGCCTTACCCCACTCACGTGATTACTTCACAAACACCACACTTCAACGCCCCCCCCTAATCTCACTCTTTAAAACATTATCTTCATTAATTAATTAATTAATTAACCTAATTTTATTACTTTATTAAAATTAGATACAAAAACAGAAATTAATAAATTTATTTACCACACATCAAATTAAACTCGGTAAATTTGGTTTCTCGTGAACCAAATTAGACTTTTAAGAATAAAAGAGACTGGTCAAAAACTTTGAATAGTTATGTTATGACACGCATCTTTTAGTGTATCAATGAATACTCCTATTTCAGAATTAAATTTTAAAAAAAATTGGATTACTTATTTAATATAACAGTTCTAGTCAACAATTGGGAGGGGGTTACGTTAGGGTGAAACGCGGTGTACCTTCGCTTCACGCAGTGGCACTTGCCGGATCCGGAGACGTCGTCGGAGTGCTCGCGGTGTTCAAGGCAGCGTTTCTTGAAGGTCGGCGGTTTCCCGGCGGCAGTCGCGGGAGGAGGCGGCGGCGGGGCGAGAAAGATCTTGCCGTTGGAGACGCTGCCGTCGCCGGTGATGGCGGAGGACATGAAGGAGGAGTTGGAGGAGACGCTGAAGGTCTCCTTGGAGAACTCGAGTTCCACGGACTTGGCCTTGGAGTTGCGGAGCGCGTTGTGCGGCTTGGTGAAGTCGAGCGTGACGCTCCCGGAGGCATGGTGAACCGGCGCCGGCGACGCGAAGAGCGCCGGCAGGGAGAGGTTGGCCGTTTGCGGGGGAGGAAGATGGAGCGGCGCAGAGGGAGGATTGTGAGCCGGTGCGAGGGTTTGAATGGGCTCGGGGGTTTGAACCGGTTCAGGGGGCTGAACCTGAGGCTGAACCGGAGCACGTCTGAAGCGAGCGTGGCCGGTTCGGTTGAGGAGCGAGATGAGTTTCTTGAACTTGGAGACGGTAACGTCGGTGAGGTCGGTGTTCAAGTGAGAGGGTTGGTGGGAGAGGATTCGGATCAGGTGTTCCATGCCCTTGAGGCCTTCCGATGCAGCCTCTTGGATGGCCTTTTGATCATCGATTTTGGGGAACCCCATGAGTTCCACAGCCATTTGATGATGGAGAAAGAGATTTGGGATAGGGAAATTGGAGAGTGAAATCACAGTGCCATGTGATGAAAAAGAGAAGGGAGTGAATGCAATTGGAAGGGTGGAAGAAAAAGGGAAGAGGGGATATATATATATATATATATACACATGGAAGGAATGGAAAGAGAGAGAGGGTGACTTGGTAAGACAGACCAAGTTAGAAGTGTCTTGGGTTTGAACTGAATATAATTAATACTTTTTTAATGTGAGATGAGGTGTAAACATGTTTTTATTGTTAAAATTTATAATTTAATTATGATTTTTCTGTTTTAGTAGCATGTAAGTTAAGAATTTATTTATTTTGGTTTTCATAAATTTTGTAATTTTAAGTGAAAATTAAAATTAGATTATTTTTAAAATTATAGTTCCATTTAGTTCTCATATTTTAAAATGCATCAATTTACTTATTTTAGTTAAATTTTGTTAAGTTTATTTAATGTCTCAAATATGTTTCTAATATTAAAATGAATAAATTCATGCATTTTTAAAGTTTGGAAGTTACATTAAACTAAAATTTTTGAAAAGGAATTATTTCTAATTTTTATCAAAAGTTATAGAACCAAAAACATATTCAACTTTTAAAATAACATAGAAGATGCACATATACAAAATTCATAAATTTAATTATAAGACATATTACATAATTGACTTGTAAATAAATTAATTTAGAGTTAAATATGTTTTTGTTGCCTAAACTTGTAGTGAAAATTGAAATTAATCCTTCTTTAATATTTTGACCCAATTTAATTCTCCAACTTTAAAAATGGGTGGATTTATTTTTTTTAATAAAAATTTGTTAAATTTATTAGTTGAGAAACACATTTGAAATATCAAATATATTTACCAAAATTTCGTTAAAATGACTAGATCCACGCATTTTTGGATATGGTAGACAAATTGGTCTAAAGTTATAAGGAGAGACTAATTCCAATTTTCACTCAAAATTAATAGATAAAAAACATATCTAACCCATTATTTAATTTAAGATTTAGAAGTCAAATATAAATATGAATTCAAGTTTTCTAGTGAGTATTTTGTGTTTTTTTTTTTAGCTT
>Ga0209589_1000122_pt1 | contig 81870 bp, 38 predicted proteins | sample CowpeawhiteBW_FD_187525 | JGI IMG/M metagenome (GOLD analysis project Ga0209589, IMG submission 187525) | Root nodule microbial communities of legume samples collected from California USA - Cow pea white BW (SPAdes) (version 2) | ecosystem: Host-associated > Plants > Roots > Nodule | place: USA... | reverse complement strand
TTTTTTTATTATTTATTTTTATGTTTTTTTTTTTTTACAATATTTTGCTAGAATTTGTTTCTGAATATAAATTGGGAAACGTTTAGCTAACATTGATAAGATTTTTTCTTTTTTTTTGTCAATGTCAAATGATAAAGGGGATAACGATTTGTTTGTTAATATAAATTCTTTTGTGAAGAGTTGAATTAATTATTCATTTCTTTGTGTCAACATTAACTAGTATCTAAAGCCATTTTAAAGTTACTTTGATTTATTTTTATAGACTCCAAAATATGTTTCTGATGAAAAATAATTTCGTGATTATATTATAAATTTAAGAAAAGGTAATTTTTTGTTTGGTTATAATCATAAATAAAATACTCTTAAAAATATGATTATATGAGAAATTATTTAAAATAGGTTGTTTGTGATTTGAATTAAATATTAGATTTTGCAAGCTTCTGGTTATCCTGAAAAGTTAAAATAAATATGTATAAAAAATTTTAAAAGCAATTAGGAAGAAGTGATTTTATCTATTAAAAAGGCTATAAAAATAGGCCTATAATATAATCTAAAACAAAATTTGTAAATTCTCACTCTAATACATGCCTAAAATATGAAGTTCTTCATTATTGGTACAATTCCACGGACTCTACTGGCATAAAGAAAAAGAAAGAAGAAAAAAAAAAAAAAATCATTGATCATATGCAATTGCTCCTCCCCACTTTCTCACACGACTCTCTGCTTCTTCAGCCTGTGAAAATTTGAACAAAAAACAAGATTGCTGATTTCCATTGGAACATTAACCTTCAAACATTCCTTAAACTCTTGCAAGATTAAATTCAAGAGTTGGGGAATAATAAATGTGAAATGCACTAACCTCTTTTTTCCAATTGGTTATTGAAGTGACTATTATAAGGATTGTGGTCTGCAAAACTATGCCTGCAATCATCCCTGACCAAATACCCTGCATTACACACATACAAGAAGTGTAAGATTAACAAATTACACAGTATTATTAGAGTTCGGATTCTTTATCGGTTTTTTTATGTTATTTATATACGGTGCCTTCAAAATACACTAATAATCATTAATTTTACTATTCTAAATGCTCAGCAAAAGTCAGTAAAAAAAACTTAGCAGAGAAACTGGACTCCTGTTACTATGATAGTAAATATGTCAAAACACAAAATTGCAAAACTAGGACACAGACAAACAATTAAGATTCATGATGTTACATATAGATTTTGAATTCTTTCTTGAGTTTTTGATACCGTCTTCCTAAGACAGACAGTATCAAAAGTTCAACAAAGAATCTGAACTCAACAATAACATATATCAAGAGAATGGAAGGATGGTAAATCACCACTACTCCAAAATTAAGTGTAAATCCCAAGACTATTCCTGCTGGTAATCCAAATACATAGTAGCACCCAATGTTGATGTATGCTACAAGAGATTGCCAACCAGCTCCAACAGCAACACCTAATGAAGTTTTATCATGGAAAAAGTTATGAGATTTTAAAACACACATATAGAAATAGCATATACTTCATAAATTGTGCATTAAAACTTGGATTTAACATGTAAAAAAAGGATTGTAATTTGAGAGTTTCATAGTTTGTGGGAGTGACTAACCAGATAGCACTGGTTGAAGGCTGTTTAGAAGCACAGTGACACCAAGCAAAGCAGCAAGCTTAGTTGTTTCATGAGCAACTGCAGAGCTGGTGGTAAACAAGTAGGGAAAATAATCTTTTGTTGATAGCACTACAATCATGACCACAACACCTATGGCCACTGATGTAATTGAAACCACCCACACTGAAAACCTTGCAGCCTTGAAATCACCAGCACCAAGTTCATTTGATACTCTCACACTATACATCAACATTCTTGTTCAGACTATCTGCAACAGACGTAAAAAGCCTAAAACAACACACGTATCTGACACCGACACTAGAGACTACCTTATAGCAGCATTGAACCCAATTGCAATCATGGCATCCCAGCCATTTATGTTCATACTGGAAACATAAAAACAAGTATTAGTACTCGGTTATAAACTCTCAACAAGTACCAAAATCACTATTTTTTGTGATGAAACAAACAAAGGGTATGAAAACATTTTTAAGCCATTGAATTTTCAACTTCTGCAAGAGAAAGAGACTTTGGAGGGTTTTGGGGGGTTAGAAAATGATTCACCAGATAGATATGGCATCAACAGGCACCAGAGGATTCTCCAAACGCCCTGTTATCACCACCAGTATCATCAGATACCAGAACTCCAAGCTGCCACAATATTCATCTCAGAAGTTCAAATTTAGCAGCATACATAATCAAGTTCAATGCAGAAAATGAAGCAGACTAGTGAAAGTAAAATACCATAACATAACAGCTGAAGCCAGAGAAAGCTTCACAAAACCAAACAAGTCCACAAATGCTAGCCATGTGAATCCACTCCATGCTCCATCTGATTTTGTGATGAAAATGTACAGCAACTGTGCAATCACAATCAACCACCATGATGTGTTGAGAGTGATTGCTGCTCCAACCAGACCCCACCCCAGCTTCAGTATAAGAAGCCAGCTGAAAACTGTGTGCAGAACCAAAACACCTACTGATACCCATAACATCACCAGCACTTTCCCCTGTGCCTGCAAGAACTTTTGGATTGGAAAGTTTATAGCATATGCAAACAACTGGGGTATCATCCACACAGCAAATTTTCCTGCCAAAACAAAAACATGTGGTCATTTTCTTTATGGACAAATGTTAGTAGTTAATATTTTGTCAGTTCGGAAAAGAGTTGAACTCAAAATCTCTCTCATCTTTTATTCCAAATTTTTACTACTAAATCAACTTTATAGTTCTTCCATCGACTATATGAATATCTCATATTATCTTACTTATCATATTTGTTTTACAAGTTTTTGACATTTGATGTTCCTAAGATTTGAAGTGGGTGTTTTGAACAGAGATGTGAGAGTGAGTGGTAACCTGAAGCATGTGAGATCTGAGATGTTTGTCCAAGGAGCACTAAAATTGGAGGTGACCAAATATAGATAGGTAACATAAGAAGTGCAGTGATGAACAAGATGACCCATGATCTCTGCATGTACACTCCCAACATCCTCATCTGCCCTGCACCAAAAGCTTGCCCACACAGAGTCTCCAAGGCACTTCCCATTCCCAACTTATCCCCATAACAACAACATAAACAATCCATCAATTTTAATCATCAAAAAAACTCACCAAAAATCAATCAATCATTACTCATTAATTTTACACACTCACACCAGTTTCTATTAATCCACTGTGTCAAACTAATTTGGTTCACATTATTTCAACACTAAGCCATTCAATTTAATGTAGGAGCATCACACACACACACACACACACACACACACACACACACACACACACACACACACACATATATATATATATATATATATATATATATATATATATAATGTTTCATCAGAAAATTACCCCATTTTGCCAATGGTTCCTTTTTTTTCTAAGAATTCATTCCATTTATAAAAAAATTAAATTGAGTAAAAAAAATAATAATTTCCTAAATAAATAATATTATATATAAAAAAAAATTGTATTCGGACAAGTTTTTGTGCCAAACAAAATTTACCTTGTTTATTAAAAGAATTATACAAAATAATAAAATTTCATAGAAAAAAAAGAAAAAGAAAAAGAAAAATTGTGCCTCCAAATAACTTCAAGACGATTGTAAAAATGAAAAAAAAAATTGTACATTCAAACATGACTTTTACACATTTAAAAGAGTATATAATTGAAGTCATTGAAAAAGCCGTAAATAAATATGTATGCAAGTATAATTTTCTTTTGAGTCTAAAAAAATTAAAATGTATTAAATTCGTAGTACAAAATAGGACATCTTTAACACAAGTTTGAAATTATTATTTTAAAACACAATTTCTTTAACACGATTCTTTTAAAATTAAATATTTCGCTAATTATAGTAAATTTTCTAACAATGCTTATACTATAGATTGACTTTTTTCATTGTATTTTGTAGCTATTCACACGTGTACGTGTACATCACTTTAGAAACAGTTGGAAAAGTTTGAAAAGTTTGTGATCGTGACAGTGACGTGAAAAATCTGCCCCACGCTACTGAACCCTATATGGAATTTAGTTTTAATTTTTAGTAAATGAAAGTCGTGCAAATTAATACCTTTCCACTGCTGCAGAAAATACTCGATACATTTTATCACCTACAAACATAGTTTTATTCATAAAAATACTTATATGTGACCGATATTTAATTATTTTGTAAAAAGTAGAATTCTTCATTTTCATTATTTGACTAAATAGACCGGAGAAGTTAAGTACATGGAATAAAAACACGACTAAAAATAGGATTAAATTAAATATGTTTTTTCTTTTCAAATTTTAGTAAAATTTAAATTTAATTATTTTTTAAAATTTTTGACCAATTTAATCATTCATCTTTTAAAATATGTAAATTTAATTTTTTTAACCAAATTTTATTAAGTTTATATAATATTTTAAATACATTTCATAATAATATTTAAATTATTTACACTATTTAATATATTTTTACTTCAATATTAATTCAAATATTATTATAAAATACGTTTAAAATATTAAATAAACATAAAAAAAATTAAATTTATACACTTTTAAAATAAAAAACTTAATTAATAAAATAAAAAAAATTAATTCTAAAATTCACTTAAAATTAAGAAATAAAAATATATTTAACCCTTAAAACTACGTTAAAAAAAAATCTAAACTTTATTTCATTCACAAATTATGCAGACGGTAGCACCCGAAAACCAAACACATTACGTATATACGAGGATATTTATTAACATTATTACAAATATAAGAAACAATTTTACTTTTTCTCTTAATATTGTATATTTGTCATTTTTAAAATATTATTCTAACCGACTTAGAGTCTTAGATTCCTCTGTAGACGGTGACACGTGTTATACAGAATGTTCTTCAAAGAAAACCAGACAAATTATGCAGAAAACCAAACAAATTATGCAGACAGTGCTCCGAAGAAAACCAGACAAATTATGCAGACAGTGCAACAACCCAGAAAACGAAACAAATTTCTTGGTGACACTGTGAGAAACAGATGAAGAAAATTGAGAAAAAGAAGGCATGAAATAGAAGAGAAAGGTGGGTTTGAGAGAGTACCATGACTCCAAAAGCAAGACCTGCAATAACAGAGTTTTCTACAGAAACTGCTGCAAGAGCAAGATCACCAACTTGGCCTGCAAAAGTCTGAGTGAGTGCACCGAGCGAGTACTGACATATAGAGGTGAGGATAGCAGGGCCTGCAAGTCTCCATAGCTTCTTGGACTCAAAACCGAAACTCTTAACAACAAATTTCAGTGTCTTCTCCTCAGCAGTGTCAGAGGGTTGAGTGTTCTCTAGCAAGGGAGTGTCCATTGACATGTTTGGTTTCTTGTTCTGTCACTGATATATTGGTTTCACTCAGAAAAATGAGAAGTTCTAGTGGCGTTTGAATATCAGACAAAGTTTGGTTTTGGTTTTATATATAGTGTTGGAGTGTTGAAGATGTGAATGAGAGAATGGGAATGGCAAGTGGAGAGATGTGGAGGTTTTACCAACTGCATTTAATTAGTATTAAAGAAGGGGTCGGAATGGCAGCTAAGGTATTACGGCCATGCTAGAAAATTGAGGTACTTTTCTTTCATATAAATACAAAATTTTAATTTAATTTAATCTCATTTTTTATTTTAATTGGTTTAATTAATAGGATGATATTCACTTTCGTTCAAATGTGTCCGTTTCATACATGTCTGTAAAGAAGAGTCAATCAAGTCTCAACTTTTACAAAAGTGTCTTAACTAGGTCCTTTCAAAAAAAAAAAATCATTAATACCGTTAATGGTATTTAGGACTATTACCACTAAATTTTAATATAAATATCAATACTTAATTTTGTAAGTCATTTTAAATATCAATATCATTAACGACGTTATTAAATTTTGTCGTTTGAAATGGACCTAATTTAGACATATTTTCAAAACTTGGAACTCAATTGACATTTTCTTTAAGAATAGTTACCTGACACATCCGAATGAAAGTGGATATCATTCGACTAATTAAACCTTTTTAATTTTATATATAATAATTATAAATTACAAAATTATAGAATTAAAGAGTTATAAAAATTTAGAATTTCAAAATTATAAAATTAGATGTGATGCAAATTAATTGAGACAAGATAATAATCATGTCATCTAGTTCTATCACATAATTCAAAATAAATAAATTTTTTTTTATAAATTAATAGATCATATAAAAGTGAATTTATAATACTACAATAAAATCTTTAAAAAATAATTAATTTTAATGATAAAAAATAATTAATTAATACTGTGACTAATTTAGATATTTATTTATAAATTAAAAATTATTAGTAACTAAAATAATTTATAAATTATTAGTAACTAAAATAGTTTATAAATTAATATCTAAATTTGTCATCATAATGGATTGATTTTTAAGGTGGTTACTAACATTAATTATTAAGATTCTATTTTATAAACCAATATACAATTTATTTTAATTATCAATAACTTTTAGTTTATAAATTAATATACAAATTAATGTGATTAATTATTTTTTGTTATTAAAATTGATTATTATTTAACTTCTTTTTAGTGTAAAAATTTAAAGCTTAATTAACTCAAACTTTATTTGATTTTCGTTCTTAAGTTTTACTATTATATTCAATAAACACCTCAAAATTGAGAAGTCGTTGTAATTTTTTATATAGATAATAAGTAACAAAAAAAATAGAACTAGAATAAACATTATATATTTTTTATAAAGTTTAGTATGTTTAATTTCTCTTAAAAATTCAATTTTGAATTTAGTTTTATAGAGATGATAAACCTTTGATCAATTGTATAAATTTCATTTCCATAATACCAAGTCACGTCAATATCATGAAAATAGAAAATGTTACTAAATTAATGTATTCTAATTGTGTATATCTTTTTCTTTCAGACTTCTCTCATTTTTTCTTCACAAACATGTTCTAATTAGAATCTAACTGTGTACAATATTCCATTAGAATTTACTTTAAGAAAATTACTTTCATATTAAAATTTCCCTACTCTTAATTATTTGGTTTTTATGTATGATTATCAACCGATTCATGTTTTAGTTATTTTTGGTTATTCCTTTAAATACTTAGACATGTGGTATTTATTATCTTTCCCTTGTCTATTAGTTAGAATATAAGTAGAATTTTTATAACTATGAGACTGAAATTTAAACTGGGAGAAAAAGATTCGAGACTATGAATAGTATATATGTAATATTTTGAAATTCATAATATATAGGGTTAAGTATTTTTCTAGTCCCCGAACTTTGACTCAAAATTGGAATTCGTCCCTGTCTGAAACTTCGATATATTTTGGTCCCTAAACTTCTCTAAAAATGAATGAATATAGTCCTTTTAACCCAATTATGTTAACTTTTTTTTGACGTGTCAAACGATTTTCATATTAGTATTGAAATTTTTTACATTGTTTGACACATTCTTGGTTCAATATCTATTGAGAAATATGTTCGACACTTCAAAAAAGTTAACATAATTGAGTTAAAAGAACTATATTCATTCATTTTTAAAGTTTAAGGACCAAAATATATTGAAGTTTCGGAGAGGGATGAATTCCAATTTTGGGTCAAAGTTCAGGGACTAAAAATATACTTAACCCGAATATATATATATATATATATATATATATATATATATATATATATATATATATATATATATATATAAGTACTTTTTAACATTATTTGTATATATGAATGTTTATATAATGAATAAAAGTCACGACATAACTTTCCTTTTCAGCGATTGAATTCATGACTTTCATTTTGATACCAAGATAGCAATCGTTGGATCAAGCGTTTACCACTTAGCAAAAAATTATAACTATTAGTCAAAACATAACTTTTTTTATTTAAAAGTGTATGAACCCAAACATCATAATTTAATTGTGACTCGATCCACTCAATTTCTGTCATGAGACAATTATTATCATCGACATTATCTTTTTAGTTAAGAGTGTATAAATCCAAACATCATAATTTAATTATGACTCGTTCCATCCCACCTTTGCCACGGAATAATTGCAGCCATCGAGATCGATTTACAGGAACATTACTGTCGATTATGACGATTATGACAAGTTTGTAGGGAAGGAAGTTAATGTGGAAAGCGTGATTGAGTGGGGGTTGTCACCAACTGGTGGCTACGCCCAACGTTCCATGCAGAGTTGGTTGGATTCAATTGCATTTTTTCATTTCTTTCATTTAATATTTTAATATCTTCAATATAATAAATGTTTGTATTTTATCAATCATTTCACAACTTATCTTTACAAATATAATAGGTAAAAAATTTAGTTTATATATATATATATAAAATCAAGACGTATTTATATGTGTTTTCTAAATTTTCAATGTTAAGTGTCAAAATATGACAGATAAAATCATATAAAAAAATACAAAAAATAACCTATAGAAAACTTTCATATACAAATTTTTGTAATAACTAATAACCTTTATGCACATAAAAACAAAAAACAAAAAAGCACTCGTTTTCTCTTTATTTCTATCACTCCAAAGAATATATCTTTTGCACCTTTTTTCTCTTTTATTTCTATACATCTTCTTTTCTTTCCATTTATTTCCATCATAACCCTAATTCCAGAAAAGTCAAAATTAAAGCAAATTACTTTTATAACAATCTCCGAAAGCTGGAAAATACGTATAATTATTATGAAAATGTCTTATATCTTCTATATTATGCTCTTGGGACAAAAACTATTATTTAAGAATTTGAATTTCTTTTTCTCAATTAATTTTGCTTTGATGCAAATAAAATTTTGACTTTTACAAGATAAATGAAGAAAAAAAAATATTTATTTTGTACGAACAATCGACATTCCGTAATTTTGAAATATCATTTTAGAGTTTTTTTTTTTCATGTTAAATAATTAAAAAATATATATCTCCAATATCTTGTGCATTAAATAATTTCTTTTCCTTTAGCTCGAATATGTTCCAAATAGCCGGTTTAATGTTCAAGTAAGTAAATTATTGTTTTAGATCTCCAAGAAAAAAAAACGACTCAACAATTTTTTTTTAATACTAATTGATTTATGCTTCAAAGAAAAAAAGAAGTCTCCAACTTGGTACTAATTACTTTAGATTTTTAAGAAAAAAAAAATCTCTCCGAAAATTCAAAAAATAAATTTTAAATAAAATTATGGTAAAAAAATTTCATTCTTAACTTTTATAACTTCATGAACTTTATTATTTTGATATTCTAATAATTTAGGTCTCCAAAAAAAACAAAAAGTCTCTCAAAAAACTAAAAGAATAAATTAATTTTAAATAAAATTATAAAAATATCTCATTCTTAAATTTATTTCATAAATTTATTTCAGGCTCTCAAATCTTAAAACTTAAACTATCTCTAAATAATTTAGTATTTTGGTTTTCTTACTTAAGAATTCATTCTATGAATATAATATTCCTTTTATATCCTTAAAGGTTTCTTTTAAAGAATATTTAAAAAAATTGAATCTACAAGAGAAGAAAAAATTGATTTCTTTTATATTTAATTTGCAACGTCATATCATTTTATAACATTACTACTAAAGTATGACATTCATTTATATATATATATATATATATATATATATATATATATATATATATATATATATATATAAAAGACTATTTGTGACCTTAATTATTTTGATCTCGTAATATTTTTTTACTAGTTGATTTATATTTTTTTTTCAATATAAGTCATAACTTTAATGAACTAAATATTTTACTTTTATTTGTTATGGTGTCGTCTGTGAAAGAGATTGAAAATTACGATGATATAAATTATATATAAAATTGTGGGGGTTAGATTGAATGATCATATATGAGAAGCAAAGAAAAAACTCAATTTCATCAAAATCAACTTGAATTATAAATAATTAATTAGCACGAAGTTTTTATTTTGAAGAAAAAGAAAGAAAGGAAAATGGTTTATATTTTGATTAGATTTTCAATAGAGGAGAAAAGTATGGATAAGGTAGGAATTTTGAAGTAATGAACAACTTTTGAAAGGTATGAAGAAATGAATTTTGTTTTTTTGTTTATGAATGTAGCATTTGTGATAAGAACTTTGAAAGGGATGTTAACACGTAAGTATAGTAAATAGTGTAATTAAAGTACATTAAGGAGGGATACATTATTTGTTTGATAATAATTATGAAATTTAATTAGTAAAATACACATGGAGAACATATTTTTTCATATTATATATATATATATATATATATATATATATATATATATATATATATATATTACTTTCTTTTTTTATCACATAATGCAATCCAAATAAATCACAAAACTAAGTTTGGAGAAAACTTGGTAAAAAAAATGGAAAAATAGCAAATACATAATTCAGAATAAGACAATAAAAAGCGAAAAACATAAGATTTTTTTTTTTTAAATTGTGATATTGATTTTTCTTGTATTTTCATTTTATATTTTTTATTATAACTGATCTTGTTACTAGTGATAGACAATATTGTTGTATATTACTGAAATTTAGATTTAAACACTATGGTATATGTAATATGGACTTTTTTAAGAACTTATTGAACAGTATTTTATTTTCAGTGTTCAGTGTGGTAAATTATTGATTAATTAAAAAAGCTAGGGAAATAAAATCGAGTATTCAAATTAAAAGGAAAATTACAAATTCAATTAAACTTATTTTTGCCAAAATTATTGTTGGTTCACAAACAAATATGACTAGGCTATTAAGGAGTACAGATTCTTGACTCTCTTTTTTTGTCAACTTTTCAAAATACATTGGTATTGGTATATTATAAAAGTTTTTAGTATATTTTGAAATATCAACATCAAGTGTTAATTAGTATATTTAAAAGATACGTCATCGCCAAAGTTTCAGCAGAGAATACAAATTCACTGTTATAGCTTGTGTAAACCATGGAAATTGATGTGATTTTCAGTGTAAATGTGCTTGTTTGGATGAGTTTCTAAACACACTAAATTTCAGTCACCAAAAAACTGAAGTGTGTGTGACCTTTCATTTTTATAGGTTCTTTTTCTTTAAGCATATGAATCCAACAAAATGCAAACTTTCTTTAAAACGGCAACAAAAAAAAACACACCCATACTCCTTATTTGTTTAATAAGATCCCAGAGGATCAGAATCTGGAAAATTGATTCTGAAAGTTTTCAGCCAAAAAATTGTCGCTCATTACAGCTGGAAAATGTACATAACTCTACAACAAGCACACTATTGCTTCTTTTTACCAAATTTACATATTCATGCTCATTGGCATAAAGTAACAGTTTTTCAACTATAGTGACAGATTCATTGATGCAAACACAGTAGCTTCTTCCAATCAGAGTCCCAAGGGCTAAGATGAGTGCCACATAACAAAAGTAATAGTACCAGTTTTAGCTTCAGAATTTTTTCCACATTGGTGTAAAACTTGTTTCTGAAGGCACTCTAAGGGTCCAGGTAAATAATTTCAGCTTGTCTTGAGGTTCTCCTACACCGCAGCAGTTGTTTCATCAGTTCTGTTCCGATGTTTAAAACAGGAATCACAGTCATCCTTTCCAACACAGGACAGTGTAGAAGTAGAAAGCTGATAAAATCCAATTCAGGTTTGATACCAGATATGCCATCTATCTTCACATTTCTCATATGCATCATCTCTGGACAAGCAAAAAACACATCTTCCCAACAATAGTTGTGCGTTATCAGAAGAGTCTGATCCTCCTGTCGAGCCTGCATGCCATCACAGTTCACAATTGCAACCATTTTAGAAACACCCAAATGCCCAACACTGAACTCATTTGAAAATTCTAGAGCTTAATTAATAACTTCACTGAAAAAACGAATCAGTATGTGGAACAGAAAAACAAGAAGCAAATACCAGTCACAACAACAACTTACAAGGAGTACTTACCAATATTTCTAGTTCTTGTAGATTAGGGGAGCTTCTTAGGAGGCAAAGAGCAGCTGAGATTTCCTTCAAATCATTTAAGTTTATTCGTATAGAAAGATAACTTAGATCAATGCACGGTCTTGGAAGATTTATTGGCACAACCCCCACTGCCAAATACTAGCATAAGCAAGAAACAGATGAATGGATCACAAATCAGAGTATAATGTGTCTAATACGAGCATTTCAATATAGACATGCACATTTCACATATTAGGGAGGTTAGAGATGAAAATGAAAAGCACACAAATAGTAGCTATATCTCATTACTAATTCCCTTATATTCGTTTGAAAAATACCCATTCATAGATATTTTTTATTTTATTTTGTTTTAAATTTTAAATAAGATTATTTAAAATTGTTCTTTGAAATATAAACAGAAATAAAAAAAAAAAAACAGTAATTGAAATATATTCATGGATGGATACAAATTCATAAGCATGGTTTATTTGTGGGAGAAAAACCAGTAATTGGGAATTATACATTCAAATGATCAAGAATTTAACATTATTCACACAACTAGAATAATTGTTTAGGAAAAGTGGTGTTATGAGCATTGTACCTTTAGAAAATAGCTCTGTATCTCTAGCCTTTGCAGGTGCGGAAGATGAACAAAAAATTTGAGCAAATTGCTAGAGCCTCCATGAAATCTACTTTGATAGATTTCAAAGTTCACATACAAACCAATTGATACCACTGCTAATTGGAAAGTATTCTCAAAGCTAATATCTTCAAATTTACCCCCAATGTCAAAAAACAGGAGATTCGGTGTATCAATATTAAGATGAGTGAAACCATCAAAGTTCATCAATGTCAATCGTTCAAGTACTGGGCAGCTGGATATCAAGTTTTCAAAAACATCCTGAGCCAAGGTAACATGTTGCAGATCAAGACTCTTTAAGTTCTTGAAGCCTTTAAATGTAGATGGAGGTTTAAGCCAACAATTAAACAATTCTAAATGAGTCAAACTCTGACAACAAAATAAACATGAGTGTATCTTATACCGCTGTCCTTTCCAGATTTCCAGCACAAACTCTTTAACAGATTTTCTGGATACATGAAGCGTCCAACGATCAATATCAGTCACACCAAGGAGATCACGATGGGAGAGTTTGAACTTGTTGATTGGCCCGGAATGAAGTAGCAGTACATGATCAACGGTTCTCAAAAACTTGTTCTTTACAATCATATGGTCCTGAGTAACCGCAGAGCCACATTCGTTATCGAACACGAGATTCGGTAGCGTGGCCCATTTGTACCTCCATTTGCTAGATAAAACACTTGTTCTCACTGCTTCCTTAATTGACAAATGTGACAAAATTTGGTCTATTACATGACCCGGTAGATAACTGATCCTGTCTGACTCCATATCTGTTAGGCAACGAGACTCAGGTGGCTCTCTTCCCTACATTCAATCAAATATAAAAACAGGACACTTCAATCGACTAAGTTACCATCACACATGTATAAATTCAGGTCTACGAACAACCTTAAAACAAAAAGCAAAAAATGTAGCACCATTACTATGTTAGTGTTGCTACATTGAACAAAAAGAGCACGATTACTGTTTATCATTTTCAATTTCGCTCACATCAAAGAATGTACCCATTGATGAGTCCCAAAGCCAGCTAGGAACTCAAGAAATCCCACTAAACTCTCTTCTTATGAATGACATGGCATTGCATGACCATAAAAGGCACAACAATCCTCAATTGGATGATCCACAACCCCTTACTCGGTTTGCCAATCCATAATCCATAAACAAAATTATGATGATAATCATTCACACTTTGTGAATTCAAATTACAAAACAACCCAAACAACCGAATTGCAAGCAGGAAGCGTATATTTTCTTGAACAATGCCTAACAAATCAAGCAAAGCAATCACTAATTACACTAAAAACATAAAAATACAATTTGAAATTCAGAAGGCTCTCTGAGAGTTACCATGTCAAGCTATGAAGTAATTCCAGGTAAGCAACACAATCCCAAAAGAGAATGCTGCAAAAACAAAAGAAAACTTCAATGTAATAATCAGAGTACCAAAAACCAAACAGTGAAAGGGGTTCGGAAAATGTAGCAAAATTATGATGATTGACAAGCACTCACAGTGAAAAAAACTGTGATGGAATAGAGACAAGGGTTATATTTTGGAAGGAAGAGAATTGGAAACATTGTACATGCAGAATATACTGTGATATATTCAATACTCTTCCAGACCTAATTGGGGTTGAAGACGAAGAGATTCCAGGATCCATATTTCAAGAAAATAGAAATACAGGCCCATCTTAACATTCTATTGTTGATAGACAGGCCCAGTTGAACTATTTCCGATTTGGTTTTTTTTGAACATCTATTTTGATTTTTTTTTTTAAATAAGTTTGGGATTGTGTTATTTGCAATATATTGTTGGATTTAAAAATATTTGTCAGGATGTATATTTTAAAATTTATTTTAGATTCAACAATTTGTAAGATATTTCTGAATTACCAATATATTTTAATTTATACATTCTAATATATGTTTTGAATGCATTTTATATTATATAATTAGAAGGTATTTTTGAATTTGAAATACCTTTCCAAAATTTTTCAAATGTAACTTTTTTAAATATATTTCTTTGCAGTTTAAAAGGTGTTTTAGAACCAAAAACATATTTCCAATTATAAAAAAATATATTTTTTAAATGTAATTTGAAAATTACTTTTGGATCATAAAAAGTATTCTAAATTAGACATTCTAAAATACATTTAAATAATGAAATTTAAGTACAACTTTTATTTTTTTTATTATAATAATTTGAATATGGTAATTCAGAATTCTTGAATTTCATGAGGGTGAAAACACAAAAAACGGCGCAAGACTTTGGTGACCAAATCATTTCATATTCTCTTTCTCTTTCTGATATTTATTTTAATTATTGCAAACGCACGACCTAGATATTACGTAATATGTTAAATATAATGGAGTATTCTTTATTATAATTTTTCTGTAAATCATATTTTAAAATATTGAATTAGATTTAAGTTTAAATTTAAACAATTTTTATAATTATATTAATATTTTTAACGCCAATATGATTGGTTAGTCATTCGATTCCAAGAAAATTCAACTATATTAAAGTCAATCAGTGTAAAAACAAGTGTTATCACTAAACGTATAATTACAATTTGTATGTATTTTTTAAATATTTCTAAATTATTTAAACTTTAAAAATTTATACTTGAAAGGATAAATTTAGAAAAATAAAAAGTGTATATAGTTGTAAATATATAATTATAAATAAAATAAAGTTTAGTAATTGAAATAAAATATATTATTTATATTTCAAAAAATAATTACTAAAATAAATTGAAAAAAAAAGTTTTTTATTATAAATAATTATTAAAATTTTAAAAAATAATAAGAGAGAATAAAATTGAAAAAACCAAAGAAGTATATCGTCTATGTGTATATACGTATACATAACAGATAACGTTCTAATAGTAAAATTTAACTTCAATTTAAAAAACATTATTTCTTTTTATAATTTAAATTCAAAAATAACATATTCATATATAATAATAGTAATTTAAATTTGAAAAACTTTAGAAAAAAATTCGTCTTTATAGATTGTATGTGGATACTATATAATAAAAATAATTGAAAATATATAAAACTGAAAATTGTTGTAAAAAAATTTAATGAATACAATAATAATATAAGTAAAATAAGTGTTAATTTGATTATAATTAATGAAATTTTCTATGGGTGCTGACATAACAATGGTGAGCACAATGGATGACGACACATAATCATACTATACATCTGTGTCAATAATTTTGATATAGAAAACAACTAAAAAGAGACTATTTAAAAACAACTAATAACTTATGTTTAACATTAATTATAAAAGATTCACTCATCAACTTTTGATGACCATCATCCTATAATCATCATTGTATCTTAATTTTAATCTTATATTATAAATGAAGAAACACAAATAACAAAATTTTTACATGTGTCAAATTCTCATGAAACCATATAAAAATTTGTAAAAATAAAAACTCAAACATATGCACACAAAAGAAAATATGTGTTGGTCTCTCATCAAATCACATAAAAAATAAGCCATCACCTCTTCTTCAACCACAAAAAAACTCTATATCAAGATTAAATCTTAATCTTATTTTAATTATTAAGATAATACAAATCTTAATCTTATCTTAATTCTTAATATATAAATATAACAATTGAAACATTAATAACATAATTTGAAAAATATAATATAAAAATAAAAATATTATTTTTTAAATACACTATCGAAAAATCTTTGATTAATAATCAATTTTAGTGACAAAAAATTATTAATCTAGTGATCAATTTAGATACCAACTTATAAACTAGAAATTATTGGTAACTAAAATAGTTTCAAAATATTATAATTGGTCTATAAATGGATAACTAAAATAGTTTTTATTATGAATTAGTTTCTAAATTGATCACTAACATTGACTACCTAGATTTTGATTACCAAACAAATTGATCTCTTAATTAGTCTATGTTTAGATAATCGGTTTCTAAATTGGTCAATAACATATATTTTGTTCACCATTTAACAGGTTTTTTAATGATAAAAACAAAAGTAATCGATGTATTTTTTAATACCCAAGTAGTCTAACATACTTTTTCTCTTAAAAGTTAAAATAAAAAATATTTTTTAAAAAATATAAATGAATAATAATAACATAAACTGAAAAATATAAATATATAAATAAAAATAATAATTTTGACAATAAATATTTAATAATAACAATTTAAAAATTAATAAAAAGCAAAAAAAAGTTAAAAGTTAACCAAAGAGTATAACATTAACCCATAATAAATATAAATATAAATACTAATTAAATATTAACCAAATTTTTAATTAACAATCGAAAATTTATGTTAAAATTTTTGAACAAGATTATAACATTAACACATAATAAATATAAATACTAAATAAACATTAACTAAATTTTAATTCACAATAATAAATTTGTAGTAAAAGTTTTGAATAATGACAAATTAAAAAGACGCAATAAATATAATAAATTTGTATTAAAAGTTTTGAATAATGACAAATTAAAAAGACGTAATAAATATAAATACTATTAAACATTAACAAAATTTTAATTCATAATCAAAAGTTTGTGTTAAAAGTTTAAAATAAAGATAAATAAAAGGTTATATCATTAACACATAGTAAATATAAATGCTAATTAAACATTTCTCAAATTTTTAATTCGGAACCAGAAATTTATGTTAAAATTGTATTTATGAACTAGAAAATAAGTGAATTTATAAATTGTATTTATTTTCAACTTTAAATAATAATAATTAAAAATTATGTTTTTTCTTTTATTAAAACACACATGTATGTTGTTTGATCCACATAATACTAGTATTAATTGAATTTGTTAGTACATATCTACATTCAATAAATTAATGCATATATTATATTTTGATTAGGAAATGAAAAACAAAATTGATATTCTAACACTTTTTTTACCCACTTTTGACACCATTGATGTGTTATTTGGAAAAAAAAAATTATTTTTATTTTTTTTTCTTTTTTACCGCTGATTGGTCCGAAAAATTTCCATTGTAGCATGATGAAAATTTTGACATGGTTGAAAGCAAGCATTTATATTGGTTCATATTTTCTGGCGCATTGATTGAGTGTGTTATTGTTGTCTTCGTTTAGAAATTGGACGCATTGACACTTTCTTTGATTGTGGTTCATTGTAATGTATGCTCATTGTTGAGAGATTGCAATCATTGGCGTGTTGTTTTTGAGTGTGGTTGGTTCACTTTCCATTATGAAATTAATAACCATCCTAGATGTTATTGAAATGATGAAATGTATTATAGATCCGGAAGATGATGATGTAGACAATACTAAAAATATAAAAAAAATAATTAAAAAGCTCATTAAAGAGAAATTATTTTTTGAATTTGGATTTTCTGCTGAATTTTTTTTGTACTGTTTCTCTATTGTACCTTCATAATACACTGATTACCATTAATTTTAACGTTTTAAAATATATTAAAAAGATATTTAAAATACTAATATAATGTATTTTGAATACTCAGCAAAAACAGCACAAAATAAATAGTAGAGAATCTGAACTCCTATTTTTCTCCAAACAAATATAAAACATAGTAGAAAAACTTCAACAATAAAGATAAAAATACCAAAACTCATACATATAAACTTGGTGGAATGGTATGAAAAGAAAACCAGCATTGTACGACCTACATTGTAACATGTAGTTGGTAAACACAACAGAATCTTATAATTTTTTTTATTGACTTTTTGAGGATTATTAGGGTATGATTATCAAAAGAGGTAGGAGATATATATTGAACAAGAGTGGAAACAATTTTGGGTGCTCCTTTTTATGACATTCCAACACGTATTATAGTTAGGCAAAGTTACTTGACGTAATTTGCATGGATAGTATCTATCAAATGGTCCTTTTCATCTTTTTTTTTTTCCCTCAACCCTCTGTGTAATTTCCCAACTATCCCCGACCTAACTCGTGAGAAAAACAAGACCACACATTTTCGAAATTTTCAAATGGTTGACAATTTCTAGAATACTTCAGAACTTTTATTTTTTGGCTCCTATATATATAAATGGTCCAAACAATAATAGCAAGTCAATAATTTATGAATCCCTCCATCTCCTTCTTCGAACTGTGTTCTTCTACTCAAAATCGTTTTCTTGTCCAGAAATTAATTAATTCCTGCGTTTGGTTTTTTCCAATCACGTAACTATGGGGAACCAACTTTGCAAAGGGTATCTCTCTCTCTCTATATATATTTGAAGCAATATTTCTTTGTTCAATTCTCACCATTTTTGTTGCTTTTTTGTGTAGAAGAAAACCAAGAACGAAGAGAAGGCCAATGGGTTTCATCCATAACCAAGCTTCACCCTCTCACACAGGAATAAGAACTGTGGGTGTTGAGAAAGTTTGCAACTTTTCCACTGATTCTGATCTCTGCATCTCCATAGTCACTTGGAACATGAATGGCCAGGTACATACAACCTTATAAATTCATAGTATCTCTCTGCATCAAATGTCCACATACCACATATCAATGTTCATAGTAATATGTAAGGTTATGGAAAATGGTCGAAAGTCTCGCGTTGACTAAAGATAAAGTCAATTCATAAAATATATAAGTGGGTGCAATTCTCACCTTATAAGTTGGTTTTGTAACGTTGAGTTAGACTTAAAATTTACTTCTAACATAATACCAGAACTACCTTACAAGTTGGTTTTGTGGGGTTGAGTTAGGCTTAAAACCGCTTCTAACAAAACTCTTTTCAGAAAATCTCAGAATTTCAAAGCTTTTCACGTAATAGTGATTTCTTGTTTGGTAGAAACTTTCATGACTTGATCATTTTGTGTGATAGGTTACGTTTGAAGATTTAGCAGAAATGGTTGGTAGCAATCGTGAGTTTGATCTTCTGGCTGTTGGGTTGCAAGAGGCTCCTCCGTGTCCACGAAACAAAGTTGCAACTATGCTTTCAGCGGCTCTGGATGAAAGTCATACGTAAGAAATTTACCAAACTTTTTGAATTTATGTTTTGTTCTAATCCTAAGATTGAAAATAAAATTCAAAGTTTATCCAATCTTGTACCTATATGTGTTGTCACGAACCTTAGTGTAACTACATACATACATTCATATTTTATGTTTCGGCTATAATTATAATATATTTTGTTCATAGTGAGTAAAAATAATTAGGTCATGGCTTGTGTATATTATATATTTTGATCAGCATTTATAAGGGTTTGTGTGTGGACAAACTTACTTAGTTCATATAAAAAATAAAATAATTTTTGTACAAGATAAAATTAGTTTATATATGTTTTTGAAATCGATTTAGTATAAAATGAAAATTCTAAGATGTTTTTAAATAATTTGCCAATCATGTATATATTCCTATTTGGGTATAAACTTATTGAAATTTTCTACCTTTTGCCTTCATTCATTCTGAAATGAAGCCTGATAGGTAAAGTTATGATGCAATCTTTGCAGTTGTACCTGTTTGGGCCAAAGGATGCAAGATCGTTCATCAATGGTGAGATTTTATGCCAAAAAACTTCTTTGGATTATAATGTAATTAACTTTAGTTAAAACCCCCACATTAAATGTGATAATTTCACTTGAATTTTACATCAGAATTGAAGGTAGATAAAGAATCTTTTGGAGGGTGTGGAGGAATAATTGGAAGAAAGAAAGGGGCTGTTGCAATTCGCATAAACTACAAAGGCATTAGAATGGTGTTCATCTCTTGCCACCTCGCAGGTAATTATATTAACACTAAAAAAAAAGCAATGATAATTAGTAAACAAATAATATTAATTAATAGTATGAGATTTATGTATATGCGTGCAAATATATACATATATGTGTTAGTTTATTAGTGTGGATTTTTGAAAACTAAGTTTTTGTTGTTTCTTTAAAATTCACTCTATATAGAATCGGTTAGGTTGATGTTAGTTCATCATCATTAGTTTTTAATTAAAGTGGTTTAGTATTCACCAAGTGAATGTTAAATTACACTAAAAAAAATTCTTAATTAGAAACCAGTTTTAGAAACAAAAAGTAATTAGCTATAGTGACCCATTAAAATAGTCATTATTATAAATAAAAAATTACAATTGGTTACTAATTAATTAGAGACCAATTTAGAAACTAAGTCATTTTGGTAGTTAAAATTTAGGTAGTTAACTTTTAGTGATCAATTTCATTTGGGTAGTTAATTTTAAAGATAATATAGTGACCAATTATAATTTTTTATTCATAATAATGAATATTTTAGTAACCAATAATTTTTACTTTTGTAAATTAATATCTAAATTGGTTACCATAGTTACTAATCATTATTGGTTACTACAATTGATTACTATTTAGAAGTTTTCTTGTAGGGTTAAATAAATTTTAAATTTTCAAAAAAATAAAATAGAAAAAAAAATTATAGTAAATGAAAGTGTGGACAAAGAGATGAAAAAGAGGGAAGAAAATGATGACATGAGTGTGGATAAAAGAGATGAATGTAGATAAAAAAGAAAAAGTGCGTAAAAGAGATAAATATATATAAAGGAGATAAATGTGAGAATATTTAAATGAAAAATAAGAGAGAAAAATTACAAGTAACAAGATTTGCTATATATCTTTTAAATTTGAATTTTTAGATTTAAAGAAAACGTAAGAACTTTTTTTTTTCCATTGTCACAAATTTGTATTATATAACATCGACTTGATCAAGATTAACTTAAATGAATTTAAATAATTTCAGGTTCAAGTTTTGAACTGAAATATTGCAGTAAGTGAGTGATTTTTGTTTTGAATTTCAGCTCACGAACGCAATGTGGAAGAAAGAAATTCACAATGCAGACACATATCACACACCCTATTTTCTAAGTTCTGGAACCCTTACGCAAGACCCTCCCACATTATAATCTGGTTAGGAGACCTAAACTATAGGCTTCAAGGAATTCATACATACCCTGCTAGAACTTTGATACAACAACATCTTCATAAGGTATTTTTTTTCAACTTTATTTTATTTTTTTAGGTTAAATATGTTTTTGGTCCTTTAATTTTGAGTGAATTTTGAAATTAGTCCATTTCGAAACTTTGAACCTATTTAATCTTTCATCTTTTGAAATACGTGGATTTAGTTCTTTTAATCAAATTTTGTTAGGTTTATTTGATGTTTCATACGCATTTCAGGATTATATTTGAGTTGGTTATACTGTTTGACACATTTTTGTTTTAATGTTAAGTCAAATACTATTATGAAATGTGTTTAAAATGTCAAATAAACTTAACAAAATTTGATTAAAATAACTAAGTAACATATTTTGAAAGATGAAGAACTAAATTGGTTCAAAGTTTTAAAATAGACTAATTTCAAAATTCACTGAATGTTAAGCGACCAAAAACATATTTATTTAATCTTTTTTTTAACACAATATATATATATATATATATATATATATATATATATATATATATATATATATATATATATATATATACATATTAATTCCTTTTTTTCTATTTCAGCGTTTGCATAACAAGGACCAGCTTCTGCAAGAAGCACGTCGAGGGCAAATTTTCAACGGCTTTTGTGAAGGAACATTGACTTTCAAACCAACCTATAAATACAACAAAGGAAGTAGCAACTATGATACAAGTCATAAGGTATATATGCAACACTTTTCAATTATCCACATTAATACGTCATGCATGCCTTCATTAATTTTATGTCATTCATTATACACAAATTTTTTATATTTATATATAATCATAATATATATGGTATATAACTTACATGCTACGTAATTTCTAAAGTCAAATAAGAGAAGTACACGGAAATTTTAAAGATTTTATGGTGTGTGCATGTAAGCTTTTTATTAGTTTGTGCATGAGAGATATTCATCCAAGAAAAAGAGTTATTGTTTAATTATACTTCGATAGTGTGCGTAGTGTTTTCTAAATCTTTGTTTGGTTGCAAGAAAAGGACGTTGGGGGAATGGAAGAGAAAATTAGAAATAGATTAAAAGGGAATGAAAAAAAAAAGAAAAAGAAAGAAAGTGAAAAATATATTTATATTAGTTAGTTTGAATGAAAAGAAAAAAGTAATGATATATAATAAATTACTTGTTTGCTCTTACTTTATTTTTCATTTTCAAATATTTTATTGTGTTTTTTTATTTATATTCGTTGTTATTATTATGCTATTATAATTACGTGATGCATTACTTGTGTCAGGTACGAGTGCCAGCATGGACAGATCGTATATTGTACAAGGTAGAAGACGAAAATAAGATGGAAGCAACTCTACATTCATACGAGTCCATTGATAAAGTCTACGGTTCTGATCATAAACCAGTAAAAGCACATCTCTGCTTAAGACTTCGTCAAATTCCAACAAAAACCTAGTCATTCGTTGCCAAACAAAACTCTACGATCATTCTTTCTTTTGTATTTAATTCTTATGCAACTATATCCTTCATCCACAAGTGTTTATTACATATATAATGATTAGTAATTCCATGACTCTGCTTTAAATCATTAATGTACAGAGTTTTTTCTGCTTTCACGGTATCATCCGAATGTTTATGAAATTATATTAATGGACGATTTGATATAGTATAATAAACTTAAAAGATAATAAATTTTATTATATTAGATTTTATTTAATTCAGATTTTGATATTTAATCTGCCTGACGTACAGTGTCAGGACAATCTACGTGTCTGACGTAGGTCCAATTATCTATTACATCCTGAAAACTCCCGTTAACTTCTCTAGGCAACGACTCATCCTTGTGGGGAAGTCGTGGCCACGTCAGCCTCATCTCAGTCTCATCCTACCTTCATCTCGATCTCATCTTAGCCTCATTTCGACCTAATCTCTTATTCATTTTGACCTCATATCAAATCTTAAATTAACTGTTCCACTTAGTGTCCTTTTGCCACAATACGAGAAAATATATCATCTTAAGAAGTTCATTTTAAACTTAATTCAGTTCTATAAAATTTACTTACAATAATACAAAATTTGTACCTATTTATATAATACAAATTCACTTTATATTTAATCGATGTCAGATTTTCAATTGTTGTTTAAAAAAAACATCATATATAATTTCATAAAACTTTCGTAATTGTTGTAAAACACAATATGTAATTTTATAGAAAAAAAAATTCAGAAGTAATTAGTGTAATTTATTGGATTAAATATATTTTTTGTTTTTGTTTTTCCAATAATGTTCTTAATCGGTCAACAAAATATATACAAAGAAACATAAAGAAGAAGAAAAATAGAAAGAAAAGTGTGAATTTGTAGGTTTGTGGAATTTGAAATTAGGCACATATGGACACATAAGTCCTTTTCTGGTCGGTTATTGAGGTTTGACTGTTCTGTGATGTATTTTTGATTGGTTGAGCAATTACCACCTAAAGCCACCAATGTTGAAGTTGACCTTTGTATTTCATTTCTTTCTTCTGGAATTTTTGAACCAGTTTTAGTGTTGAAGAATCGGGTGTGTTCTTCAAGAAAATTTAATAATACTATTGTTTGTTAAATAGTGTTATATATAAATAAAATTAAATAAATATTGAGAAATTTTTTTCTTGATCAAATTCTCTTATCTGTAATCATTGGTGCATGGATAGTGACATCGAGGGTCTACAAAAAATATCATCATTAATTTAAAGAAATATTTAATTAGTTGGATGATACTCATTTTTATCTAGATGTATCAATTTGGTACATATTTTTAAAAAAGTGTCAATTCAATCTCAATTTTTGAAAATATGTCTCAATTAAGTCATTTTTAGCAAAAAAATTATTAACACCGTTAACAATATTGATATTTAAAATTACTTACAAAATTAAGTATTGATACTTATATCAAAATTGAGTGATAAAAGTCATAAATTAAGTTAATGACTTTAGTAAATTTTGTCTAAAAAGGATCTGATTAAAACACTTTTTTCAAAAGTTGAGACTAAATTAACACATGTTTAAAAGTGGGTATCAAATTGACACATCTGAACAAAAGTTGGTACCATCTGACTAATTAAACTTTTAAAGAAAACAGTAAATATTATTTTTATACATCTTTAAGCAACTTATTTTTACAATAAAAATGAGATGAATTTCTGTATTTGTAAAGTTAGGGTTTATCACTAGTTATTTAGGTCCTACCTTTTATGTGCTCTACATTAAACTAAGTTAGCCAAGTTTTTTTACGTTAATCTTTTCAAGTTCGTTTAATTCAATGGTAATATTTCAAATCTCCTTATAGCATTCTCTCATTTTTTTTTCATTAACAAATATTTGAAGGAGATTTAACATTATTCACAAAAGACATTGGGCTATTTTTAAAAAATATTAAGATATAAGAAACCGATAAATTTAAGATATATGATAATAATATATATAGTAAATTATACTTTGGAGTTGCGAATAATTCATATAAATAACAACTCTAAAATATTTTATTGTTAATATTAAACAATAATACAACTTAAGAGATATACACATAATACATAAGATTTCACTTCAAAAAAAATATTTAAATATGGGCACAATTAAGTTAGTTAAAATATCGAAACTTCAAAAAGAAAATGTAATTATTTAAATTCTTATATTTCAAACATTGTTTTCTCATACAATAATTCTTATTTTCATAAAATGGGATTAGTTAAATGTGTTTTTTTTCTCTAAACTATTATATAAAATGTTTCCATCCATAAACTATGTTATAAAATATTTAATTTTAAACTTTATGAAAATAACGTATTCAGTCTTTTAACTTTGTGTTTCACGTATTGTTTATTGAAGAAATATTTTACTTTACTCTATAATTTAATTTAGAAATCAAACACAATTTTTTAAGAACAAAATGTATCTAACTTTTTTTTTAAACACGAGAAAAATAGAATAAAAAACGACTTTGTGTTTTACTTTATTATTTTTTTTCTTTGAAAGTTGAGCCGAACGTGAGAAATGAAAGAAGAAACAGTATTTTTGTGTTTAATTATTGAGAACAAAAGTCAAAGGAGAAAAAGATATAAAAAATATGTTAATTTTCTTTTCTATCTATTTGATTGGTATTTTATTTTTATTATATATTTGATTTGATGTTTTAACATCTATTAAAAATAAATGATCCTTATAAGATAATTTGAAAATATTCCTAATTCAATTTTCATTTTTATTCGCAAAATATTCTAAAATAATTTGGGATTATGATATCCCTTGTCCCTGACTACATCAACCTAAAACTTTCTTAAAACATTCAGAGTTCTAAAAATCAAACTACCAATTTTTATTACAATCATATATCTTCTTAACAACAAAAAAAGAATACACATTTAAGTATAATTCAAACTTGTAAAATACAAAATAAATTATTTATATTTTCTAACCCCTCCCAAAACAGTAATAATTATTTTTTTTATATATATATATATATATATATATATATATATATATATATATAACATTATCTATCTCCTATATAATAATATTGTTATTAATAATAATTTTCACATGTCAATTTCAACTATGTTATTAATAAAATATAATAATTAAATAATATTAAAATATTTTTAAGTGAAGATTGTATAATTCTAAGAAAAGTAACTAGAAAATAAAATTTAATTATTCGATGACATTCTTATCTTCTCCATTAAGAAAACTCTAAATATTTTGCTAAAAGTTAGGATTATTTATTAAAAAACATTTCTTAACTGACTTTAATAAACCTTTTCAATGTCTTAAGGTTGCGAACGAAAAGCTTTATTCTTCGTCTTTGAAAAATCGAAGAACAATGCTTATTTTTCATTTTTTTTTTATTTTAGGATTTTACGCATGTAAATTTTGTAATTCAATTTTTTTTATATTTTTCAAAATATAAACGTGGTTAAGATGAAATATTTTATCAAAGATATATCATAACATTTCTTACCAGAAACTAATCATATAACTTTACACTTATAACACATTTATCAAAATTATATAAATTGTTTAAATCATACAGCGAGGAAACCAACTACAATAAACTGTGTAATTTTCCGTAACCGTGTTTTTTTCGACTATTATAATTAAAAAAATTATACATTTAAAATACAAAAGGCATAAAATAGTCACGTCACTAAATCTATAAATAACATGTAACAAAAGGTACAAACAACATTAACTACATTGTCTAATCAACCCCACATATTACATATGTCTAATTAACACATGTCTTATCTTAATATTTATTTGAGTATGAGTTGAGATTAAAAATAATTGAATTAATGGTATATTAATTTTGGCATCTAATTTATGTTTTTCAAATACGATAAAATGGATAAACAACATCTATCTATATTATTATATACATAGGATTATGCTTTTCCTTTTATCATTTTTTAATCATATTTTTAAATTAAAATTATCTATATCTATAATTATATATCTATATATATCTATAATTATATATCTATACTTACATATAATAAAAAAGATTTGTTTCTTTAGACATTTTTTTCTAATTTTATCCGCTATTGTCTAGATGTCACTTTTACTTTTTAAATAATCGTTAACTTAAATATAATAATTTTATAAATTAAAATGATTCTTATTTTTTAATAATTATTTTTAATAAAAAATATACAAATTATTCATTTTTATAATTATTTTTAATAAAAATTATTTTATGGTTTAGTAAATTTTTACTAAAATAGAAAAAAAGATTATACACACATTACATATGTTTCCACTAATTAAAGATAAAAAAATGTTAATGAAAAGATATAACATATATTTCCAAAAAAAAATTGAAATTCAAGGGTTTATTTTATTAAGATGATTAACCAAATCAATGAATTTAAACTTGATTTAAAAGTAATCCCCGCATCCGCATAAATCCCGTGTGCGTGTGCGCCAGGGAATCTTTTCCCTCTCTTTCTACCAAACCAACCGCGTACTCTACTCAACGCATGAATCCCCACAACAACGCAATCAACGATTAACACTAATTAATTAATTGATTAATTAATTAATTAAGTAAAATCAATTAACTAATTCCAATCAAACAAAAACAATAAAACTCTCTTCTTCTTCTTCATTCTCCTCTCTTTGTTCCATCATAAAGAAAAAACTTTTACCTTTGTTTTTGTTTGTGCCTTTTTTCTTCACCTTTGGGGTCTCCTTGAGGAGAGGGGAAGAAGAAGAAGAAGAACAAGGAGGACCCCACCACGCACACAAACAAACACAAAACACATTCACACCAATTTCAAACCCTTCTTCATTTTCCTTGATCCTTCCTCATCATAAGGGTTTATCACTTTTGTTGTTAATTACTTCAATTATTTTTCTTTCTCAATTTTTTTCTTCAGCCCCCAAAAACTCTTCCACGTTTGTTTCCTCTATTTTGACTTTCAAATCGTCTGCGTGCGTGCGCTTCCACTTTCTTCTCCTTTCAATCCTTCAATCAATCCTTGCAAATGTCAATCATCTTCACTCTTCGCCTCCCAACTCGTTTTTGAATCGTTCCACCACTTTTTCGTACTCGCTTCTTTCTTTCCCTTAATACGCACCCCAAAAAAGCAATTTTTTTTTCTTCTTTCTACAGAAAAGAGCCAAATTGTTGTAATTACACACCTTGCAATTTATTAGATCATCACACGCTTGTTTCCTTCAATTGAGTCTTGATTCTTCCGCCGTTTGTTAAAAGGTGAATCCACGCACACTTCAAATTCGGGGTTTTGCAGCTGGCAGTTATTATGACTGCTTTTAATGTATTTGGCTTTTTTCTATATATAATTTGGCCTTGTTTTGCAATATGTGCAGGAAGAAAATTTTTTGTTCTTGGTATGAAGTTGTAGTGATTCTTTTTTGAGTGAGTAGATGGGTTGGCTTAGCAGAATTTTCAAAGGGACTGAGCAGAAGATTTCGGAGGGCCATTATAGTAAAGAGGATGCTGGTTATTATTTGCCATCGACTTCGGGGGTAACAACAAATGTCAGCATTCTAATTAACGAATGCTTTTTGAAGTTACTGTTTTGTCCTCCTTACAGGAATGAGAGTTTGTTTGGATTGCAGGATGTTTGGAACCAGAACGAGAATGAGGATATAGATCGTGCTATTGCACTGTCGCTGGTGGAAGAGAGCGAGAGAACACACAATGTAAATGGTGAGTGATTTCAGCTCTTAAGACATCATTGAGTATTCTTGATGTTTACACTCTATGGAACAGTTTGCTGTGGACTAATGCAATTTTGCCAAGTGCAAAATTTGGGATGCCCGTGTTGCTGTTTTTCTAGTTTTCGATAGTGTTTTTTCCGTTGCCCCCCTTTGTCTTCATTTTGTTGTTGTGAGAATTTTTATATGAAATCTGTGAGCAGATCATTTGGTAAATGAAAAAACTATTTGTTTCTGTTCAATGACTTGTTTAAATGTGATTGTAAATGTGGATGCCACGCTTTTCTTTGAACGCAATGTGTGCAGTTTGGTGTTTTATGGTGTGGCTTAGCTTAGTTGGTATCTTCACTTTCGATAATGCGCTCATTTCATTCTGTACCAATTACTACTTTGTTGAATATTGACTAATTTTGCACAGTTTTTTTTTTGGTATCTATCTTTTTAAATATTACACTCATAGTAACTTTATTTTTGTCTAGATAATATTTTCTGATGTGTATTTCCTTATTACGTTTCACATCAACAAGTCTCTGTCTGTTCTGTAGACAACAGATCACAGTTAGAAGAAGATGAACAACTTGCCAGAGCTTTAGAAGAAAGTCTAAACGTGGACTCTCCTCCCAGATATGGAAATGAAAATGCGTTTCAACCAATTCAGTATTTCCCCATGGGGTCCAGGTACGAGTTAGATGTTGGATAATAACAATGTACGAAGTTGGTATCATAATTCAACACTTCTTTTGTTTGATTACTTCGATTCATATGTTAAAAGAATCATCTTCACTTGTCTATTCACCATTTGCCGTAGGGTCACAAGTCTCAGGTTCTATAAACTCTCACCTTGGCATATACTGCAATGCTTGATTGGATTTCTTTATTTTGACACATGTTTATCCCTTAGTTGGTGATCAACAGATTTTCCTTGTAATTTCACTTATTTGTGCTGGTCCTTTTGAAATACTTATTAACTGATATTGCTATGACTAATTAGTCATTTCATTACCAATATTTTTGGTAAGAGAGGCTTATCTAACTGGGTTTGATGGTAGTCTGCATACCTTGACCTCATCCTTTTCCTCCTCCTTAAATAAATACCATGAACGAAACATATCATAAAGATGCATTAGTTGAGTGAAAATGCTGCATTTGAACTAATTTACAGTCAAATATTAATATTATAATATATATGACTAGACTCCATATTATTATGGGATGAATTAGTACCAAACATCCGCAAGTACCTATGAAATCTACTTGCAAAGAAATTATATGATTATCTGTTAGGTGTTAGGAACACATTCTTTTGAACACTCTCTTACTGATTGAAATTTATTTAAAATCACAATATTTGGTGTGTTTCAGAACTTATTTAATGGCTCGCTCTTGATTTTGTATTTTTCAATAAATTTTAACCAATAAGAAAGTATGTGTTAGAGAGTGTTTTCCTACCACTATGTATAGACCATCATCATGCTCGATCATAAAGGGGAAAACATCTATCCCAATATCATCCCGTTTATTCAGATGTTGAAATTATTCTCTTCCTTCAATTTCCTATGCCTTCATAATATCAATAATGTTATGCACATAACTAAAGTTGTGTAGTTATTAACATAATAGGATTTGTGCTGGCTGCTATACTGAGATTGGTTATGGGCGATATCTTAATTGCTTGAACGCATTCTGGCATCCTGAATGCTTCCGCTGCCGAGCTTGCAACCTACCAATCTCTGATTATGAGGTGCTAAAATTTCCATTTACATGCCACCTTACTTGTTTTTTTCTATTTTCATAAATGATGGTTTTCATTCTGTACTAACAGTTTTGTTTTTTCTTATTATTGTTGCAGTTCTCCACATCTGGGAATTACCCTTACCATAAATCATGTTATAAGGAAAGCTACCACCCAAAATGTGATGTCTGCAAGCACTTTGTAAGTATTTTGAACAAGCTTTAGTGAAAAATGCACTCGGTACCCCTTAGATTTGCTTATATGACATGCACACCCTTGCTATTTTTTGACCTATCTCTTTTTAGTTGTTACACCAATAACACCCCTTAGCTAATGTTGATTAAAAAATCCGAGAATCCTATGCTGTTACTGACATTTATACCCCTTCTCCCTTTTGCACACCCTTGCTATTTTTTGACCTATCACTTTTTAGTTGTTACCCCAATAACACCCCTTAGCTAATGTTGATTCAAAAATCTGATTCTCCTATGCTGTTACTGACATTTATACCCCTTCTCCCTTTTGCAATATCTCTCTCACCTTCAAAAGTATGATTAAGAAGGATGAAATTATTCAATGAATGATTAAGAATGGTGCCCTGCTCACAAACCAGCCTTTTACCAAAACTTCAACATAGCTTTTCACCATCTTCAACCATTGTGGCAATGAAATTCTTACTACACAACTTTCTTACTGGATTGACCATTGTTGATTCGATCACCTTGTTCGTCCAAACTTGTAGACATTGTCCGACCGAGTCATTCATGATTATAATAGTTTATGATTTTCTTGTTAGAATTAAACATGACATTCTTGTAAGTTTTTACCTTTACTTTGGCCTTATATCTCATTGCCTGTTGCTGTTGATTTTTGGTAATATATATTTTCACAGATTCCAACAAATCCTGCTGGTCTTATTGAATATAGGGCACATCCATTCTGGGTCCAGAAATATTGCCCTTCTCATGAACATGACGGTACTCCACGATGTTGCAGTTGTGAGCGAATGGAGGTTAGTATGAATGGAGTATATTTATCTGATATAAGCTTGGCTGTGGAGAAGTGAAAGAACTTGTATGGTGCAAAGTAAAAAGAGTGTATTGAAAATTTTCTCTCTTCATTGGCAGTCGCAAGAGGCAGGATATATTGCTCTTAAGGATGGCCGGAAGCTCTGTTTAGAGTGTCTGGATTCTTCTATCATGGATACAAATGAATGCCAACCCCTTTATGCTGATATACAAAGATTTTATGAAAGCCTAAATATGAAACTGGACCAGCAAATTCCACTACTATTGGTTGAAAGACAAGCATTGAATGAAGCAAGAGAGGGAGATAAGAATGTAAGAGAAAATGCATTGTCATCTGTGTGCAGTAAATATAGTTACATGATTTAATCATAATGACATTCCTTTATCCGATATACTTGGAACTATTTTTTGGATGTTTGGCACTATCTACACAACTCATTAAAAGGAAATGCCTTTTGCTATTGCTATTGGTAGCTTTGCAAATTCTATCTGACTGAGGTTTTTCTCCTGTGATATGTTAACTTATACTCTGTCAAATAATTCAGCCCGACATGTGTGATGTTGAAAATTGAAGAGCAAAAAGGAAACAAAATAAGTATATTCATATTTGAAGATTAATGCTTGCTCTGTTAAATAATTCAATCTGGCATGCATGATATAGAAAATTGAAGAGAAAAAGGAATATATTCATATTTGGAAGTCTAATTTTTTCGATAAATAGTACTGTCCAAGTCAAAAGGCTTTCAACTATGAATCTTCAATTCATGTTTAATTCGTGATTAAAACAGTGCATTTCCATTTCATATTTGAGTCTTTATCTTGGGCAGGGACATTATCACATGCCGGAAACCAGAGGGCTCTGCCTCTCAGAGGAGCTCACCACTGTAAGATTTCGTGTTATTTTTTGTTTGGTGACACTGATGGATTTTTATGGTTAGATGATAGAATTTCTTTAGTTGAACGAACCATTAACAATCTATGGTACTTTGCATTTAAACTTTATCAGTTCAGACGACCTAGATTTGGGACAGGAAATGGAGCAATGGACATGAGAGCACAGCAATACAGGATGACTCCACATTGTGATGTGACGGCTATTCTCATTTTATATGGTCTTCCAAGGTAATAATCTAGTGTTTTTGCTTTTACAAGTTCTAACTTGGCGACAAACTAAATGCGTATGAGCAGATAAATAATTTAAAACGTATCAAATCCAGAAGACAAGAAAATTTCCCAAGGATTAATACAACTGTCGGCAAAAGATCCATAGTAATATTTTTCTAGTTGCAGAGACCCAATTGCAATTTCGGTGACTTTGTCATTTGTGAATTTAGTCCCCCTATTTTGTTTTATGAAGTTGATTCTCTTGCTATTTTGATTTTGCAATTTTGGCACTGCACTAAGACCGACAGTGGCACAGAGCAAAAATTGGGGAAACGATAGTAGATAGACCAAAAGTTCAATCAAGCCTTGTATGTTTAGACAAAAGCAGTGTATTTTACCTGTGTCTTTGCTAACATGGCTAAATAAGAATCTAAATGATCTTCTGAGAGAAAACCCCACCCCTTCCCCTTCCTTTGGCTACAACTTTGATTTCATTTACGTATGAATGCTATTTTTGACAGATTGCTCACTGGATCCATCCTAGCCCATGAGATGATGCATGCCTGGCTTCGACTTAAAGGTACTATTTTATTGTAGAGAATTTATTTCATTAGGATTTATCCATTAAGTTGCTGCAATTAGGGTGTATTTGTTTTGGTTACACGACATGTAAACTGTTTATTCATTCTAACAGTTAAGATTAATCACCTAGCACTGAACCAATGTTATTTCGTTGGGGCTGTCTCTCAAATTTATGCTAAAATCTGTGTTTGTGAAGGTTATCGGACTCTAAGTCAAGATGTTGAAGAAGGTATCTGTCAGGTTTTGGCTCATATGTGGTTGGAGTCTGAACTTAGTTCTGCATCAGGCAGCAACTTTGTATCAGCTTCATCCTCATCTGCATCACACACATCTAAAAAGGGTAAAAGACCTCAGTTTGAGAGAAAGCTTGGGGAGTTCTTCAAACACCAGATTGAATCAGACATTTCCCCTGTTTATGGAGATGGGTTTAGGGCAGGTCAAAAAGCAGTGCGTAAATATGGTCTACAAAGGACCCTTCACCACATCAAGATGACGGGGACTTTTCCATATTAAGTACAGAGATACTCCATTAACAGATTGTTTTTCATTCTTTCTTGATATAAAACCTGGCCTGTTATTAGAAACCAAGGTCAAGGTGTGTTTTAGGCATTAGTTTCAACGAGTTGATGATTTTTTGTACTTGTAATTATTGATACTGTTGCGGTATATTGATTACATTCACATTTTTTTAATTTATCACACTGCTACTTTTTGGCCCAGACTCCTAACCTCTGCTATGTCCGAAAATTAACAGTAAAGAACACTTTTCACAATAGGGACTCGTTACGTTTTATTCAGTTAATAAGAAATCAGGTGGCCACCATGGAAAGGAATAACGATTGGTAAAAACAGATGCTAGAGCAGTAAGTAATGTCTGTTTAAATGAACCAAACTAAAACTCTACTTAAAATACGTATAATATATTGAAATTAATTGCAAAGGTAATGGAAGTCTACATTCTATCTCTGGTTTCCAAAGTATAATTTCACATCTCCATGCTGAGACTATTGTTGATGCTGGGACTACTGTTGATGCTAAGTGGTAATATTTGGTCCATATAGCTTACATATATTTTCAATAAGCTAGAAACTACTTCTACTATGGTTGGCCTCTCTTCTGGTTCTTCAATCAAGCAGGTTAGACCTAATTTAACTAGCTGCAGAGCACACACTTTCTCATTGTTTCCAGTGAAGCTAGGATCAACGAACAAACTCACTTTCTCTTCTTCATTCTCTTTACCAATGAAGCTTACTATGACTACATGAAGCATTGCTTCTCTCTCTTCTGGTATAGTAACAAAATCTTTACCTGTGATCAATTCCAACAGTACCACTCCAAAAGCATAAACGTCCATTTTGGTGGTGACCATCCCTGCTTCCAGATACTCTGGAGCAATATAACCCCTCTCCATAAACAAGGCACGAGTGGAAGTTATTTTCCTTTCTGATTCTTCAGCTAGAGCGAAATTTGCTATCTTGGCTCTTAGATCTCTGTTTAGAAGAATGTTTCCACTGTTTATGTTCCTGTGCACATAGGAAGGTTCAGTGAAGTTGTGAAGATACTGAAGACCATTGGCAATATCCAGAGCAATCAAAATCCTCTTTGCCAAAATCTGGTGCTCGGTAGTCCTGTTTTCGCTTAGCCATTCTCTCAAAGAGCCATTTTCCATGTACTCATAAACAAGATAAGAACAAGCATCGTTTTCACAGTAACCTTGCAGCTTTATCAGGTTGAAATGGTTGATTCTTTTCAGCAAATTCACTTCCTTGGATGCATCTCCTCTCATTTTTTTAACAGCCAATATGTTCCTGTCATTACCAAATACCCCACGAAACACAGAACCTTTAATTCTATTCTTTGAACTAAAATTTTCTGTGGCCTCATTTATTTCCTCAAACTTATAAACTTTAGATTGATGCTCAATGATCGCTATCTCACCACGGATATCATCTGAAGACACCCTCTTTGCTTTCTCACCTTCTTCACCTCTCTTAACGAACCTTGAAGATCTCTTTCTGAACAGAAAAACCCCATAAAGAACAGCACAGAGAACCACAACGGAACCCCCTGTGATGGCAATAGCAGTGTGGAATTTCCTCTTTGACTTGCACTTCATGGAGCTGCAAACAAGAGGAGGTGACATATCAGGTGGATCACTAACAACTGTAGTCATTGAACTCGGAGGTTCACTAGGCAAAGGAATCAGAACAGTTGTGAAGGGATAAAGATTTTCTGCTGGTGTGTTAAAACCATTGGCCTCAACCACATTACTTTCTGCTACATTGAATCTTGCAGCAATACTTGTAATGTTATCACCCCAGTTCACTGAGTATGTCAGCAAATACTTGGTGCCGTTCGTGACCTGATGCATTGTAGGACAAGCACATCTGAGTGGCACGTGCAACTCCATGCCTGGAAGCAAATCAAATTCCCCATATGGATTAGCACGCATTAGGGAATCACAAGTGGTCAAACCCTGAAAAGTGTTATTTGCCACTGTGAAATATGTTGGGTGTTGCCCCAATACATATTCAGTTTCAGCTTGGTAATAGTCCCTGGTTAAACAAGAACAGTTCATAGGGACAATCATTTCTTTCCCAGTTGGGAACTCCGTGAGCACAGTTGCACCATTGATTCTTGCAACCTCTTCTGGGTTTGATGATGTGAGGTTGGAAACTGTGAGAATGGAATTAAAAGGAGGTCTTGATTTGAAGATTAAGAAGGCCATGCATGATTTGTTGAGGCCATTGCAGGTGTAGAGGAATGTAGGTGATGGCCCCATTTTGTCATCATTCTTGCAGCTGAGAATTGAATTCCCAGAGTAATTTTGCTGAGCCTTGCCATCAAAACAAACTAGAAAAAACGTTATTGTGAAGAGAATTGCAACATGATTCATGGTGACAACAAAACAAGACTATGAAGAACACATTTGAGTGTGTGATAATTTAAGATGTTTGAGTCTTATTATGCTGCCACTATTATAGCAGAATAACGCGTGATAATTTTTGCTGACTAATTCAGATTATCACAGAAACAAATTGCTGTTTGGAACCACTGTTTTTGTTTAAGAGATGAATTGCATAACTGTGGTGATATTTAAAAATTGACTTGGTTTTGGGGTTGCTTCATATTATATTATGCTGTGATGTAAACTGAGGAAAAAATGAAGATGAAGAAGAATTTGGATTATTTTAATCATTCAGAGAATGAAGCAATGTATAAAAATATACAGCAACTTGAATAAGGTTGTTGAAGATTTTGTCCTTGTATTTTCGTTCTCGAGCTGAGGCTGGCACGGTTTATCTTACTAATTAGATCGTGCTTTGTACATTTTCAAGATCTTCTTTTTAATTACTCATATCTTTAATTGCTTCACTCTCCTGCTACTTATACTGCGTCAAATTGAAACACCACAATATTACGCAAACAAAAAGACAATTTGTGAAATGATTAAGAAAAATTACCTTAGTTAATGTAGACAAACAAAACAATATACGATAATATCTTAATGATAATGTCTAGAAACTTCCTTCAATAACCAATCACATGACTCTTATGTCCCTAAGATAAAACACAAAGAAAACAAAAGAGTGAAATAAATTAGTAAAATTAAAATATGTAAATCAATCATACTGTATACCACTCATATTATCAATAATGTATATGTAATGATTGAATGCTTTTGAAAAAATCATATTAAGTTGAGATTTAGATAGATAGTTGTAACACTTATTAAAACAATTTGTTTGTCTTATCATTTGTTTTTTGTTGGTATATATCTCATCCAATAACTTACAACAAATTGATATTTTACACATTTCATCAATTTCATCAAGTATAAGTGACACTTCGCCTTCAACTAAATGACATTCATCTCGATAGACTTTTATTATATTATGTTTTTATTGTGAAAAATAATTTTTTAACAATTAAATTTTTACAACTTTCTCTTATAACTTGAGATAATATCTTTTAAATCATTTTGTATTTTTTTCATTTTTTTAATTTCTTTATATTTCGAAACCATTTAAAAAATGTCATTTTAGATTATAATAGAAAATTGTCAAAATATCAAAATCTGTTTGTTATATGACTAAATCTATTGGTAAAACTCAATAATATCTAGCTATTACTTACATAAAATATCATATAATTTTATGTATTATTCATCAATTACGTTTGAGTGATTCTACATCAACATTCTCAATTCAATTTACATCTTAATTATAAGAAATAGAAAGAAAAAAGCATATAATTTAAATCAACCAATAATAGAATAATTAATTTGTAAGCACAATATAAAAAAGGCTAAACAGAGGGGAGTCGTTTGAAGTGACAACACATTTTTGGAATAACAATTTACATATTGTTTGAGTGTTAACACTCAAACAATGTATTTATGGAGTACGAAAAATTGATTTAGCATATTTCTTGTTTGAAAATTCAACAACTTTTTAACCATCTTAACTTGTAATAAAGAGAAATGTAGTATTGTCTTTCTTTTCTTACATCATTGTTTAAACTATTTGACTTCTGGTATCAAACAACTAATTTCTAGAACCTTCCTCAAGTTTGAAATAATTCATTGTTTAAGTGAGTACAAAAATTTTTTTCAGCATTTTTCTCGCTCAAACTTCAAGTCACAACTTAATTAATGAATATTGTCACTTAAATAATAAGTCGAAAACTTGAATGATAATGTTTTGTAATTTCAATACATGCAATCGTTTGAGTGTTGCTCGAGACCAACTCAGTTATTCAAGCAATATCTAAATAACCAATCAAAATAACAAAAGGTATAAAAAAACTTCAATTTATATTCAACAAATCATGACTGTTCTAACATGTTTTAAACACCAAATGTAACATGTTCTTGTAATCAAATAAACAATTTTATCAACTAACTAAAATATATATCGTCATCATCTAATCCAAACTAAAATAACACAAATTGCTTATTTTAAATCACATTCAATTTGATCAATCTAAAATCTACATTAGAATTCGGTACTTTGTTCTAAAAGATAGTCTTTCAATGTAAACATGAACATTTTAAATATATTGTTGTCTTTTGAAAGCTTTTGAGAGAGAAAATTATATTATAATGTCAAAATTTGAATTTTAATCATCTAAAATAAAACTTGAGACTCATCATCATACTAGCATATGACATTCATGTAAATTAAATTTTTTAATGGATTACTTTAAAGTTAATTTTTTTTAGAGATGTACCAATATTTTTTGTTTTTTCTAATTTGATATTATTATTATTATTAATTAGTTCAATTTATATTATGTAAATCCTAACTAAAATGACATTGTTAACTCTACCAATAATAATAATAATAATAATAATATTATTATTATTATTATTATTATTATTAAAATATTAGTTGCATGCAAATATGAAAATATAGTATAACATGCTTCTCCTCCAAAGTCAAATCTTACATTACCAATATTACTTGTCGTATACGCAATCTTAAAAATGTTGAAAATAACATTTTAACACACTTCATTTCCTTCATCTATTAATTTCGGAGATGTATATTTTCTCATCTTAGATACAAACAAATATACTGTTATGAATTTAATTAGATTAAATTAAAAATATCGAAAAATATTATATTTTTATCGACAGAGAATTTTTACATCTACTTTTGGCAACAAATAAACCCTTAAATTTTTACACAAGAAAACAATTATTATGATGATGTTAATTAAAGCTCGTGATTCTAATACATTAAACATAATTAAAGATAAATTAAGGATAATGACATATACAAATAGCCTTAGCTAATACACCAGCCGGCCAGCATCTCTTTGTTGAAAAAAAAAATAACAACAAAGTCAGACACACTATTATATATTCCCAACATTTTATTCTAATATTTTACTAAAATCGATATTCAACTTCTTCACTTTTCAAAATGCCTAAGAATATACTTTTAAGTATTTATAATCTTTAATGATGGGAATATTCTTTTACTCCTCTCAATTAAATAAACAATTTGTTTGAATGAATTTTTTCTTTAACCATTCATAAGAAGAGAAAATAAGAAATAATTAATTCAATCGTTACACATTATACGAACACATAAAATCAATGCAACCCAAATAATTCAGCACATTTTCGTATAATATTCTGAATCGGTTAAAAAAACATGTTACCTAATAAAATTTGTCAATTTTTTTTAACCTTTTTTAGATACACGTGCCTTGTTTTTTCTTTTTCTTTTTCTTTTTATAAAATGAACTTGTTAATTAATGATAAAATGGAAGGCTTTGGATTTAAACAAAATCTTTCTCATATTGAAAATTTAAGCTTGATCATTTTTATGGAAGAAGTTTTCTATTTTCTATTATTATTGATGAAATCACCTCAAACCCATAAATCAATTTATTTCCGAGAAAATTTAAATTCTCCCCAATAATTTTTATTCTTTTAAATGTTTTGAGTTGGTCTTGTGTAATTTTTTCTTTGCTTTTTGGTCTCTTTGAAATTGAAAAGCAATGCTCTTTATCCATAATATTGTATGATATTATTTTATCAATTAACCCTTTCAAGTAACCAACTATTATTTTGATGTAATGTAGTGTTTCAAGAAAAAGTTAAATAAGTATTAAAGGTTAAATATATTGATTTAAATCTTTAAAGGGATGACATTTTAATTAAATATTTCATAAGAAGTAAAATCAAAATTTAAAATATGTAGACTAAACAATTTGATTTCAAATTTTACAGAAATAAAAAGAAAATACCGAAATCAAAAACTCATTAGTTTTTCCATTATTAAAAATACATTTAAGCTTTTCTATTGATCATTTTTACTTACTAATTATTGAATGCATTTTATATTTTAAAATATTGAATATATATAATTTTAATTTAATACTTTTATTTATTTAATAGGAGTGTACTTTAAAGATTTGTAGATAATACTATCCGAGCTCTCCTTTATAGTATTTTTATTCATAAAAAATGGCAAAACTCTTAGATAAGGAATTCACAACATGAAAATAAATAAAATAAAAGGGCCTAAGCTGGTCCATTCTGAAATTTTGGGCTTCCTGTGAGATCTGGGCCTATTACTCAAAAGTTGACTTGATCTTTAATATTTTGAAAAGTTTCAAAATATTCGTGGAAGATGAAGAAAGTTTAATTTTTTTATTAGATAATATATCATATACTTATTAATAATTTGGTACGTTGCTGACTGATTTTTATTTAAAAAAAATATTGTGATATTATGTTAGCTCACACAAGGTTAGAAGAAGAATTGGTTTTCAGTTTCTTTTTTTTATGTAACATTTATAAGAGCAATGCAAATTTTTCTTAGGTGATATGTGGTTTTTTAAACAGAGTGATTAATTTCACAATATAAAATCAAAGTGTTTTACAATCTAAAATAATTTCTCCTTTATATTATATAAAATTTTATTTATTTACAATTCATTATTATATCTTTCAAATTTGAGCTATTTTGACACTTCTAAACTCATTATTTGTTATTATATGAAAAATATTATTAAAATATAAAATATAAACGATCATAGTAGGCCAAACCAAACTCATGAACAAATAATACATGACAAATTTTCAAGCAAAACTAAGTCCTCTGTACATTGGAACTTGATATCTATTATGGAAAAAAAAATCCAAATATTACTATAGAGTATCTTAAACTCTATTCACTAAATTTATAAGATGGTCCTTTTACATACTTAGATAATGAAATATATAAAAAAATATGAAGCTAATGATAGAATTAAAATGTAATATTTTCTAAAACTTATAAACTAGTGATTGAGTTAAAATATAAAATTTATAAATTAAAATTGAAAGCAATATAAATTTAAAATAAAATAAATAAATGTAATCTGGAATGAGATCTGAGCTCAATCACATAAGACATTAACACTACTTTCAACTCAACCCAAAATTTTAAGCCAATGGATTTATGGATCTTTTATCCTTATATAGTACTTTACTTTTTCATTTATAGTCAATATAAAACTTAAACTCACATTTGAATTCCTAACATTTTCTGATATGTTTTCTTACATTTTATAAAATGGCACACGCAATCTATACGAGTTTCTTGGAGTGAAGAGGTAACAACCAATTAGTTTAAGTTTTTTCCCACTTTCTATCATAACCCTAGTTAATGAAAAAATATTATTAAAAAACTATTATTTTTAAGAGGAGAGGTCAATTTAGTCACGATATAACATTTTTTCTTTTGTGACAGAAGATCTTCCATGACTATAACTTTAATACTATATATTAATTAATCCTACAAGATATTTGTTATATAAAATGTAGTCACTATCTTGAATTAACGATGCGTAAACAATAAATAAAGTTGTTGTAGTGTTGTGAGGAAAATTCAAGGAAGCTCGGAATTAAAAGGACATTATCAACTCTTAATTAAAAATGGTGAGGCATATTAAAATTTTCGTTAAATTAAAACTACTTTAATTGGGTGATTAAATTAAACCCATTGATTAATTTGTTGGCTATACACGTACTATGTTAATGTGAGTGTATGTGTTTTTATTTCAATGAATTAAAGAAAATTATTTTAAGCCGATAATTATGTATGCTCATTATTTTTATTGATAGCTTAACTCAATTTTACAAAATTGACTTAAAATATGAGATATTGACTCACTTATAGAATTTAAATTTATCTTATATTTAATTGATATGAAATCTTCACCACACTCCGTCTATCAAACTTATACTATCTCAATATTAATTATAATCGAATTTATCATTTCATCTCTAGCAAACTAATTTTTGTGAAAAAAATAATCACATAAACAAATGGACAAAAATTAACTTTATAGGAGATAGATGTAAATTCTAATTAGATATTTGAAATATTTTATAAAATAGTAATTATATTATTCATAGATTAAGATTATATTAGATTTTGATATTGGACACTTAATTTATGTTCATGATAAAAACTAAACTATTTTTTACGGAAAAGTTATTGCTCGTAAATAAATGGACAAGAATTCATTTTATAGTAGATAGGTGTAAATTCTAGTTAGATCTGAAAAATCTTTATAAATCTTAATTATATTATTTATAGATTAAGAGGATATTGATATCTCAATATCTTAACTTAGACACTTAATATAGAAATTTAAGATAAACATTAAACTATTTTTTATAACACGAAAAAGTTTTTACTCATAATTAAATGAATAAAAATTCACTTTACATTAGATAGTATAAATTCTATAGTTAGATATGAAACATCTTTATAAAATAATTGTAATATTTATAAATTGAGATGAATTTGACGTCTTAGTATCTTGGTCGTTTAACCACTTTTTGTTTTTACAAGTATATTTACACAAGAGGAAAATATTAGAACAATATACTAAAAAAGAAAAATAGAATAGAATGTAAAAATATAAATAAAATTCATTTTATAAAGTAATTTTGTTCTTGCAATAATAACACAATGAATTAAAGTGAAATCGAAAGTTTTATAGCGTGTAGACTAATCAAATAAATAATATATAAAAAAGGTATTCACATATCCATTATTTTTAAATTTTAGATTAAAAATAATGTTATTTTTCTTAATAAAAAATTAGTAGAGACAAAATTATATAAAGTTAAATATATTTTTAAATTCTAAATTTAAACGTAAAATTGAAATTTATTTTTATCTAAATTTTGATATATATTAATTCTCAACTTAAAAACAAAAAATATAACCCTTTTAATATATATTTCTCTTTGGTGTTACGAAATATTTGAGATCGATAAAATATATCAAAAATAATGTAAATAATTTAAATATCAATTTAAAATACTATTTAATATATCTAAATAATTAAATTTTATAAACTAAATTATAACAACTTTATGTGTTAATTTGTAAATTTGAAAGTCAATTTATATAAAGATTTGGGACATCAATGATTTGAAATTTATGTCAATATTTAAAAAATAAAAACATATTTAATTGGTATAAAATATTAAACTTCTCATATTAATGCAAGGCAAGTAACACGGGACAAAGATTCGTGCGAGGGTGGTATGGAATAGACACGGAAAGGACCTATGAAAAACATTATACAACTAATTCTACAACCTTATCTACTTTATTTCAATTTATTACTGTTACGTGCTTCACTAAACTCGCCAAAACAGTTTTCGATTCATAAATATCAAAGTTTTGTCGTATTTTATTCTTATTGTTTTAGATTTGAATTTTGGGTTCCTTAGAACAAAATGTGTCGTACAAATCATGTTACCCACTTAGTACTTTTCACTTCACACCTCTCTCTTCTAAATTTGGATTTTTCATATTTCATTTTTCATGTTTTTAATATGTTTTCTCATCACTTGTTTTTTCTTCCTCTACCGACACTGCTTCCGTCCTTTTTCTTCTTTTTTTCAATTAAATATTCATCTCAGAACACATTATTTTATCACAGAACACTGTATATAATAATTGTTTTAGGTTAGAAAATAAGTTAAGAAATAAAATAAATAAGTAAAAAAAGGGTGAATTGCATTCATATTGTCCAGGTTGTCAAGTGATGAATCGCCATGATGTTGCAAGATTCTTTTTTTTTTATGTGCTGAATCTGAGACAAAAATATATATAAAAAATAATTGTTCTTTTTTTAGTTTATTGATGTGCGAATTTAGATTAATTTATTTTGAAATAAAAACAGGTTTCTAAATGAAAGAATTTAACAAAAAATTGTCTTGAAAATTTAGTTTAAGGTTCACATTGTTTTGTGGCATAACAATGTTTTCTCACCCAGTATTTCCGATGCCAAGTTCTTTTTCTATCTTAAATTAAAATATAACATGGTAAACAATGAGGTTCAGTTAAAAATTATATTAAAAATATTAAAATAAAAATTGTCAATATAATATTATATAATTAATTTAATTATCTTATTTTGCAAAATTACTTCTAATTTTTCGTTTCTTTATTTTCGATTTGTAGGGGGGAGAGGGTACAGTACATTCCACCGTCACATTAGAAATGAATTTTAGTAATAAAAATTTGAAATTAAATCATAGTTTGTTGACCTCCAATCATCAGTTTCTCCTTTCTTTTCACTGACAATTACTTATTATTGCACATGTATACTTTAAATTTAATGGCTGGCATAACACCTTTCCAACCTCATCTTATTCCTTTCAAGTTCAACTTATAAACAACACAATCGATTCATTTTTTACATAAATTAATTCAACATATGTGGATAATAAACATTCAGTTTTATATTTTTTACATAATTATTTTGTAACATATTTCTTCTATCTCTTATCATCACATTATTTATTTTATTGTTGTCTTGTTTTTCCATAATATACATTATTTTATTATCATTTGACCATTTACTAAATAAAACCAATTACTCCTACTACTACTAATATAAATTAATAATATAATGTCTCTTACAGCTGTTTTTGCTTATAACTTTTTAGAAATGTTATAGAATAGATTTTTTTTTTTTCAAAAACATATTAAAAAATTTCCAGTTTATAAAAGTTGCAAATTCATCCATGCAATAATTGTAAAATAACCAGTAAAATCACTTTTTTTTTGGCGTTATTAATCAAAGATTTGACTCAACTCTTTTAAAAAATTCACACATATTGATCTTTAACCTAGAAAAATGTGAAATTGAAACGCACCAATCACTTCCTCTTGCTTGAAACTCAGTCATCTAGAACAAAGCAACATCATCGGAATCCATGAACACACATAATTAGAGCAACAAACCAAGAACTTGGTTCACATTATCAAGCCACAGAAAAAGGAAAACCAGAAAGTAAGGAAGATCCTAACAAACATCTCAGTACAAAATCTTCATCATGTTCAATTATCATCGATCATGAACCAAAAAAGAACGCGTCCAAAACTCATTACAGAACTAATATTCATCTATACACAAACTCATCATATGTTACAACGTTAATCTCACATTCTCCGTCATCGTAAAAAGAAAAATTCACAGACTCACGTATTATAATCTCTGTTTACAGCCATGTTATCAAAATAACAAAATTTAGACATTACCAGACATCTTCGTACTGTGTCAGTTTCACCTTCATCAACACATGCACAATAAAAGCATGTGGAACACATCAAAGTGTAGAATTTGAAGGATGAAAGAAAGCATCTAAATTTCGTTGAGAAAGATATTCACATTTGATTTTATATGTTTATTAAGAATCGAGAGAAAATGGGGTGCGTAAAAGATCATAAGGTGACCAAAGAGCATCGAGAGGACAAGGTTTATTAGCGTCCAATCTGACCCAGGGTTTACCCTTCCCACTCCAATGCAACAAACTAACAGGACCAGGGTGAAGATCCCGACACAGACCACGAAAGTTGTCTCCTCCGAGACCGTGCTGGTTCCACCTATGATCCACCGGAACAATGTTCCCCGCAAAAACAAGCAAAAACGGCGGCAACGAACCCAGTTCGTAGATTCTCATCCTCTTCTGAACCTCCATCCACTCTTCGATCTTCCTCGTGTACTCCCCCACGCGCCACCGCTCCAAATCGATCACCATCACCCCCGTGTTGAAGTAACAGGCCCTCCGCTCCGCGAACGTCAGCGAGAGCGAAGGGTTGGACCAGAACGTGGGCGTGAAGTAGGAGGTGAAGTTGGCGTTGCAGTATTCCGGCGCCGCCAGCACACTGTGTTCTCCCAGCGGCGTGGCTGCGAGCTTGGCGATGTCGTCGACCAGTACGAGGTCGGAGTCGAGGTAGACGACGCGCTTGACGCAGCGTGGGATTAAGGTGGGGAAGTAGCTGCGCGCGTAGTTGAGGGGGCAATCGAGTGCGGCGCGGATTGAGGTGGAGATGAGGCCGGAAACGAGGTGGTCGTGGAAGGGGTAGATTTGGAAATTGAGGTAGGGGAAGGAGGTGGCGATGGTGGCGCGTAGGAGGGACGCGTGGGAGGAGCATACGAAGTGGAAGAAGACGTTTTGGGGGCAGGAGGAGTGTTGGAGGACGGAGAGGATCGCCGCCATTGAACCTCGGATGTATGTCGTGTCCAGCGTCATTGCCACGTGGACAGCTTCTTCGGAGCATAATAGGTTGTCGGAGAGAGAAGGACATTTTGGAGAGTTGTAGAATTGAGGTGCTTCTTTGAATTGTAGGGTGAAGAAGGTGTTTGTGGAAGACACACACGAGAAAAAAAAGAAGAAGAGGGTGAGAGTTTTTAGAAAGTGTGCTGATTTTGAATTGGACATGGTTGTTGTGTGTGTGTGTGTAGTGAGAATGAATGAAAAATAAGAGAGATGTTTGGGATGGCTTATAATTGGAGTTTGAGGTTACGAAGAACACGGTTTTGAGTTAGCTAGCAAAGTTATAAAGTATATTAACAATAGAGAAAGATTGAGAGAATAAAGTCAAGAATACATATCAAATAATGAAGGGGAAGTTGGTGGAGTTCACAAAGATTTTCAGCTTACTCATATTATAATGAAAAATCATCTTTTTTATACATATTTTTTGAAAAAAAAAATATATTATTATGATAATTATAATGTTATTGTTTGAGTGGTTGTGTGGGATGGGGAGCCTTGCCTTCTTGCTAAGGTTTGTATGCACTTGGTATTAATAGTAGATATTGAAGGAGGGATGGGAATAGAAAATAGGGTATTCCACTTACACAAACATGGTATGTACTTCTGTGCTGTGTAGTATGTTGCCATGAATGAAAAACTATCTCAATTTTACAACTCAAATACACTCCATCTTCATGCTTCATTCAATTTTTATTTTTATTACATGTCGTCGAGAGAGATGTATTTGTACACTCTAAACATTTTTTTTTTCAGATACTCAATAATAACTATAGTAAAATCAAATAATACATCTGCACATCCTGATAAACGCTTTGATTTGTCTCTATATACTGAAATGAAAATAGTAAATGTGTATTCGTAACAGTTATCTACTATGCAAGTACATTTTCAAACCAAACATGTTTATATTTTTGCTATTTCACTTAGGAGAGCCTCAGATTTTTCACTCAAGGAAATAGAGATTAGGATACAGTGTCCTTCCAAATAATAACACTTGACATTTAGTGAAATTTTGTCGCATTCATCAAAAAATTTTTTAGGATTTTGACTCATACTTGGACTACAATCATTCTAAATCATATATATAGGATTGCAATCATTGAGAGATTGTAGTTTCCATATGATTATATGACATTAATCTTACACATATAAGACATTTGACACCACTTTAACCCCAAAATCTTAAGACAATGTTGTTATGAATCTTTACTTTTATATAGTGTTTAATTTTGTCTATTTTATCCAATGTGGATATTTCCGACAAAAGTATACTTATTTATTTAGGTTTAACTAAACTCAACTCCACCTTAGTTTCAATTTTTGTAATCTTTCATTAGCTAATTATCTTTCACGGTATATGAATCAATATTTACTTATAATCTTTGACTATTTTTTTACTAAATTTGTAATTTCTACATTTTTTATATTTTTAGAATATATATTTTTTAAAATGTATTATATTATTTAATATTTAAAGACACACATGCAGTTAATAAAATATTATTGTCATTATTATTTAATAATTGTGTTGAGATTATATACTTATCGTCCAATTGGCAAGTTCTTTTGTTATTTAAGTTAGTTTTTGACACAATTTTACTTACAGTACTGATTGCTTTTAAGTTTGAAATGAACTCTGTAACAATATTTGTCTGAAAATGATATCTTACGATATTAATAGAGAAAAGTATATATAAATTATTATCATCTTCAACTTTTACGATGTTAAATTTATAGGCGTACAAGAATAATTTTATTTTGTCTCATACCAAAAGTTATCAAATACATCAATTTATTTATGTTTGTGATTTAATTCTTTATCTATCAAATATTTAGTTTATTTAAAACATTTAAGAAGAATTTTATCTATTTTAAAAATTAAATCATAAGTACGTTATAACATTTATCAATTAATTTGTCAAATACTTCCAAGTAAACCAGTTAACTTATCAGTTAAAAACTTATAAATTAAAATGATTATGAACTTCTAAGTTATCAGTTTTATTAACCAGCACAATAATGTATTTTATATGTCATTTAGAAATGAGTTTGTTTCTTAATTGGTTGAACTGAATATTGTAATATATTAGTTTAATTCAACACACGAACAGTTCAATTCAATATTGGAATATAATGCGTTAAAGAGTTATTAATTTTTATTTAAACGAATAAAAATAAATTTTTTGATGACTTTTAATACACTTCATTATGAGTTGTGCTGTATTTATTAAATTCATAATGCACTATTAGCAAGTACCGTACATTTAACTGACACATGTCAATGATTTTAATTGACTCGTTTAATTAACCCAATCTTCATTTCATTGACTCGCTTGGTTTCAATAATAATTAACTAGTATCAACTACGAGAAATTAATTGAAAAAATAAACTTAGTTGTTTACATGACTCTATACTATTATTGTAGTTAATCAAACTAGATATTGTTATGTATTAATTATGCTTGCATGTTTTTATTGAGAATATTGCAACACTAGTATTTTATTAATTCCTTTAGAATATATTTGTTAATGCAGTCTTATTTAAGATTGTAAATATATTATAGTATCTGAATTTTATAATATCACGCGAATAACACTAATTACTTAATTGGAGAATGTAAACAAATTAAACATTATTAGCAACAATAATAAAGGTGTGAATTTAGGTTTGAACAAAAAAGTGAAACCGCGTAGAAGCACGTGCATGCACGTGATGAAGACAAGTTTTTGAGTTTTGGCCCATTCTCTGAAATTCCTTTTTCCATTTATACTTTGTTTCTTTCTGAAAAGAAAACCAATGATATCACTAAAGTTCAAATATATGGAAGCACCGCCATTTGAACCAAAACTAAAACGCGCTTTCCTTCAAAATGCTCTCAAAATTCATCACTTTGTTCATTATGTGCTAACTAAGCCTCTTCTAATTACATAAGTGCTTAATGTTTTGGTATATCCAATAAATTTTTTTAGGTTTAATTAGTTGGATTATATACATTTTTATTTAGATGTATCAGTCTAATACCCACTTTTAAAAAAGTGTCAATTGAATCACAATTTTTGAAAATATGTCTTAATTAGGTCATTTTCAACAAAAAATTATTAACATTGTTAACGGTATTGATATTTAAAATGACTTACAAAATTAAGTATTGATATTTATATCAAAATTTAGTAGTAAAAGTCATGAATTAAGTTAACAGCTTTAGTAATTTTTTTCTGAAAGAGACTTGATTAAGACAATTTTTCAAAAGTTACGATTAAATTGACACATTTTTAAAAGCGGATATCAAGCTGACACATCTAAACAAAAATGGGTACCATCCAACTAATTAAACCTAAATTTTACATCGTTTAGAAGTCGATATCAAATATAGTTTAAATATTAATTTCTTCCTATATTCTTCGATGAGTATTTAAAAAAGAAATCATGACGAAGATCTACACTTCAAAATAAATAATATTTTAGAAATATGGTTGTCGTTCCTAATAATGTTGTAAACAGACTTGAATTGAGTCGAAACATTTACATCATTTGTGGAGACCAACAATTATCCTTGTCACTAAAAGATTATTTTAGTATACCCGATAAATCTAAAAAAGAGTTTAAGAGTTAAACTTCAATAAAAAAATATTTTTTAGTTTAATGTCTTATGACACACTTTTTTATTTTCCATTCAATCTTTTAACCGTCGGTGCCAAATCATTAATCCAATGTCACTATCGGTTGAAACAAATGGTCAAAAAGTCAAACTTATCATTTCTCATCTTCTTCGTGTGTATACAAGTTCATCTCCCTTTAATGGTATTAAAATCTCATTTACTTGACAATTTAGGGTTTTGTTTAATTTTTCTTGCGAATGCAAGTTAAGAGTTTTTAATATTTAAGAATAAATTAGATAAGTACACTAAAGTACAGTTTAAACGTAGAAAGGAGGGGTTTATGGTATTAATGAAATGTTAGAAAAATAAACAATATTAAATCCTTTTGATATTAATTTCCACATGGAAGGTGGAAAATGAAAAATTTGGAAAAGTTTGTGCAGAAAGGAGAGTGAAAGAAAGTTTGGTTTGATGGATTACAGTTGTGGAGAGCATTGAAGAGTGTAATCTACGATGTTGTTGGGATTTTTGTGAAAATGAGTACACACAAGTACTACGTCATTCATTCACTGTTCACACATCCTTTGCACATGTTTTCATACCTTTTTTCAACTTTTTATGTCTTTTCTGCATTATCTTATTATATAATAATAATAATAATAATAATAATAATAATAATAATAATAAAATCCCTATACTCATTTTTTGAATCAGATAGTTCAGTCTTTTGACAGTGTAATTGAATTTTCATCTTTTGTTCTTATCCAAATATATCTAAAGGCAAATTGGAAAAGAGATAAGTTTGAAAAGAGTGAAGGGATAAATTTAAATAAATTTAAAAGTAAAATTTGTTTGTATTTTTGACATGAAAGTAAAAATAAAGATACACAAAAATAAAAGTTATAAGAATTTATGAAAAAATGGATGAATGTTATAGAATTAAAAATAATAATAAATTATAATATAAAATTATTATTTTAATTTTATAATTAAAATTAATATATTATTTAATTATTATTATTATATTGTTCTTATTTATTTCAACCTGAATTTTCGTATTCAATTTTATCTGACAGATTCATTGTTAATAAGCTAAACTATAATAAAAAAGAGATGGCTAACAAACATGCAAATTTGTTACAATCATTAACTGATAAATAATTGTTAATTAGATAGAAATCAATGATTTTTTTAAATGTAGCTTCCAATAAGGATTGCATCTTTATTATTTTTTGATGGAAAATAACACATTCTACATTTTATATATCAATCTTGATAAATGAATAATTAATTTGCAACACCACAAAATGTAGTCTTCCTACTAAGCTCTTAATAGAAACCAAATTGATTATATGGAATAAAATATCCATAATGAATATACTATGATTTGAAGCATTTGAGGATCGAGAAATATTATGAAATATGTTGATGATGCAAACAAGAATAAACCTTTTGCAGGTAAAGTGGTTGTTTTGGATAAGACTTTAGACAAATTTTGTTCATGGCAAAAAAAATTGAACTGAGTATAATGTCATCAAATCAACAATAACCTAACACGAGTTATGAAAATATTGCAAAGTATTAAAACTTTTCAAGAATATGTGATTAAATACTTCCACATATCAAACTGCAACAAATATCAAGAATTTATTATTGATTAAATATTGAAAATTGAAGATAAAAACATGAATTTTAATAAAAATGGTGAAAACATTCTTCATAAATAAAAGAAAGAGAATTCTAGATTTTTCTTTTTTCTGCTAGACTATGGTTAAGAAATGTAAAGGTGAAAAGTTTTAATAAAATGGAAACAAATGGACTGGACCAGAGAATGAAACAAAATCAAATATAAATTATTGAGATATGTATCTATTATAAATTACGATAGAATTAGTTGTAATAAGAAAAAAAGGTTTTCTATATGTATTAGCACAATTATGTCTATTAGCAATTATGGGTAACTTTGTATCTATCACTATAATCTTAGATAACTATTAAAAAATATACGTCAGACATTATTGATTTAACAAATTCTTTTAATAATATCTAACAACAAAATTTTACTAATAAAATTTTATTCGTTATTTTTTCACCAAAAATATTTTTTTATCAACGAATATTAATCTTTGCCGATGAATTATAATTCCATACTTTTTATGATTTGCAGAAAAAGAAAAGCAAAAATAAATTTTCAAAAAGTTTAATAAATACCAATTTAATTCATTTAGCTTGTTATATTTTTGCCGTTGGTTCTTTAAACTAAAAGCTGTCCTTTTAATTTTTGTGTCCATCTAAAATTTGCCTTAATTAAATAATGATACATCATTAACACACATTTGGCTTATTTGACTTTAGTAAAAAAAAAAAAAAAAACTTTCATATTCCGCTTCTGTTTTTTATTTCAAACAAACGTTACTATTAAAATATAATTTTAACCATTAACATTTAAATTGTGTCATATATAATAATTAAATTATATTCTAATGACAACATATCACAATTAATAAAAGATGAATATAAAATATTGAAACTCCGAGAGATACTATAAAAGAACAAAATCAAGGAATAGCTTATAGCATAACTCTTAAGAACAAAATAATAAATTTTAACTATCTATTTATATTTTTGTGTCAATTAGGGTTAACCCTAGTAATATTTTAAATAAATATGAGTAAACCTTCACTTTCAAGAGTGTATAATTCCAAAAATTTAATAATTTCTTCCTCTAACATTGGAAAATAACATTTATACCTCATTCATACTTTTCATGATATTTGTAACTGGTGGCGGATGATTTTGGGGCAGGGAGGGCCTGGCCCCCAAATTTTGAATTTTTTTTAAATTTTATATATATATATATATATATATATATATATATATATATATATATATATATATATATATATATATATATATATATATATTATTTTTTTGGAAATTTATTAAAACTTTTAATTGTAAGTATTATATTTTAAGATTGTATCAAAATTAAATTGTGTATTTTTTATTTATTTTATAAAGTACAGCATTTAATTTTAATAGATAATAAAGAATAAAAATATTTATGTTTAATTTCTTTTTTGATTTTTGTTTTTGTCAAAAAATTACACTAAAATTATATTAATTACATCATAAAGCAAATCATTCATATTAAAAATTTCAATTTTAATGAAAGAATCATTAATTCGTTTTAAGAGATTTAAAGAAATTGATCATAAAAGACCAAATTATATTAGTTTTTTAAAAATCATGACGAAATTGAGACTAAAGAAAATGGAGGACCAACTTAACATTTTTAAACAAAAATCATGAATCAAAAGAGTAATTAAAACAAATATTTATTAAGATAATTTTTATTTTCATTCTTATTATGTTTTTAATTTTTTCACAAATTGTAATCATCTCTCACTCTCATATGTTTTCTCTCTCTTTTTTTTTCTTGAAGAAAAAATGTTAGACACAAACTCTTCTTTTTTGCTTTCATTTCTCATTTATGCTCTTCTTTCCTTGTCTCTTGTTTCACTTGATAATGAAAACATTGTTTTTTATCTCATCAACTTGCTTTTTGTTAATTTTTGTATGAATATAGAAAAAAAAATGTATCACGTGCTTTTTCATAACCGATTTTTAATTTTAAATTAATTATAGTATATTTTTCTTTTAATAACTACATGTCTCAATTATTTATTAGACTATGATAAATTAGTTTTTAATATTATTTACAAAAGAAGTATATTGATAAAGAATAAAAGAATAAATTCGTTGTTTAAAAGTGATAAAAAGAAACTATTAATGAAAACAATATAGATTATACTTCTTCACATATTTTGAAGCATTATACTAATGATCAAATTGTGTTTAGTAGAGAAGTCATTCTTTGAAATATTATACTAATGATCAAATTCAATAATCTCAAAATTATATTATTTTGGCCCTCCAATATTTTTTGTCAAAATCCGCCACTCTTTGTAACATCCTCTTTTTCTTTTCATTTGTTTAATGTTAAAGCCAGTTAAATTAACATTTTAGTTTATTGTCATTGATATAAATACAAGTAAGATAGTTTTAATTATTCAAAGTTAATACCATTAAAAAACCATAATGTTAGCTTATAAAACTTTTATAATTTTAAACTAATTAAAAAGTTATGAATAAATCAAAATAAGATTTTAAAACTGATTAGCTTACAAAAATGTTACGAGTTTAATGCAAAATAAATTTAAAAGTATATGTGTGAAATAACTAGATAAAATTTGATAGAATTATTTGACAGTTGAAACAGAATCTAACAGTAAATAATTAAATATATAATTTGAGAAATTTTAAATTAATAATTAAACGAAGCACCAACATTTTATTTTTATTAATGCTTGGAATTAGATTAAGTTTAATAAATTAGTTATTTTCCTTTTGGGCTTACAATATTGTACGTGGTGAGTGAGTTTCTGTTTCTTTTAGCAATTTCTTCATGCACCCCCATTTCTCAGATAGTTTAAAATGGGCCTATTTTTTGTCCTGTACCTAGTTCATATAAGTTTAAAATGGGCAATTTCTTTTAACACTCCCTATATCTTCTTTCTGCATCTCCATAAATGTAGGAAAAGTCCCTACTACCTATCGGTTGGAAAAATCTTTTTCAAATTGTCCGTTGTAGAGTTCAAAAATATATTTTTGTTACAAACTTATTTTGAATGGAATGATTTGGAATTTTCAAATCTAAAAGTGCTTTTAAATTAAATAGTCCAGAATTATAATATGAATTATATAATTCAAACAGATTAATTGTGTATTCTAAAAATACATCAATGAATATATCTGAAATTCAATTCTGTATTCCATAATTCAAAAAATAAAAAAATGGATTGTAAACTTTAGATTTTTTTTATTATGTAATTCATAATATAGGTCCACATCATGTAATTCCACAAAATGTAATTTATGACTGTATTTTGAATTGTCTAATTTAAAATTTTGAAATATATTTTTATATATAGAATTTTTGTTTTTGAATTCCGCACTTTGAGAATCTAAAACATCAACATTTTTACTTTTTTTAACACCTCCATATAAATGCAAGAAAAATCGGTAAAAGTACAAAAAACTAACTATCATAAAATGACTTTAATAATGTGATATAATTATAAAAAATAAAGATATAAATAATGAAAATTATTAAAATAAATAAATATATTATTTTCTAATGTTTTTCTTTGAAAGAATCATAATAAAATGAGTTTTAAGATGACTTAAAAGGTTTGGAGTTAAAATGTTACTTTGAATTCTAACTTTGCAGCTTTGTTTTGATGTACTAAAGACCGATTTTGTAGTTTTAATCTCTTCTTGTATATAATTGTTTTTTTCTAATTGATGGTCCGAATAAAAAGAGAAAAGAAAGTGAAGAAAAAGAGAAAATTAAGTTTCTCTCTTGCATAAAGAAGAAAAATTTGGAGTTTAGTTCAAAAGTCTTGGCCTCCATTGTTGATTTTTACATTTGTTTAATTACTTGAAATTGCTTGTGCTTGAAGTTTTTAAGAAATTTTTTATTCATTGTGGTTTTAATTTGATATTTTCATGGGAACTACCACAATAATATCTAAGGAAATTCATGATTGTTTGAATTAATTGCTTATATTACTTTTATCATGAAAAATGTAAACATTCACTATTAAAGTTGTTAAAGTTTCTTTTTCTATTATGGCCCTCACCAATTGAATCAGAAGTTATTCTTAGACAGCTGTTTCAATGAATTTTCATAATAAATGGATGAAACACAAATCTACTATTCAATAGATAATTACACAATTTTTTAAATTAATTTAATTTTATAACCAATTAATCATCTGTATTAAGAAGTTATAAATTTTTTTAAAATGGAATATATATATATATATATATATATATATATATATATATATATATATATATATATATATATATATAAAGAATTAAGCGAAGATAATTGGTTGGGAATAGTCTAAATGTGAGACAAAAGTCTCATATCGGATAGAATAGATAAAGTTAAACACTATATAAGAATAAAGACCCATAATACCATTGCTTTAAGGTTTTGGTATAAAAGTGGTATCAAATACTTTATACGTGTAAGACTAATGTCATATATATATATAACCACAATCTCTCAATGACTATAACCATAACTATAATAAAAAAAGAGTTACTTGGTTCTTTTGTATTTCAGAGTCTCTTTAAATTCAAATATGTAAAAATGGGTCTCTGACTTTTTTTTTTAGTATAGGGACAAGTCGTAGGAGACAGGACGACATTACAGGTGAAGTCGTCCTGTATCCCACCGATTTCTATTTTTCTTTTTTCTTACAAGCAAAGTCGTCCTTGTATCGAACGATTTCAATTTATATAAAAAGTGAAGTCGTCAGGATATATGACGACTTCACTTTTCGATCTTTATTAACAGTTTTAATTTTTCTGTTATCAAAAACACAGTTTCAATTTTTCAGTTTTTACCCAAAAACTTTTTTATTTGATTTAACATCAAATTAAATCACATTAATAGGTGAATTGTTAGACTGATTTGACTTCTAATTTATTTCCATTTTCAAAGTCCCACACTCAATCATTAACACTGGTTCTGCCTCAAAAACATCCTAAAATTTTGAATAGAGAAAAAGTAACACTACCTCAAAAGCATCCTAAAATTTTGAATAAAAAAAAGTAACACATGTATATGCTATTTTGACTTTAAAGAGAGACTTATACAAACAAACAAAAACTTGCAACTTAAAAAAAAATTCAAAAGTGAAGTCGTCATGTGTCCTGACGACTTCACTTTTTACTGAACGAAATCGTCTTGTATAAGAACGACTTTGTTTTTTTTTTTTAAAAAAATTAGAAACCGGTAGGAGACAGGACGATTTCACTTATAATGTCGTCCTGTCTCCCGACGACTTGTCCCTATATTATTACAAAAAAAAAGTCAGAGACCCATTTTTACAAATTTGAATTGAAAAAGACCCTAAAATACAAAAAAACCGAGTTACTCATACACATGAAGAGAAATATATCATATGACAAAAAGAAAATTCGCCCTTGAAAATATATTGTTATCTTGAAAGCAAACTATTTAAGAAATAGTAGTAAGAAAAATTCATATATATATTCTAATATCATTTTACAAAAATAAATATAAACCATAGCAAGATAAATTCTTATATATTCTAATATCATCATATAAAAATAAATATTAAACGTAACTCAACTAATAAAATCATATCCTAGAATAAGATTTTCATCGATTTATATAACTTATTTTAATCATAAATCTAGAGCACATCTCTAACATTATTAATTAAAATTTTATATTTGACATACAAAACATAACTCTTTTTATTTAACAATATATCAATCAATACCCAAGATTTTATTACACTTTGGTTTACCTTAACTCTGTAATATTTATCAAACACGTAAGAAAGTTGAACGTAATGTTACAGTATAGACAGAACACAGTAAAGTTTTGTGCACAAATTGTTCTTCACGCCATGGGAAACATGAAAAGCAGAATTAAGGATGTTCCTCGAATGATTCGCCAGCAACAACAATAACAACATTCCCCAAATAATCATAAGCCCTGTTTCTTTCTCTTCTAGAAACGCCAAACCAATGCGGTTGGTGGATGGATCAAAAGGGTGACAACAAATAATCATTTTTAATATTTTTATGCCAAAAAACAATTTTATTTTAAACTTCATCTAACTAAAAGATTTAGTTTTTTTTCTTTTTTCACAGATCTGAATCGATCATTCATTACTTTAATAGTACAAGTTTTGTTGATTTGGTATTTTCAAATACAATATGTACAATTTAGTAAACACGTTTTTGTGATAATGTAAATTAAAAAGCATTAATTGCATTAATTAAATGAAAGTGCAAGTTGGTAGAATAAGGTTAAATGAAGGAACAGATAAGGTTAGAAGACAGAGTAATGTAATGACAATCCAAACTCTGAAAGAACAGCATTGGGATCTGAAAGTGGACCCAAATCTCTTTTCACTGTTCTACAACGAAGCTGCACAGTAGGTCTCCCTGAACAGCACCGCTGCTGAATTTTCCCCAGCCCAATTTTATTTCTCAGATTCATAATCCCTGTTTCATTCATTCTTCTTCAACTCACCAATAACAAGAAAAACAGAGCAAAACACGAGCTCTCACAATATCTCCACGCAAGGTGAGTTTTTTAAGTCAACCCACTTTTCAAGTTTACGTCTTCCCTTCTGGGTTCTCTTTTCTTTGCGTCTTAATTATCTCCCCTTTATGGAATCTCAATTCCGTGTTTGTTTTTTTCTTTGTTTCTCTGAGGAATTTTTATCGTGGTTGGATTCAAAGATAGGGGGAGTTTTAGAATTTTGGAATATTCTCAAAAATATGCTTTTTGTTTTTATTGGTTTAGCTTTTGTTATGTACTCTGGGAAACAGGGTTTTGGATTCGAAACGTATTTATTCATTCGCCAATAACTTGTGGTTGTTAGATGGGGAGTTGTTGTTCTTTGATCGGAAATGGGGTTGGGGTGTTTAGCCAGGGAAATTGGTGTGCTAAGTAGGTTTGGAATTGCCTTCTCTGGTTCAACATTGAGATTCAAAGATGGTTTTGGGAGATTTATTGGGAGAGAAGTTTTGAAAATTTCAAGTTCATCGCAGAGAAGTGTTGAAAGTTTCAAATTTCAACAATCCCCTGCTATTTCAGAAGTGTTTCTCTCTATATGTTTTTTGCCTTGCTGTGTTTTTTTGTCCTCAGTTTTTATACCAGATACCAACCAGGGTTGAGGTTAGTGTCTCATAACACAGTGACCAAGGACTTGAATGTCTGATGATAGAGGTGTTTGCATTTATTGTTCAATCATGTTTCGAACAGGATTGCATAAAAAAAGAACAACAAATTCTTGTGCAAAAGAAAGGTTTTAAATTGTGATTGTTTCATTACAATTCTTGATATTTCGGAAAATTACAAAATGTGACTTTTGTGCCCACAATTGTAGATGTCCAAGTATAAAAAACCTTGATGCTGCATCTAAAATTGTGTGGAAGAACTTTTCTAAAACCTTGGTAATAGCATTTGGTTTTAGAAAATGCTTTCCGTATTTACCTTGATTTCATTTTTATTTTTGTTTCCATAATATGTATAAGAAACAGTGAAAGTTGCTTTCATAATTTCTTTATGTAATTTGCAGAGTACTTTTGCAATTAAAAGTGTAAATTAAATGAAATCAGAAAAACTTTGTTCTGATTCAGAAGAAACACTTATCATTAAGTCAGTTGCTACATTAGGGTACCCTTGAACATTTTGGTGGTTTGGCATATTTCATCTTCTCTTACATATTGAAATTTATTGTGTCAGAGATTTCATGCTACTGTACAATCCATCTTCTTGCAATTTAAATGTATTGGTACTCACTGTCTTATTACTATGCTACTTTGGGATTTAGGATTGTCTGCTGAAAGCAACTTTTTCAACTCATGTGTATGTAACTCAGAGTCCAGATTCTAACATGCTAGTATACTAAAATTTCTTTTAATATATTTTAAAAGATCAAAAATTAGTGTCTACCCATATTTTAAAAACACATCCAAAGAATGACCCAGAATCCAAATTCAACTTCTACACAGTAATTGAAAATACTGAACACTGTACTTCCCTGGTTACAGAACATTTAATGAATACTTCTAGTTGAAAATTAAGTATTAAATGATCTTATGGTTGTTGATAAACATTTTTGTCTGATACCATTGATGTTAGCATACTTGTCCAGAATTGGATATTGTCAAATAACAGCACAGTACATTATTGCAGAAGGAAAGTTTTTGCAAGAGTTTCTTGAAGATGGAAGATTGCGGGCCAGTGAAATCTGAAAATAGATTAAAGCACAGACCCTTGACCCCTCTTAGGTTGTTGAGGGGTGTGATATGTTTAGTGGTATTTCTTTCTACAGCTTTTACGTGTTTGGTGTATTTTGTGCCAGTAGCAGTTGTAGTATTGCGGCTTTTCAGCATACATTATAGTAGGAAGACAGTGTCATTCCTCTTTGGACTTTGGTTATCTCTGTGGCCATCTCTGTTTGAAAAGATTAACAAAACCAAAGTTGTCTTTTCTGGGGACAGTGTTCCAATGAAGGAACGTGTTCTGCTTATTGCTAATCACAGAACCGAGGTTGATTGGATGTACTTGTGGGATCTTGCACTCAGAAAAGGGTCACTGGGATTCATAAAGTACATTCTCAAAAACAGCTTGATGAAACTACCAATCTTTGGTTGGGGATTTCACATTCTGGAGTTCATTGCAGTGGAGAGAAAGTGGGAGGTAGATGAGCAAATACTGCACCAAAAGCTTTCAACTTTGAAGGACCCTAAAGATCCCTTATGGCTAGCTCTTTTTCCAGAAGGAACAGATTACACGTACTACCTTGGATCTTGTCTTTTAATTTCCAACTCTTTTCAGTTCCACAAATCATTTCATTTGATATGCTTTGTCTGTTTGCAGTTGATGTTGTGTTTTGTCTAGCATGCTGCAATTTGTGGATCATATTATACCACACAAACGTAAATACGTAGTTCAATTGAGATGCTCGCTTGACATATGATTTGCTTTCATTGCGTAGTGATCAGAAGAGTAAAAACAGTCAAAAATTTGCTGCTGAAACTGGTCTCCCCGTGCTCAAAAATGTATTACTCCCCAAAACAAAAGGGTTTCATGCTTGCTTGGAAGCCCTACGAGGCTCGTTGGATGCAGGTTTACAATTTCTTTCCTCTTTTCTAAGACTCTAAAGTCAATTCAAAATGATCCTGTAGTGACTGTTCATCATATTCTGTGTGTAATCAGTGTCACCAAATGCATCTGACTCTGCTTCACAAAGTTTTAACTTTTAGCATTTTCACTCAGCAGAAAATTCAAATTCAAATTCGTGTTCTTGTGTGCTTGGACTATGTGTTTGATGAATTTTTGACACGAGGGTCATTTTGACTACTAAATTTTTTTGACAACTTTCTCTTACAACCTTAGGTGTTATTTTCTAAGTGGTTTTTTATTTTTCATTTTTCTCATTCTTAATCTTCCAAAACCACTAAAAAGATGACACATCATATTGAAAGATAAAATTGTCAAAATTTAGTAATTAAAATATCATTTGCAGAATGGTGTAACTATTTGGTGGTGGGATTTTGTTTTGAATTTTTCTGTTAAATGTGTTGAATACTGAGTGAATTACGTGCAGTGTACGATGTGACAATTGCATACAAAAATCAATGTCCTTCATTTCTGGACAATGTGTTTGGTGTTGACCCTTCAGAAGTGCACATGCATGTAAGGCGTATTCCAGTGGAGGAGATTCCTGGTTCTGAAACCAAAGCTTCATCTTGGTTAATAGAAAAATTCCAGAAAAAGGATCAATTGCTTTCAGATTTCAAGATTCATGGTCATTTCCCTGATGAGCAAAATGAAAATGAAATTTCTACATTTAAGAGCCTACTCTCTTTTACAGCCATAGTTTCTTTTACTGCCATTTTTATTTATTTTACATTATTTTCTGTGGTTTGGTTCAAAGTGTATGTAGCTTTATCTTGTGCATATCTTGCTCTTGCAACTCGCTTCAATTTTCAATTGATGCCTCTAAGTTATTATGTTCATGCACTCCATAACAGCAAGAAACAAAACAGTGAATAGTGTTCTCAGTTTTATATTGCAATGTACTATCTTGCTCTTGAACTTTATATTTTGAGGCTCAATTATTTCTTCAATTTTCTTTCCATTTGTTTTTTATTCATACGATCACAGAATCAAAGGCATCATTTTTGCTATTAATGCTGTTTTGTAGGAAAAATCAGTATTTTCCAAAGTCAATTTTTTATTAGAAATTGTCACAATATGACAAAGAAACCAATAGGAATAAGGAGTTAATTGTCCATTAAAATTTAAAACAAGGAAGCAGGAATTTGGATAAAAATTTTGCTCCTAATTTTACATATTCTACGTAAAACAAGTTATTTAAATGAGTTTCAATGGAGTTTATTTTCTTAAAATCCAAGCTTATTTAGTGGAATAAATAGAACTTTTCCTTTTTAATATATATTTTAATAGATTTATTTTGAAATAAACAACTCTGCTTATTTTAATAAAGGCTTAAATAATTTTTTCGTCATCATTTTTGTAGTGTTTGTTGTGGATGATCCTCGTTTTGACAAAATGTTTAAAATGATCCTCATTTCTATCGAATGTTTAAAATGGTCATCATTTTCGCAATTCGTATCTTATTTTGTCCTTTACTGTGACGCCGTTTAAGTCAGTAACGAAACACTGTATAAGTGACACTGTTTGTATTACATTGTATTTACGTGTACTGTACAGGTGGTTTTGTTACTGATTTAAACGGCGTCACAGAAAAAGACCAAATAAAATACGAATTGCGAAAAGGAGGACCCTTTTAAACATTCTGTAAAAATGATGACCATTTTAAACATTCTATCAAAATGAGAACCATCCACAACAAACACTACGAAAATGAGGACGAAAAAAGTATTTAAGTCTTTAATAAACAAATCTTATTTGTTTCTTAAATATAACTGTTCTAAAAATTACTTATTAATAATATTAATTTAAAGTTTAAACAATAGATTTTAGTATTAAGAAAGTCTGTAAATATACTCTTCAAATAAATAATTACGTTAAATTTCAGGTTATCAACAAAGGTAGGTGTTTAATTTTTAAGAGGATCATGTGTTTTTTTTTTTCTAATATAAAATTCAAATTTTCATCCTGTACTATTAGTAAAATGAGATTATTTCAAAATAATGACTCAATCTGTAATATTGTTTCAAAATTATTTTTAATGTTTTAAACTAACAGTATCTTAAAAATAATCAACTTCCTTAAGTTTAAAGGTCTATTTTGTTTATTTAGTAAAGATTTGGAGAGAGAAAAATAACAATTAATATATTTAAAAATATTTTTTAATCTTATTAAGAAAGAAAGATGCTATTTGATTAATCTGTAATCTTAAATATATTGTGCTATAATATAATTTACAATTAATTCGATATATTTTAAAATAGTACTCATATAACATTTAGTTAGAAATTTTTTGAAAGATTAATAAACATTTTTTTTAAAATAATGCTTTAACTAATATATAATATTTTGGATCAAGATATTTTGGTATAAAAGAGTAAGAAAGTTTAAAATCGAATTTAGAGTATACAATGTTGGACGAATTTTTAGGAAATAGAAAGGGATACATGTTTTGTATGTTGTTGTTCCAGATTTTCTAAGGAAATAATTCAAATATAAAAGAAAAACATGTGATACCTTAGTACATATAGCTTGTTAGACTTTCTTTTTTCAGTTTAATTAATATTTGGTAAGTATAAGAATTAAAAAAAAAAGGTTAAATATGTTTTTGGACTCTCAAGTTAAAGTGAAATTTGGAATTAGTCCATCTTCAAAATTTGTGATTAATTTAGTCATTCATCTTTAAAAATACGTAAATTTAGTCATTTTAACCAATTTTTGTTAAGTTGATCCGACATTTCAAGCGCATTTCATAATAATATTTGAATTATTTACACCGTTTGACACATTTTTGTTTTAATATTAACTCAAATATTATCATATAAAATGCGTTTAAAATGTCAAACAAAGTTAACAAAATTTGGTAAAAAGAACTAAATTCACACATTTCTAAAAATAAAAGATTAAATTGGTATAAAATTTTAAAGAGAAACTCATTCTAAAATTCACTTACCTTCAAGGAAAGAACATATTTAAGAAAAAAAATGTTCCTTGTAATATGATGGTTGGAAGTGTAGTTAGAAATATTGGAGTTAGCATGTCCATGTGAAGATGACCCACAATCTTCAATTTCTCACCAAAAGATGGACTCCATTTCTTAAATAACGGTTGGTCAGTTATAAATTCACTTCCATTCTTCAATTCTTCTTCATCCTCTTTCTTCTCTTCTCTTCAAACAATCATGTCTCTTCTCCTCCACCTTCTCCTTTTTCTCTTCTTAGGTAAACCTTATTTTATTTAATTCTTCATCTCTCTTCTAACTTCTTGCTGCAATATATATCAAAAAATGTCTATTTAGAAAAACATGTTTTGTTTTTTGTTTGTTTTAGTCTCAGACATAGATTTGTCAGAATTAGGTTATGTTTGTATTATTGTATGAAACCAGAAGGAAGATATGAGATGTGGATGCATATTCAGCTGAAATAAAAAACAGATGCTTGGTGCTTTAATTCTCAATAACTTTAAGGTTTCATGTTATGTTGTAATTAGCAAAGCATTTTGGATTTTGTAGTTTTTTTTCTTAATCAATGTTTGAATTATATACATTGTCAGGTAATGTAGCATCTGCCACAGTATTTTCTCTAGAGAATCATTGCAGTTACACAGTTTGGCCGGGGACACTTTCCGGCAACGGCGCCGGCATTCTCGGTTCTGGGGGTTTCGCCCTGCCGCCGGGTTCGTCGGTCCAGCTCACGGCGCCTTCCGGCTGGTCCGGCCGCTTCTGGGCCCGGACTGGCTGCTCATTTGACGACTCCGGCGCCGGGAAATGCGCCACCGGAGACTGTGCCGGAGGACTAAAATGCACCGGCGGAGGAGTCCCGCCGGTGACGCTGGTGGAGTTCACGACCGGAAGCTCCGGCAACGGCAACAAGGACTTCTACGACGTGAGTCTGGTGGACGGTTACAACGTGGGAATGGGAGTGAGGGCTACCGGGGGAACCGGTGACTGCAAGTACGCGGGGTGCGTGGCGGACCTGAACGGCGCGTGTCCGGCGGAGCTTCAGGTTAGAGACGGCGGCGGCGCGGTGGTGGCGTGCAAGAGCGCGTGCGCGGCGTTTAACACGGCGGAATTTTGCTGCACCGGCGAGCACGGGTCGCCGCAAACGTGTTCGCCGACACATTATTCGGAGATTTTCAAGAGCGCGTGTCCAACAGCTTACAGTTACGCATACGATGATGCTTCCAGCACTTTCACATGTTCACAATCTGATTACGTTATTACTTTCTGTTCAATGGGATCATCATCTTAATCATTACTAAGATGTACACATTTTCATACCATTCATCTTTGTTTAATAGAAAATTATTTTATTATTAGTTTTGTTTTTTGTAAACTTGTTTTATGATTTATGATAGTTAATATGATTCTAATTAATCTTTGTATAGCGCATCATTAGTTTTTTTCTTATATTAAATCAAAAAATTACATATTGTAAAATACTTTTTCTGTATTTTTATAATAATTAGGATTGAAATTAATCACCCACGATCAAAGATACGTTTAAATATCGATGGATCAAATTTAAATATATAAAGATATATGCGTGTGTGTAATTTATAACTATCAAATTCTTATTAGTTGGATTATATTTATAAAAAAAAAAAAAATCAAAGGAGCATAGCTAACAAAAACAATCTTTAGCATTATTAACCAGCATTAATTGTTAGACAGAATTTATTAAAAATTTACAAAAAACAAATATGATTGATCACATTTCGTGATTTCTAATCAAATTGAATCAATAAATGAGTAATTATTTATCTTAATTTTAAGAAGAAAAGAGAGTGCTGTTAACACGTGTGTCTCTTTTTAAATAAGATTTTTCTTATACGGTATAATTATTTTTATTGGTTAACTTTTTTAATGGACAGAAAATTTGTGTCATGGATTCGAGATTTTGATATTTTATTTTGTTCATAGTTTTGATGAAAAATTACTTTTATGTTTTTTCTTTTAAACAAAACATTTTTTTAATCTTCTCAATTCATGACCTAAGGAACTGAAAATTGTTTATTTTCTACACGCTTTCATTCATTTTGTTTCCAATATTCTTTTATAAACTTGTCTCCTTCCATGTGGAGAATTAAATAAATTTAGAGGAGGTGTATAGTTAATGCAGATATTGCAGTCCATACTATATAAAAGTAAAAATATATTATTCCCATTTACTCTTCCATTTTTGAGAAAAATAAAACTTCCAGACACTAACACAAAAAGTGTCTATAACATATGTTATTCTCAGTTTTTTATGTCTGCAAAAGTATCAACGTTATATATGGTGACGTCAAAATTAACGTCTGAAAACAAATTGACATTAACTAACGTTTAATGTTTGAAAACTGGTGTCTGACGTCCCTTTATGTCTGTTCGATCCGCATCCAACGTTCAACTCACCAACAGGAGGGAAAAAAGGTTGAAAGTTGAAATTGATGTCTGTCATTGTACTAACATACGTCAAGGGACGTCAGACAATACAAGGACAGACGTCAATTTCAGCAGTTTATTTTTTTTTTAATTTTGGTTGTATTTACATATTTTCACACCTTTTAACTCATAATTGTAAAGTTGTCTAAACTTTATAATAGAAGACCTTTAGAATAGAACAGAACAGTTTCTCATTTTAATTCATATTATTAAAATGTGAACGAGCAACTTCCCATGGTAGGTAAAAGACCTTTAGAATTTTAGAATAGAAGAACATAGCAAAAAAAATATAGAAGTGCAAAGACAAAGGCACTTTCCTCATCTCTTGTGGCTCTGATTATTTCTACTATTGAATTTAAATAACCCCTTCAGTTAAGATAACAGACTTTTTTTGGCGAATAAAATATGCAAATTACCTCAAAGTTAAAGAATTTCTATATGTTAACCATCTTTTTTTAGGTTATAGATAGGAATGGTTAGTGTCTTTTTTTATGGAGTGTTACTTCCATTTATTACACCAAATACATCTATTTGAAAAATGAGTAACGGGTTAATAGATTACATGTTGTAGTCATTTAAAGGAATTTTTTTATTGGTCGTTTACTTTTCAGATTCATCTTATGTTATTGTTTGTTCAATGACGTAGTGAAAAAGGCAGATAGAGTGAAATAGAAGAGGGCCTAAAAAAAGTAATTTCGTAATTGAAAGATGCTTCAAGATCTAATTTGATATTTACGCAATATTAAATAGATTATTGAGTTATATATTTTTTGTGTAGGTTATTTAGTTAATAAATTTTGTCTTTTGTAAGGATTTGGATTTTTTTTGCTGGTATTTTTTGTCTTTATTATACATTCATATTATATTGATTACCACTAATTTTGCCATTTTAAAATATATCAAAAAGATAATGCTCAGCAGAGGATAACATCCAAAAAATTAGTAGAGAATCTGGACTCCTTTTGTACAATATAAATTGACTGGTCAAATGTCCATACAGTACCGTTCGGTCACCAACCTTTATCATATCAGTTTTTGTCGAAATTCTCATACTATTGAGTGATACCAATGTGCCAATTGAGGTGGTCAGGCGCCAATAGAAATGAAGCTGAACGACGAGATGTTCAACACAAAATAGGTCAATAATCAAGTTTAGGCAGCTTTGGACTATAATTAGGTTAATCTTAAACAAAAGTCCATTAAAAAAACTAAATATATGTTTAGGTAAAGTAGTTGATTACGCATTTATTATAACATTCATTATCTGTACAATCGGATCTAAAGTGACTTTAACATCAGAAACCCTTATCCGTTGAGATAAACAAGAACTTTAGCATTGAAGCATGAAGATATGGAGTACTACACAAGTGACTTCTATAAGTAATCGATCGATCCTGCACACAAACATCTTTAAAAGAGACTAAATTATATATCTATTTTACCTTAATACTTTATGAAAATAACATAAAATGTTTTTTCTACTAGGAATGAAATAGAGTCTTTTAAGAAAGAAAAATATTTAATCCATGCAAAGAGATGATCTTCGTATAATATATATTTAATCTGTTTATAGACTTATGTTACGTATATTTAAAGATGGAACTTTAAGTTATATTAGTTTTAATAAAAAATAATCTACAAGTTGTATGCCAAAATTATAAAATAAAATTTCACAAATTTCACAAAAAACAATTACATAATAATATAATAAAACTTGTAAGTATTAATAAATATATTTCGACAAATAATATAATAAACTTACCAACCTTTTAAAGGTTTTAAATAAAACAAGCTTTTAAATAGAGTCATATATCAATTCAAAATTAATTCATTTTAGGTCAGATGTTTAAAAATACCTTCGTCAAGTGAATAGGTCACACTTAAACATTTATTTATTTTAATTAAAGGTAAACCGAAACTTACGAAAGTTTGATGTGACCAATTTCGACCAAGATGCATTTAAAAAATATCAAAGTTGTATAATACACCTTCTTAGGTTAACATATATGTAGATTTATTAACATGTTTCTTGTAAGAAAAAAATTGTGTTAATTACGTTTTAAAAATATATTAGATTCTAATGAAACGCGATATTGATCATATGATGTTAATTAAATTTGTTAAAAATATATTTTCAATTGATAACAGTTACTATTATTTTTTGACAAATATATAGCGAAGTTTTTAGGTTCACATATAACATATTTGGATCTGTATGTTCAAACCAAAAAATATAAAGTATCACAATCAATTCCTCAATAAACTAAAAAAAACAACAGAAGAATATATATAAAGAAAGAGGAATGTTATTAGTTTGTCTCAAATTTTAAAACTATCAATTCTTTGTATAATATTTAAATTAAGTACATTGAGAACCTTATTACAATTTTTTTACATAATACAACTATATAGAAAAGATTTATATAAGAAAACTATATAAAAGATATTTATATAAAAAGATAAGAATGTGGTCATAACTTCACAATAATAAAAATAAAAGGAGGATAACATGCTTAATTAAAAATAAAAACTAAGAATATTATCATAAAATTTTAAAGCACAAATAATTAATGTCTTTAATATTAGTATATTATATATTAGTATATACTCAATTATGAAATTATATAAAAGTGAGAAATACTGTTCAGCATCGTTTTACCGATAAGATTGATGAGATTTTTCACTTGTGAAATATAAGTTGTTCATATAATATATGAGATATCGTATTTAACATAAAATCGTAAGACTCAATATTTATGGACCTTTCTTTCTTAGATGTCAAAAGTATTATATTTTTTTACTCAAACTCTTTAACCTCATATATAGTTATTAGACTTTATAAATTTTGATTGATGTGGTTATTTGGGTTTGGGAAGTAGTGATAAATGCATATAAAGCAGCAAGTGCTTGAGTTGGGAGGAGTCATGACAAGACAACCAACCGTAGTAAATTGGTGACAGAAAGAGTATGCCAAATTCTTAAATAACAGTTACCAACAACTACTCAGCCTTTCCGAATATAAATTCACTTTCATGCATCTCCATCTTCCATTCTCACTTCAACATTTTGGTGCATTTCCAACCATTTTTTTTTTTGTGTTTCTACCACTTCTTCTTTTCCCTATGAAAGTGATGGGCCTAAACCCAAACTCAAAAGACTTTACACTTGCCTGCTTCCTCCTCTCCTTGTTAGGTAAACAACTATCTTCTTCCTTCTCATTCCCTAATCAAATAAATTTTTTTATTAGTGTCAAGTATTTATGGTTAAACCAATGATTACCATTAGTTGACAAACCTAGTTATCTCTTTTATTTTTTTGTCTCCAAATTTTAATTCAAAATTTTAGGTCAATGATAAAAAACAAATTTGTTAATGTGTAATAAAATTTACTTATTTTTATGTATATATAGACACACACACCAACCTAATCGATGAGTAATTAACTAATAATTATAATGATTTTAAAGACCTTAATTAAGTGCTAATTGCATTTTATATTTAAAGTTAGTTTTAAATTTGGACGTTTTGAGACTACATTTTTTAAGTAATCATCTTAAATTGTATTTGTCATTTGATGCAATTTTTATTAAATAATAGATCAGTAAAAGTTGTATTTTTCTGAATTTAAATATAACCAAAATAAATTACAATATAAAGCAAACTTTAATGTGAATAAATCTAACTAATCTCATTCTTAAAATATTTTTCAGTGAAAAACTAATTATTATATTTTTGTTATATTTCAGTGGAGAAATAATTAATATATGGATTTACACATTAGTATTATGTATACTATTTTTCTTTTTCAGGCAATGTAGCATCTGCCACAGTGTTTACCCTCCAAAACCGTTGCAGTTACACAGTTTGGCCGGGGACACTTACCGGCAACGGCGTCGCCACTCTCGGCGATGGCGGTTTTCCCCTGGAGCCAGGTACGGAGGTTCAGCTCACCGCACCATCAGGCTGGTCCGGGCGGTTGTGGGCCAGGACCGGCTGCAGCTTCGACGGATCCGGCATCGGAACATGCACCACCGGAGACTGCGCAGGTGGACTGCGGTGCACCGGGGGAGGCATTCCACCAGCGACTCTGGCGGAGTTCACCGTCGGATTCGCCAGTAACGGCAACAAGGACTTCTACGACGTAAGTCTCGTGGACGGTTACAATGTTGGCATCGGCATCCTGGCTACCAGAGGAACCGGTGACTGCCAGTACGCGGGGTGCGCGGCGGACTTGAACGCCGTGTGTCCGGAGGAATTGCAAGTGAGAGACGGCGGCGGCGCGGTGGTTGCGTGTAAAAGCGCGTGCGCCGCGTTTAACACGTCGGTGTTTTGCTGCACCGGTGAGCACGCAACGCCGCAAACGTGTTCGGCGACACATTATTCGGAGATTTTCAAGAATGCGTGTCCAACAGCGTACAGTTACGCTTACGATGATGCTTCCAGCACTCGCACCTGTTCTGGATCTGATTATGTTATCGCCTTTTGCCCTTAATAATCTCACACTTACTTTTTTAATATAATAAATTAATAATTTCCCACGCATAAAAATCAGTACCGGCTATCAAAATGTTATTCATGATGAAAGAGATAATTTAGTCAAGTTTTTTTTTTATCATGGATATTCAAAACTATGCTTAGTGCTTTTAAAGTGGTCATAGATGAAGATTGAGACTGTGAATTCGCTTTTAAAAAAATATGAGGTGATGGAATAAATTTATGATCATTTCCTTATCCAAATCAAGGTCTATGTTAGACATTCCTGCATCTATCTTTTTTCTTATTCTCTTGAAAACAAGACTATTTGTGAATTTTTGGAACAGATTAAGTTCATTGTTGATGAATTTGTTTGAATCGAATGTCCTATTAAGCATCATGAATATGTTGATGTTATTTTTGAAGGTTTTTCACAAGAATATGTTGAAGTTATTTCTGTCATTGAACTTGAGTTTGATACCAAAATTAAAAGTACACAAATTAATTGTGGGGATGGGCCCTTTAAATCATTTGTTGCCACTAATGACATTACGCACATACTTATGTGTCTTCGTACTCAACCAAAATAGTGTTGTTTAAAGAAAAGCCACACAGCCAAGCTAGGATTAACCTTACTGCATTCTATTCCTTGAAAATTTTGAAGCTTTGTCTTTCAAATTGTTCTCTACTTAATAAATAGACTGTCCACTGCATCATTACAATATCATATCATATCCCTTACAATGTCTTATATGAACAGTCTCTCGACTACATTTTTTTTAAAGTGTGGTTATGCTTGCTTTCCTTTTCTTAAGACAATACTACAGTTACAAATTAGATTTCCACTTACAAGAATATGTTTTCTTGGGCTATTCAGCCTTTCATAAAGGTTATCAATGTCTGTAAAAATTTGGTCGCAGTTACGCATCTAAAGATGTTTTCTTTAATGAGATCAAGTTTCCCTATTCATTTTTTCCCCAATCTCTTGCTTCTTTACCTACAATACTCAGTATTTTAGCCTTACTCCTAATCTCTCCCAACTGAATCATTATTTGTTCCATCACAGTCTAACTACACTGACAATAGATCTCTCACTCAGTTATCAACTACCTCTGCTACTGTTACCATACCTACTGAATTTGAGTTTTTATGCGCCTAGGCCTCTTAATATTCAACCTATGCAAAATCAATTTAAATTTGGTATTCATAATCCTTGAATTCATCTTTCACTCTTTCTGATCAATATTGAACTTTGTAGTGTTATACAAGCTATGAAAAATCCAAATTGGGCTTATGCTATCAAACATGACGCTCTTATTCATAACAACATTTGGGATTTGGTTTCTTTACCCCTTGACCCCTTGACAAGGACAATAATTGGTTGTAAAATGGGTTTTTTTTGGGTAAAAGAAAATGATGAAACTGTTGAAACATTTAAAACTAGAATCATTGCCAAGCAGCTCAATCAAGTTCTTGGGTTTGATTTTCATAAAACTGTCTCCTTTTATCAGGCCTAATACCATAAAAATTATTCTTACACTTACTTTAACCAATAAACGGGATTTGTTACGTTTGGATGTTAATAATGCCTTTCTCAATGACACTCTTAAAGAAAAAGTATATAAGGCTCAACCTCTTAGATTTGAAGTCTCAAATAAATATTGAACTTTGTAGTCTCAAATAAATTTATGGTCTCAAACAAGTTCTTAGACAGTGGTTTGACAAACTCAACACAACTCTCCAGCAAATGTGATCCTTACCTATTTTACCTATCAACATAACTCTCAAATTGTTTGCAAGTCAATATCATCATGAGTGGTACTTCTATCTCTTATTCGGCAGTTCACTCACAAATTGTAATTTTTCTCTCAAGGAATTGGGTAATCTTGACTATTTTTTGGGAATAGAAATCAATTTTTCTCTTCATTCCTATTAAACAAAAAAGGCAATACTAAAAAAACATATTAAAAGGGTGGAATGAAGAACAATTTGTAACTATACATACAGAAAAAATAAAAATAAAAGGGTATTTTTTTCCCCTTTGAAGGCCTTCGGCCAAAAGTCATAAACTTATTTTTTCCTATCATCACCTATGCAATTCCTAAGCTATCAATTTTCTCTACAAGAGGCTCAGTTCGAAAGCCAAAATGTTGGATAAAATTGCACGGAACAAAGAAACAAGAAAGAGAAGACACTTCATTCCTATTAAACAAAAAAGGGCATACTTAAATAATAATAATAATAAATAAATAAAAACATTAAAAGGGAGGAATGAAGAACAATTTGTAACTATACATAGAAATGAAGGGTAACTTTTTTCTTTACTCTCTGAAGGCCTTCGGCCAAAAGTCAGTTAATATAAACTTCAATTTTTCCCCTCCTATGCAATTCCAAAGACTATCAATTTTCTCTACAAGAGGCTCTCTTAGAAAAACAAAATGTTGGATAAAATTGCACGGAACAAAGAAACAACAAAGGAACTACACTTCATTCCTATTAAACAAAAAAGGCCATACTAAAATTTGAAAAAAAGAAACATATTAAAAGGGTGGAATGAAGAACAATTTGTAACTATACATATAGCAAAATAAATGAAGGGCAATTTTTTTCCTTCCCTCTGAAGGCCTTCGGCCAAAAGTCATTTAATATAAACTTCATTTTCCCCCCTCATCACCTATGCAATTCCAAAGACTATCAATTTTCTCTACAAGAGGCTCTCTTAGAAAGCCAAATCTTTAGCCTTCTCATCCCATTTTTCTAGACAATTTTGGACGAGTAAGGCCCTAAATCTAAGACGTTCCATGCCCCCAATTTCTCCTAAAATAACCCTGTGAAGATTACAATCCAAGCACCCCTCTCCCCGGAAAGAGAGAAAACAATGGAAGCTAAAGCTGCCTATATCTTACAGATATCACTTTTGAGGAACTATTTCTCAAAGAAAAACTATTTCTTAGTCGATTAAACCATGACAATTTCATCTCACCAGAGCCAGTGCACTGACCCTGCCTCTCCCCCTCGCTGCTGAAAAGGGTTTGGTCACCGCAGTCCAGTGAAGCTCCACATGCTAGATTGTAAGCCTGACATGCGGAATGACATACTCGTAGCCTGTTGTCTCCATCCTTCTCACACTTCTGGATTGAGATCTGGAAATTAATGTACCAAGAGTTTTAGATAAATAAGCAACATTACAACTAAATGAACCAGCTAAATTTAGAAACAGGGTAGTCAAGCTTAGACGACTAAAGAATTATAATTTAAGGTTTCAGTCATTCTCAGAAAGGCAAAATGTTAGAATCAGCATACTAGTCAGAATCAGGATTACATTATGGCTAGCGGAATAACCAACGTCAGTATATTATTTTTAAATCAAATAAATTTGGTTCGTCCTATTGTTACATTACATCAGAATGGGAAGTCACATGCAAGGCTTTAAATCGTGTGAAATAAATAGTAACCGAAAAATTAAAATAAACAACACATTGAAAAGCAAAATTGAACACGACTAAGAATGAAATATATTACAAATAGAAAAAAGAAGGATCTAAAGAATAATTTTGGCAGGAAAAGATAGAACTTACCCAACAGGCAAGCCTTTTGGCTGCCTCATCACAGTACGTACTGCCAAATATATTAAATAGTTTCCTAGCACCACCAGGGAATAATCTATGGTAGTTGGGCATCACAACCACTTCTTCTAGCTGCTGTTGTATGCTAGGTTCACTGGGTGCACAATGTTGTCCGGAAATATCATTTCCCAGCACATTTCTGCAAATTGAAAGACTGGAGATGAGCCTGGAGCTGTTCTGGCAAGTATATCCCGCATAGTCAGAACAACGGAATTCACAAACTCCATTATCACAAACTCCACCATGAAGACTGCACTGCTTATCGCAAACAGCTGCATGTAATATCAGGGACAACAATTAAGGATTTTCCTACTAGAAATATTGTTCAACAAGATTCACTAAATCTATTTAAATTTAACATGTAAGTGTAATGTAAACATTTGGGGAAGGAGGAGGGTATATAAACTAGGAGCTTTCATGAATTGAACTGAGGCTAATTATCCTGCAGGACCACAATACAGTCCATGTGTTCAAGCACTCGAATACATCGTATTGGCTAACAATGTAAGAACTATTCAAAAGCTCATCCGTGATTATCTAACTAATGCTAAAAGGTTAGGATAATTTATTTACTGTTACAAATTTTAAGCAAGAAACTACCAAGTATGGAACTTGAAATGTACCAGTGGAACAGTCAATGCCAGTATAGCCAGTTTTACATTCACATATTCCACTGGTGAGGCACACCCCCTTGCCAGTGCAATTGCTGGGACAGTAACCTGGAATAAGCGAAGAGAACAATAATTAATAAAACAAAGTAAAAAACAAATATTGTACCACTAAACAGAAGGTAAGAGCAATCAAAGTGAAATGAATACTGAAGTTCAGACACAGCGTGGGAAATGAGAGCTTACGTCCACTGCAATCATGACCATGAAATCCAAGAAAGCAGTGACACCTTCCATCAACACAATCTCCATTGAAATTACATGCACTGGGACATTGCCCAGAGACAACCACAGGATCCGTGTTACAGAGCTCATGATATGCAGGGCAGATTAATTCACCTATTGGTAATCAAACGCAAGCCATCAGCTTACTGGAATCTAACATTAATGTGTAAACAAACAAAATACCAGTAAATATTGACCATTAAAACCAGGGAACTGAATGGGTCCACCAGCCCGAGGACACACTTTCCAGACACCATCCACAGCAACCTGTATGTAATATGGAGCTTCATTCAGTGGTTTCACATTAAAGGAAAAAGAAGGGAGATGTATCAATCAATTCAAAATAAGGTGAAAGAAAAGACAAGCAGCAGTTGCAACCTGTTCAAATGTCAATGAAGAAAGTGTCTACTCAAATTTGGTTGTAAATTAGAGAAATAATTACTTTTTCAGGATATAAAGTATCTAATAATAATATAAACCATGAGGAAAGAACAAAAAAGTATGAATTCATTGTTTCAACAAGAAGACAAACTCAATGACTGTCATTCATTACTCAAACAATCAGCCCCTGGAGTGGGTAGGGAGAAAGTGGAGTTATTCAATCAAATTATCCGGCTAGTTCTGTAGTAGTTCAATTTTGATTCCTTAGTTCAACGGCAATAATTGGCTCCACACTTTCAAATTTGATTTTACTAAATGGTTAAGTCACACTTTCATTGTCTAAGGATATAATATTGCATCATTTCATATATCAATCAAAAAAGGCATTGTCTGCCAATCATTAACTTCAATTAAGGAATTTGCTTAAAACTATTAACACTATAAACTATACCTCTAGAGAATTGTTGATACACCTGTGCTGATAACAGCCATTTCCCTGGGTCAGAGAACCCCTTACAAATCCTGTGCGCACCAACGATGAGGCCATGCACCTGCATTAAAAAGCAATAACAGTTAGAACTTAGAAATCATACACCCTATTTCATGACAAATTGGATGTAAAAACAGACTGTGTTATCTTTTCAAAGAAGAAACCTGACCTGGAGTTACTTCCTCGAACTTCACCTAGCATGCTATCAGGTGCCCGTGCACTGCTAGTGTCTGTACATGATCCGTCAGAGTATGCAACAAAATAAGTGCAATAATCAGCCAATGAGGATTGTCCACCTGCACAAATCAGTGCATCATGATATTTAAACTTTCTACAACCAAATCTTCATTTAGCATTTAAAACCATTTACAACATCTACCAATGACAAAAAATCAATGTGAAACAAAATAAAGAAACAGCAGCTACAAATGAATTAGAATAATCTACAAACTACAATTGCTTGGCAGTCTGTAAGAATGTGTCCAGCAGATATAAGAAATTAATAAGAAAAGAATGTAAAAGACAGATGACATTCATTCTTCCTCACCAAGTCTATACAATGAAGATAGATTGAGCATAGAGTACAAAAGGTACGTAGCTTTACAGAATTGATTCCTTACGCACTCCGCTAAGACATTTGAGACACCTTGGTTCTCACTTCCCATCCACTTCTAACTAAATTCTCCCACCTAATAGACCAGTCTTTTGGGTTTAGTTCTTCTCTTATGCCTAAGTCCTAACTTTAATTGTCCACCTTTACCCACTCTGACCTTCCCTTTATTCATTCTACTACAATGTTCTAATTGGTATTATAGCATTAATAAAAAATGATCTGTCCCAAGCATTGATTATCAACACAAGAAAGCTCTCAACAGTCCATACACAGATTAGCACTTAAATATTAAAATGAATACATGAAAATGCATACCTTTATTAGCTTGAGGAAAATACCGAGCCGACTGAGGAAGATCTCCGCTGTAGGTTAGAATTGGGCAGTAACCCTCTGCCTCTCTGTTATACGTACAACCTGAGAATTGTGTTGTGTTGCAATGATAGGCCCCTTTCCATAGATTGCAAGGGGAGGTAACAAACTCAGTACCCTGGTTCCGACCCCAATCAAGTTGGTCTGCCATGCTATAATTGGCTTTGTACCATCCACTGTCTTCTAATAGGGCTAGAGTCATTTTTGAAACTACAGATCTTGTATCCACAGAACCAGTCATGATCTCATTCATCAGAAGCCTCTTTTCCCAGTGAGACCCTGTAAGCCAATCATCAAACTTGGATTGATGAATTTGATGGTATAAGTGGTAAGTAGCACTTGAACATCACGCATGATATTTTCTGAGAAAAATTTTTCCAAATTTTTTCAGTATTTAAGTGTATTTTGGGAAAAATTAAAGACAGAATAAAAAACCTAATTCTTTGTTTATAATTTTACCAAGAGGGCAAAAATATTTCAACATCACAATATGCATATTATATATACATTTTAAACCATATAAACCACATTTGAGCAAAATTTTATAAATGTGATGCTGCAACACCCATGATTGACTAGTCTTTCTACTAATATTGGTTGGACTAAAGCACCAGGATAGTATTATTCTTTCAAAATAAAAGGGGAAGGGGAAGGATGAGGGATTGGAAATATAAATAGACAATTAAAATGTTCTGAATGAAATTCAAGCTTCGCCAGCTTCAGCTATTGAAAAACAGTTTGCCAATGTAATCTAATTCTGGTGGAAACAACATAGACCAGAGGAAAAGGATGGCACTTATATTATAATAAGAAAAAATGATGAGATTAAGAACCTGATGTGCCACGTCCTCCACCATCTTCCAGCTCTAAGCCAGTAAAATTTCCTGAAAATGCCTGCCAATAAATCACTAATCAATCATTAGTTGAATCTTCTAATAAAGATCCCATTACATGTGAATACAGGAAGGTTGCCATTGAAATCATAGAGAATATGTTCCATAGAAATTACCGCATAATGATGCCGGGAGTGCATAACAACACGTGGAAGCACCACTCGTGTTACCATCCGCCCAATCTTTTCATCCATAACTTGTTCAGTTACCTGGAAACACAAGAAACAATGAGTTTCCAAAATGTGACGATATGGCTTAAAAGGAAAAGGAGTGCTTAAAAAGAAAAAAGATTTTAACATACATATCGGAAAGAAAAACAGAGGATGTCTAAAAATAAGATTAAATGCCAAAAGATTTGTAAAGTTTTCTTACAAACTCCACATTCATTAAAGTTCCTCTACTTATTGTCAATACAAATTATTATTTAATAATGTAAAAGAGCTAAAAAATATCTCCACTTGCAATACAAACTCAGCTATTACTAGTTTCAAACTTCATGACTGACAGAGTATACTACAATAAAATTATAATTATAATAAAGAGAGCAATAAACAACTATCTGTATCAAATGAAGGTAGAAGCCACATTTATTTAGTTACTCATCGTAAAATTCAAATCATCAAACATGGAGGAAAGTATACTAGAAAATCAATGGCTTGTAAATCTATAATATACCACTGCATTGTAAAAACGCCAACAAAAGCAGCAAATACCTTGTCAAGGCGTCTTTTCCTTTCATCTCTAAAATGAGCAAAGGCATGTGGATCAAAACCAAGAACATGCATAACCTGAAAAGCATCACATTAAATCAACAAAAACACAAAATAGACAGCCATGTTTGCAATCTCATCTTTTCTTCTATACGCAAAAACTAAACAACCTCATGTATCAAAGTAGCTGATAGCAAAGTCTCCGCCTCAGCAGTCAAATGACGTGGAGCAACATTAACATGTCCTGCACACAAATACATACAAGCAAAAGCACTTTCAGTTACAAAGCATCCCAGGTATAAAGACAACATTTAAACACACACATTCAATGTACCAGCTATAGCACGACCCCATTGGTCCCGTTCACATGCCACAGCCCAAGCAAGTGTATTCCCGGTAGTAGGTCTTGTAGTCACCAAGAGAACCAAGTCGGCATCAGAGACTCCCTCTGGGGAAGGCAAACAAAGAATCGTCATCATAAATTTACTAGTACAGTTAACCAAAAGCTTTATAAGAACTACATTGTCAAGAGAAGGCCAACAAATGAATCAAACCTTCCACATATGCATGAGGGAGCTGCACACCTCCATCTTGTCCACATGCAGAGTATCCACTTAACCGCAGGTTCCCCTTCACAGGCTCCACAGACAATACCCTTCGAAACCAGTCAGCTGTCTGACCTAATGCCTGCAATAAGTTTCTACTAATGATAAATATCTCTATCCAATATTTATAGTATAGCTCTAGCTAACACCACCATGACAAACAATAAATAGAAAACTGCCAAAAATGACACAATCACATAACATAATTGCCATGATGAAGAGGAGCATCAACGTAACAGTTGGACTTGTGACGGTGTGATGTGACTCGAGTTGTGTTGCAAGGTAAGGTTGCCTACTATAAACCCACATAGTGGATCTTGTCATTCTCAGGAATTCACGCATATCCAGATCTTTAATTCTTTATGCCAAACGGAGGCACTTTTTTTATTATCAATCGAGTAAAACAATTTATAATTTAATAGAAGAAAAAAATAAAAAGCAGGACCCCAACAAACCTTACGAAGGCGACGTTTTTTGTCCTCTCCTGAGATATCTTCAGAAGTGCAGTTATACCAACAATCACCAAAGACAGGAGGATCAGCAAGAGGATTACAGGAAGGCAAACCAGGAAGAGAAGTTATGGCAGGCTCCCCAAGCTGTTCATAAAAAAATAATTATTAAACTGTACCAATAGTATATGTGAAAGAGAACACCGATATTAACACTGAATTTTTTTTTTCATTAATTTTAAATACCCACCTTCACAATATCACCAATCTTTTGGCAATCCCTGTCAGGGGAGTGACCAACTGCATCATAATTTAGATATATCCTAATAGGTTGCTTTTCAATCCCTAGAAGCTCTGATGATGTTGATATACCAAGCAACGCTCTACCTTTAAGCTGGAGGTGTTTCGAAAGACCGGGCTTGTAAACCTGTGGGGTAACGGAATACACCTTTCGACCAGGTCGCTTTCTCTGTTCAAGTATCTGGTCATGTATGCAAGAGTGTGAGGCAATGTTCTCACTCCTCCCCTCCAAACCTCCCCCATGAAATCGGTGTTCTGGGAGCTTTGCATTATAGACTTCCAACCATGCCAATATCAATATAATCTGATGCAGGATTTAACAATAGATATCCAACTTTAGAAACTATACTGACTACACTTTCATGCAATGTTTTAAACAAGCATTATGAATCAAAACTTCTTAATTTTTTGCTTATGACTAAACGGAGGTGCCTGAGCAACCTTGTTTACTTGCATTTTGAAAACTAAGACCAATTTTTGAAATAGAAATTAAAGACATTCTGATTCTTAAATCTTGATCCCTCTATTTATTTATATATTTTACTACCTCGTCACTCGTACAAATCGTGAAAATATTCTAAAACAAGAGAAAAAAAAAATCACCAAACAACAACAAAATCATCAAATAGTAAAACCAAATTTCAAGTCCGATAATATAAGGTTCAAACATCAATTCTCTTATAAATCTCCACTCACATTCTCCAGCTACAAATTAGATCATAAGCACAGTTCAGCATGCTTTCCACAAAAATCCTAAGACCAATACATTAGAGCAACATTGAACTAAAATAAATGTCCGAAAAACAGATAACGAAACGAGCAAAAAACATTGGTAAACTCGTGAAGAAGCAGCAGAATCCACACCTCAAAAACAACAACGGCGAATCGAAGGTTGCAACGAAATCCGAATAACGCGCACGAACTATAGCACCGAACCATGGACTCCATGGAATGGCGAACACCGGAACGCAAACGGCGCCGATTCCATCAAACCTCCGGCGATTCCTCGATCGGAGCGCTCGGTAACCGCTCGCTCCGATGCATTCCGGAAAAGCTTAGCGCAGAAGAGAGTAAGAGACAGAAAAACCTAACCCTACGCCTCAACCGGTAACACTGGTTTCGATTTACAATGTTCCGAGATATATAATTAAGTGAAAACGGAACCTCGGCTTCTGAAGAGAGAACGCTGAATGTTTCAGAGAGCTTCGAACTCGCAAAACGACGTCGTTGCGTACGGTATGAGCTTCTTTCTCCCTGAAACGAGGGAAAAAAAAAGAAGACACTGACAGTGAAAGAAATAGAAAGATATTAGACAGAAGAAGAAGCTGAGAAGGAAGAGAAGAAGAAGATGAAAATATTGGGTGGAGTGGTTGGGTCTTAATATTATTACTTTAATGTTTTCCTGCGTTTTTATTTATTATTGCTTTTATGTTCCATTTTTTACTACAAAATTAAACATATCATACTTTAATAATTAATCATAAAGTAAATTTTCGAAATAAAGATCTTTATTTATTAACGCGTGTGGTTAAAATTCTTCGTCGTTAAGTTTAGTGCTGAGTATTAATTAACGTGATAGTCATATTTAATTCCTTGCTTGTTTTATACCCTAGAATAAAAATAAATTACTTCTTTTAAACTGAAATAATAATTGTTTGTTAAGACATATATTAAATTAGAAATATGTATTTTAAACTGAAGTTTCTATTTTTATTGTAACTTACTTTAACCAGTATTTTAACTTTTAGGTTCAACTACATAAACATTACTTTTACATAAATATATATATATATATATATATATATATATATATATGTTTTTTTTTTTTTTATATATATTTGTGTTTT
>Ga0209589_1000121_pt1 | contig 82002 bp, 35 predicted proteins | sample CowpeawhiteBW_FD_187525 | JGI IMG/M metagenome (GOLD analysis project Ga0209589, IMG submission 187525) | Root nodule microbial communities of legume samples collected from California USA - Cow pea white BW (SPAdes) (version 2) | ecosystem: Host-associated > Plants > Roots > Nodule | place: USA... | reverse complement strand
ATATATTTATATAAATATATATATATATATATATATATATATATATATATATATATATATATATATATATATATATATATATCACTTTATGTTTTGTTTGAGTTCTCTCTTAACATGTTTTAGAGTTATAAATTAAAACATATCCTAACAACATTTAATGTTTGTTGGGTTATTGTTCCATTGCATATTAAATTAAAGTCGTCATGACTCTGAAGGACTTACTCAATAATATATTTTTGACTTGTTATATTTTCCACAATATCAGGGCAAATTTGTCGTTGATATGTAAAAAAAACCTAATTTTTGGTCATTTCTTAAACATTTCGGTTTTTGAATTTGGAAACCTGTTACCATCTTGTGTGCTGTATTTCATTCGGAGTTTCGTTTGTTTGTAGTGAATGTTTGGATCCCTTCGACACGCCAGAGTGTGAAGCTTTTGATCTTTTTGTTAACCAGCTGCTTTGTGTCGGCAAAGGTAGGGGACATGCCCTTCAATTTTTCTTTGTGCCCTTCTGTTCTTGGGTTGTTCTTGGGTTCTTATACTGGAGAACAGTGATGACTCTACAAATTTGCAGCTAAATATTGGACCGCTTTATGCTAAAACGTTGTCTTAGTTAGGATTATGAGGAAAGGGTAGAAGAGAGGAATAGAGTCGCGATGGCTTTATTTCTAACTTTTGACTATGAGATTTTGTCATTTTGTCAACTCTTGGAAACTAGGAATAGATCAATATGTATTTACTTTTCCATTTCACCTACAAGTTTAAATTTTCTGCAGCGTGTTCGAGTTCCTGTGTGAAAAGAGCCCCTCATGCTTTTACATATGCCTCTTCAACTGGAACAGCAAGTGCATCTTCTCAAGGTTTTCTTACCTGAAATTTAGTTACATAATTTTGAGCAAGGCATACACCAAAGAATGACACATGTCTCACCCAGTTTTAAATTTGTGTTAATACCATTTTATTCATAGTTCTAATTACATTGCTACCATCAATAAAGGTCACGGGGATGATTACCAAGTTCAATGTGCTGTTGGACAATGTCCTAGGAATTGCATACACTACGTAACCCCATCACAAAGAATTTTCTTGGAGGAGCTACTTGACAGGTAACCTTAATCATCCACCAAAGTTATTGGTAATATTGTTGATTGATGTATTATTTCTCACAGAAAATTAAAAGGATACAAGTTTGCCTTGTTTTTCATTATCTTCTTCCTTAGTATATGAAATGCCATAATTCCTGTGGCAATTTTGTGGTATATTCCATTAAATTATTGTTTCCATTTGGTTGATGTTGCAGTATACTTGAAGCACCCTATGATACATCAGCTGAGGCAGACTTGCTGTATTCACTTATAAATAAAGCTAAGTTTGAGAATAACCGATATCAAAAACCACAGAGGAAACCCAAAGCTTCAAGCCAAAATGTCGATTGGTTTTAAGAATTTGGGTAGTAATTCTGTCCATATACAGTTCCCAACCAATAAGACTGAGTGTGGGTCATGGTTTTACAACACCCTAACAATGGCTGGATATTAGATTCTTGTTGAAGGCTAAACCTTGTCTGAAACATATTAGAAGAATATATGATACATAGAGTGTGATACAACATATATATATAACAGAGTTGCAATGCAAAATGTCCATTGTTCATGTGTAAAAACTAGTTTATCTAACTGTAGACAGATTAAAAGTCTCAGAGTCATAGTTAAAAAATGTAGAATGAAAGAAATTATTAGAAACAAGTTCAAGTTTATTAATTGGAAAAGGTTTTTTTTTTTTTATTTGACAGATTGATTGGAAGCTAGTTTTTAGATTGCACTTGATTAGTCCTTATTTTAGTTTTTACATCTTTTTATAATCTTTTATTTTTCATTATTATGTTGCTTACCTTATCTTATCTCTTTTTTTTAATGCTAAATTAATTTAATCAATTTAATTTACTTTTATCATTTAATTATTGTTTAACAAATTTTATAACTCAGTTTTTTTCTTATGGTCATATTTTTTTACGTATTTGACCGATATGTTACAACGTCTTGTGGTGTGCAAATGAAACTTATACAAGGTTTTGAAAAGAATTCATGCACTTACCATCTTTCAATTGTAAACATTTCGACACCACAAATCCAAAACAATGCATACATTTTAAATTTATAACCATGATTCTAGTCTACTTGTATTACATATAATTTTTTAAGAGTAAAGCTCTGGTCATTTTAACCAGGATCATCAATCAATATGATGCGATATAAAAAAAATAGAAATTCAGCCTTATTGGCAAATTTAATTGCAATATTGTCCAATTAATTTATTTTGCTTTTGGAATTGATAATGATTATCACTTTTTACATTTGTTGATTATTAATTAATTTATGGAAATATCGAAGTTAAGGAATAAAATATTAACTTTATTAGCTGTTCTAAAATTGTAGACCCATTAAGAGAGAGAGAGAGAGAGAGAGAGAGAGAGGAGTATTTTAAGACTTTTTATAAGTGCATTGTCTTCTGCCACACATCCAGCTCAATACACAATAAAGTTATCACATGGATGAATAAACTTTTCCTAAAGTTTATACTTTATCATTATCACTCATCATATTGTTCAAATATTTAGGTCCATTACCAGTCAAAAGAGTAGAGAATGCCCCTTTTTTTTTTCATGACCAGAATAAAAGTTTCCAAGACCTAACCTGGTATGCTATTCATTCAGGTTCAGTTTTGGTAGTCATGGTTTTCACTGATAAAAATCTATTCTTTCCAAACCCAAAACTCAAAAAGTAGCTCCAAAGTAGAGCATAGGTCGATGTAATTGTTGTTACGAGTGACACTCTAAAAGATTTTGAAAATGTAAAACAGTAAAAATAAATAAAATACAACATGTAGGCTTTGGCTACTCATGGTGCAAGCTTAAGCTTCTTGACTAATACAATGTATCAGCAATAGAGTATTATCTGCAAGTGTGAATCCAATGTTCACTTTCACCCACCATGAGGTTCATCTATAATTGGCTCCATGGATTTGAGTATCATCATAGTTCATCATGGTGATCATGTCCATGACTATGATGGTGGTGGTGATCATGACCACTGCTTTTTGCTTCATCAAGCATCTTCTGTATGTGTTCTGGGATGGACTCTTCCTCAACCTTTCTGACAGACTTTGGTAATGACAACACAAACTGAGAAATTTTGTCAGCTATCTCCACTGCTGCATCCTCCTGAGATCAAAATAAATTGGATTAGTTTCAACAACGAAAGGAAAGAACATTGACATTGTTGCATGGTAAGATGGTAAATTTATGTTACATGACAGTATCGAAAAGAAATATTCACAACAACTAGTTAGTTAAGCAATTCAGTTGGCAAATGAAAAAAAAAAAAGGTTTTTAGTGAATTCTCATACGATATTTTAATTATAAATCACCAGTATGCACCAAAATCATCCTCACACACTAGAAATCATCACTTCACTAGTCTATGAGGATTTAAGGGAAGCTTTTTAAGACACAATGGCAGGGCTTGTTGCTGGAAAACTTTTCTATTGTAACATACCGCAAACAAATTCGTTAGAAAATTAGTCCCACAAATTACAATGACAGACAAATATCTGAAAAAGAATATAGAACTCCTCCAAAAGTTAAAAACAGTAAACACTACCCAGATCATATAGAAAAGGATTGTAAAGCCAAACTAGTTAAGTTGGAGCATATGTTTCAAGCTTCACACCAGAGTAGGATGCAGAAAAACATGCACATAATATTTAAGCATATGTATGATCATATAAAATACAATAAATTGTTCATCATCTAATCATTTTGGTTAACTCGAGCTTTATGAATTCTTCCTGTGCCATCAGTAACACACCATACAAAAGGGAACTACTTTAGCTACTCAGTTTGACTTGCTACAGAGACCATAACCGCATGATTTTCACCAGGATCAGAAAAACCCACAAAAACTGGCAATGCAAAAAACAACACAAGCCAGTTCAAATGTATACACAGCCAATAGCTTCATCACTAGGTGTACTAGAAGAGGTTAAAAAGTTAACATCTATATTCTATGACAACTTGAATATATAAAAAAGTTCATTCAAAATACAGCTTCAAGAAAGTTTAGATCAAGATAATATAGCATCAGAGCATAGTTACATCTGAAAGCATCACAATATCAGTAAGCAACTTAAGAAGTAGGGAGAAGATGACAAATTTAGAATCCTTAAATTACTAAATTTCATCCCATCAACCATTTCAATCCTACTAAACAATCTCTTCATGACAACATAAAAACCAAAGCAAAAACAAATCTTGATCTCACCTGAGCCCAGCGGCCTCCAGAATGTGTAACAAAACTGGCCTGTGGAAGCGCATTGGCAACCCTATCACCTTCCTGACTCCATTCCTTAGACCAGGTTGCAGACCACAGCACCTGCATTGGCATACCTTTCAATCCCTCACCCCACTCTGCCATGTCAAAGCTTGAATTCACCCTCTTCCCCACATTCACAACCGCGCCCCTCGCATCCCTCTCCTTCAAAAACAACCTCAACGCATCCGAATCCGTCACTCCAACCCTCTTGGAACAGCACAAACCCACCACCTTAGCATACACAAAAGAAACCCCCAACACCACTTCCCTCACCACAGGCACCTCCAGCACCCAAAGGGGAAAAGCCCCATACGACGCCGCATCGATAAGCGTCACGCTCCTCACCAACTCAGCTCTCTGAGAAACAAAATCAGCACTCAACCCCAACGCGGAATCGTGCAGAACTAAGTGAACAGGTGCAAGCCCCATCGAATCGATGACTTCCCCCAACACTTTTCCCATCTCTTGTGGACCCAAATCAACGGGCTTTCTCACTTTTCTCTTCGACATACGCGCTAGAATCTCCTCGTACGGTATTTGACCGGTTTCCACCATCTGATCAAACGCCCAGAAGATACCCTTCTCTTGAATCTCACTGTACACGTACTGAAACCGCCCCAGAACCCCGTCGACCCCCTCCACGGACACCTCCACGGACTTGTCGGAGAAGCCGTGTCCGGGGAGGTCAACGGCGGTCACGTGCACTCCCTTGGCGGCGAGAGATTTGGCGAGTTGGCGGTAGGAGTATGAGCTGAGACCCTGGCCATGCACAATGACTACGTTTTCGGACGATGTTGAACCCTCTTGAAAGGTGAATACTTGGATGGGGGCTTCGTTGGGGTGCGTCTGGACCTTGATGGTGCGGCCGTTGGAGTAGTGGTGGCGGAGGGAAGTGGGGAGAGTGAGGAACCAGGCTTTGGGGTCACGGGGAGAAAGGGAAGAGGTGAATACAAAGATGAGAGTGAAGAGGGAAACGGAGAGAGTGAAGTAGAACCAGAAAGAGAAGGGGTTGTTGTTGCCGTTGTTGGTGTTGCTGTGGGGTGGTGGAGAAGACGGAGGTTTGGGTTTGGTTTTTGGTTTGTGAGGTTGTTGTTGTGGCTCTGGTTCTGGTTCTTCTGTGATGATAGCCATGGTCGATGCTCCGAGCTTGAAAGTTGAAACCACCTTCAAGCTTTGAGTGATAGTTATGGAGACAGCATCATTGCGTTGCTAATGGGGTAGTAGTGGGGGTTCTCGAAATCCGAGGTTTTTTTCTAAAAAAAAACGAATATTTTCAATCTATTTTTCAGTTCAATTCGATCCCTCGTAATGAAATACTCATTCACTTCTTCTTTTTTTACATATTTTCTCAAATTTATTATAATTTAATTTTTTAATTTTTACATATTTCTTACGTGGTTTAAATACATTTTTTGTTTTATTTTTTTAGTGTTTATTGTGGATGATTTTATTTCTATCAAATATTTAAATGGTTCTCATTTTTGTAATGTTTATTTGTAATGTTTATTGTAGATGATATTCAATTTTATCAAATATTTAAAATGATCTTCATGTTTAATTTAATTTTTTTTCAATTCGTGTTTACTAAATTAAACATGTGAAAATAAAAATCATTTTAAATATTTAAAAAAAGTAGTACCATCCACGAGAAGCACTACAAAAATTAGATTATTTTAAATATTTAAGCCTTCTATCAAATATATTGCAATATTAATTTATTAGAATATTTGATATTTTCAAGTGATTATTATTAAAGAGCGAACCAAAGAATATTATCTACTGATAATTATAAATTATTGCTTCGCTCGGCAATTTCATCTTCCGGCACAAATCGTCAACCTACGATGCAACAACTCGCTCTCATTTCATCATCTTTTTCACTATCGACGCGTTCTTTCTTCTTTCCCCTTCCTCTCTTGCACTCACGTCCAAACCCAATTTTCTTCAAACTCAAATGGAAGAAATCTTCCTTAACCGTTCAGAATTGCAGCAGCAGTTCCTTCAAAGTGAAACCTTCTTCGGAAATCAGAAAACCCCTTGCAGAATCCCAACCTGACGCCAAGCTCACCGCGCTCCGACGCCTCTTCTCCAACCCTGGAGTCGACATTGACGCCTACGTCATCCCTTCTCAGGACGCTCACCAGGTTTGCTTTGCCTCCATGTCTCTTTCAATGTAATGCTTAGCTTGATTAAGGAAAGAAAATAAAAGAATGAAAGGACAAAAAAAAAAAGACGATTCTTTGTTAATAAGAAGGATAAGTAATCAATATTGTCTCTGAAATTGTGAATAGATGTTAAGTTAGATTGTGAAAGTAAACAATTATAAACACTTTCCTTAAAGTGAAGAGTCTGTAAGTCAATTTGGTCTAGCTCTTAAACTGATTTTGTAGACTTATTGAGTCTTTATATAGTTAACTGTGTATACAAGTGAATGGCAACGGACGTTCTGGTTAGGTAGATTAAATTAAAAGTTGACTCTGTCTCTTTTTCAAAACCTGTGACATCCCAACATATGTTATTTTTAATTTAGTTACTAAACTTAACTGCTCACTATGGTTTTTTTAGTCCTTAATTTGACCACATATTATTAAGCTAGATGTTGCATGTTGTATATGTAATATTGTACCTCAAATTCGCGTGGTATATATTTGAGATGAAACTAATTTTTGAGTGATTAAATAGTATAGTTAATGGCTAAACTAAATTCAAGATATCCTTAAAAAGGTTTTATAAGGTTTCAAACCAGATATTCTATTGAAATAATGCTATTAACTTATCTGCTCTTAATTTGTGTAAAAGTCTAGTTTGAAACCTATGTTATACTCTTAAAACATTTAAAAAGCATATTTTATGCTTGTATTTGATTTTACGAGATTTTAAATTTGAAAAATCAGTGTGTCCGAGGGAGCTGAAAAATATGACTGTGCCACCAACTAGCTTTTGGTCAAGAGTTTATTGTCACCTAAATGATGTTGGTGTTTTATCAAACACTTTTGCCAATGTGCTCAAGTCAGTGATAGAAACCCATTAAATAGTTTGGAGATAATGATAGTTTGGTGAGGGCCTGGTAGTAATGATGAGAGGTTTTAATGGTTACTCGTATTAAAAACATACAAAAAATACAGAAAATGAATCTATTTCGATTTTTGAAATATTTTCAATGAAAATGTTTTATAATCTTCAACCAGACATATTTTCAGCTTTGTATTTTGTTTCTTTGAAATTGGAAATAGAAAATGATCAAATAAACGTCCCTTTGGATTTGTATGTCATTCATCCTTTCATTTTTTCTAACTAAATCACTCTAACCAAAAAGACCAAGGGATATATGCATGATAATTTGAATTTGGTGTTAGAGCGAGTTCATTGCCAAGTGTTACACGAGGAGAGCCTACATATCAGGTTTTACTGGCAGTGCTGGAACTGCTGTGGTTACTAAGGATAAAGCTGCTCTCTGGACAGATGGCAGATATTTTCTCCAGGTTAGGTTTTATTGGACTCCAGCTGCACCTTTCATCTTTATACAGAATGAATTGAACTAATTTTGTGATTTATTTTCCATCATTGGGCAGGCAGAGAAGCAGCTGAGCTCCAATTGGATTCTGATGCGAGCAGGAAACCCAGGAGTCCCTACTACAGGAGAATGGCTCAATGAGGTATTGGCTCCAGGTGGCAGAGTTGGCATTGATCCCGTGAGTTTTCTTTGGGGCATTTATATCCACTTTTTATGTTGCATGCTGATTTTGTTAAATTTTCTTTTCTGTTTTAATTGCAAATTGTATGTTTAATTCTCTTCATTCTAACATTCAGCAAAACAAACTGAAGTTCACTTTATTTATTGCCGGATCATATGAACAATGTTGTACTGTCAGCATAGACAATGAAGTACTAGTGTCATGTGTGGATAAGGTTTTCTATAAACACTAATAGGAGAAGAAAATAAGAAAAAGATGAAATGAACTTTTTTCCAGAAACTAAAATTTGTTTATGCACTAGTTAAAATCAATTTTTGGAGAAGCTAAATCAAAGAAATTTTACAGAACTTATTTGTGCATATGTTAAATTTAACTTATGGAGAAGTATGTTTAATATGTTTAATTATTTCTGTTTATTTTCTTCTATAATGGAGAACTCTTTATCAAAACAAAGCCTAGGTTATTTGTTCTAATTTTTAATCTAATCCTGAATGTCATGCTCAAGTATTATCTTTTTACACACCTTGAACAAGTAAAAACTTTTCATCCCTTCTTTTGAGCTTGCATACCCCTTAATTTGGTTTCTTTTCCTAATACGATGTTCTCTTCCATATTGTTAAGGAGGCAGTTTCTTTTTACTTGGGATGCTGCAGAGGAACTTAAGGGGGTTATCTCTAAGAAAGATCACGAGCTTGTTTACTTGTACAATTCAAATCTTGTTGATGAAATTTGGAAAGAATCTAGACCAAGACCTCCAAATAATCCAGTTAGAGTGCATGACTTAAAGTATGCTGGTTTAGATGTTGCGTCAAAATTGTCATCTTTGAGGTCAGAACTTGTCAGTGCTGGCTCTTCTGCAATTGTCATCTCCATGCTTGATGAAATTGCATGGTTGTTGAACTTGGTAATGTATCTTTAATTATTTACACTTTCTTTTTCTTGATATACTGATTTTTGGTTTATACTGTCACATATCCTTGTACACCTTCTTCAATATCTTATTAAAGTTTCTTGGATCGAAGTCTAACATAAGTAACTTATGGGTTCCCTTTTTCCAATGTTCTTTGCTAATGTTTCATTCAGTGAAAGTAACATTTTGACTTTTTCTTTTGAAGAGAGGCAGTGATATTCCACATTCACCGGTTGTGTATGCATACTTGATTGTGGAGATTGATGGAGCAAAATTATTTGTAGATGATTCCAAAGTTACTGAAGAGGTGAGGGATCACTTGAAGAAAGCTGATATACAGATCAGGCCATACAATTCAATTATATCTGAAGTTGAAAGGTGATTATGGAAAATCCATATTTTTATGCGTGCCCTACCCCCACCCCCAATTGTAGAAGACAGACCAATGTGGTTGTATCTTTCATTTTGTCAATTGTTTATGCTTAATTTTTTAAAAGCATCGTGGCTTTGAAAATTGAGCTTGATTTTCTTTTTAAGATTGGCAGCTCAGGGTGCTGCTCTTTGGTTGGATACTTCATCTGTTAATGCTGCTATTGTAAATGCCTATGGAGCTGCCTGCGACAGATATTATCGGAACCGAGAGAATAAACACAAAACCAGGACAAATGGTCTTGATGGATCTATTGAGAGCTCGGATTTACCCTTTGCTGTCCATAAAGTCTCTCCTGTTTCTATTTCGAAGGCCATAAAAAATGAATCAGAGTTAGAAGGGATGCAAAATTGCCATTTAAGGTAACCTTATTTTACCTTTTTGTCAGGACTATTCTTGATGGTTTTTGCCATTTAAGGTAACCCTATTTTACCTTTGTCAGGATTATTGCTGATGGTTTTTGCATGCTTAGATTTCTGTATTTTAATGATCTTTCTCTAATTGGAGCTCTGCATGTTGCTGGTGGCTGTGTAATTCGTTCTTCGTCCAGTTAGATATTCATATGTGTTTGATAAAAATGTTAAATTAATTTACCTGTCAAACAGAAGCATGCGTACACACATGTACCTATAATTCTGCTATCTTTTCATTTCTAGGGATGCTGCTGCCCTTGCTCGGTTCTGGGATTGGTTAGAAACAGAAATTACCAAGAATAGAACATTGACAGAAGTAGAGGTTTCGGATAAACTTCTTGATTTTCGCTCAAAACAAGCTGGTTTCCTGGATACTAGCTTTGACACAATAAGTGGTACTGTGGTTGACTGTCAATTTCTTTTAATATATTCTATTGAATTATGGTTAAAGAAACATTAAAAGATGCTGCCGTAATTTTTTTCTCAGATCTATTTAACTGCCAATTATTTTAGTGAAAAGTTCAGAAAATATACCTTCTGCCATAAATATGGAGTGTAAAGGAACACCATTTAGTAATCCTATGTAACAAAATATGACCATTCTATTGAAATACGTTGCTATTATTCCTCCTAATACTTATATTTGTAGAAAACAAAGAACAAAGAAATATATGAAAAAGGGAATTGTGTATTATTGATTGTGTACAAAATGTTACAAGAGGTGTATTATATATACACACAAAGCTAATCCTAGAAGCGACAAGTAAATGGGCCTAAAACATATACTAACAATATTTACCAGTAATTCGGTTCATAGTTTTACTTCTCTTAGTCTTTAGTACAATTCCTCTGTTTTGAGCAATAGTTTGTGCATTTCATTGGTTCAGGTTCTGGTCCAAATGGGGCTATCATACACTACAAACCAGAACCAGAGAGCTGTAGTTTTGTGGATGCCAATAAATTGTTCTTATTGGATAGTGGTGCTCAATATGTTGATGGCACAACAGACATAACGCGGACAGTTCATTTTGGCAAGCCTACAGCAAGAGAGAAAGAATGCTTTACTCGAGTCTTGCAGGTAGATTGCTTGTACCTCTTTCCTGGGTTTATTTATGCATTTCATTCATGCAAGTGTCCTTCACAATTCAGCAATCTAGGTTGTGTCAGTCTTACAAAATTTATGTTTTTATTTTCTAGTACATGCATAATGGCTGTTATTAATTTTTAACATCTTCGTCCTGGTAATTTGACCTTCTTAAACAATTCTCTGGCTAAACCCATAGACCTTATTACAGGGCCATATAGCTCTCGATCAGTCAGTCTTCCCTGAAAATACCCCTGGTTTTGTGTTGGATGCTTTTGCTCGCTCCTTTCTTTGGAAAGTTGGACTTGACTACAGGCATGGTATGTTCCTACTTCAAATGGAGGGCTGTTACTTTCCTAAAACCGAATGGATTCATCGACTGATTGAGCAAGTTTGCTTACTGTTATCTGTTCAGGGACTGGGCATGGTGTAGGAGCTGCATTAAATGTTCATGAAGGCCCTCAAAGTATTAGTCACCGTTTCGGAAATTTGACCCCTCTAGTGAAGGGCATGGTAGTTAGCAATGAGCCTGGCTATTATGAAGACCATGCCTTTGGCATTCGGATTGAGGTCATTTTCTCCTAAGCTATCTTATATGCTTTGAAATGTTAACTTTAGCCCCTAGTCTTGCTGTATTGTTTAGATTATCATGCAATTAGTTTTATTTGGTGTTGTTAATACTTGTATTAATTTTATTTCCTTTAAGAAGCTCACCATTTACACCAAATGAAAGTTGAGGTTTAGGAAATCAGGAAGTATTCTAAATTTCTAATGAAAGGCTGTTTCAATTTCATTTGTTCATTGATTGCTACTTTCCAGACCTTTCTGGTTAAGGAGTGGCAGTTTCAATTTCATTTGTGCATTGCATAACTTTCCATCAACCATGAGTGTCTTTTAAGAAACTTGCAGTGGATTACTTAATTCAAGATTTTTCTATATTTCATTGTTCTTACCACCACTTGGTAATGTGAAGAAAATGCCGGAATTCCTTTTTTTCTCCAAACTGTGGAATAACATTTTGACTCTCATATTCTGGTTTGCATGATGATGATACTCTTTTAGCTTGCAGAATCTCCTGTTTGTAAAAAATGTTGAGACACCAAATCGTTTTGGGGGAGTCCAGTACCTTGGATTTGAAAAACTTACATATGTACCCATTCAGGTATGTTGTTCCCTGTTGGTCATCTTTTCCTCATATTTTTGTTGCTACAGTTGATAGATTACTTTTCTTTTCTTTTTGGGTGATGTTTGTGCAAGTTAAAATGCCTGTTGCCGGTTTATAGTTCAGCATCAGGACATTGAGGATGTAAAATAGCTTATTCTCCCATAAAATTTTATCTAATTATGCTTCTATACTAACGTAGTAGTAGCAAGTCCTTTCTTTCTTTAAGAGTTGAAACGGGACTGATAGTGGTCATTGAGGCCTATTTGATGGTGGACAATTCAGGCCTAACGGTTTTTAGTCAATCAATTATGAATTTTTTTATAAATATTAATCCTATAAAGCACAAGCAAAGGTAGATTATTAACCAGAAATTATAAATAATGTATTCTCTCCATATCCTCGGGAAATTTATCATCAATTTCAATTGGCTGCTCATTCCATTCTGAATATTTGTTTATTATTTTAAATATAATTTCTGATCACTTGGAGTGATGATTTCAGTTTTCATTTGGTCTTCTCATTGAAACTTTATAACTTTCTATTCCGAGCCATATATCCTTCTGTACTCTTTTTCCTAATCTGAGCTTATGCTGCAGATTAAATTGGTTGATTTGTCTCTGCTATCCGTTGCTGAGATTGATTGGCTTAATAACTATCACTCAGTAGTCTGGGAAAAGGTATTTTGCTTTGGCTATTTTAGGTTCATTAGATTTCCTTCTAGTGTATTCCATTACTTGCTTTTTGCTGTTGTTTTGATTCTCTTTAGTCCCTTTTGATTCTCCATACATGAACGTATTCCATGGCTTTGCTTTTCTGTAACTGCCTGTCTGATTATACTATGTTTCTTTAAAATATTACCTCAGCAGTAAAAGAATGCTTAAACATCATAGAGCATGCTTGTGTTTGTGTTTGTGTCTGAAATTTTCTGTTTTGTAATCTTGTATAGTTGATTGTTTGTCTTGTAACTACTATGACACCTCACAGGTTTCATCATTGTTGGATGGCTCTGCTCTCCAATGGCTTTGGAACAACACTCGACCTATCATTCATGAGAAAATTTAATTCATGTTAATGTGTTATGGAAAACCAGGTTCACATTCTGGCGTACAGAAGACGCTGTGAATAAAATAATGAATATGCACGACTTGAATTTGATCACAGGATCTTGGTAGGAAAGTCTTGATTATGATTATTTTATGAGATTCAATGTAATTTTTTTTTTTTTGCTGTTGTGAAATCTGAGTTATAGAAATGATAAAGTCTGGCATTTGTTGCTTTCTATGGTATCAATTACTGTTAGGAATAAAATGAAGGCTTTAGACGTATCTGCCCAAAACATGTGCTGGAGCCTACCAACAATATATTCAGTTTTTTACTAAAATAAAATTAAGATTATCCTAACCTGCATTTAATTTTATCGTAATCATTCATTTAAAATGCAAAAATAAATGTTTGTTCGAAAAATAGAATAAAAAGTAATTAAATCAATGGAATCAGTAAGATTAAATAAAAAATGGATTAATTATTTATCTCAAATCGATTGTTCAGTCTTAGTATAACTTTCATAGTGAACCTAAACATTTAGGTAAAGTTATAACTATAAAGCCAGTTATATAGGTTGTACCCTACTCACAAAAGATCATATAAAATAGTTAAAAATTTCAAATGTAACTAATTGTATATCCATTTTGAGATCTGAGAATCACTTTAAATATACAATAAAACAATAAATATTAATATAAAATATACGTTATCATACATCCTATTCCTTCACATTAAATATGAATAATCGTGTACCTGCAATAAATATTAGTTTAGAGATTTTACACAACTTAATTTTCACATGAAGATTCATAAATAGAAAGATAGTCTTGTAAACTTATTTACGTTTGGAAAAGTTTTATATTTGAGTTTTCGAAAAGCTAGCCGTTGTGGGACATTGAGAGATATAATGGCCCCTCAAGTGGTATTGTCCATTTCGTGACGATGATAAATAACATCATCATGCCTTTATATTTCTTCAGTTTAAAGAGAGTATATTTTCTTGGTACCTTTACGTTTAAAGCGCATCTTTTCATATTGTATTTGCTTCAATCTTCAAATAATATATGTTCTACATTCAATCTTGAAATAATATTTCCACTTAACAATGATCATTAATTCATTATAAATTTGACAATCATTAGCTGATTCGAGTTCTGAAAAGATCAAAGTTCAAGAACAAAATACCCAACAAAAGAGTTAGAATCCATCGTTAAGAACCGAAATGATCCATGGTACCAGTTTTAAAATACTTTATAATTTTGAGAATTAAAATCGTCATTTATTATTATAATGTAACGATTTCTAAGTATTTTGCATTCTCTGAAATAAGATTGACTGAGTTTAAAACAGTAACGCGATTTATTGTTTTTAAAAATAAAACAGAACGGTTGAGTAACAGTCGCAAACGTTTCCTGCGGATAGGATATTGGCCGTTGCGAAAGAGAGGAGCATTTGGCAATCTTTCTCGAAGTAAATTGAATGATGATCTTATGAGTGTTCACCCTTTGAAATTTTGAAACCCGTCGTTTCCCAAAGATGATTGGTAGAACCTCACCAAAACAAAATAGAATGCTAGTTCTGAATCCTGTTCTAATCAGAGAAACACTCAACAAGGTGATACGTTAATCCACGTTGCTCATTTTTTTTTTCTTTCTTTGATTTCTTGATTTTGTTTCGGCTTAGCTTCCGTAAAATTGAATTGTTGTTGTGGGTCATTGAAGATAGACGAGTGCATGGTTCGACTACAAGAACTTCAGTACACTGTGGCCGGTGGAACGAAGGTGGTCTCAGGGGTAAGTCTCAGCCCTCGAACCAGTTTAAGGTGCAAGCAAGAATCAGTGAGGTAAATTTTGGTTTTAAGATTATATTTTCTCATTAGATATTGTAAAAAAGTATTACTAGTCATGATTGTGATTATTCATATTTTTTGAAGGAGGAAGCATGATGCAGCAAGAAGATCTCCACATAGTAAGTTTTGAAATCATTGTCAATTAACTTTTCATGTTCTTATGTAAAAGCAAATCTTGATGCAGGTGAAGAATGGAGGCAAATGTCATTGTCTGCAATGCTTGTTGATGAGACTGTTGGAGAAATTTTGCAGGCAAGTCAATTTGCCAGAGAAATAGTTTCAGCTGTTAGTAAGAAAAATGCCACCAAGGCACCACAAACTCCACTGTCCCAACTGTCAAATCAGAAACTTGACCCTGAAAACATACAATTCCATGATAGAAGGAAAAAAGAGAAACAAATAAAAGTACTTTCTGATTCCCCACAACCTCTGCGAGCTCGTTCTAGGATCAACTTTAAGGTTTGTCCTCCAAAAGCTGCTGCAGAGTTTGAGAAAGAGAATCATAATGTTATTAAGTGTTTAGCAAATAAGGTATCTATCAAGAATAACCCTTTATTCTTGTCTACAAATTTATCAAGGCAACAACAGTTTTGCAAGACAAAGTCTCCTGTCATATCAAGAAACATGGGAACACAACACAAGTGTTTGATCAAGTGCCCACCTGAAAAAGCTTCCCCATTTCAAGGTCAAGTTAAAAAACCATCAACTGTGTCTATTTCTTCTTCACTTGCGAGACCTGCAACTACGAATTTGAGTTTGAGCAAGAAGAGTTCTCCAAAGAGATGGGTTCGATCTTTCTCTCCTTCTAGAGTGGCGGCGAGATTATTAGCTTCCTCGCCATTAAAGAGTAAGAAAACTGAGAAAAAAATTGACGGGGTGACGGATTTGAGAAAGAGTTCTTCAAAGGGACCACTTACATCAGAACTATGTCGATCTTTCTCTCCTTCAAGATTGACAGCCAGATTTGTTTCACCGTTGAAGAGCAAGAAAAATGCACCGCAAAGTGATGGAATAGTAAATGGAGTGAAACAACGGCGACCGGCGAAATTCCCTCCTCCAAAAATTTGAAAATATAGATTATTTTTCAGTTTAGCAATTCTATGATGTGATATGTTTTATACCTTTGATGATGGCAGTTTTATCTCAAACGTCATCAACTTTTTTAGAATAAAGAAATAAGTTCTAACTTCAAAAAAATGAAACTTCACCAAAGTTCGTGCATAATATTTTTATTTATTTATTGCGATGTTTTGCTCCTTTTCTAAACATTTGTTCAGTAAAAAAGTCTGTTAATATGAGCTCATAGTTAAACGCACGATTGAATGAGCTTACATTTCGCACCTCAACTTATAAATAATTGTATGAGTAGATACATTAATGACAAAACTCTATCTAATTTTCAAGAGTTTCATGTCAACTTGTATTGCCCTATTGAGTTAACCTTTGTCTAGTCTAATTCTACTACTTTTGTTGGCCAACACTTAAACGTTCAGCTAGGTACATTCAACTAAAAGCAGCACAAATTGTATCCAACTATATTTTATGAAAATATGAAGTTTTCAAGTAGACCGATATTTGTTGGTTAAGTGATATGTGATTTTGTGAAATGTATTACTCTTGCTTCTTCTTTGTGTCATTTGTATGCTAGAAATATTAAAATGATACGTAACTTATTATCTTTTTTCTTTAACAGATGGTATCCAATTTCTTATACCGAGTCACCTCTCATGCATTCCTAGAAAGTCCATTCCGAAATACATGAGAAGTATCAGAAGAAAATTATGGAATAAAAGAACACTTTAACCTATCTGCATCACCTATACTAGAAAACAATGCGAAAAAAATTAGGTTTAATTATGCCTTTGGTCCCCATTTTAGAGTCAAAATCTCAAAATGGTACCCAATTTTTAAAAGTCTCAAAATGGTCCCCATTTTTATTAAAACGTTGACGCCGTTAGAGAGAGTGTCACGTGTCAGTTCCTCAATTTTTTGAATTTTTTTATTATTTTCTTTTTGAATCTTTTTTATTTTTTATTTTTTAGTTTTGAATTTTTTAAAAAAAATCAAAAAATTACCACGTGTCAAGCTGTCATCGTGCCACGTGGCAGTGACAGAGTGACGTGGCAATGACAATGACACGTGTCAGTATTATGCTAGGTGTCATTTCCTTAGTCTCAATTTGGTCTCTTTATTTTAATTTGTCTCAATTTAGTCCTATTTTTTGTAAAAATGGAGCAATTTTGTCCCTCTCCAAATTGAAATCAAATTTAATTTCTATATAAATGTATACAAATATTTCCATCAAAATTGATATTTCAAGTAAATATTTTTAACCAAATTAAGTTCATTTAATTAATATTTTACATTGAACTTTATTTTAAATGGTTTAAAAGTTGTTAATATAAAATAATGTTAATAGAAAAAAATTCACAAATTAACTAGTTCATGTAAAAATAAAACATATATAAATTTAAAATTTGAAAACAATTTTAAGTAAAGTTGAATGTGAAACATAATTTTAAATAAACTTAACTATGTTAAAAATATATAATAACAATGTCAATTTGAATAAAGATATCAAATTTAATAAAAATATTTGTATAACATTTATATAAAATTAAATTTGATTTCAATTTGGAGGACAAAATTGCTAATTTTTTATAAAAATTGGGACTAAATTGAGACAAATTAAAATAAAGAGACCAAATTGAGACTAAGGAAATGACACCTGGCATAATACAGACATGTGTCACTGCCACGTCACTCTGTCACTGTCACGTGGCACGATGAGAGGAACTGACACGTGACACTCCCTCTAACAGTGTCAACCTTGACTTAACGAAAAGGACAAACGTGAGACGATTTTAACAAAGAAAGGGACCATTTTGAAACTTTTAAAAATTTGAGTACCATTTTGAGATTTTGACTCCAAAATGGTGACCAAAGGCATAATTAAACTAAAAAATTACATGCAAAAGGTGTTAGGCCAGATTGAGTGTTCAAGTCCAATAACCAACTAACTAGTTCCCTTCTCAACAAAATAATTATGTTCTAATCTATAGAAGTTGACGATTCTGAATAATAGTTCTAGTTCTATCCATGAGAAGTTTCCTATCATCAATAGTTAATTTCGTACTGTAGGGGCAAAATCAGATCACAAATTACCATTCAAAACCAATTAGCAGGGAAAAGATAGACAAGTGGCAACAGATTCATAGGCAATCTTGTGCCACATAGTTCTGATTATTTCTATTTTCATAATACAAAAAGGGCATAAAGTTGACGGCCACGCTTCTCTAAAACCCCAAAGAAAAGTAAAAATTTTCAAGTAAAGCATGTATAAAAAGCTTTACATGGCACAATACGACAAAGATTAGCATGTGAACTTTTTTATAAGGCCCAATTGGATATATAACATTAACGACCCCAGGAAAAATGCAGTAACACGTGTTTGCAATCTCAGTAGTTAACACAGTATGAAGGCTCTAACGAGTTTCTTATTTGCTGGGAAGCAAATCTTGTTCCTTCCCTCTGCCGATGTAAAGCACGATCCTTTGGTGAAGATGTCTTTCCGCCCATGCCAGCCTGACGCATCATTTCTGCAATATTTGTCCAAAAGCAACTTGTAAATTAATGATTTATACCAAATTCAGCCAACATATTATATTTCAATTATCTTAAGAATAGAGTACGAAGGGAGTTTTAGAAAGAATGTGGGAGAGTCGCTAGTATTCTCTGCTCATGTCTCTCGCTTACATAAAGAGTCAAATTGAGTGAGAGTTGTAAATTATAAACTTAATCCTTAGCATCATGGTCAATTTGGTCCCGGGTATTACAAGGAAAACGATCTTGTTTAATTGTAATAACTATCAATTAATTTGATTCTTGAAATTGACACAGTCAATTTGATTCCTTCATTACAAAAATTAATCCTTAAACTAGCATCATTGCTCAATCTGATCCCTGATATTACAAAAAAGGAGACTTTGTTGAATGTAATAATAACTATCAATTAATTTGACTGTTGAAATTGACAGGCACTGTCAATTTGGTTCCTTCATTATCAAATTAGTCAATTTGGTTCCAAATTAGTCAATCTAGTACCAAAATTTGGCAATTTCGTCTATTGGATACTTATCAATTAATTTGATTATTGAAATTAACACATCAAATTAGTCAATTTGGTTCCTTAAATTATCATGGTAGTTAATTTAGTACCTATGTTTGACAATTATCGTCAATTTGATACTTCAATTTAACTAAATCAATTGACTTAGTACTAGATATTAGGTATGAAATTAAATTGACTAAATATGTACTAAACTTACGGATCAAATTAACTAATTCAGCCAAACTTAATGACGGTTGCAAAAAATCAGGAACTATAGAAACTTATTAGTTATTTTAGTAAAAAGATTTCGAACCTCGCTTTCTCTCAAGCTCCTGGTCAAGCTCTTCTTTCCATTTCCTCTGTCTCTCAGAAAAGCTTAGACTGCAAGTACAACATACAGTGCTTAAATTACTTTATATTTCTGAAAATAATTCAAGCTTGGAAAAGCAACGCAAGGCAAAAACAAACAAACCTTGGGCTACTAGGCTGCTGCTGAGAGTCAACTATCACTCCTTTCCATTCATTAAGTGGAGATGCTGGAATATCCTGAGAAGTATGGTTATTTACATGGCCAACAGTTGATGAGGACTGGCCATTACTTCCAGGACTTCCAGTACTATCGATGGCTTTAGATGGTGTGCTGATTGGTACTCGATTAGGTGACCTGCTTTTAGGAGGTAATTTCAAAAATTTTCGAGAAGCAGTATCATCACTTGTACTCTCACCATTGGGAGAACAAGATGTATTTAAACTGTTGTAAAACTCTTCATATAAAGGTGTCTGTAGTTTTTTCAGTTCAAGAGCCTGTCATAAATGTATGGTCAAGATTATGATACAACAGTTAGTAGACAAAAAAATTGATGAATTAAGAGCGGAACGACAAACTTGATTTCAACATAAAGCAATACCTTCTCATCCAAAAAGGCTTTGATTTTTGACTCTGTGAGTTCATCATCTTCCTCTGAAAGAGATGGAACACCCGGAAAGGAAAAATCTGGCTGCTTACCATCCCCCGACTGATCAGGTGGCATGTAACTTTCATCTGTGACAAAATTGACCTCTCGAGTTTCCAGTTCTGAACTTGCATCAAATTTACACCCCCAATCATCAGAGGGATCAGACATTGGGTTGAAACTCTACATGAAATAAAATGTGTCTGAGCAGTCATTAATTTCAAATTTAAATAAAACAATAAGGACCTACAATCACCTCAATATCAGTTGACATCATTGATTTGTATTTAACATCATTATGCGAGAACTCTTCTTTGTCGTCAATCACACACATATCATCATCATCATTGCTCATTCCCCACAATTGTTTATTTCCCGAGTCCAGAGGATTTACTGTTGAAGAGCAAAGGCTACATAAATTACAAAAAAATTGCTAAATAAAACCATGTTGCCATTCACTAGCATCAAGAAAAATATAATATTGAAAATATAGCTCCGTTATATATTCCACATAAATAACTACCAAATCTTACATGTCCTTGAAGGAAATATTCACAACACTTACATGGATTCATCATTTGGGGAACATGATGGTGATGAAGCTATAAAATTTTCCTGTCAGAAGTGAAAGCGACTTTTCTTAAAAAATTGGTTTGTGAAAGATACAACAGCATTTCAAATATCACATCAATTTTACATACCGTGACATTAGATGACAGAGTAAGAGAATTCATATGTTCACCAGTTACAAAGGGATGCTGCAGTCATTTACAAACTTAAAATAATGTTAGAGAGAGCAGAAATATTTCATGCAAAACACTATTAACAGTAACAATAAGAATACAAAAGTAGAGTCTACTACCAATCAATAGCTCTAGCATCACTAAAATGGCTGCACAAAAATATCATACACTTCTGATGCGCAGTCTAAAAGAGAAATGCTTAAACAATCACCTGTAGCAGTTCTGATGCTGATGACCTCAAAACCGGTTCCCTACAAAAGGAATATAAATTTACATGATTTTTGTAATCTGATAAATAAACTTTGAAAAGAAAGCATACTAGGCAAATATTCTCTCTTTTACATACAACACACATTGAATCTTAAGTCACTTTTAATATAGAAATGTGCTGATGGATCTTTCTCCCCATACCCCCTTCACACCCCGCTCCACCCAGCAAAAAAATAAAAACTCAATAATGTTTAGTTGATCAATCTTCCATCATACACTTTAAGACAAGTATTAATCACAAAGAAACACACTAAAACTAGGAATTTGTAATGCAAGAAAAGCAGAAACCTACTTCTGCAAACATTTTAGCAGAAAATCTTTTGCTGCAGCTGAGAGATGATCAGGGATTGGTGGATGAGACTTAGTTGTCCCTATATGGAAGAGAACAGCAACCTGAAAGTTTTTTTTCTTTTAGTAGATTCAGAGAGCACCTTAAGCATAATTTCAGGACTCATAATGAGATACCTCTTGTTGGTATTGCTGACTCCAGGGAGGCTTTCCAGTGGCCATCTCAATCACAGTACAACCCACACTCCATATGTCAGCAGAGCTGAAATGAAAACATTTTATTTTGCATCAAATGAAACACCATTTCAAAAAGATATATTATACACTTGCACAAAAGAACTAAACAAAATAAAATTCAAGAAATACACCAAGACCAGTATATAAGAATCTCCTAGTAGAATTTCAAAAGTAGAATCTGTTTCTAAAACATACAACTATTTCTACAATTATGACTCTGCTTCACATTGCTTAGGACTACAAACTTTAAAAGCATATTTAGCCTATGTATCTTGCTGAAAACTCCTGCCACCAACTTCTTCAATATCTCCAGCAAAGATTTCTATTTCTTACAGAAACCATCATTGTATATTTAAGGCAGGAAGTTGTAATACAACTCCATATACACAGAATGGTAGACACCTGGAATCATAAACAGTCAGTCACAACTATGATAGCAAGTGATATCTGACCAGAAGCAACTTCCAGTTTCTCAATCACGTTAAAGCATACTGATAAAAGAATAACATATTAAAATATGTCTAGAGAGTTAATGTCCTTACAAGCTATGCCCAGTCTGGAGAATAACTTCTGGAGCCATCCAATATGGAGTACCCTTCATGGACTTGGCCCCGGAAATGGTTGCCTAGATAAAAAAAAAAAAAAAAAAAACACTGCTTAAACAAAATTTCAAACAGAAGAAGCCTCACAAAGGTAAAGCAATATAAATAATAGTAGAGCAACAGATAAGTCTCAGATTACCAGCTCAACGACCTGTTTGGATGCCCCAAAGTCTGCAAGTTTTATGCACCCTTTATTATCTACCAGAATATTGGCCCCCTGAAATTAATTACAATTTGAACATCAGCCACCAGATACGAACCAAGATAACATGAGTATCAGTGAAATATAATTCACCTTAATGTCTCTGTGCATGATTCCATTTTTGTGCAAGTACTCAAGTCCAAGTAGTAGCTGCTTCGTGTAGGTTCTTATTACCTGTTGAATGAAATAGTTGAAATGATTTAAGCTTATTAAAAATAAAATTAAAAAAAAAAAGTATAGCAGCTTAATAACTAAAACTTACAGCCTCAGGGAAAGCCCCAAACTTCCCCAAAAGCGATGATATGGATCCACCAGGAACAAACTCCAAGAGAATATTTAGGGTGTCCTCTTCTGTGACCGTACCCAAATATCTCTGCAGCAAAAAAATATAGTCGGTCAAGAAATAGTCGTCTGAACTAGTTTTGCCTGAAGTGTCTTTCATCCATAGAATATCATACTCACAACAATGTTTGGATGTGAAAGGTCTTTAAGTAATTTAACTTCTTCTTCTAGCTCTTTTATGTGAGCCTGTTAGTAGTATGTCAAAACATTAATCAAAGAACCGCATAAGGAAAAAACATATATAACAAAATAAAATAGTAATGCCTTTCGAGAAAAGGAAATTGTAACAGCTAACAGCAAAAAGAAAAATTCAGATGAAAAATACATATAACCAAAAAAATATATATATGTAATACCTTTAGTGAAAGAAAAAAAAAACTGTAACAACTAACCGAAAAGGAAAGATCAAACATCTATAAGTTACAACAATCCGGTTTATCATTTAGAACTGTATAAATGACTAACAAACGTCTATAATATGCAAGTTACAACAACTGACTAGCAACAAATGGCTTTAGTCGATGAAATCAGAAGTAGTTGCGAATGGAATTTGATCAGACAACAAACCTGTGCCTTCTCCTTCGAAGCACTACTCGCCGCAATCAAAACCTAAAAACCAGAAAAGAAAACGAAATCAATTTAAGCGATAAAGCTATAACCACAGCAATTTGAAATTATTGAGGATCGCAATGACAGACTCGTCTAACAAAGCCAATTCCTATAAAGAATCAAGCGAAATAGAATGAACAGGCAGATGCTAAGAACTGAACTCCAAAAATTAAAACTATTCTAAAAGAAGATAAAACTAGAACGCATAAATTAAAGATTAAGTCAACAACGAACAAAGGACGGAGAAAGTAATTGACCTGTTTAACCGCCAGAAGCTCTCCGGAATCGATATTCATTCCAACGTAGACTTGGCCAAAGGCACCGCAACCGATCAACTCGCCTTTCCGCCATCGGATAGGAGGCGCAGCGTCCTCATGAATAGACGGCGACGGCGGCGAGGGTTTGGAGAAGACTCTGGAAGTTCGTATACAATAACTGATCTTATCGACGAGGCTTCCTCCGACTCCGAGCGAGGTCTCGTCGCTCTCCGGCGAACCGCGGAATACCAGTGATTTGCGAACTGATCCGAATATGTCTTGCATTTGCGATCTTTCTCGCGTTCTCCGTGAGAGTGAGAGAGTGAAGAGCGATGCGTGTGTGCAAGAGACGTTGCGTCGGCAACCACAGAACTGAACTATACAAATATACAAAGGAGAGAATAGAGGGAAAAGGGAAAGGGGACACCAACTTCAAATTCTGGGTGACTTTGGAATATAATAAAACTAATGTTTGGGGCTGTTTTGCTAATTTTTCGGTTTTTTTGGACTTTGTTGCTTAATGTGAAACAAACACTTCAATTTCCTTTCCAGCTTTCACCACTTTTCACGTACACTAAGTCCAATCCTTGTTGAACTCATGATTATTATTGACTTGACTCTTTAATTTTACTGTTACGCATTGGTTTCTTTTTTCGTCTTTGGAATTCACCCAGAAATGTGTTTTTAACAGAACTATTAGTGGCCTGTTTTGCATAAATAATAAAGTAAGTCTGAAATGATAGCTAAACACAAGAACAGGTTTTAGTTATGTAAGCAACTTAAATAATAAGTATTTAAAAACGCCAACGATCACTGTCTTTTAATTGATAATAAATGTGTATAAGGAAAAGGCCCAAAATGCCGGGCCGTGTATGATACGTCATTGAATTTGAAAGCTTAAAGTTTCCAGGGTTTTTCTTCCTACACCCCCAATTTTTCATCCTGCACCTCCAAGTTTAATTGTGAAGACCATTTTATCCTTAAAAAAATATAAATTATAAACTAAATATGTTTGTAGCTGACATTCCCAAGAATGAAAGTGGGTAACACCGAATTCTGAAATTCGGTAACACCGAATTCTGAAATCCGGTAACACCGAATTTTGAAAGTCGATATCACTAGTTTTTGAAAGTCGGTAGTATCGGATTCTGAAAGTTGATAACATTGAAGTTTAATAAAATAAACTTTGTGAAATACTATAACCATGACGAAATACTATAATCTAAAAAGATAAAGATTAAAGATGGGTATGGGATAGCGAAACACGTCTTGTCTCGCCCCATTGCCACCCCTAAGATCAACATCAACCACAATCGTTTCAATCTCCTCAATTACTCTCTGCACGTTCTTCACAACCATCATTTGTACAATGCTCGCAATGTGTCTTAGTGCATCCTACAAGGGTAACATCATTTGTGATGTCATGCCAACGTTGGGTACATGTGAACCAATGCAACGACTCGTCATGCATATCCACCACATGTTGTAAGATCTCTGAAAAATAATAGGTACGAGACACTAATGTATGTTCCACTCTTGTCCGCAAAAATTATATACTCAATAAGATCCAACAAGTAAGCTCGTGCGGAATACCCTAACAACTAAATTAGTGGTGCCATTGCACCAACATTATTCGAATGGATGATAGGACAAAATGTTTCCATTATAGGTAGATGAGGAAGCATGAACATGTGATCTTAATAACTACTAAGTAAGGAGATATCATATGGACCTCGAGGATATTCAAGTCCTTCTTGGTAATCCTATTTCACTTCTCCAACAACTTGTGGCTTGTCAACAAGGGCTTGAGGGTCGCAAACCAATAACACAAAAAAGTACAAAAAAAAATTAAAATTGTCCAAATTATAATTTCGCAAAATGGTACATCTGCATCCTGAAAACCGACAACACTGGATCCTGAAAGCCAGTAACACCGGTTTTTGAAAGTCGGTAGCACCAGATTTTGAAAGTCGGTAATACCGAATTCTGAAAGCCGATAACACTGATTTCTGAAAGTTGGTAACTACAATCCAAAAGGGTAACAGTGAAATTATAAAAAACTTGGTGGTGAAGGAAGAAAAATTAGGGGTGCAGGAAGAAAAACCCAATTTTCCATGCCATCATTAGTTATAAGAATCAAAGAGGCACAAATGGACACTGTTGAGTCTCATTCCATTTTTATAAAATTTATTTCTTTATTAAAAATTATCATAAACATAAAGTAATTGTATAATGGTGTTTGTATCTTGTTGAAAATGTTGTAAGTTATTTTGGATTGATTTTATGCGTTGTAAAGTGGTTTTAATTTTTTTTCAAATCCTTGTTTGTAGTTTTTTTTAATAGAGATTTTTGTTTAAATGAAAATAAAACATTAGATTTGTTATTTGAAAATATTTTGCTTAGGAGAGTCGGGCAAAGACAAAGAAAAAGTCTTATGTATTCGCTTGGTTGTGTATAAATGGAAAATTTATGATTATAAAATTGTTAGATGTAATGTGAATTGTATTATATCGCCGAAAAAAAATCTTATAAAGAACATCTTTACTTTCGAGAATTACTCTACTAATAAAAAAACAAAGTTAAAACAATCAACACAAAAATGTAATATAAAAACTAAAAAATCAGAGAAAAAATTAAGATCGTTTTCTAGTGTCAACCAAAAAATAACATAAACTTTTTTATAACAAATAACTACTCTTTCATTCCTTTGATTTCAAACACAATCATTCTCCAAAGCAAATATTTAAATTAAACCTCATCATACTCTATTATTGTAAGAGTATAAGAAAAGACAAATATAAGTTTAAGGTGTTTTTGATTGGGGTGAGAGAACATCATGGACTTTAAGTCCATTATATGACTATTATCATCTACTCAATTGTTTATTCTAGGTGACAAGTGACGTGACACTTTCCATGATATATTATTTTCATCAACACAATAATCTCTATAAAGATTAAAATAAACACATATTCATTTTCATCTTCATTCATACACCAACATGTATTCATACTTCGCCATATACTTCACATGAAATTAAACCATTCCAATAATTTCCTTTCAGTGAACACCCACATCAATGGTAATCAATGCTTATGTATAATCATCACACACATTTCATCAATGTTCATGCAAAATTACCACCGACAAAGATTCATCATTTTCCATATCAGAACTAATGTCTTGTGTAATCTAAATTGTATCAGCGCAAATTTAAACAAATTATCTTTTAAACTAAAAGTAACTTATATATAATTGGGGACAAATCTTCTTGTTGACAGAGGAGAGCCATAGCTCCCCTAATGATTTCTTTTTTATATTCTATATATTTTTTAAAAAATATTTATTTATTATCACTTTATTTATATTAATTTAGTTTAATTTTTTTTTTTAAATTTAAAAACCATGTTTTCCCTCTCTAGTGTATGTTTTTCGTTTATATGTGACTTTTCTACACTCTAGACATATCTCTATTTGTTAGAGATCATAAAATCATGTTCTAATTGTTGATTAAACCTCTTCTTTGTGTAAATAGAGTCATTTTAGGCTTTGATGTTAGGTAAAGGAAGAATAATATTAGGAATCCACTTTAAGGGAATGAATCATTTATAAATTGTTAATTTTCTTAAAATATTGAGTCTTGGTTTTGAGATTTAAGTTGAGTACTCATAATTTTATCCTTCCCTAAGTAGGTGAGATGTAACAATTTTATATTAAAAAAATTATGATAAAAAGTAAAATAATTGATTCTTTTTAAAAGGAAGACTTGTGATGAAAAAGAAAAAATATATTTACATCAACTAAACTTTAAAAACTTCACGAAAATCGAAAAATTGAACGAAATAATAAACAAGTTTCTAAACTTCCTAGAATTACATAAAATGAATTTGAAATAGCATACAACAACACTATTTAAATAACTTTTGTTTTCTTTAATATATTATTATTTATGATAAACTTTATGTTACAATTTTATATATATTATTATCATATATTTTTTATTATATTAACATGTGTGTTTGTGTATGAAAAAATGAAAACTCTTTTTAAATTAAAAATATAATTTCTATATAAAAAATATAATTCGAACCTCCTAAAATTCTTTTTCAAGTCCCGTTACTTTGTACAACACAAGTTTAAACAAATTTTAAAAAACTGAACATAAGGGTTTATATACGTAAATCAATCTTAAGTTATGAACAAGTTTATTTAATTTTTATTTTTTTTTCTTAAAAGTGTTTATACTTTTTTTTTTCATCTATATTCTTCTAGAATGACTATAAGATAGTCATATATCATCTTCATAATCCATTATTTCGTCATCTAATGAATAATTAATCGTAATCTTAACTAGGAATATAAATAGTGAAAATAAGGTGTAATTGTTTTAAATTATTTAAAACCAATTTCAGTTCTTTCTCATATTAAAAAAATAGTAATAACTGAAAAAATATTTGCAATAATCATGTCATTTATTTGCCATCTTCTCCCACCGAACTTGTAGGAAGAAAGTAGTTAATACATTCAATCACAAGTACACTGGTGGATGGACAATGGACCATGCAGCCGGACTTGTTCCAAACAACTCAAATTCATTTATTTCTATAATTATAATAATATATTTTTTATTTTTTATTTTTTATTATCATAAGAATAAAGGTAAACACATGTTTTCAATAATATTAGTATTAGTAAAATGGGTAACAATATAATTATTATAAAGTAATTGCAAAATATAATTATTTTGTATGTATTCGTTACAATCTTGCAATCCAAATTGAAGAGGATTACCATTATTTGAAGTCAACAAACGCGTGAAATACTGATTTTGTCAATTCAAAACAGTAAGAGATGTGATAGAAATAGTTATATTGATGAAAACGAAATGAAATAGCCATGTAAATAGGGTTAGGATTGTGAGAAAAATTGTAAAGAAAAAGAAAAATTAAACATTGGCTTCCAATTTACCTTGATATCCAAGAATTGAAGAAATCAGTTACGTAAATCCATTTAGAACATTTTTTTTTATAATTTTTTAAATGAAATTTACATTTTTTTTTTTGGGTTGTGCATTGGTTGCTGAAATTTATTCATAAGAGGATTAAAATTTATCATAATAAGAGGAAATTAATTTGATTAACATCCTTTTATACGTGTAAATGTTTTTTTTTTTTTTAAATAAAGAGGGATTCATCTAAAAACTTATTCTTTTTAGATTGCAAAAAGTTTATTATACACTATTTAATATTAGTCATAGGTTTTCTTAAATGTTTGATTATAAACAGTGTTTTTGATTTCTTAAAGTTTGATTAAACAATGTTTTGATTGATACGAAAATGTCAAATGTATAGTAACTTGACAAGTAGAATAAGTAATAGAAGATCTGCAAAATATACGTGTAAAAACTTGCTACTTAATTTATAATATGTGACTTTTATCTAAGATGAAACTGTCATAGGAGAAGTTGTAAACAAAGATTTCTTTAAAAATAAGTAATGTTTAAAGAAAAAATGTGACAAAAAATACATAATTATATGAATAGGAAAAAACAATTTAAACTTGTGTGTAGTCTACTTTCCTCATGCATTACGTTTCACTGTATAAAAGACTAATCAAAACAAGTTAATAATATAACTTTTTTATGCCGTTATTTAATCATTTATATTGAATTATCAACATTTGTAATTGTAATAAATTATTTTTAAATTATATATTTTAGATAATTTTTAATGTATTGTTGATATAAATTTGGGTTAAATATTTCAATATATGGTATAAACTGAAGTCATGTTTTACAAAAGTTGAAGCACAAAATTATTTGAAAATGCAAACAACAAAGATAAAATTGAAAAAATTATATAAAATATAAAAGCAAAAAAATTTATAATTTTTTTTCAAATTTAAAAAATAATATTTTTAATATAATATTATTATATTTTTACATGTTAAAAGTAGGAAGCTAACTAACATTTACATAAAAAAGACGTTAATGTGTCAAACACTAATTTATACGTTAATCTAAAATATTATTTAACAAATAAAAAATTCAACACAATTAAATTTTGAAAATAATATCTATTTGTTTCTAAAATTTGAAAATAAAATGTATACAAATTTAAAATAAAAATAAATTTTAATTTTAATAGATTTTATAAATATATCTAACCTCTTATTTTATATCTAAAATTTAATTACTGCGTAGTTTACTTTAACATCTGGAAACACCAACAGTGATCAAAGATATATATGAGGAGATACGGAAAAGCTAAAATGTTGGAAAACATGAAAAACGAAAGACGTTTCTTAAATTTAACTTTTTTGTATAATTGTGAAAACATTTCCGTAAAAGTTAATCCAGGTTTGAAGATATAATTTATTATATCTTAATTATTAGAAAAATATATATTATATATAATCAATTAAGTTAAAAGTTTCATGAATTATATTATAAATATTTTATTAGTTATTTACATAATTATATAAAAATAATTATGTTTTATATAACAAATAAACTTTTTAATATATTCCATTATTTAGTTAAATTGTATTAATATTTATTATAATACAATAAAATATTAAATATGTTTTTAGTCTTTCAATTTTTAATGAAAATTGGAATTAGTCCCTGGAAACCTTCAACAAATTAGTTCATCAACTATGTACATGTATGAATTTAGTCATTTTAATCAAATTTTAGTAAATTTATTTGATGTTTCAAATATAGTTCATTATAGTATTTTAATTTGTTTACACACCGTTTGACACACGCTTTCGTTTCGGTGTTAGTTGAGATATATTTTGAAACGTCAAATAAACTTAACAAAATTTAAATTTAATTTAAATGATTAAATACATGCATTTCTAAAGATAAGAGATTAGATTGATTCAAAATTTTCAAGAAATACTAATTTCAATTTTTACTAAAAGTAGAAGGATTAAAAACATACTTAACCTTACAATAAATAATTAATATACAAAATAACGAGTAGTTTACTTTAATTTGTTGTTTTTAAAATACATATTATTTTAAATTTTTGATATATATATTTTTCTAATTTTAATTTATATTTTTAAAAATTATGTTTACGTCGAGTTATTATAAAAAGTTACATAAAATAATTCCAATTATTTTACAAGCTATACTCTATTTACAAAGAGAAATTATTTAACTCTAATGATCAGTATATCGAAATATTTCTGAATATTTAATTTTGTTTATTTTTACATAAAATGATTTAATATTTTTAAATATCCTAATTTAAAGAAAAATATTGCATTGAAATAATCAAACTAATAAAAATAATTTTACTTTACATTTGTTTTTTGTTTCTTTAACTTTTCACCGCTACTCCAAGCAAACAAACAAATGCTAAAAGACAACTTTAAGGCAAGTTACTCCTAAATTCTCAAATGAAAAAAAAAAAAAAATTACAATAGCTTATAAATACACAACAGCACAACTTGGTGCATCAACAGTTTCTTCCCTTTTTCTTCATTGCAACTTCTGAGATAAAAGCACGTCAAGAAGAAGACCGTGTTTGGCAATCTGGTCGAAGAAAAAAACAACATGAACAAAAGAGATAGAATGAGAGGGAGAGTGATATTGATGAAGAAAAATGTTTTGGACTTCAACGATTTCAGTGCCTCCTTGCTCGATCGTCTTCATGAGTTTATGGGAAAACGCGTTTCTCTTCAACTCATAAGCGCTTCTCATGCTCATCCTGGTCAGTGTTTTTTTTTTTCGTACAAATTATCTACCTGTATTCATATCTAGTCTTTGGTTGCTTTACTCCAATATCTCATCCATGAAAATTTTACTTTTTACCGTATGTTAGGAATTCAAGTATGAGTTTAAGTCCTACGTTGAGTAGAATAAGGAAGTAGAATACTATATAAGAATAACGATTCATAAGTCCATTGTTTTAAAATTTTGGGTTAAGAGTGATGTCAATGTCTTATGTGATTAGACTCAGATCTTATTGGTCTTTATGTCTCCTCGATGAACTCCTCCTTATAAACTTAACACCATGTTTATGAAAAAATTTAAGAAAAATCTTTAATTTGTTACCGTATTATTATTGGAAGAAAGAGAGACATGTAAGTGTTAATATTTTGTATTATTTGATTTAATAGTATCTAATGGGATTGTTAACATTGTTTTAAGTTAAGCAACTTTGTTTAATGAAATTTAAGATTGAAGCACATTAAGTACATTTGGTTTACATAAATAGTTATTGTAAGCATTTTACAGACAAAAATTATATCAAGTATTAACATGCAAGTTAAAGGCAAGATTAATGAATTTTTTATAAAAGTAATTTAAAAGATTAAATTAAATACCCAATATTTTTTTTTATGCAGATTATATGAAATTACACATGAAGATTCAGAAAATTAAGATGAAAGATCATGAGAATAGTTTTCATATTACAACCAAAGGAATCTAAATATGAATTTCTACGTTGTATCCTGAATACTTGGGGTCGAAGTTACGTGTTTTGTTCAGTTTTACTTCTTTTCTTGGAAGACTTAAAAAATGAAGGTCAATTTCATTAAAAAAAATTGATTTTGTTGACTACAAGGAATTTTGTAAGAAAATAAGATTTAATAACATTATATCTTTAGTAAAGCATATTCAATAATTTTGTATGTATTACGAACAATTGTTTGCTATAATGCAAAGATCTTTGACAGTATAAAAAAGTGGTGAATTTAAAAATTACATAAGTTTAAGCACATGCTAAACGTTTGGTACATTTTTACATATATTGGGCAACATGCATGTGATGACACGTGTAAAAATGAATTTAATGAGCAAAGAACCAACTCAGATATTTGAATAGATAAAAAACAAAACAAAAAAGTGGTGAATTTAAAAATTACATAAGTTTAAGCACGTGCTAACCGTTTGGTACATTTTTATGTATATTGGGCAACATACATGTGATGACACGTGTAAAATGAATTTGAATAAATAAAAACAAAACACAATTAAAAAAATACGGTGAAAATTGTGTATTTAAGTTCACAAATAATTCTAAAAATAAAAGAATAGACAAGTCATACATACAGAACTGTCGTAATTAATGTTTTCATACATATATATATATATATATATATATATATATATATATATATATATTAGTTTATTTACCCCATATTTACAAACTTAAAAATAGGCTATATTCTCTCATCTTTTATTTGTAAATACTATTTAATAATGCCCATACAAATTAAAGTTTACAAAACTAATAAAAGAATATTTAAAAATGAATGACAAAAATGCCGCTGAGAATTATTTATCAATAAAAGGGTATTACTTATGTATAAAAGCTCTTCTAAGTTTAAACTGTACAAAAGATCATAAGCCTAACTTTCTTTGTCGATCATCTCTGTGTATCAAATTCAATTGAAAATTATCCATATTTTTAATTCTTCATTCTTTGCATGAGGTTTTACTTAGCTAACATGTAATTATGGTAATCAAGTTGAAGGTAACGAGATGAAAGGTAAACTTGGAAAGCCTGCATATTTGGAAGATTGGATCACCACAATCACACCCTTGACCGCTGGTGAATCAGAATTTGGGGTCACATTCGATTGGGATGATGATGATGATGATTCTATAGGAACCCCAGGAGCTTTTTTAATAAGAAACCATCATCACACTGAGTTCTACCTGAAAAGCATGACACTTGAAAATGTTCCAGGCCATGGTGTCATCCACTTTAACTGCAACTCTTGGGTATACCCTGCACATAAGTATAAAAAGGATCGCATTTTCTTCAGCAACAAGGTAAATCATCAAACACATGCCATGCAAGGATTTTAAGCCATGCTAACCACTATAGTTAATCCCCACACATAATTGTGAATTACTAGTTACATGTTTGATTACTGCTAATGTATTGTATGCAGGTATACCTTCCAAGTGAAACGCCACAACCACTTCTTAAGTATAGAGAAGAAGAACTAGAGAGTTTAAGAGGGGATGGAAGAGGGACCCTGCAAGAGTGGGATAGGGTGTATGACTATGCATACTACAATGATTTGAGTGATCCAGATAAGGGTGCACAATATGCTCGTCCAGTGCTGGGAGGGTCCTCTGAATATCCATACCCTCGAAGGGGAAGAACTGGTAGACCACCGGCAAAATCAGGTTAAGTTTTTCATGTGTTTCTTTGGTGTTCATTTAAGTCCAATTTAGCTGAAAACGTTTTAGAAAGTGAATTTTGGTATTCTAGTTTTAAATTTCTGATATGGTGTTGTTGTTTTAGCAGATGCCAAGAGTGAGAGTAGATTGAATTTGGCCATGAGCTTGGACATCTATGTTCCGAGGGATGAAAGATTTGGACACTTGAAATTGTCAGACTTTCTTGCTAGTGCAGTGAAGTCCATAGTTCAAGTTCTCAAACCTGAGCTGGAATCTCTATTTGACAGCACCCCTCATGAGTTTGATAGCTTTGAAGATGTGTTTAAACTCTATGAAGGTGGAATCAAGGTGCCTGAAGGCATACTTAAGAATGTTAGAGATAAAATCCCTGCAGAGCTTCTCAAAGAAATTCTCCGAACTGATGGTGAAAGGTTCCTCAAGTTTCCTGTGCCTCAAGTGATTAAAGGTATTCCCTTTACTTAGTTTCACATTATAATGAGTTGGCAAAGAAACCTGAAAATCTCAGGTATTTTTTGTAAATCACTATCATATGATAATGACATTCTTATAATGAGTTTGAGCAGAAGATAAGTCTGCATGGAGAACCGATGAAGAATTTGCTAGAGAGATGTTGGCTGGTGTAAACCCTGTTATCATTCGCTGCCTCCAAGTACGAGCAAGTGATTTTAGCCATATGTTTGTGAAAATTATCAAGTATCTTTTGGTAAAATTAATTGATTATTATCTTTTCCCTCACAATATCCAAAATAAATCTCAGGAATTTCCACCAGCAAGTAAGCTAGATGCTAAAGTCTATGGTAACCAAACCAGTACAATACAAAAAGAGAACATTGAGAGCAACATGGATGGACTCACAGTAGATGAGGTAACTTTCAAGTTAGTTAGAACTTTTGTTGACAAAGTTAATTCACTGTTTATTTTGATGGTCTGATTTTGTTGCTGCTACTTTCATATTTGGTTCAATAGGCTATCAAACACAAGAAGTTGTTCATATTAGATCACCATGATGCACTAATACCATATTTGAGGAGGATAAACTCCACTTCTACAAAGACTTATGCCAGCAGAACAATTCTTTTCTTGCAAAACGATGGAACTTTAAAGCCATTGGCTATTGAGTTGAGTTTGCCACACCCTGAAGGAGACCAATATGGTGTCATAAGTAAGGTTTACACTCCTGCAGATGAAGGTGTTGAAAATTCCATCTGGCAATTAGCTAAAGCTTATGTAGCAGTAAACGACTCAGGCTATCATCAGCTTATTACCCACTGGTATAACACTATAACTTCATCAATAATGAAGAAACAGAAAAAAATAAATAAATAACATCTTAGATAATCTTTCATTGAAAACAATTTTTTTGTATCTTTTCATTTGTCACAGGTTGCATACTCATGCAGTGATTGAACCATTCATAATAGCTGCAAACAGACAGCTCAGCGTGCTTCACCCTATTCATATACTTCTACATCCACACTTTCGTGACACCATGAACATAAATGCACTAGCAAGACAAATCCTCATCAACGCTGGTGGCTTTGTAGAGGCCACAGTTTTTCCATCAAAGTATTCCATGGAGATGTCATCTTTGATTTACAAGAACTGGAATTTCCCTGACCAAGCATTACCCACAGATCTCATCAAGAGGTACCACACATGCACAACACCATTACTAGACTAATGGTTTGTTTTAAACACTCACTACTACTCAGTGATCCAAATCATGATAACCAACATATAACATCAACTTATATATCCAATTTGATATTAATGAACTGATACTTATTGCTTCTAACAGAGGAATGGCTGTTAAAGATTCAAGTTCTCAACACGGCCTCCGACTTGTGATTGAGGATTATCCGTACGCTGTTGATGGGTTAGAGATTTGGTTTGCCATAAAGAACTGGGTTCAGGAATATTGCTCCTTTTACTACAAAGATGATGAAACAGTTAAAAAAGATCCAGAACTACAATCTTGGTGGAAGGAGTTAAGAGAGGAGGGTCACGGTGACAAGAAAAACGAGCCTTGGTGGCCAAAGATGCAGACTCGTGAAAACCTCATAGAAGTGTGTACTATCATCATATGGGTTGCTTCAGCTCTGCATGCATCCACCAACTTTGGCCAATACCCTTATGCAGGTTTCCTTCCAAACCGTCCAACCATAAGCCGAAGATTCATGCCTGAGGAAGAAACTCCTGAATATGATGAACTTGTGAACAACCCTGAGAAGGCTTTTCTGAAAACAATCACTGCACAGTTGCAGACCCTTATAGGCATTTCGCTCATAGAAATATTGTCTAAGCACTCTTCTGATGAGGTGTACCTTGGACAGAGAGAAACTCCTCACTGGACTTCTGATGTGGAACCATTGAAAGCGTTTGAGAGGTTTGGGGAAAAGCTGGCTCAGATTGGAGAAAGGATTGTGACAATGAACAATGATGGGAAACACAGAAACAGAGTTGGACCGGTTAACATGCCATACACTTTGCTCTATCCTAGCAGCAAAACTGGACTCACTGGCATGGGAATTCCCAACAGTGTCGCAATTTAGAAGGGCTTGCATTTAGTCATCGCTATCACCGCATTTATAATCATTGTTGTTAGCGAGTCTTTATATTTTTTTTGTTGCATCTTTATAATCTCATGAGCTATTTGAGACAAATAAGAAACAGAGATAGTAAAATATTAGATTCAGTGAAAATCTTGTTTTGTGAAAGTTTGTTCCAGAAAGTTTCTCATATATGTTTTAGAAAGAATTTTTTTTTTTTAAAAAAACTTTGTTTTTGACAGACAAGGTTTCCATAGAATTAAAATAGATTAATATTTTTTATTTTTTAATTAAGATAAAGTAATAAAACAGTATTTCTCTATCCAAATATATAATTTATTAAAATTTGTAAGAAAAACTTTGTTAAACTATGTTACTCCGATTTAGAAATATTACGAAAATCCTACTATTTTGAAATATTTTGTTCCAGAAATATTTGAAAAGTTTGAATCAAGAAGTTTGTTTCGAAAAGTGTCTTTAGAAAAACATCTCATATATTTTGGATATGAAAAATATATTTTGATAAGAAAAGTAAAGTGACCTGAGTTTGAAGAATTGATTCGCCTCAGAAAGTACAGTGACCTGAGTTTTTTTTTTATATTTTTTTTATCAAGTGATATATTGTCTATTGTTGGGTACAGAAAATGTAAAACTATCTGATTATAACTAATGTTCTTACGATCAAATCATTTGGAGACGTTAATCAATAATTCGTATGTCCAATTGTGGTCAAACCAATATTTGAGGTAATGAAAATAAAATTATGAAAAGAATAGTAACTATTATTCTGCGGAATTGGCATAAGATGGTTTTCATATCACAATCATGAATAGAAATACTATTTTCAGGTAAATATTAGTTAATATTTAATATCCTTAATTTTTTTTCGTAGGTTTTAAAAACTATAAAAGGCATGGGAAATCTAATACAAGAAATAAAAAGAGAAAACAAAAATGGAAATGATGAGAGGCTTTGGTACAAAGTAGTAGTAGGGTTTAAGGTTTGTGACAGTGTCAATGGAGGTTTTAAGTTTGTAGCGGAACGCCATACTCTCATAATCCCAAACACAACACTGTTGCAGTCTAAGTAATGGGTTATGGTTATGGTGCTTTCTCTCTTCTACTAACCAGACGCTTTCATTTTTCTTATTCTCTACACCCTAAACCCTTTTCTTCTTCTTCGTTCTTTCACCTTCTCACTAAACCTTTCTCCACAACCCCACCAGACCCTAACCCTGATCCCAAACCTTCTTCCCTCTCCGCGCGTCTCAGCTTCGTCTTCGATCAGATCGATGCCATCGAGAAAGAGCGTTCTCAGAAGCACGAAACGCTTCAGCGCATTCGAGCCTGGCGCCAATCCAAGGACGCTCCCCCTCAAAGCGACGCCCAACCTGAGCCGCCGCCTCTCTCCGTCGCCGATGAAACCCCCCCGGAGCTGCCGCCGATGAAGGCTGTGGAACTGGTGCACCCATGGCCCGAGTGGATCCAGTTGATGGAAATGCTCGTGCACCAGAATTACTTCGACCACAGAAGGATGGACGAGGATAAAATGGTCCTCGACTCAGGGTTCAGTCCGCCTGTGGTTGCTGAAGGAGTTGATTTCACCAAGGATTTCAAGAGCGTTCACATGGCGTGTCTCAATCACGGAAGAGACCGTTTTGATATATTGAGGTTTGTGCAGCCAATTTTGTTGAATTCGTTTTCGTGATTGAATGGGTTAGGTTATGCAATAGGGATAATAATTGTTTAAGGTTTTACATTGTTAACTAATAAAATTTCAGAAATGACTTTTAAGATGGTTATTGTAAAACCCAATGATATTGCTGTTCAGGGCTATTTCTGATTGATTGACATTTTACAAAGGCATTATGCTATCAGTGATGCTGTAGTTGTTACTTATGGCTTTGTTTTGTTGAGGAATATGTCTAAGGGAGGATTCTATGCGCTACAATTATGAAACCTTAGATGATTGATTTCAGGTCCTTGTCGAGGAAGGATATTCAAGTTTTGGTTGGTTATGGATGCCCCACTATGGACAGAAAGGTGGTTTTCTCTGCAAAACTTTTAAGAAAGCATGCTCACCTTGACGAAGGAGATGTAAGTGTAGCATGATTTATTAGGTGCCATTTTTTTTAATAGTTGTGTGAATTATGAATGTGGAAAGTTTCGTTTTTTGAGTTCTTGTTCCATCTTCAGTTGTAAGTGAATGGAAATTATGATTTAGGCCATAGAACCGACACTAGATATTTAAATCTGTATCTGTGTGCCTGTATTTGTGATTGGCGGCAAAGAAACTCCTTTTTCTCTGCTGGCATTCTTTTTATCCCTCTCCTACTCATGCACACATGCCACTTTTTTCTTTGTTAGATACACTTTACCATCTCTCTTCGTTGGGCTCATTGTTTAATCCATAACACGTTACTCAATATTTGAGTACATATTTTGTATAATTTTGATGAGAAATTCATTGATATCAGGTCTGTAGTTCCTGCAGCTTGAGAAACAGTTGTGAAAGGGCGTATCTGCTAACAAACAAAGAGGATGAAGCACGGACTCTTGATGTCATGCGGCTCCTGCTCACTTTTGGTTTTGATCCTGTTGATGGTTCAGTCATCAATAAGTCACTTCTTAAGCAGAAGTCTGTGAAAACAGTGGTTCGTAAATTGCTTCATGAGGTTGTCAAGCTCAGTTCAGTTCCCATTGATCCAAATCTCACCCCTCCTGTGATTAAAAAACCACCACCAAAAGTGAAACAACCACCTCCTCCTCCAAAGAGACGAATAGGACGGGATGATGTTGAGATGAAAAAAGGGGACTGGCTATGTCCTAAGTATGTCCCTGAATCTCTCTGATTTATTTTGCTATAACAATTACAGTTTTGGCAACTGACCAGTGGCCGCTTTCAGTTTCAAGTGAATTTCAATTTGAAAACCTTTTTTTAACAAATTTATTATGTTTGGTACTCCTTTTGAACAGGCTGCCTTTATTTTTGGGCTAACCCCTGATAGCTGTCGATAGTCAATTTTTCTTTTTTCCCTTCCTTCTGGTAATTCAATGTATAGGGTTAGGCTACGGAATAAATTGTGCATGGATTAGTCATTATTGGATGATAGCACCATATAGTCTTTTATTTTCCTGCTGTTGACTTACCATACTACTGAACACTTCTTAGGTGTGAATTCATGAATTTTGCGAAGAATACTGCTTGCTTACAGTGTGATGCCAAGCGTCCCAAGAGACAGTTGCTGCCAGGAGAATGGGAGTGTCCTGAGTAAGTTTAAAGTCCTTCAATTTACCATTAACCTTCACTGTTACAGCCCTTCTGTCCCCTGTCTCTTTCTTTCTGTTACAAGTGCGTGCTCATGAATAGCTGGCAATTATATAATTAGGGATGACAAAAGAATTTAAGGTTACATGTCTAGCAAGTAAAATTTGCAATGGATGACGGGTACCCGTAAAGGATAAACTAGTATTCGATTTGTCCACTTGCTAACTGGATAAGTATAGTTATCATGGTATCCAAACTGAAGATACTCACGGCCCATTGTTGGAGATTTTTATATGAATATTTTTCTAAGAATGAAATGACCAAAACAAAGTTATTGGTGAAAAAACATTAAAAATTTAAGAATTGTTCAGAATTTGATTTTTTAAGTTTATGTTTTTATTTATCTAAACTTATGGAATTAAATTTATTTTTAATAAATTACTTTTATTTGAGTTCATGCTTTGCAGTATGATTTTTTTAAATTTGTATTTTTTTTTGGGAAAGACTAATTATATTTTTTTAATATTTTGTTATGCAAATTTATTTAGATTATACTTTAAGGTCTAATTTTTATTTGAGTTTGTGTTAAAGAATTATTTTTAAATAATCTTATCTAGAATTAAAAAAATGACCAGAAATATCTATAAATATTTCTGGTCATTTTTTTCATGCGGGTAGTGGGTAGGTAGATACTAGGACGTTGTCAGGATCATCCCTAATTGTAGTGATCGTATGAAGCATGATGTTGTGATATGATTAACACTAAAAACATGCAAAATTATGTTTGCCAAACTTTTGTAACGCTGATGTTCATCCCTGAAGATTCTATTGCTGAAATGTTTTTAGCTTGACTTGTTTATCTTGTCTGGCAGATGCAACTTCTTGAATTACAGGAGGAACATGGTATGTTTTCATTGTGAATGTAAGCGCCCAGCTGATGAATTTTTGGAGAATAAGATGCAAGATAGGATACCGGGTTCCAAACCTAAGTTAGATAAGATGGGCAACCGACAAGAGGTTTCCAATGCCTGGAATTTTGACTTTGATGACAATGAATCAGATGGTGCCGATGTGGCTGCTTTTGAGTATGCAGATACTCATGCCATAAATGAAGATTTCTCTTCAGGTAATAATGCGCAACATGGAAATCATAGAGGGTGGGAAGATAATCTTGAGAAGAACAACAGAGTACGAGGATCCCCTGATGGAGAATATGCTAATCGTGATATTTATAAGCCTGGAATAGGGTTTGATGATTTTGAGGATGAGGATGATGTTGATAGTTATGAGCTAGAAACTACTCCAAATAGTAGTAAAAGAATAGAAACATCTAAAAGTAATTTCTCGGAAGAGGAAAAGTTGTCAGAGTCAGACGATATTGAAGGCAGTGATGATGAAAGGTACACCAGTCACAGAACAGCTTCTCAAAGAAGTCTACCGCACCGGTCAATTCGTAAGAATACATCATTCTCGGGATCTGAGGATGATGAACTTGGTTTTGTTACAAAAGAACAACGGTCCACTCTTTCCAATTTCAAATCTGGGAATGTTTCTGGTGCTGGCAGAAGAAGAAATGGCAGAGGTCCATCTAAGAAATTAAGCTTTGGTTCTGAATCTGAGGATGACAATGGTGCTGGCTTATACTCTGATGAGGATGATGACATACATAAGGCATATTCATTCAGAAAAAATAAAGGGGACAAATTTAATCCATCCAGACAGAATAACGGGAATAGGCACAATTCCGAGAGAAGAAACTTCACCAAAAACAGGAATTCAGGGTTTATCAGTCGCCGCCGAGAAAATATGTTCAGTGATGATTTTGAAGGATCGTCTCAGCAGTCTTACAGAAATGGTAGGGATTCCAAAGGAAATGGCCGTAACAGGAAGAGTTTTGAAGATTTTGATGGTCCATCCCGACGATCATTCGGTGATGGCAGAGGGTCCCGAGGAAACAGCCGTGGTGGATCATTCCGGCAGTCTTTTGGGAATGGTAGAGGGTCTCGAGGAAATGACCGTAATTGGCATAGATTCGAAGACAGGGAGCATGGCACAGGAAAGTTAAATAAATATAGAATGGATGAGAAGGATTCTGGGGAATTTAGAAACAGTAGGCGTGTAATTGAAAGATAGCACCACAGCTCCATGAATACTGCTAATTGCCAAACACAAATGTGATACAATGATGGCCATAAAGATCAGTCAGTGTTCATGAGATTAGTTGAAACCATGGACAAACTTTCTCCTCCAATAACAGTTAGGTGGTCAAGTTTTGGCTTGGTCAAGTTAACCTGCCAAGCAGTTGTGCCCTGCTATGCAGTTATAACCCAATATAAGGTGGTGAACAACTGCCATATCTCTTACATATTTGTCTCATCGATTGCAGTGTCTTCGCATATTTGTGTGGACTTCTTAAGAACTTGCAACCAGAACTTCTAATCGTTCTCAATTTGCACATTGGAAAGTAGAAATCTCTGCAACTCAACTGTAATGGGGTTCCAAAAGTACCCATAATTGGTGGCACTTTTGGTACTGCGGCTTAGTATCATAATTTTCAACCTGCAATGGGATGGATTTATTTTTCACAACATTATAGTTTGCAACAAAATTGCCTGTGGTACACACCATCACCATACAGCAAAGTGAAAAGAAACTTAAAGAGGCCACAAATTTTGAATTAGCCGAGATCAAATACCAATTTTAAAAATGGAGTCGTTCGTGACATTTATTGCTGTTAATTCTCTTTCAGGGTAACTGAAGGGTATCAATGAGAATACCTTCAGTCTGCAGTAATTCTGTGAGTATCTCACCGTCGTGTTCACTTTTATTATGATATGAAGAACATAATATAATTAAAAAACTGAATTATTATAACAATTATGAAAAATTGTTACTAGAACTTGTATTAAGGTTGTAAAAGTGTGAAAGGAGTATATAATGAAAACAAAGAAATTGGTTGTGTTTACAAGAGAAAAACAATGAAATAATGTGTATAAAGACGGTTAAAAAAACCGTGAATGTTATTAACTTTTCAATTCATAATTAATATTTTAGTAATGTTTTTTTCCTTTGAATTAAATTTATCCACTCACAGTACTGAGAGTCATAAGGATCCGTGTTTGCTTACTTAAAAAACTGGTAATAGCAAACAAGTTAAAAAAATTGTTTTGGTAAATGTTATAACATTAAAATTTAAAAGTAGAAAAAAACGTCATAAGAAGTGATCCTTTTAACTAGTATTTTTGTACATGAACATTTAATATGACAAGGGATAGTGCATCACTGTTGAAAACGTTAAAAAAGAGGGCAATTTCTTACTATTCCAAAATGATGAACAGAGTCAAGGAAGGGACGCAATGCATATTCAATTTAACTGTCTTAGGAGAAACGTCGTAGTCTTAGATAAATTTAAGAAATTGTAATCAACCCAAGTCTTCCCAAGGACTATTTTGTTTGCCACGTGAGAATTTTATACAAAGTTACGAAGCTAATAGGACAAAATTCTTTAAGTTGTAGGATTGTTCACTTTCAAAATCACGACAACAATTGTTTCAGCTAGTATGGGGTCAAAATAACAAGTTGTTGAGGTAAAGAGACTAGATTTGCTAAAATACCTCTTTAGTTTGTATTCATCAAAATAAAAATACAAGTTAATTAATATTTGAATTTAACACAAAAATTGAAACATAAAAACGTAATCTATTAAGCATGTAAAAATGGAGCAAAAGAAAGTTAAGAGTTACGAAATGGAGTTATGAGGGGAAATGGTATGGAAAAAGAAGACAAAGACCCTTAAATTACAACGATACAACCGACTGGAACCAACAACAGCAGGGTATGGTGGGTGCTGCATTGGGCTATATATATTTTCATGTTTTCCTAGTCTCTCTGTTTTTATTTTGTTTTCACAGTTTCTCCTTCATTTCTATTAGCACTGGACACACATGTATTGCAGATGTGCCGGCACACAGGAGAAACGATTTAGTTGAGATTTTTAAGAAAGAGAAAAGCGATCCTCAATTTACAGAAATTTCTCTCCAGTTTCTTCTATCCTAAAAAAGCATACCATAGCAGGACAACAGCATCTCAGAAAAGCAGTGCAAATACAAGAAAAGGAGTCTCCTTCACATCACAACTACCCTAACAAGAATCTGAACACATCACTTAAAGAAATAATTCCCTCCACGCGCTTGCTCCCAGCCTCCACAACCACAAGTCTTCTAACCCCTGTAAAGTGAACCAAGTTGGTGAACCAACAAACCACTCTCATTTTTTTACCTTTTCGTAATAATGAGTAAAGAAAACAATACCAGGAATAGACAGCCGCTCCATCACTTTGTGCAACGAATCAGATCTCAAACACATGTGACATCTGTGACCGGTGTAAAGCCCATAAGGAGAACTTGCATCTTGTCCCAAAAGCAATGCCTACAACCATGGGTGTAAATATTTAGAGCCAGTTTTTGGTAACAAACAAATGTACTATCTATCACGCAGTGATCACCTGGTGAATACTAATTTCCTCCAGAGATGTCCGAGCGTATGCTTTATCTTTAGCCAATGCTGTAATATCGCTGAGAGTAAAATAAAATAATAGGGAGATTTCATATAGGCTGGAGGAAACCTTTAAATCATACACATGGGACATAAGGGGGAGAAAAGAAATACCACCTTCTTGAATAAATGTCTAGCAAAGAATCATTGTCATCCACAATCGGTATTGAGCTAACTTCAGCTGCAAAGAGAAAGTAGATTTGCTAAAAACAATGTGAATAGGGTAATTATGTATTACTTTTAGTATTGATTGTGTAATTGGGTAATGTAACAACTAGATATGGTAAAAATAAACCCACGTGTTCATTGGTTTCAATACAAATAAAACTTTCTGCCGTATGATAGACATAGTTTCCAATACAAATCTCTCTTTCAAATATTCACATGGAATACAATAAACTAGGCAAAAATGCTATGTAATTACACTCAATTCTGCACCGCTATCAATAATATGTTAGGATCAATACCAAGGTATGGAGTTGAGTCTCACATTCGAAGTATGGGATTCAAGTGTGGGGTTTATAAGGCCTTGGATTCTCCAACTACAACAGCTAGCCTTCGTAGTGTGGTTCTCCCAAGGTTCATATCTAACCACATAATAAATCACGAAAAAAAAAATGCCTATGGCCTCAGTGAAAGCGATTCCCCAAATGTATCCCTCTGGCCAAAAACAAATATAACAATCACATGTGTTCATGAAATGAAACTTTACTTTGAAAAACTCTTAATGAGACATGCTGAGTACCACTCCATACGAATCAGTCAAACTTAAGTTTTTATATTTTCGGATTTGAGTCCCAACATATAATATCTGCCAAACAAATTTATTGTTTCTATTGGTTAGTGCACAAAGGAAAGGTACCCCGTGGCTGCACAAACCTCCCTTTCAATTGTGTTCCATTTCTTAATTGATATAATTATTCCAATTACAGAAAGATCTTTGAAAGAATACCCTACAAGTGAATTTGAAGTTGGATTGGAAACCTTCACGAAAAATCTTTTAGGGGAAAATACCGTAACTCAGCAACTAACTAGAACAAACACCTTGTTAACTTCACACAGAAGAATGATCACCTTGAACAAACATTGACAGAGCAGCACCAAGAGAAGCACTTGGTCTCAGCATTGCTAGTGGCCGTCCATTTGGTTCCCCAACTTTAGGCATCCATACACCCAAAGGTATTGAACCCACTGGATGTTGAAGAATGGGCAAAGAACTCAAGGAGTGCTTAAAATGTCTGCATATACCTGAAAATTTGACTCCACATCACTTCCAAGTCCAAACTTCCATACCATTTATTTATCTATAACCAATTGACCAGAAATTTACCTTTCAGTATTCCTGATAGGGAAGCAAGATGTAGCAGTTGAGGAAATGAACCATCCTCTGAAGAAGAATGGATGATAGGAATGGTTGACACCTTGTTTTGCAAAATCTTAAAAGCCACGTCCTTTAGACATTCATGTGGTCCGGCCTAGAAAAAATATCCAATCATAAAGACTAAAGCTCACATCCTGCCCTCTTATAGATGGAGGGGAATCTAGAAACATAATCAGAATGCCGTGCTAGACTAATATGCATTTTCTTCAACGTAAAATGCTAATACATCATCACGTATATCAAAATAAACCTAAAGATTTATATTAAACAAAATCACTAAATAGTATACAACAAAAGAAGAAAAAGATAACTGAGAGAAGTAACACTATTACCTAATTCATCCCGCTAGATGAAGTTGACTATATGGATCACCTAATTCAATGGTAGTTTTCTTTCTCTGTTTAGATTTAACTTAGTATAGCCCTCATTACTTGGTATAGTATCCTTCTATCATAGCCACAACAGCATACACCACATATACTAGAAAACAAATGTCTTATCTCCCTCTCACCCTTCCTCCATATATCTATTACATACAGCTTACAAGAATGACAAGACAAACTTTCAGTTCTAAACTCTAGTATGATTTCTCCAATAAGATCTTGTCTCACTTGTTTTTGCTCACAAGTGTATGCATGCAAGAGTATACACTATAAACACAATCTCAGTTTGGTTCAGTACACAATGTTTCGCTTAAAAGCCCAAGCTATGAACTAAATTGTATATTTTTTTTCTTATAAAATCAAACCAAATGAAACTTACGCATTAAGAAGAATGTAAATTGAACCAGTGGTATATACATATCTAAATGTCTTACAAGATATTCATATTGTCTAGGACTTAATACTCATCAATTATGTTGCAAATGCATTCCAGAATATGCCTGCTTACAAAGTTGACAATCTTACACAGTATGAAATTGGATGGATAACTTAGAAAACACAGAATTTACCACAACTGCTCATGAGCACTTACATGAACAAATCGCCAGGGATGTGATCCTCCATTACTATCAACTGTTCTGCGTAGCTGTAATTTTCCCTCTTTCCAGGCTGCTATAGTATGAGTCTCAAGTTGTTCTTGAGTCAAATTCGAACCATGATTTCCCAGCTGAAATTATGTTTGTCAAATAACTACTGAATTTGAACAAATATACCTCAAGAATTCCATTATAAGACCATATATTAGATGCTGAAAAGGCAACAACAAACGATCATGATGACAACATGAGGGTTCTTAAACCATGCATATCTAACATTGGAAGGCCTAGAAGATATTTGCTTAAAGACAATAGCACCAACGAGGTTCAAGAATGCAAATACTTTCAAGGTTTTTCAAAAAAATGCCTCTTTAAATTATTCTATAGCAGTTAAATAAATGATTTATTATTAGCCAAAAATGACAGTAACAAGATTCTTTTAGAATTTTCATTTTTTTTACCAGTTTATAAGTTTTTACTTTAATCAATTTGTGACCAGCTCTTAAGTACCTTAAAATATCAATGTTATAAAATTATGTTTTATAGGACACGGATCATGACATTTACTAAAAACTGGCACAGGAGAGTTGCATAAATGTTTTATTCCCCACAAACCTCTTTCAGTATTAGAATGAAGTCCATTGCACTAAGAACTCCAACAAACTGACTCCTGCTAAAATCCCATAGAGGAGCCATAGATACGCCCTGAAAGCAAATTGCATTCATATTCATACAAGGTAAACTCATACGTGCAGATGGGTATAACTTCCACAAGCATGGGCATGTGCCCTCGTGCAAGTTAAAAGGAAAAGAGGGGGAAGCCCAGTAATAAATGGAATAAAGAGGCGGGGAAAACCTGTTCATAAAGAACATGGAATGCTTGCTTCACAGGTAAATTTATATCCAAGGCAATGATCTGCAATGATAATAAACCAATCAAGAAAAATTAGTCAAAGCAAAGTAAATTTCACATTCTTATTGAATAAGGGGGAGGGAATTGAGAAGGTAAAATATTCAAACCTTCCCCGACTCAGGAAGCAAATCATAAGCCGTATGTGTAGACAAGAATACAGATATACGCTGGCGAGAGACCACCAGATCAGACACGGGCATCCTGGAATTAGCTTCCTGTTAAATTATGAGGTCATGTCAAGTAGCCTTTTTGTACAATAAATTTGTACTGCATATAGTCTAAGACTACAATAAATTAAGAACTAAGGTATGAAATCTGATACTATTTGAAATGACATTCATATGAAGAAAATTTAAGATGTTTAATTATTCAAAGTGAAAAGAAGATTAAAAGTCCAATTCTTTTCGACGTCATTTTTTTTTAAATTTTGTATAGAATAGTTAAAGGAAAATTTAACCATAGAACCATACATTATTAGTGTGTTTGTTATAAGGTTTGCAACTTAAAAGAAAATTTAACCATAGAGCCATACATTATGAGTGTGTTTGTTTCAAGATTAACAACTTCATTCTTCGAAATGTAAAGTCAGGAATGCAATATTCCCATAGCAAAGTCATTCCTCACCATGTAAGATTAAATAATACCTAAAACCATTTTTTGAGATGTTATATATGGAGGCAATCCTATTAGGAAAAATCTAAGTTCCACATTTACTAGAGATAGCAACAAAATTCAGTACACGGTGGAGGCAATCCTTACCCCTTATAAAGTCGGTTTTGTATAGGGTTGAGATAGGTCTAAACCACTTTGTAAGATATTGCAAAGAGTAGTCACAGGTGTCAAGCTCCAGTCTCAATGAGAATACTATCCAAACACAAAAAATATAATAACAGCAAATGGGGGAAAGGAAACTTACCATATTGTCAATCTCCATTTGGGATCTACCAGGTGCTTCATTACTTAAAATTGAAGGTAAGATATCTGGTTCTCTCACTAAATAAATAGTATTCACTACTCCACAGCTTCCACTTACAGATGGCTGCTGCTCATCATGCCGCCACTCACCATCTACATTAAATTTGTACTGCACATGAGTGGAAACAAGATTTTCCCTGTCAGAATAAATCAGTTACTCTTTCCATATTGTGTTTAGAAGTACTTTAACGTTTCCTAAAACATCACAGTTAGATGGGTTATATTAAACATACTAACACTATAAGTGGTTGTGAAAGGAAAGAAAGTAAAGTACCACATAGATAAATCAAATATTAAATTAATATTTACATACATACAAGTTATGGAACATTTAAAAAAACATGGATAAACAAATCTGGATGTGCCAAAAAATGTGAGCATGAGTTCTATTCTATCCAACATTTGTTCCTTGATAAAACAAAATACAAACCCAACCTGCGAAACTTCTTCAATCTAGCTATCAAAAATTTTATATCTCCCACAATTAGAAAATTAATTCCCAAGAGAATATGGAAAACAATCATACAAATGGCAAACCATTTTAGTGACACTAAAGAATTGGTAGAACTTAGCAAAATTATCACATTAAACATTTATTCATGAATTTGAATAAGGATCAACTAACTCTTCCCAAGGTAACTTAAACAAGAGTACAAAACCTATACAGACTTTCAATTTAGGAAATAGCTGCAAGTCAAATAGAGATCATCTAAAATTGATAGGCTGGCAGCTCCAGCGATATGACAGGCTTCAAACCCATGTATTATAGTTGTTGATAGAGGATAGTCTGATTGGTAATCTAAGTCATAATAAACTTAAAGAGTTAAAATACATTAGTCTAATCTACCACACAATTGACCATCCTTATTCTGAGAAAACAAGCTTGCTTGGTTTCCTCAATAGTCAAAATGACACAAATTACCCAAAGGTTTTATCATTTACCCAACCATCAATGTTTACTGTTCACTCTTTACAACAGCTCCAACGTCGCAAGACCTACTTCCTTGCCTTCCATGAAAGCCATACCAACTTTTACCCATAAATTACTGGTACAAACTCCTAATTAATGAAAGTTTAAAATTACCAAGGGGTTCCTTACCAATTTCCACAAAATCTAAATTAAGAAACACACAATCTATATTTACAAACGCATTTCTCTTATTTGGTTTTCATTTTTCCCAGCAAGATCAGCAAGCAGAATTTGACGAGATCATCCCCTCGTACTGATCTTTCAAAGAGAAGCACGTGCTTTTGAACATAACGGCCATCAAGCAAATAGATACGTACATACATGATACATGCAAGTAAACGATGTAAAAGTGCCAATCATACTGAGGATTATTTCCTCGTGTTAGCCAACCAAATTCAAATAGGCAAAACAACCTGATGAAACCCCGGCATTAAGTTGCAAACAACTTGAAACACAGCAGGGCACCCCTCCATCGGAGACATAGCTATATGATCTGACCATCTGCGAATACAATACAAGTCAACATTAATTAATCAATTCCCATTCCTGACATCACAAAAACAAAAAACCACAAAATCCCGTATTCACATCCATAACACCAAATAACGAAGAGCAAGTATCGTAACGTTGAGTGGCGTTGTAATAAACAAGATACCTCGTGAAAGAACCACTCAAAAACACCCTTCTTCCTCCATAAGGCCACACAAAGCGTTGAGGAATCGAAATGGATCCCGAAACTCCACTTCCCTCACATGCCCCATCCGGAACCGGAGCAAACATTTCCCCCAACAAATTCAATACCTAATATTTAGAGAACCTCTCCAACTTCGAACAACAAAGCCACGAATCTGAACAACCAACACCGGGAATCCTCGCAGCAGAGGACCCCCTCTCCTTACAAATGGAACATGCAGTGCCCCTTCCCAATCAACACCGCACTCCCGATACCAATTACGAAAAGCTTAAAATCTCCAGCAATGTCAATCGAAACCTCGTGATCGATAATTCACCGCCTGAAAAAAAAAACAAAAAAAAAATCAACAAATTACAGTAACGCCAATTAAAAAATAAGTAATAATTATCATAGCACCATTGAGTCTCAAAAGGTAAGTACAATTTGGGTGTAATCCGTCAGAGGCAAATGCGCGGAATCAGCAGAAGATGATTTAGGTCAAAAGGAGAGAGAAACGATTGTGTTTGTGATGCAGCGGGCGAGAGAACGAGAGAGAGAAAGAACGAAAAATGAGAACGGAAGAGGGGGAAGCACTAATTAAATAAATAAAATTCATAAATAAAAAATAATAAAAATGGCAGGCAGAGAATAAAGGAGAAGAGAAACGGGAGAGAAAAAAATACAGTGTGCAGTGGAAGTAATTATGTGATTCAAATTTCATTTCAACACCATCTAATAAAATAAAATGTTTATTCATTAATTTCACCAACTCTAAATACTAAGTTACAATGCGTTCATACTATTATTTAATTATTATAGATTTTCGTGTATAACAAAACTATTTGACCGTTCACAAAGTGTTATTATAAAGAAACATGAGCTACGAAATAAAATAAATTCATGTATAAATAACTACATTTCCAATTGCACGTACTAACGTAAAAGAGTATACTAAAAAAACTTAAACTATATATACTGACACAACAAAATTATTGATAACAGTTTGATCATATCATCACTAATAGTTTAATCAGCTGTTTTAAAAACTGCATACTAATAGGAATATATGATTTTTTTTTCATTTGATAAATATTTCGAAATGATAGAATAAATATGTAAAATTAATTTGAATGAAAAAATGGAAATAGAAATACTTAAAATCAATTAAAAATTGAAATCTAAAAGAAATTATTTGGCATATGAAAAGTTTAAAGCTAAACCTTGAAAAAAAAAATTAACATCTTTTGGGTTTAGATTGGAAGAACCATGGGAGAATAGGAGTGTGAGCTATCTATAGTATTCCTTAGACTTAAATATACTTTTAACTATTATAATTATTTTTGTTTTGTACCCTATAATTTTTTTTAATGTTTAAATTATAAATCTACCATATCTCCATTTTTTTAATTAATTAATTTTAGTTTAAATCATGTCTTGACCTTTATATTTGTTCAAAACTATGATTTTAAATTTTGATCAGTTTCAATTAAATATTATTGTCTCGACTCAATTTCACTTTTTTTTAAACCAGAACAATTTCATTTTTTTCTATATTGAGATTAAATTTAATTTTTATAAAATGTTATATTGATAGACTTTGTTAAAATTAATATTTTTATTAAATATTTTTAACAATATTAAATTTATATTTTACATTAAACTTTATTTAAGTTTTGTTTTAAAATTTTAAATATATATCTTTTAAATTGTTATAAAACTATTTTAAAATTTTACTTTTAAATTTGTAAAATTGTTATTTTTAAATCAAATCTAACATATGTATAGAAATTATTGATATATAAATATTTGAAACAAAATTTAAATGAAGTTCAATATAATGTATAAATTTAAATATATTTAATCTTATTAAAAATATTTGATAAAATTATCATTATCTAATTTATATAAAAATTAAATTTAGTTTCAATCACTTAGAAGATATAAAATTGTTTTAGTTTAAAAAATTTAAGATTGAATTTAAACAAAATAATAAATATATAGACTAAATTAAATTTTTTTACATGACATCTACCACTGTCACGTCATATAATCTCTGCTGCGTGACATAATTTCTCAATTAACACATGTCAAACATATTTTTCTATTAAAAATTTTTAAAAAATACAAGCTAACACATAATATATGAATTAACATTATATCTTAACGGAAATAACTAAACTACATTATATTTTAAAAAATAAAAATATAATTGAGACTGATCAAAATTTAAAGAGATAATTAAAATTTTTGAACATAAACGAAAATCAATGCTTAGTTTAAAGCCTTAATTCTATGTTCATTAATATATGGTAGTTAATAGAAATATGTTTCTCATAAATATTGTAAGTAAATGAATATTTGATATTATTATCACTTACATATATGTAATTTTTTATTGTAAGTAATGTACACCATAAATTCGTCACGAACTACAATTATTTAATTTCGAAAAACTGCAAAACTAAATCTGGTACTAACAATTTATACATGCTGAAATTTCACATTTCTAGGATCAAAAGTATATTTTAGCTGCAAAATTTAATCAAATTTGTATAATTTTAAAAAACTAAATGAATAAATTAATATGTAATTGTAATTTTATTCTTACCATGTCAAAATAGAATTATTTTATTGATTGAATTAATATCCACATATTTATATGAGAGTACATACTTATTATATATATTTCTCCTGGTATCATATACACCTTCTTAAAATAACAAACTAACAAATATGAATAAATTATCTTTTTTTTAAATAAGAATTCAATTAGAATCTAGTCATCGTTGATGTATCTAGACATTACAAATAAAAATAGCAAATTATATTTTTTGTCTGTTGTAATGTATCTTTGTATTTACTTCCTTCAAATTAATGGATACAAATTTTGCATATCCAAGTTGCTAACCGAAAGTAATAATTGTTTTGTTTTAAGTGTTTTTGTAAATATATAAGTAAATTGAGTATCTATGAGGCAAACTAATTCTGAGTAGAGATGTAAATAAAACGACAGTCATTGTTCTGTATAGCTTATTATTCCGTATAGTTATTGTCCATATTGGATGAATAAACTTTATTTTAACTCATAACTTATGAAGTTTAAATTTTTTTTCAACTTAGCTCAAATCTATTTTAATACCTTTTTTTTTCCACCTTATAGTGAAATCTATAACATCTCTATAATATATGTAAAAGATCTAAAATAACTTATAAAAATATTTTATATTTTCTAATTGTGCATATTATATAAATAAACTTGATTTTAACTCATAACTTATGGAGTTCAAATTTTTTCAACTTGGCTCAAATTTATTTTAATACCTTTGAGCACATTTTTTTTAACCTTTTTTGTTGTATATGTAGTTTGTATTATTAAGAAAATTATTTTTTAACAAAGTATTGTTGACAAATTGTTAACAATACATATGTGACAACACTTTAATAGATGAAAGAAATATTTGATATAACTTAGAAAAAAGAGAAAAAAGTTTAGTATGTGTTGAAAAGTAAATTTTGTCAAAGTATCACATTCCGTATTATTATTATTATTTTGTCATTAGAGTCTATTAGGAATCCGAGTGTGAGATTAAGTCTCATATTGGGTAAAGATGAGAAAATAGAACATTATATAAGAATAAAGACACATAAACTCATTGTTTTAAAGTTTTGGGTTGAAAATAGTATCAATGCCTTATATAGTTGGACTCAGATCTCATTGGTGTTTATTCTCCGAGTGAAACCTCCCTTATAAACCTACCAGAGGCTTAATGCTTTCCTACCATTATCATTACAATAACCCATGTGTGCTAAAAAAAATACATAAGTATAATTTATGTGTTAATATTTTTCATTAATTTATATAGTAAAGTTTTTTAAAAAACATAAGACTTAACAAGAAGGAAGGGGAACTTCCTTAAAGTATAAAAGAAAATATGCAAAAAGTAACTTTCATTATCTACATAATTCTTGAGTTATCTAAGTGTTGATGACTTTCACATGCTCTTTCTTACTCCCGTGCAAATAAATGATCATAGAAGGTAAAGACGCAATTGCAAATCAGGGTATAAGATAATATATTTAAAAAGGTTTGAAACTCATACAACTCAAAGAATTAATATAAATAACAAATCTTAAACAATTCATTTATTGCACATAACTAGGTAGACCAACTAAAAATCTCTACTTCTGAAATATATGTGCGTTAAATTAGACTTAAAGATTCTATGTCTGTCAAATGAATCCTAAATAAGTTTTGGCTTTTAATACCCAGGCTCTACCCAACCTCATAATATGACCTTATGTAAATTCCATGTATCAAGGTTAACTCATTCTGACTCGTCATAAAGGTTTTCTTTCAAACTAATTTTCGGCATAGAAACCTCTATCAACCTTCATTACCCAAATATCTTCCTTTATGTTAAAATATTTAGTAAAGTATGGATAATCTCTTAATTGAATCCTTATCATTAAACCCTAAGTTCAATTGAGTGAAATACTTTTTCACTATAAACTCTTTTCACTTTCATCACGTCATATTCAAACATGTTTCTCATACAAAAATCATCGTCACATTTATATCTTAAAGCAATTTAACATCACTCATTCATGCCATTTATACATTATATCTCTCTTTTCAATACTTCACCGTCATATAAACATGTTCTAAAGTATTTTACAATTCACTTTTTTCTTAAACACCAACAAAATATTTCATCTGAAAAAGCAAACATCTCGATCAGCGACGTCATAGTTGCCTAATTAGTGGGTACTGAGAGCAAATTATTAAAAATTTGCGCAGTGAACTCACTCAACCAACCATGATTTTTTGAACTCAAAAACTTTAATTGAAATCTTTCACTTAGTGAATGTCTCATTCAATCAGCGCATAAAATCACGGAGAACAATTTTAATAAATTCGTTCAATAAATCTTATCTCGTCCAGCGAGTAAGTGAGATCAGTCTTACATTGATATTGTAGCCATTATCGGAGGAAATGAAGAAGAAGAAAAATAGTATTGTGAATACTTTTATTTTATTGCTTTGGTAAATTCAAAAATCATATAAATGTTAACACAAGTGTAGGAGCTTGTTTCATTCTTTTCTATGTGTAACAATAAGAAAGGTACCTTTTAAAACAATTGCGTAACGTCAAAGATAAAAGCCCTTTATGTTTTATATGACTTTCATGCGTCATGAAATGTTTTCTCCACAATAATTTATTGTTTAAATTAATTTTCTTCAAAAGTAGTGAAGTTAAATGTTGTTAGAAACTCAAAATAAATTATGTAATGTAATTATTAATTTTCAACGTGAATTTCTCTATTGTACTCGATGAGATTGTACGTATATGGTGAATACGTAGTTTTCGATATTGCATGTATACAGCTCAAAGACATAACATATCAAACAGCTTTTCAATTTGTTCCATTAAAGTCTTCAAAGATTTTGGCCTGTCATGGATATGGCTACTTGACAAATAATGTCACGTGTTCCGTCCTCATTACAAAAGGTCCCATTTAAGATGTGTTAAACACGTCTTTAGCAATTTATATGATGAAATGGGTTAATTATGCAATTAAATTTTAGTATTAACCATCATCTTATTTTGGAAGTATGGTTTAATGTTTTCATTATAGTTAAAAGATAATTAAACAACTTTTTAACATATAAATTATTTTTAGTCATGATTCTTGGATAGAAAATCAATTTAAAATTTATAAACAATACTTTACGATTCATTAACACAAAAAGTGTTTATAACGTCATTCAGTTAACGTCTGTTGGAGATAATACAAACGTAACAAATTACCGATGGTTAGAGTCGTTAAAGTGGGTCAGAACCCGTGGGCCAACCCAGCCCACCACGGGTTCGGATCGGGTTGGGTTGAATTTTTTTTTACAAATTTCAATACAAGTTAATTTTTGACCCCGTCCACCAAGAACCTAGCTCATCCAGGTTGAACCCGTGGTGGGCCGGATTGGCCCACCAACCCGCATGGTGACACACATTATGTTAGACTTTGCAATGTTGGGCTATTTTTTTAACCAAACACATTGGTGGATTGACAAATGAAAACCTAACTTTAACTAATAAAAGTATAATTATTGGAAAAAGTTATAAGTAATTTGTTGAAAAAAGTACTGCATTCAATAAAAGATTGAGTAAGTCACAAGAATGCTTTAATCTTAGATAGTAATTTGTATTTTATTTATTTACTTTGGTTTGTATTGAAGTTTAACATCATTTTGGATTATATTGAGATTGTATTCAAGTTTATTTAAATTTTAATCTGAAATATAATTTATGACTTAAGAAAAAAAATTATATTTTTTTCTTTAAGTGGGCTAGTGAGCCAACCCGTTTAACCCACCAACCCGTGGTGGGCTGGACTAGGTTCGAATTTTTTCGGTTCGCTAATAAGTGAGTCGGGTTGGGTTGGCCCACTAAGTGACCAACCCGTGGTGGGCCAGGTCGGGTCGGGCGGCCCATTTTGACAACTCTACCGGTGGTATTTTTGTAAACAAAGCATCAATTTTAACGTTTGTCCAGCATTGCCCTGACGTCCCTTAAAGTCGGTTTCTCACGCACCCGACGTCACTCCAGCATAACGTCGGTCTCCCATGCGCTCGACGTCACTCGATGTCTGTTGTTTAACTTATCCAACATCACTTAACGTTGGGTAGTCTCAAAACCAACGTCCCACTTGATATATTGCAGACTAGCAACACGAAATGTCACTGTTTTTCTTCTCCACGACCTCTCCTATGCATTTTGTCGGCTAGTGCAACCTCCGCAGGTGAGTTTTTCACCATGAAACTTGTTGGGTTTTGATTTGTGGACTGATTTAAGCATTTTGAACCGATTGGATTTCGTTTTGGTCTCCATTTCACACAAATGTAGGGTTTTCTTCCTCTTTGCACGGTGAAACTTTGTTAGCCGACAACCCACCCTCCTCATCTGCATCCTTGTTTTTGCTACTTTTTCATTTTTCTCTAGTTCATGTATGCGTTTATTTTGTATATTGTTTTGGCTTATTTTTTTTATTAGGAAAATTATGATTTTTGATAAATTTGGAATAAAATTTAGATTTATTATAAGATGGGTTGCATGTTAAATAAATTTTAATGTATTTTGTTGATTTTTGTGGCTTATTTTTTTTATTTGAATTTTTATGATAGTTGGTAAATTTAGTTGATAAATATGGAATAAAATTTATTTTTATTATTAGATTTGTTGCATTTTAATTTTTTTTTATTTTTTAATATTATTATTACATTGTAAAGATGGGTTAAACTTAAATTATTTTTTAATACAATAGTAGTTTATTTTAATAAGGTTTGTCAAGTCTATTATGTCAACTATTATATGTACTATTATTGGTGTCACTACATTAGTGATATTAAGCAATTTATATTAAATTATAACATGTGTGTGATGTTGTGATTATATGATTAAATAGAAAGATTATTTTTTTTCGGTTCATAATTGATTAGAAAATTGGTTTATGTGTGATGTTGTGTGTTTGTGAAATTAATGTAAACCTCATTTGCACAAAGGCTGTTTCATGATCTTTAGGGTTAAACCTTTTAGAGAATTTATAAATTAGTGAGAAGGTGGATTGGAGAGTGGCTAAAAGTTAACAAGTGAAAAGATTTGGAGCTTTTTATAATTTTTTTTTAACTTTGGCTCAACAAGGATTTGGTTTACTCAGTGAGTCTTCATAAAAACATAAACCAAAATGCAAAAATTTATCAATTCGATCTTTATGAGTATCCTTATACCCTTCATACTTCATAAACTTGCACATATAAGTTGAAATAACCTTAAATGGACCAATATGACTAATACAATGCATCCAAAATAGCTTATACATCACAATTTACAAGCAACACACATACTATAAACCAATACAACAAATAAGAGTTTCACACAACTTATAAACTTAATTATAGATAAGCAAAACTCATGTACAATTCAATCATACCAAATCGTCATAAATTAATACACAAATCAATTCAACCTAATCAGGTATGAAATAGTAGAGAAACTCCTAATTCAAAGTTGTTCCTAAACTTTATTTATCATAAGATGTTCTAACTATACCCAAAAAAATAGAGATCTAATCATATCCTTGTGATCATAGACAAACAAAGATTCACCTAGAACCATTTTGAATCACATGCATTGAACCATACACATGCAACTCAAAACACTAACTCACCTAAAAAAGAAGCAAAGAATAAACTTACTTTGTTCTTAACTCTAATCCGTTGAATGTGTAGAGTTTTATTCACTCTCATGGTCTCTAATCTTAAAAAAGATAAGAAATGTTGCTAGAAATTTAGAGGAAAGACGGAAATAAGTTTTAAATAATTAATAGAAATAATGATTTTTATAAAATGAGACTCAATTAATAAAAAATTTATTTATAATTTTGACCTTTTATTAATAAAATAATAAAGTATCATCTTTAAAAATCAACACTACTCTTAATTATTTTTTAAATTTTCACACTATTGAAACACTATCGACAAATATATATATATATATATATATATATACTCGACACAATAAAAGTAAGTTAAAAATGTCAAATCGACTAAAATTGAAATTAAATTATACTTTTTAAGTATGAGTCAATTTTGTAATAAAAAATAATTAAGACTTAAATTCACCTCCTAATAATTTTTCAAGTGAAATAATTATAATTTTGAACTTATAAGAAAAAAATATAATTTGTCATAATATTAGTTTAAATGTTCTATCACTATCTATGAATCACATTATTTAGAACACAAGGAATGATGAAAGGAAAGAAAGTTAAAAATTTCCAATGATTATCTTGCATGCTGTTTGTTCTATGTAATCCATAAGCAATGACATTTATTTGAGAATGCGACATTTGATTTGCTTAACTTGATGGATCTTGCTAAGCTCCGTTCATGGTCTTGATTTTTATGAAAAGGTTGGTGAGTCCTACAAGTTATTTTTAGATTGGTGCATGCATCTGCTTTCATGACGTAATTATTGATGTTTCTTGTTTTTCTCCACTTTGTATCAGAGATACAATATCCTATTATAATGATTAATTTTAAAATAGATTCTAACTCATGTTTCCATCTCAATGAGTTTTAAAGCATAATATTTTAATAATATATTTGAATTGAGATTTTTATTTATTTTTTTGTAAATTCTTACATTTGATGGACAATCTGATAATTGTATATGCCTAATTTACAAAAATTATTAATAATAAAATTCAACTTTCTTATATATAAATATTTTAACACCATCGACTAATAGAAAAGTTAAACTATTTTAATTAAATTCTTAGCGTACTTAATAGGTTATTATATAAGCTTTTGGAGATAATAATTCAAAAGTCGAAACCTGTAAAATTCTCAAATGGTTTAGTTGATAATGCAGAAAAATTATATTATTAATCAATGAAAACCAAACTGAATAACAGGGAAGAAACAAGTTAAAAACATCACTTTCAAGTCATTTCACACCTTATAAATTAATGTAATATATATTGGCTTCTACGTTTAGGTTAAGTTCTGAAACGAAATAAAAAAGTCATTTACCAATAAATTACATGTAAAGATTCGTTTTTAAGTTAGTATTCATTTAATTTTGCATTTCATTTAAATTTGTATTAAAAAAAATTTTAAATCAATAATTTGTGACTTTATTCTAAAAAAAATCATCTAAAACCGTTTCACTTTATATTATATTATATATATATATATATAAATAAAGTATTTGAATAAAATAAAATAACAAATTTTTTTTACAATATATATCTTATATTTATCATATATTTTATATTTCTCATATTATTACAATAACTACAAATTTTTAACATTCATACCATACTCTAATCATATGACTCATAATATTCCATATTATAATATGAATCTTAAAATTTCATAAGTCCACATTTTACTTAAATCTGTATTTAAAAAGAAAAAAATTATAGAATAAATAATTTTGTGATTTTTTTTTAAAAATCATATAAAGTCATTTAACTTTATATTATGTTACATTATTTATATATATATATATATATATATATATATAAGAATAAAATGAAATAATAAGTACCTATAATATATATTTTATATTTATCATATATTTTATATCTCTTATATTATCAAATCACTATAAATTCTCAATACTCATAATATTTCATATTATAATATGACTCTTAAAATTTTATAAATTTGCATCTCACTTAAGTCTACATTAAACTTCTTAATATCAAAGTGCAAACTTAAACAAATATTTATTATATAATTATTATTTTTATGATCATATTTTTTAGTTGTTAGAAATTTCATAAGATTCATTTACCATATATAACTAAATACATATGTAGTCTTAAATTTTATACAATTAAATATAATATCATAATCATGAATTAAAGTATATTATCTATAAATTTTATAAAATTAAATTAAACGTAAATTCTATCAAACAATTAATACTTGAATTTCAATTATTAAAAAAGTATAGTCACGGAATAATAAAAATATTTGTGTATGTGGATACTCAGATCAGATTTGCGACAAATAATTAATATCTGTAAGTATTTATTATCTGTGAGTAATAGATAAGAGATATTTCTATCCGTTAATGTCCGTTACCTATAAAAAGTAAAATTTAAATTAATTTATGTTTTATTAAATTAAATTAAATTAAAATTTTACATTTAATTAAAATTAAAATTATATTTATATTTAATTTAATTTATATTTTTAAATTTTATTTTAAAATATATAAAATATTCTTTTAAAATATTTACGAATTATTATGAGTATTACATATAATTTTTAAATTGATATTCAGAAAATAAATAAACGAGAATTTTCTTATTACGAATCGAATCACGAGAATACACTATTCTTGACCAATTTGCATGATTTTATGTGAAGTAATTAAAAAACAGATATAAAAATGAAAGAAAAAAATCGAAAATAATTGAATATTTGATTACTGAGATGTAATCGAAAAGATGAAGAAATGATGTGATGTGAGTGGTGATGGGATGAGTTTGCATGGAATCTAGGTCATTGATTTTACTGCCAACCAAACGGAACCCAAGAATCTCTTCTTTTGTTTTTGCGTTGAAACCAATGAAAATGAAATGCAAACTAAACCACGCAGTGCCATCTTGTCGTGGGGACTTAAACATTAGTATATTTAAAAAAAAAATACTTCTCACAATTTTAATTATGATATAATTACTGTGCTACAAGTATTTTTATTATCAACATTAACCATAAAAAATATTCATTCCCTTTCAAGATTAAAATACTAAATGTAAGATATGTTGCGTTTGGTTTTCAAATGGGCCTTTCTTTCTGCGCTCTCACAATTTCTAAACCCACCCCCTTTTGTAAAAGTGACTTTTGAATTAATAATTTTTCAACAACAAATTTTCTGAAATTTTTTAATAGAATTTTCGAAAAAAAAAATCTGTAGAATATGTTTTCTGAAACTGAATTTTCGGCATAAGATTTTTATACTGCATGAAATGTATTTTGGAACAAACTTTTTGAAATAAATTTTCTACAACAATTTCCAAAATAATTTTTTCAGAACAAACTTTATGAAACATATATAATACTTCTCAGAACAAGTGTTTTTTTTTAACATATGAAATACATTTAACAAGTTGTCTAAAATAATTTTTTTATAATACATTTTTTTAAAACACATGAAATACATTTTGTAACAAACATTTTTCTAGAACAAGTTCTCTCTCTTGTTCTTCTTCTATAGTGGATGATGGATTATAACAATATATACAAAGAAAGAGAGAGGATATTTTAATAATTTCATGTGAGTTTGAAGGTGCAGTTAGTAATAATGGAGAACAGAAATAAATAAATAAAATGAATGTCTATTATACGGAAACGAAAATGGTCCAATCCCTACCACATTAAAATGCAGGCAATTGGTTTATTTTGCATTCTCCTAATTTCTTCGTACGTTTTTTTATTTTTGGTATAAAAGGTTTAAAATGTCAAGGTTTTAAATTATAAAATTAAAAAACATACTACAAAGCAGCGAATTTATAATATATTTATGAATTCATAATATATTCTCCTGAAAATATATCTTAAATTATATAATCTAGGTATTTTTAAATATATTTATAAATTATGTAATATAAAATTTATTTTCAAATTAGATAATTCAAAAATATATTTTAAATTATACAATTTAAAATTTATTTTATAAAGTTGGATGGTGTAATTTTGAATTTAAAAAATATATTTTAGATGTTTTAAATTGAACATCTAAGTATATTTTAAAGTCTTGAAAAACATATTTCTAAAATATACAATCTAAAATATTTTTTATTTTAATATATTTGAATTTTGTCAACTGTTTAAATAAACAACAGAAATTGTTGTTGTTTTATATATCAACAATGCGATGCTCAATGTAATTTCAAAAACATTTTCATAAAACAAGACAAATACATATGATGAGTGTAAGAAAATATGTCTTTTTTTAAAGAAAAAAACATGTGATTGAATGAATTAGTTATAATTTAATGTTAATTTTTGTATTATTTGAGTCTATTTAAAAATTTGTAAATGTTGCCTACAGTTTTTTGACAGACAAGATGGTAATAAAACAAAATAAATATAAAAATATAATGACGGTTAGAGTGAAATATATATTTTTGTTGGAACATGATATAAGTGACAAATAAATGAGAATAATATTAACAAATTTTAATGGTTCTCAATGATAAATAAATGAAAATTAAAAAGTTTGTAGCAATAATCAAAATTATATTGAATTATCTTGGCTTGAAAGAAATTTGTATTTAAATTTTCAAATGTTTACTGATGATCCCTTATATTAATATATATATATATATATATATATATATATATATATATATATATATATATATATATAACTTATACACCGTTAAATTAAATCAATATATATCGATTAAAATTAATTTACATCAATGAAGTTCAAATGAAATCAATTTTTTTTGTACTATTCTATTTAATTTAAATTATTAAATTCAGTAACCGTTGACTTTTTCATTAAAAGGTAATAAAAGAAATATAGAGCATATAATGACAATTAGAATGAAGACAATAATAAAATTTTCCACTGTCAATTTTTTATTTGGAAAATGACATGAAAGACAAACAATTGTGACCAGATTACTAAGTTTAAATGATCTCAACTATAAATAAATGAGAATAAAAAAAAAATGAAAAGTAACAATTCATAAAAGGCCAGCAAAATTTTTTTGATTCATTTTAAATTTTACTTTATTCAAGTCGTTCAATTTATTTATAATATTTCTAAATACATTTCTAAGTGAATCACTACTATTCTTTTATGAAATATCATTAAATTAATTAAAATGGTTTATCTTACTTAAAATAAGTGTATATTTATTAACTTGAAATAAATTGTATTGAATGATTGCTTATAGTAATTAAATTAATCTATGTTGATAAAAATTAAGTTATGCTGACGAGGTTTAAATAAAGCAGACGTTAATTTCTGTTATTTTTAGTTAATTTAAATTTGACTAAAATCAGTAAAAATTAGCTAAGCTTGTGTGTATAAAACATATTTAGAATGAATAAAATATTAATAAAATCTTCAATTTACATTTTCTACATACAAATGAATGAGGAACAAGTTAACAATATTGAAAGGGTGTCAAGCATAAACAAGGAAGAATTTTTTTTTTTAAAAAAGTAAGAAATAATTTAATACAATCAATATTAGCTAAAATCTATCATTTCTAAAATTATTTTCAAATTAAGTAATATATAAAAAAATTATGAAAGATCATTAAAGTAATTACAATAGTTTTGTAAAGCATTTTACTTTATCTGATAATCTAAGTTAGAGAAATTTATAAATAAGGGTTAATTAAATTTATAAATAATGGTTGATTATTCTCTTCCTTTTTGTTCAATGCTTTGCATGCAAGTTTTAAGTGATTAGGAAAGTGAGTTTGAAAACTTTTATTTATTATTCTTAAAGTGCTCCATGACTAGGATTTAAATATGAAGTGATAGAAAAAACTCATGTTGTATTTGTCGACTCAGTAAATATATTATATAATAATAGTTGACCATGAAAATTTAACGTGGGTTTGTTTTATGTCTTCATGATAAACTATTGTATAATATATTTACTTTATCTTTTTTAAATCAATTATTATTATATAATACATTATCAAAACTTCTGATAATGTAAACATATGTTAATGATTTTTGCTATATTCCTACTGATAACTGTTTCTCTTTAAGCATTTGTAAATTATGTATTAGTTTAGACGTTTATTAATAATTATGTAAATTACCTACATTGTCTATTAGTAATTATAGTTTAAAGAACTTTTAAACATTTTAAAAATTAATTTTAACTAAACATTAATATATTAATTACATTAAAGTATAATTGATTTTTTAAAATATTTAGTAACCACCCTTGTGGTGAATTTTTAGATTCATTTAAAGAATAAATAATTTATTGTCATTTATATTAAGCACTTAAACAAGCTGTAATTAAAATATGATTTTTAAGTTATTATATTATTTTTTACACTTTATTTATTAATTATCACCCTTTATTTCGAGTAACATTCTATCTAATAAGTATTTTTCAAAATTCCATCATAACACACTTTTAAACCGATCAATCACATTTTTATTTCATAAAAAAAATAGACTTATAGGTATTTTTTCTTATAAGATGTTTAACTTTTTTTTTTTATACTCAAAATATAACCTAAATTTATGCTTGAAAGTACAACAATTATCCTTCAAGGGGATATCTTTTATATTAGTATATTTTCTAGAGATGTCAAAATGAGTTTCAACCCGTGAGCCTATTTGACTCATCACGTGTTCGAGCCAGGTTGGGTTGAGAAAAATTCAATTTTTTCAAAAGTGGATTGAACTCAATCCAACTCACTTAACTCACGAGTTAAACGGGTTCGAGCCAAGTTGAATGTGGGTTGACACACTTAACTCACCACCATTTTTGTACAATTTTTTTTTATTTTTTTAATAATTATTTACTACTCTTAATTATATAGGTTCACAAATTCATATTTTTAAATGCTAGAATGTTGTTCAATAATATTTGAATAGTTTGAATTTTTAATTAATTTGATTGTCAAGTTATATATGTTGATACTTTAATCTTTAACTATAATCTTTATAGTCAATTACTCAAGCAACCGTCTTATAAACAATTTTTTCTAATTAGCATGACAAAAAATATGTAATTTTTTTTATATATTTTGTTGAATAGTATGACAGAAAATGTGTAACAATAACCATGTTTTCTTAGACTATATAAACACTTTCTTCGAAACAATTCATTATATATTGGTGGTGAGCATGATAAAGACATTGATTATTGATTTTTCTATGATTGTCATCTCATGGATTGCTTAAAAAATTATTTAAATATTTGAATACTTAAAAATAAATACATAAATAATTTTTTTATGTGGGTTAGTGAGTCAACCCACTTAACCTACCAACCCGTGGTGGGTTGAGCCGGGTTGCAAAATTTCTGACTCACCATAAAGTAAGTCAGGTTGGGTTTACATATTTTCAACTCTGGCTCGTGATGAGCCGACCCGACTCACACGGATTGGCTCACTTTGACATGTCTAACATTTTCCTAGAGCGACACATATACTTGAAACTTGTCACTCACTTTAAATTTTAAAAATATATTTTTCTAGAGGTGAGTCTCTTCCATTTAATTAGTACACCCCCTCCTTGAGTGAGACACATGTATGAAACTCCTGCAATGAAATCTATTTATACAAGGAATCTTTGCATTTAAATTTTTTATCCATATTATACTAGTCTAAGTCAATGAATAAGATGAATAAACTCTAATACTATTAACGAGTCTTTTGAAAAAAATTCATCAAGAAAATATAACAATGAGACTTGAACCAAACACAATAAAATTATGATATCACCTTGAATTCAAGACAATGAATTCATGAGTTTTTTTTCTCATAAAGTTTTCAACTTATTTATTTTATCTCAATGTAGAACTTAAAGTCTAACTATATATATATATATAATTATTGTTTGAGATTTTTTTTATACAAAATGACTATAACACAAAAATTAATTATATCATCAGAAATTTTAATAATGTTACAGAAATTGCAAAAGAGATACGAAGATGATTCGTTATTAAACATAATTTAACAAGATGATTTTGGTTGTAACCGTTGTTAAAAGGAGGTTTTTTTTTTTTTAAATGAGATGTAAATTTATGCATAATCCACATTCCTGTACAGATATTTCAAAATATTCATTTTGCAACTCTAAACAATTCAATAAATATATAACATAATGTTAATGTTCTAAATAAAGTTTTCATAAGGTTTAATTATTTAGATGCTTCCCACTTTAACAGAGGTGTGTCGATTTGGTTTTTGCTTTTAAAAAGGTTCCAATGGTGTTACAGCTTTTGAAAAAATGTCTTAATTAGATTTTTTTTAAAAATAAAAAAGAAATTACCAACAACATTAACGACATGTCACTTTTCAATTTGTGTGTTTTTTTTTAATTTTCTTTTTATTTTTTGTAATTTTTGTTGCCACATGTCAAGACCTTGATGTTACATGTGACACTATTGTACCATGTGACAGGACAATACCACATGTCAGTGTCATTGCCAAATGTCATTGTGTTGATTTTAATTTAGTCCATGTATGTCTCTTTAATTCAATTTAGTTCTTATGTTTATTTTATTCAATTTTGTCCCAATTTTTTTTAACAATTGAAATATGTTTGTTCAATCCATGTTTATTTATAAGTATAAATATTTTTTAAAAAATTAAGAGTTGATATTTATATTAAAATTTAGTGTAAAAAAATGATTAACAAAATATGGGTTGATAATATAAAATAATGTAATGTGTTAAAAAGTTATTTTGAATATAAAATATTAGTATAACATTTATATAGATAATAAATTTGGTCTCAAATTGAAAAGACAATATTGTTCTATTTAAAAAATAATAATGATTAATAAAACATGAGTTAAAAAATATATAATAATGTAATATGTTAAAAAGTCATTTTTAATAAAAAAAATATTAGTATAACATTAATACAGATAACAATTTTTGTATTAAATTGGAAAGACAATATTGTTATATTTAAAAGATATGGGACAAAATTGAATTTAAGAGACATAAGTACAGATTAAATTGAATCAAAAAAACATATATAAGTACTAAATTGAAACCAAGACAATGATACTTGATAGTGATAATTTCATGTGGTATTGTCTTGCCACATGGTATTGTCAGTTTCATGTGTCACAACCAGGGACTTAACATATGATAATAGTTCTCTGCAAAAAAATAAAAAATAAAAAAAATCACAGATTGACACATGACACATTGTTAACACTATTAGGAAGTTTTTTACTGAAAGAAACCTAATTAAGACCGTTTTTTCAAAAGTTGAGACGCAATTGAAATTTTGTAAAAATGGACACCAAATTGACACATTCTTGCCAAAGTGGATACGATCTAAATAATTAAACCTTTTTATAAAAATATAAAAGCTCTATGAACTAATATATTTTAACCTGTCTAGTACCTTAAAGTGTTATATATGTTAACAAGAATACTTTGTCCAAGTTCTTTGAACATAAGCTAACGCGTAACGGTAAGGATTGTGTGTTGTCAAAAATTTACAATGAATGATTGGCACAATGGTCGTCATCCATTGTCTGACGTGGTAGTCACACTTATTGCATAATGTAAATGACATTTACGTTAAAAATTAATTAGAACATATTTAAATATTGTACTGCTTATGTCAATCTATCTTTTTATTTAAAATAATAATAAATATTATTTTCTTTTAAAATTTTTGACTTCTTACTAAAAATTGTTAAATATTTTTAGAATATTTTTTTTTCAATTTAAAATAAAAAATCACAACGAAGGTAGTAGAAACCTATAAAATTAACCCTAATAATCTATATAATTGATAAAGTGATTTTTTTTATTTAAATAATATTTTTTAAATTTAATTTTTAAATACTATTTTTAAATTAAATAATTATTTTATCGTTTCTATTATTTAAATTTAATATTTTTTAAAGTTAAAATATATTATCTTACTTTCTAAAACATTTGTTTATTTAAATGTAACCGTTTTAAAATTAAATTAATTACTTATAATAAAAAATGAGACACATATACATTATGTGTTACCACTAATTTTAAATAAATATATTAAGTAATTAATTTAAATTATTTAAATTATATTTTTGTTATCAATATAAACAACAAAACTATGAAAAATAGCATAATAAAAAAAAGATAATCACTAATGCTGATTTTTCAATAATAGACTATGGGACATTCAATGAGTTAGACTTAAACAATTTGCAAGACCATTAATTATGTTTTGTTGAAAATATTTGAAGTTTTTTTTCACCATCACATGCTAGAAACCACTAATTTTAAATAAAGAAATTGAATAAGTAATTTCAAGTATTTTTAATTATATTTTTGTTACCAATATGAATAACAAAAACTATACAAAAATAGCATAATAAAATGAAAGTTAATCAATAATGCTGACTTGAACATTTAATGAGTCAGAAAAAAAAAATTGCAAGATCATTAAACATTTCAAGTTTTTTTCACCATCGCAAGCTTGAAACCAGCACCCGGTTTTAACCCATGTTTTTGTTCACCAATATTACGTAATAGATTTCACATAAATGTTTTAGGCATTCTTAAAACTATGCAGTTATCATGTATATAAATTAAGGATAGTTACTCTTTTTTTTACAAACACATTAAAATACAATCAATAAACTAATGATATTTATTGAAAAAGTTATGCTATTCAGAGTGATCTCACTCAATTAAAGAATAATTAATTGTCATACAAAACAAAAAACAAAATAAAAAAGCTGATAAAATAAAAACACGATGAAAAAATATACTTAAATTCTTATCTTTACTCGCGATTTAATACAAGTTATTGATTCTTTTAAAAAAAACTTAAATATCTTTTTCGTTCTCATTTTCGTAATGTTCGTTGCGGATGGTTCTCATTTTGACAAAATATTTAGAATGGTTCTCATTTTGACAAAATATTTAGAATGATTCTCATTTTTTACAGAATGTTTAAAATGATCATCATTTTCGCAATTCGTGTTTTATTTGGTCCTTTTCTGTGACGCCGTTTAAATCAGTAACGGATACAAGTGACACTGTTTGTATTATGTTGCTTATAGTATTATGCAGAACATCACAACAATCCAAGCACAAACAAACTCCAAAATAGAATTACGAAAACCCTAACCCACGAGCAAACACAACCCAGAAAACCCTAAACCCACTTACCTCATTGATGATGATTAAGTGGAAAATTGAAATGAAGAGCGCGACAACAATCCAACAATGAAATGACAAGTATTAGTTGTTTCCTCTGCAAATCCGAGCTCAAGAAAGACGAAGATGAAGAAATCACCTCCAACGATGAAGAGCACGACTGCAATCCAACTCAAGCCCTAATTGCAAAATTTATTTTTCCCAATTTGAAAAGTTAACGTCAGTACACTTAACACACCCAATGAATGCAACGTAATACAAACAGTGTCACCTACATAGTGCTTCGTTACTTAAACGACATCACAGAAAATGACCAAATAAAACACGAATTGCGAAAATGAGGACCATTTTAAACATTCGGTAAAAAATGAGGACCATTTTAAACATTTTGTCAAAATGAGAATCATCCGTAACAAACACTACGAAAATAAGGACGAAAAAGGTATTTAAAAAAAAATATAATAATATATTCGATAACCTATATTAAATCATATAAAAAAATAAGTTATACTACCTGCCTTTAGACACGATAGATAACTCAAAGTCATAACACATTACAGGATTTGCTTTTAAACCACGTCGTCAACTCAACTCGTGGTAACCAACTCGGACGAGTCAGAGAGACTCGGTGTGTTTTAAAAGCAGGACCAAGAAAGAAGCAGTTCATTTTCATTCCATGCCCCGCGAATTTACCTTGTTTTGTGTGGTACACTTGAGACATCAAAACCAGGTTCTTTCTCTCTCTCTGTTCTCCAACTACGTTAGTGTTTTCTTCACTTTCATAGCACACATGTATGCAAATCAACAAAGGATATCATCATCACCACCAATTTTTATGAAACTCTGTGTGTGTTTGTGTGTGCACTTACCTGATGCTATTGCTTCCCCTTTCAGGCCTTGGCATTTGACGTTTCCACCACTTGCTCAAAGGGTAACAAATATTCATTTTTTTTTTCTTGTCGTCAACCTTTAACTCGTCCAATGCGTGTACCCGTGTTTCTTCTGCTTTGGATTACATAGTTTGTGTGTGTGTTGATGTGCTGTGATATATGAGATGGAGAAAGATACCTGTAAATATTTATGGGTCGTTGGTATTTCGATTAATTGTCAGCTGTATGTTGTGGGTGTGTTCAATATTGATGTCAGTGAATGTAGTTGTCATGTTCTGGTTTCAATGGTTTTTGTTTTCTTCTTTTGCTCTTCTGGGTTGTACGTGTGGATCAGTTTGTTTTGGGTTGTCCTTCAAGGACTTTGATTGTGAACATGAATACAAGTGGATCTGGGTTGGTTATTACATTTTTCTTTGGGAATCAAAATTCTCCGCCTTTGTTGTATATCGTTCTCCTCACAGGGATTTCGTGATATTCTCTCCCCTCCTTAGGTTGTATAGAGGTTGTTGCATGGTGTAATTGTTTGGAGGCTGTGTCAGCCATTGAGGAATGCAGTGTTTGGGAAGAAGTTTGCGAATTTTGCTTTTTCTGGTATGAGGAAACAATAGGGTTTATGCGAGTGATTCAGGCACCCATGTTGAGGATTTTGATGCTTTGTCATATAAGCAATTGCTGTTGCTTCAGCTATTCTCCAATTTTCTTAGTATAGGAATAGATTGTTTTAGCTGTTGTAATCCTTTTGGAGTTACTGGTGAATGAAGAATACTTGCCCTTTGTTCCTGTTATTTCTACTCTAATACTGAGTTTCTGCATAGTTGATTCTCTTAAGCATTTGATAGTGATGAAATAATTGAAAGTGAAAACAACTAGAGATCTAACATGTTGTCACATGGCTATTGGTTAATTCGGCCTCAGTCCAAATTAAAGTTGTCATGTGATCCATGTAGTTGATCTCACTTAGTTGGATAAGACTTTTGTTATTGCCTAACTATTGAAATAAATCAATTTCTCATGGGTAGCTAAGATTCATGAAATCTTAATTCTTTCAAAATGTGTGATGCTTTGAAAATGGCCAGGTAAATGAAGAGATGGTAAGTAACTCTATGCATTACTTTTATACTTTGCTGAAAGCCACATGTGAAGTGTGCTCCTTGATAATATTATCCAATTTACATATCCCTTATAATATTTCTTCTTAAGATTTGAGCTTTTAGTTACTTGGTATGTTATACTTTGTTTCTACGCAGATGGATATAATGCAGCAGAATGACAATAATAATTTAACTGAACATGCATCTAATAGTCCTCCAAGTTCACCTTATATAAGCAATTTAATTGGAGCTCCACAGCTGAATCCTCGAGTTGGTGATGAATATCAGGTGAAAGTTCCTTCCCTAATAAAAGAATCAGAACGACTTCAGCTTCTAAGGAATCCTGCTGAGTCAGAAATTGGGCCTGACAACTCACTTTCATTTGCAATTGGTTTACCCATCTCTGTCACATGGATACATAATGCAAAGGATTGTAGTGAAAATGAAGGGTGGGGATGTGTTGGAGACAATGCAGATGAACTCAAACCAACCACATTTCAATCTGAGATCACAGGAGACAGCAATTCATCTGAACTGGGTGAAAGCAAAAATTTTGCATTGGCTCCTGGCATATTAAGTAACCCCTGGAGTGATTCTGATGCAGAAGTTTTTCTCCTTGGTTTGTATATTTTTGGGAAAAATTTCATTCAAATACAACGATTCTTAGAGAACAAAGAGATGGGGGAAATACTTGCATTTTATTATGGAAAGTTTTACAAATCTGATGAATATCGTAGATGGTCAGACTGTAGGAAGATAAAAGGGAGGAAATCTGCAATTGGACAGAAACTTTTCACTGGTCGCAGGCAACAAGAACTACTGTCCCGCTTGATTCCCCATGTCTCAGGAGAATCTAAAGATACTCTGATACAGGTATAAGCAGTGTCATCTCATCTTCAGTGTTATTAATTATTGAACTTCAACTAGTATATTTCATATGTTGGATGAGCGATTTAGCCTGTTTAACTGCATTCTATGATTTGGAAATTATTTAATTTTCACTTCTCTGATGTAGTGCAATGTTTATTTTTCCCCCTTCAGTTTTTAATATAACCTTCTTTTCAACTTGATGAAGTGACAATATAGAAGATGTTGATGATTGTCTGTTTATTTTCCTGGGTGTATATTAACTCTCACTTTACTTTTGCTCTAATCAGGTTTCTAAGTCTTATACCGAGGGTAGAGCTTCTTTAGAAGAATACATATCTTCTCTAAAATCCACTGTCGGACTTGGTATTCTTGTGGGAGCAGTTGGTATTGGTAAGGAGAAGGATGATCTTACTACTCTTGTTCTGGAACCTGTGAAGAACAATAAGGTGTTTTCAGTGCCAACTTGCAAGGCTTGGTCTTCTCTTGGACCAAATGACATACTGAAATTTTTAACAGGATTTCGACTGAGCAAGGCTAGAAGTAATGATCTCTTTTGGGAAGCTGTTTGGCCTCGCTTACTAGCAAGAGGGTGGCACTCTGAGCAACCAAAAAATAGAGGTTATGTGAGCTCCAAAGATTATCTGGTTTTTCTTATCCCAGGTGTTAAGACCTTTTCAAGGAGAAAACTTGTGAAAGGTGATCATTACTTTGATTCTGTTAGTGATGTCTTGAGCAAAGTGGTAGCTGAGCCGAATCTTCTTGATCTTGAAGAAGCTAAAGTTGGTAGCTGTGATGATGAAGAGCCAGAAAGGGGATCGAATGAGGATGATGATTCTGATTACCAACGTCAATGTTACCTCAAGCCTCGAGCTTCAACTTACAATACAGATCAGATAAAATTCACGGTTATTGATACCAGTTTGGTGCATGGAGGGAAACCATCTGATTTAAGAGAATTTAAACCTGCACCTGTTAATCCAGTGGGTGAAGTTGAGGTAAATGTTGCTGATACACATGAAGAGGCCAAACTAATGAGTGAAGTAAACCATAACAAGAACATTTCTGAAAACATTGATCAAAAGTTGGCTGGTACCAGTGTACCTTGTGAAAGAAAGTTATTGAAGGTGAGAGAACTGCAATTCCTGCCAATTGAAGAGGAAGATGCATCTAAGGTGCTTGATAATTTAAGAGAAAGTAAGGGTAGCTACTATGATGATTCACCAAGTGTAATGGAAGCTAGTATGTTGGACATTGGTAATGCGGATAACCAAAATAATGCTAAGAAAATGGTCCAAAGCTTGGAAAATAAGAAGACCTCTGTGTCTAATGATAATATGCTAAAAAGGACTATAAAGCATCAGTTTAAACGAAGAGCAAGATCAGGTAATTCCAACCATGTTGTTGTTCCCATCAAAAGGAGAAGATTGGCTGCTTGTTCCAAGGCAGAGACAAGCCACATCATCAAGAATTCTTCAGGAGACTCAAGATCAGAAAAAATGGCTTTATCCCACACAAAGGTTGATGATCCTTTTACCTGTCAGAAGAATGGAAGTTTAATTCCTTCTTCAGATGAAAAAAGTCTGGAAAAGAATAACAAAGAAAGCATTCTCAATGAGAAAGGTGATTCAGTCACCTTCAACATTCCTCAAGCTCCTTTGAAATCTGAAATTGATGTGGTGATGGCAATGTTGGAGGAAGATAAGCAGAGTTTGAAGCCAAATGATCCATGTTTATTATCTGACACTAAAGGGGTAATTGAGGAGCCACTAGGAGCCTCTTCTGATGTTAGTTCTGTGGAGCAGCAACCTAGTATAACTTCGAGGAGGCAGAGCAAAAGAAACCGACCATTATCAGTTAGAGCGCTTGAATCTCTAGCAAATGAGTTCTTGTATGGAGAAAGAAGACAGAAAAGGAAACTCGTCCCGACACAAACTGATGCATTTAATGTTTGCCGCAAGGCTCGTACAAGAAGCAAAACCATGCCTCACAATCAGAGTTCAGATAATGTGACTGCAGTTTTAGTAGAAGAAAAGCAGTTGAATGGCAACAGCACTGCTTAGGAAATATCTATGAACCATTAGATTAAGTTAAGAGTAGAGTAATCCATTATACCAGGTATCTTTGAAGCTACCAGACATCATCAAGTTTTGACTTCTACAAAGGAATTGATTTGGAAAAGTGCAGATGATTCTCCTGTCTTACTTGCAAATTATATTCTAAAGCTGCCGGAGTGGTTATATTATACATTCACATACTGTACAGAATTTTTCCATACTAAAAAGAATGTTGGTGAGATCAGTTTTGTATGTTTGTTGATACTAGAAAGGTTCCAACCTTATGACTGTCTATAAAGTTGCTAGTAAACTTCTCTTGATATTGAGTTTCCGGTGGAAATTATATAAACTTTTTAGCTGGTGATGATGTTGCCAGAAACTTTGAGTGTGTTTTAGCAATGACAAATTGACTCTTGTGTGTGTGCTCTTGTTTGACAAGCAAGAAAGGGGTCATACCTGAGATGTGTCCTATTCTTACTGTGAATACTGGATTGATCAGGGAAATATAATACCGATAAGATCTAAACAAGTAATGATATCATCTTCAATCCAAAACCTTAAATCAACATGTTTTTAGTCTTTTACCTTATAAAATGTTTAACTTTTTTATTTCTACACAATGGGAAACTTAAATTATACTTGGATTCCCGGTACCAGGAATTGGAAGCTTCCTCTTAGACTTGGAGATGGTTGGTTTCACCTTGCATGAAGGTGTTTCTGCTTCCGGAGGTGAAATTATGATATGTAGTGCAAAGGGTATGCAATTGTAGAAGACAATGGCAGAAACCTTATATGGTGATGGTCTTATTGGCTTCAGTTGGTCATAGCTGACTTTTATTTATTTCCATTAAATTTACCATAGGCAACCTCATCAACCAAATATCGATTAAGGAAATTGATGCACCTACATAAACATATACATGTAACTTTTACTATTAGTGCCTTTCATATACAAAACAAGATTCAACCTAATAGAATCAACCCACAAATACACAAGATATATGTCAACTTCTATGCATCGTTTGATAGACAAGAAAATACAAATTATAGTATTAAAATCCGTTAAAAATGAATATAAAAGATATAAAAAAATAAATGTGTCTTAGAGGTCCGATTATTTACTTCTATTTTTATAATAAAATGTTTTGTTTTCTTATTATATTTATATTGTTAAATATAATAATTGTTTTGATAACATTCTTTATTAAAATTTATTATTATTATCATAATAAAAATTTGTCTTTCATAACCTTATTTCAAATTGTTCTTACCATATGATTATCATAAAAAGATTATAGTGATACAAATAAACCAATATACGTTTGATATTTATTGGACAAATATTAATACATTTCCTTTATTAGTTTACATGCATAAATGTTAAATATATTGATATATTGTTTTTGCGAATAGCCTTTGAGGGGAATGAAAGATCTTCGATGGTCAGACTATGTCGCAAAGTTCGTTAATGGGAAAGAAAGGAAGTCCATTCACAAAAACTCTCTTCCGATCAATTCAATAAGAGTGGACATGTAATATGATAATAATATGATAGTATTTCAGTAAAGGGTATTGAATTGATAATTCTTCGGTGGTAGAATAATGTATTTATAGACCTTTTAAGTTCATGGGTATATGAACATGTTATTTTGATATCCCTTTACATAATGATTGAAACACAAGTATAAGATCATATATTCCCTATATTTCAAGGGTTATTGTCAATACAATGACCCCTCTATTATCTGGCGTTTTAGAGGATATCGAACTTGCTTTTAAGCTTATGATTTTGGGTTTGCTTTTAGGCCAGTATTCCCTGAGTTTGGAGGCTAACAAAAATGTAGGTGAATTGTGTTGTTTTAGGCTAATGGATTTTATATAATTGTAATTTATGGATGTCAAGTGCATTCGAGCTTAGTGAAATGACTTACTTGAAATCTAGTTAAAACCTTGCTTGACAAAAAAAGCCTTAGAGAAAAAAATTCAAACTAAAGAAAAATAATACACATTTATGAGGATTTGAGGTGTTTCCATCCAAATTTATGTGTTTGTGCTTAAACACTTTTAGACACTTTTAAGTAGTTCTTGGATATACTTCAATCCAAGTAGTTAGAGTAGGAGATGGTTTCCTTTCCGGGGAGAATGGTTTTGGTGTAGTGGGAGGGATTTTGATGGCAAGGATGGTGTAGGTAGATACTAGGGTCACTCCCAAATTGTCGATTGCATGGTGCATACTCTTGTAGGTCTTCCAAAAGTTTTGTTAATGATAAAACATTATAAGTTTTATCAATTAGTCAAATTAAACATTTAAACTTAATGCGAACTTTTGGTAAAACTATATAAGGGATTACAACTTTTATCAGTAATGTTTAGACTTGTCGGGATTAGGGCTTGTTAGCTTACGGTGTAATTGTTAGAATAAAAATTGAGAGTATATTGCCTAGTGTTTTTACATTTTCAATCACGTACTACTGTTACTTATTATAGCGTACAATTTTACTATCTTGCTTTCAATTTCAATGGCGGCTTGCTGGGTCCCAAGCTTGAATTTTGGGTTTCAATTAGGTTCCCATTTAACCCTCAACCCCACAATTGGGATCTGTAACTGAAAAAATGTTTGAGGGTTCTTGGGTCAATTGATTTTGGATTTTTATTGTATATGAATTGAACAAATGCAGGCATATTGCATTTTAATGGTACAGTTGTTGCCACTAGTCACTATTTTAATGTGCCCAATTTGCTCTCATGTGTATTAAGTGGGTATTTAAGAGTGCTACTTATCTAATCTAATGAACCAAAAGAATATAGTAAGTGGGTAATTTTTTTCAGGCTGAATTGATGGTTGGTACTTAGATTTCTTGTAGGTTTGAGCTTATTTATGGGTAATATATTAATTTTATCAATTAAATTGAATAAAAATACATACTTGATTATTAATTTAAGTATTAATAATTATAATTATTATATTTACAGTGTAAATATGTATATGTGATAAATAAATAAATATATAGATGGATTTTTATGTATGAATCTAGAAATATTACACAGAATTTTCGTTATCATAAAACAATTCTATTACTTGAACCTTTTAACCAATTTTTTAGTTAAGTTTTTAAAAATACCAGATAATATATTAAAATTTATAATTATATTAAATAAATAGGTTACAAAATCTTCCAAAAAAGAAAGTTGTAAGATAAAATTAGGTTGAATCTAATTCATAACCTATTTAACTAGTTAAAATAAGTACATGCAGAATATATGAATGACATGCGCTCTTCTGCACATGTATCCATTCTTACTTTATAATAATAAAAGAATAAAAAATTAATTATTTTAATTATTGTTAAAGTAAAAAAATTATTAAATTGAAATAGTATATAACTTTAAAGTAATTATAAAAAAAAATAGGTGCAAAATTTAAAAAATAAAATAATTTATATTAATAAAGATAAATAGATAATATATATATATATATAGTTATAGATAAATAAATATATAGAGTATTTAACCAAATCAGTGTTTTAAATGCTGATAATTTGAAAGTTTTTCTTTAAGAGAGAAGAGTTGATGCTGAAATCAAACCCTAAATTCCCAAATCTGAGTCACAGCATCAAAACACAGTTTTGTCCCAATTTTACAGTTCACAGTGTGATTTCAATTTCTTCGCAGTGACATTCCTCCACTCTTTTCACGTAAGAAGATGCATGAAGATGCATTTTTTTTATTCTTTCTTTTTTATTTGGGAGTGTGAACTTGTTGTAATTCATTCTCCATTCTCGTATTTTGTTCGTATCTAATAACTAGCTTTTTGAATTTGATACATGGATATGCTTTAGAATAAATTGTTGTGTGATTTTGTTGCTCACTTTAGGTTTTTTGTTTATAATAATAACAGGACCAGAAGGACTTGTTCTTTTGAGCACAAATTGAAATTGACAGCGAAAATGGAAGAAGAGGACGATTATGAGGAGTATGTGCCCGTGGCCAAGCGTCGGGCCATTGAAGCTCAGAAGATTCTCCAACGCAAGGGGAAGGCCCCTTTGGCCACTGATGATGATTTAGAGAAACTGAGAGTAGCCGAATCTAAGCCTAGTCTGCTGGTTAAAGCTTCACAGATGAAACGAGAACAACCCGATATCAGTGTGACGGAACAGATTGTTCAGCAGGAGAAGGAGATGATTGAAAACTTGTCGGATAGAAAAACTCTCATGTCTGTCCGAGAATTGGCTAAGGGAATCACTTACTCGGAACCTTTGCCAACAGGGTGGAAGCCACCTTTGCACGTAAGAAGGATGTCCAAAAAAGAGTGTGATTTGATTCGGAAGCAGTGGCATATAATAGTTGATGGTGGTGATATCCCACCCCCCATTAAGAATTTTAAGGATATGAGGTTTCCTGAACCAGTTTTGAAGAAGTTGAAAGCTAAGGGGATTGTGCAACCAACACCTATTCAGGTGCAAGGACTTCCTGTAATCTTATCTGGAAGAGATATGATTGGGATTGCATTCACGGGCTCGGGAAAAACTCTTGTCTTTGTGCTACCGATGATCATGGTGGCCATGCAAGAAGAGATTATGATGCCTATTGTTCCTGGGGAAGGTCCCTTTGGTTTGATTATTTGCCCATCAAGGGAACTGGCTAGGCAGACTTATGAAGTCATCGAACAATTCTTGATACCTTTGAAAGAAGCCGGATATCCGGAACTCAGGCCTTTGCTTTGTATTGGTGGAGTGGATATGAGATCGCAGCTTGAGATTGTGAAGAAGGGTGTTCATATTGTTGTTGCCACTCCAGGGAGGTTGAAGGATATGTTGGCCAAGAAGAAAATGAATCTTGATAACTGTAGGTATTTAACATTAGATGAGGCTGATCGGCTGGTGGATCTGGGATTTGAAGATGACATTAGAGAAGTTTTTGATCACTTCAAAGCTCAACGGCAGACTCTTCTATTTTCTGCAACCATGCCAACCAAAATTCAGAACTTTGCCAGGAGTGCTTTGGTGAAACCTATCATCGTCAATGTGGGACGTGCAGGGGCAGCAAATCTTGATGTAATTCAGGAGGTAGAGTATGTTAAGCAGGAGGCAAAAATAGTTTATCTCCTTGAGTGCCTACAAAAAACCCCACCACCAGTTCTGATATTTTGTGAGAATAAGGCTGACGTTGATGATATCCATGAATACCTTCTCTTGAAAGGAGTGGAGGCAGTGGCGATTCACGGAGGCAAAGATCAGGAAGAGAGAGAGTATGCCATTTCAGCTTTTAAGGCTGGCAAGAAAGATGTGTTGGTGGCAACTGATGTTGCATCCAAAGGTTTGGATTTTCCTGATATTCAGCACGTCATTAACTATGACATGCCAGCTGAAATTGAAAATTATGTCCATAGGATTGGACGAACCGGTAGATGTGGGAAAACTGGTATAGCAACCACATTTATAAACAAGAATCAGAGTGAAACAACATTGCTTGATTTGAAACACCTATTGCAAGAAGCAAAACAAAGGATTCCCCCAGTTTTGGCTGAGTTGAACGATCCAATGGAAGATAATGATGAAATCACAGGCATAAGTGGAGTCAAGGGATGTGCATATTGTGGTGGACTTGGTCATCGTATCCGTGATTGTCCCAAATTAGAACATCAGAAGAGCATGGCGATTGCAAATAATAGAAAGGATTATTTTGGATCTGGTGGTTACAGAGGGGAAATTTGAAAAGCGGTCTTTGTGTACCAATCTTCTTTGAACACTACTAGGTTATGTATTATTACATCTGCAACTCTAAATTTTGTACCATGAGATGTGATGACTTTCATTACTTCTGAACTGATGCAATAGATATGTTCAAATTTTTCTTTGAATGCAGCTGGTTATGTACTCCGTTGCATTTTACTCCTGCTTTTGACATTGTTGAATTGTGGTATAGTTTATGAATTGTGTTTACCGAACTGTGGATTTTCACCGGTTTATCTCTAAGATTGATTCATGTTGGAATAGGCAGGTGATTTGTCAGGTGCAGATGTCTTCTCTGGTAATTATTTTCCTAGAACATTTATGTTTATGACGAGTGTAAATTAATAATATGTGCATCCCGCATATGCAAGAAATCTTTTTGTGATAGTTGCACCTCTATTTTTATGGAGAATAATATAAAGAGCTCAAATAGACGTAGTTCAATTTTAAATTTAAACTTGAATTTTGGAACACTGCAATAGATAAAGAAAATGCATGCTGTGCATTTAAGCTTGATTACTCGTGTCTCGGGAAAATCTAAAGATACTCTGCTACAGGTATCAACATTGTCATCTCATCTTCTGTGTTATTATTGAACTCCAACAAGTAAATTTCATTTGCCGGATGAGCGGCTTAGCCTGTTTCACTGCATTTTATGATTTTAAAATTATTTTATTTTCGTTCATCTGATATGGTGCAATGTTTATATTTTCCCCTGCAGTTTCTCATATAGCCTTCCTACTTCATGAAGTGACAATGTAGAAGATGACGATTATCTGTCTATTTTCCTGGGTGTATATTAACCGTGTTTAAGAATAGAAGCCATTTGCAATTTGGATTCCATATCTTTTGGAAGTACCCAGTTCATTCTGTTTACGAGCTTCAAATAATACTTGAAGCTGTTTAAGATATAAGAAACTTTCTAGCTCGTCCAGAATCTGAGTGTACTTTAGCAATGGGTTGTTGGTTTTACCTTGCAAGAATTTCTGGTTGCTTTCACTAGTGTAATAATATTCGATGGTGTAATAATATTCGATGGACAGATACTTTAATTTGAATCACATATTCATGTCTTACAGATATTTTAGGATATTTTTGACAATCCTAATCAATAAGTATTTAATATATAAAACAATAGTAATTTTATGATAAAAATAATTTATAATTTGTTATGTTCATAATATTTATAATATGATTTTAATTTGGTTTATACAATAATAATTATATATTTATCATGTTTTTAAGAATTTTGTATATTTTTAATAAGCATATATCATTATTATATTATATTATTTTCAAAATAAATTATTCATATGTGTCGTATGTGAAACATATATATCGTATTGATAATAATAATAACAATAAGCATGCGAATGGTATGCAATTAGTCAATGATTTTTATGAGAAGACAGTGACAGAAACCTTATATGGTGATGGTCTTATTGGCTTCAGTTGCTGTATTCTGACTTTTTATTTATTTCCATTAAATTTATGCCTAGGCAACCTCATACACAAAAATATTCATCATAAGAGGATCAACCGACAAATACAGAAGTTATATGTCAACTTGTATAGTGTGCATTGTTTTCTAGTAAAAAACAATACAAATTATAGTACAAAACTCCCTTCCCAAATCAATTTTGAAGATACCAGAGGCAAATAACACGTAATGAAGATACAAAACATAGCTACCATAAAACTCCCTTGTGCTTATTTATGTTTATCTGTTCATAATCTTTTAGATTATGTGTACAAATTTTATTGCATATCACGTTCCATATTTCACTCAATGAGAAAGAACACGAATAAGAAAAAGAAAATAGGTAAGGAAGAACTTTGGGAAGTCGTATCACTGGTATTGTAGTGTCTAAATATATCACTTTTTAACTTAAAGAACTATAAACAAACAATTAAAAACTTCTCACAATAAAAAAAAAAAAAAA
>Ga0209589_1000118_pt1 | contig 82261 bp, 33 predicted proteins | sample CowpeawhiteBW_FD_187525 | JGI IMG/M metagenome (GOLD analysis project Ga0209589, IMG submission 187525) | Root nodule microbial communities of legume samples collected from California USA - Cow pea white BW (SPAdes) (version 2) | ecosystem: Host-associated > Plants > Roots > Nodule | place: USA... | reverse complement strand
AAAAAAAAAAAAAAAAAAAAACTAATTACTAAACATTTAACTGTGGTAACCATAGCAAGAAAGGATCTCTAGCTCTACGTGAGAAACTTCGTTGAATATATTAAAAACTAGTTGAAGCTAATGTGATTCATAATTTTTTACACTAACCTGTAGCAGGATACCATACCAGCTTTAAATTTATATTTATGCTTGAAAGAATGGTTAAACCAAAATGGAATCTACTTTATACTTAGTAGTTTTTGTCTGTCGGATTTCACTTCGTACTGATTCTACTCATATAAAAAAGGTCGATTCTTATAATTATATTCTACAATTATTTCCACAATTATGAAAGAAAAATGAGATCAGAAGAAAAAGAATGTGGAAGATAAAATGAATGTGATAAAGAATAATAAAATTGAAAAAAAGAATTATTTAAAATATTATATTATAAGAATATAATTCTTCTCAAATTACCACTTTCTAGTACCTTCGGTATGAACGGGTTATTTTATGTTTAATTAAAGAGTCTGAAAATAACAAGAGTCTTTTTTAAACATAGATTTTAAGTTCATTCACTTGATTGTTTGTTTCTACATGTCTTCGTGTACGCATATTAAGATTATTTTTTCCGGTATTAACATTGATTCAAAGTAAAGTTTTCCAACTAGAGTAATATTTCTCTTATTTACTCAAATCACACTTTTCTTTATCTGGAATTTGGTTCTCATAAATTCGAATTTGGAATTTGTTTTGGTAACTCTCTTTCCTGTAAGAAAATTGATCCAATATTTGAGAACTCTGATATTTGTATCAGTACTAGTGCGGAGTAAAAAGATCGCATATTTGTTCCGGAACGGCTTTTGGAAATTTTATTTAGAAAATTTTGTTTTGAAAAACTCTATTTTGGAAAATTTTAGTACGAAAATTTTATTCTAAAAATTCTTATAATCTTGTTTTGGGAAGCTTATTCTAAAATTCATAATCTAAGTCAACTTTAAAAAAATAAAATGGTTATTTTAAAAAAGTTGATAGGAGACGCATGAAGGAATTGATGGGATGCAGAAAGTAATTTCCCGCATTGTTTTTTTGTTGCTTTAATTGGACTGAACAAAGCAACTCAAAAATCCAAACCTAACCCCAACGTAGCAATATTGGGTGCCTTCTGCTTACACCTCCAATACCTCTTTCCATATATGTCACATCCAGTAACTTATTTTTGTTCTACATATATTGATTTTCGGTATTTTCTTTTTTTAAGTTTTTGTTCGTTATAATGTCAACATTCGATATTATATATTTTTTATTTATTTATGAATGTCAACATTCAGTATTTTTGTTATATGAATGTCGATATTAGATTTTTTTTTTTCATTTACAGATCCTGATATCATCTAATTATCTATATTAAAAGAATTATATATATATATATATATATATATATATATATATATAATTATCTCTTTTTTTTTTTTTTTTTTATTTATATTTTTTTTTATTTTATATTTATATATATAAAAAAATTTATATATATATATATATATATATATATATATATATATAATCATCTCTTTTTGTTTTTGTTTTTTAATATGTATTTGAAGAATAAAATAAAATATTAATACATATTTTTACTTATATATATAACTTATTTTTATATTATATATTAAATAAATAATATTTTGAGACAAATTAAATAAAAAATTTAATATTTTAACAAAATAATTAAAAAGATAGAAAAGAAAATAATATATATATATATATATATATATATATATTATTTGTGTTTTTTTATTTACCTTTTACTTTCTAACATAATTTAACATATGTTAACCGGAGGTGAAAATTCATTAAAAATTCAAAACAATATATTTTATGTTTTAGGTAATAAATATTAACATAATATTTTTTTATTTTATATAAATTAATATAAAATAAAATATATTTTGTTTTGTTTAAATTTTAATTTAATGTTTATTTAAAGAGAATATAATAAAAATTTAAATTAATATATATTAAAAATTTTAAATGATCTAACGTGTGTTAATCTGATGTGAAAATCTGGTTAACATTTTTTTAAAATGTTTTCTTTAGAAAATTAGATATCGACATCCTTAAAAAAATACATTGGATGTTGACATCCATAACAGATAAAAAATTAAAAGAAATAATTATCGGATGTCGACGTCCATAAAACAAAATTAAAATATTAAATGTCGACATCCAAGATGGATGTTATTTTTTAAGTGAGGGTCAAAATGGAAATTTAAGACATGTCACCAACAAGACTTAAGTGCAATCACATGATATATTGACACTACTTTCAATTCAAAATCTGAAGAGAATGAATTTATAGGTATTTATTCTTATATAGTGCTCGACTTTCTCATTTCTGGTCAATGTGGGACTCAGACTCAGACTCACTTCCTAACAATCTTTTCTTCAAGTGTGAGTCCTTTCAACCACATTAGTACACTCCCTCCAGCGGAAGCATTCCCAACCATGAGTACTCCTTTTTTGCCTCTTTTGTACCGTTGATCTTCTTTACGGGACACGCTTATTTGGAATCCTTGCTAAAAAAACTTTTGATATAAGGACCATACTTGACACTCGTCTAAGTCGGTTTTAACCATAGACTCTGATACTACTTCCAATATTATAATTAACATCATTATTTGAATTAATTAATAACATTATTAAAAAATACAAATTAAAATAAATATTAAAATTTACTTGAAATAAAAATTCCTAAATAAATTCTAATTTTTAGAGATAACGAGTTTTAATAAAAATATTATTTAATTAAAAAAAACTAAAACAGAAATAATGAAAACTATACTTTAAAAACCAATTAAAAATTACAAAATGAAAACTAAAAAAAAATAAGAAAATAAAAAATCACACTTAAATGCAAGACTTCATTAGGAAAATAAATGCATGCATGAATATTTTAAAATAAAAAAAGGAAATAATAATTCTAAACACAATTTAAAAAATAAAAAATATACTTTAAGACATGATATCAACGTTGAAATATTTTTTTAGACTAAACTCAAATTTGAAAATATAATTTCTTCATTTTAAAATTGTGTTTAAAATTATAATTTCTCTCTTCAAAGTTTTTAAAAAACAATCCATTCACGTGATATTACTATCAATTTGCCCTACTCTAAATAGCCATTTTCAACTCAAATTTTGTTTTGCACCGGAAATTGCACTTTGCCCCACCAATCAGTTAGTTAGCAGCTAAAAATTAAAAAAAAAATTAAAAACAGGGACGATGAGGGTAGAGATAGAAATGCAACTAAGCAAGTTATTTTCAATACCATTTTATTTATAAAAAAAAAATATTACTACATAGCTAATAGGCGTAGAATAACTGAATAAGGAATACTAAAACTTTTCACAAAATATTCACTAATTCCTATGGAATTTGTGAGATAACAGTGATTTACTTAAATTTTAATTTTGTTAAGGTCTAAATGAGCCGCTTATCTTCTCATGTTTATTTCACTTCAAATAAATCGTGCATGGTTTAAGGTGTTGCTCACAATAACATGACAAATTATTGATTGTTGTAATACACGGTTTAAGGTTTCACTTCCATTTTTCCCTTTTCAGATCATAATACGAAACTTTTTTTTTAATTGTGTAATTCAAAAATCAAAAATAACTTTTGAATCATGCAATAAAAAATTAAAAATGAATTTCCAATTATGTAATTTAATTTATTTTTCTTAAAAGATAAATTTTTCAGACCGTATATTCCAAAAGATTTTAAAATTGTAAAAGTTTCCAAATTAAACAATTCATAACTCATTTTTTAAGATCAAAATGGACAGCTTTTTTATGAGGTGCAGGAAGAATTTACTCATCATTTGCTTCTTTCTGCACTTCTCTTTTTTTATTTTGCACCTCCATAAAAGTTATATCTCCAAATTACTTCATTAAATTCATAATAAATAGAGAAAAATTTACCTGCACCTCTTTCTTCTTCGTTCCGCTATCTTCCTTCTTCCCTCTTCACGTTCGTTTCATAATGCTCTTTTCTCACCAACGAAATCCATGCTCAATATAATTTTAATAAAGGGTTAAATTGGAATATCAGATTTTGTGAGGGTGTAAGAAGAAAAATGCGAGGTGCAAAACGAAACAGCCTAAAAGTATGGTCCAAGTGAACGGGGGCCCACGACTCCAAATTGTATATATGACAAATCGTAATATCACCTTCACCTATAATCTTAATCCCAAAATTTTATGGTATTTACATTTACATTTATTTTTATTTATGTTCAAAATGAAGCTTTTAACTTATATACAATCCCTTTCATGACTTCAGCTAGCATTGGCAGTTACTATTATTAGATGAACAAGAAGGTACTGTTGTGGAATGCTATTATTAGTGAAAAAGAAATTGCAATTGAAATGGAAAATAAAAGTGAATTTGTTATAAAACGTAAAGTTTGTAGGAATATGATGAAACTCTTTTTTTTCATCGTCAAAAATAAATTAAATTAATGAAATAATTGAACTACCTCGATCTATATATACAACATAAATAAAAGAAAAAAAATTTAGCACTTTACAGTCTCTCTTCTGTATTAAATTTAGTGTGCATAAACCTTACATTTTTATATAACACAAAAGTTAAAAGTATTATGTTTCATACATATAAATTTCAAACCCTACCATAAAAAATATGAAAAAACGGATTGAAAATCCAAAATCTTAAGTCACTTTTGAACTAGTGACAATGAATTTTTTTTTATGTATTAACTAATAGAAACTTCATTCATACTTGTTTTTTGGATCTCTTACCTAAAAATCATGTTCCAACACCCTTGGAAGCTTAACATACATATTACATCACCTCCACGGAAACTTCAAACAAATGCACAACAACTTTGATTTTATTGAAAGTTGTAGATCAAACTAATGATCATGTAAAAGAATAATTGAGTAATATAATGCTCATGAGCATAAGCGGAAGAATGAAGGGACATAGGGAAGTCACGGCTCCCCCAACATTTTTTTTTTATTTTCTATATATTTGAAAAATAATTTTATAATTTCTATTTTATTTATATTAATTAATTTTTATTTTATTTTATTTTTTATATATTTTAAAAAAATATATTTATATATTACTACTTTATTTATATATTATTATTTTATCTATATATTATTATTTTATTTATATATTATTATCTTATTTATATTAATTTAGTTTGAAAAATCTTTTTTAAAATTTAAAAATCATGTTTTTTCTCTATTATAATTTTTTATATTTTTTTATTTGGTTTCTCTCTTCCATGCCTTCATCTTTTTCTCTCGTTTTATTTTCATCTTAACTTTCACCATCAATTCTTTATTATTTTCAAAATCAAATTGCACTACGGTAAAATTAAAGAGTTAAGGAACATTTTGGACTGAAGAATTTCTTCTTTTGAGTAAGTTCATCTTTTCCTTTTTTTTAAGCAATATGTTTCCCTCTTGTATGTGACTTTTTTATGCTCTAGGCATATCTCTATCGGTTAGAGATCATAAAATCATGCTTTAATTGTTGATCAAACTCTTTTTTGTGTAGATAGAGCTATTTTAGGCTTTGAAGTTGTGTAAGAGAAGAACAAGATTATGAATATACTTTAAGGTAACAGAAGCTAATCATTTAGAATAGTTTTCTTAAAATATTGAGTCTTGCTTTTAAGATTTAATTTGGGGTATTCATAATTTTATCTTTTTGTAAATAGGTGAGAGGTGAAAAATTTATATTAGAAAAATTATGATAAAGAGTAAAAGAATTGAAATATTACAGGAGCATTATTTCAAAGTTGAGATATTCTTTGTTACTGTTGATAAGCAATTACAAGAGTTAAATTGTAGATTTAATGATCAAGCAATGGAGTTATTAATTCTAAGCTATGCTTTAGATCCTAAGGATGCTTATAAAGCTTTTAATATTGATAAAATTTGCACTCTTGTGAAAAAATATTATCCCATGGATTTTAATGACCAAGAGAAGATTAATTTGAATTTTCAACTTCAACATTTCATTATTGATGTTCGTCAAGATTCAAATTTGAAGAATTTATCAACAATGCAAGAGTTATGTACATGTTTGGCAACAATAAAAAGTCTGAAGTTTACTACTTGATAAATAGATTACTTTGTCTTATCATGACTCTTCCAGTTTCTACAGCTACAACTACAACTGAAAGATCTTTTTTCTGTAATGAAAATAATCAAGAACAAGTTGAGAAATAAGATCGAGGTTGAATTTTTAGCAAGCACTAATAATCTATATTGAAAGGATATTGCAACTAGCTTCAGCTTTGATTCAATTATTGAAGATTTTAAGTCATTGAAAGAGCGTAAAAGAGCATATGAATAAAGGTAACTTTTATTTTTTTTTTATATATTATTGTTGATGATAAACTTTATGCTACTCTTTCATATATATCATTGTTATATTGTTTAGATTCTATTCTTATGAGTGCTTATTTTGAATAAAAAAATGATGTAAAGAAATTAATTTTTTTTAATTAAAAGAAATTAAATTTTTTTAATTAAAAAAAATTATATATGACAAATATAATTTGACCCCCTAAAATTTTTTGTCAAATTACACTGCTCACGAGCAAATTTTGGGTTTTGGGTTTCTATTTAATATTGAACTACCTAAATCATTATATGCTCGAGATTTGAGTAATATAATGCTTGATAGAACAATTTTGTTTGAAAAATTGAGAAGTTATTAGAGAGGTTTTAAACATTGAAGTTGAGACATTAATAGATGATAACATTTACCCTCAAAAGCACCTTTCTAAAAACATCCATCAAGTCCTATCCAATATCATATCTCAAACACCGTATCATTGATTGTTTCCCATACATTTTTCCCATACTCCTTAAATTCTTTCTATTATTTCTATGGCCATGCTCTTATCCATTTGAGCCTTACTTTACAATATTTCCACCTAGACTGTTCAAATTCTATAAATCATCATCCTTATTTATTAACAAAGTCAATTGATAAAAGTAAGACGGAATTGCTTTCGTTTGCCAAACTTTCTTCAGCATGGGCCAATTGGTATGAAGGTGGAAAAATGAATTTTGTTAGTTATCGTAGTCAGTTAAAAAGAATTATTTATCATAATTCATTTTATTATTATTAAAATGTTTTCCTTTTTTGAAAAAATAACTCACACAAAATTAATTACACAACAGAAGCAAAATGTATGTCATTTTAAAAATTAACTAAAGTATATAGAATAAAAATATGTTAACGTTATATATATATATATATATATATATATATATATATATATATATATATATATAGTGTTCGTATATTTTAATTTTCATAAAAATTTGAATTAAGATTAAAAAAATATATAATTAATTTTTAAAATAAATGTTAAATGTAAAATTATAAAAGTAAAATATATAAACAAAAGAAGGTTTTAAGATAACCGTTGAAGACAAAAAATTATTTTAGAATAATGGTTAGATAAACTATTTATAAAATAATTAATTTTAAAATAATAATTAAAGTTAAAATTAAAATAACAAAATGTGAAAAAAAAGTTCTCTGTTATAGATAATTTTAAAATGTTAAAAATATTTCATTATTTTTTTTTTTAAATTGAGAAAAAAACCAGACAAAAACGAAAAGAAATTGGCAACGTTTGCGCGGTCATATCCCAAACGACTTCATAATTTTGCTATACTCTTTCTCATTTTGTATGTAGGTTCTATGAATCTCTCTAGATATGGTTGAATCTCTACTCTCTAGCTCTATTTAAAAATAATTATTTTTAAACTCTTAAGAAAACAGAAAATTATGAATATTTGTCTAAAATGAAGGCACCTTGGGCTACAGAATCTTTCATTTACCTCGATTCAAACTCCCTTGTTAGTTCTGATTTCCAGAAAACATGCACCATATTTTAAAACCCTAATCCAATACACTTGTAGAGTAGCCATGTTATATGCTGCTCCTCAAAGGTATTCAATACTCATATGCAAAAATAATACATATTATTTCAAAAGTATTCAATACTCTTAACCTTAACTCTAATATTAATAATTAGGATCGTTTATTATTATACCAAAAATTATAATTAATAATTAGAGTGTAATTCTTTTTACTCAAAAACATATAAACTCAAATGTCATAATTTGTCTGTGACTTGATCCATTCGGTATCTGGTATACAACAATTGCTATCACCTGCACAAAATATATATATATATATATATATATATATATATATATATATATATATATATATATATATATATATATGTGTGTGTGTGTCGCGCGTGTGAATATGTATGTATGGGTAATCCTGTATGATTTGGGTTAACAGTATGAGAGTGTAAGTGTTTAGTTGTGTTGGAAATTTTGTAAGAAAAGATATATGAAAAAACATAAAGATAAGTATAAAAAGGAGAAGACAGGTTCTGTGAAAGCTGACAGAAAAAAGTGACGGAGAGCTATTCATGTTTCACGCTGTCTTTCTTAATCATTGTGTCTTCAAGACAAAGCTGCCCTCATATTTTAACAACTAATCAAATCGTTATTATCAGATGCAGACTTCAAGATTTGATTCTTCAGATTTTTGCTTTTCTTTTCAGACCAATGATAATTAAAAATATTATTTTTGACAGTGGTCTGAATTCTATTCAGAAGGCATTAATATAATATGATAAAATTTCTTTAATCAATTGCAATGAAATAGGATGAAGACAGTGCAATCTACTATTGAAAAGAGTTTAGAAAGAGTGGAAAATAAGAAAGCATCAAGACATAGGGATAGCATGGTTTTTTATTTTTTGTACTGAATTTGAGAAGACAGAGAGAAATCAAATTTTGTAATTCATACCAGACAAAGTATGGATGTTGTTTTTATTTGGATGCTTATGTGATGTATTCTTCCAACTCATATTCCTTGCTTCTCCTGCTATCTTATCCAAACTGTTTTAAAAAAATAAGTACACAGATATCATACCAATAATATATATACATATAAAAAACATAAATACGTGTATATATATATATATATGAGATTAAATATTTTTTTTTAAATTTTCAATGAATATTAATTTTTTTAAAATTTAGAATAATTTAATCTTCATTTTTTAAAATGCGTTAATTTATTTATTTTTAACTAATTATTATTAAGTTTATTTGATACATTTATAAACTAAAATTAAAGTGAAAATATATCAATGATATAAACAATTCAAATATTATTAAAAAATATATTTTAAATATCAAATAAATTTAATAAAATTTGGTTAAAAATAATTAAATTTACGTATTTTTAAAGTTAGATGACTAAATTGGATCAAAAGTTCGAAAGAAACTAATTTTAATTTTCATTTTAATTATATATATATATATATATATATATATATATATATATAATTTATTCGTACTATTTACTTATAAAATATGTCTTGGAATAATTGATACAAACTGTTATAACCAATATAACAGAATGTTTAACCCACGTCAAATAATTCCTTTATTTAAAATTAAAAATTATTTAATTAATCGCATAAAATATGATAAAAGTAGCATAATATACATAAGTTTTATTATTTTGGGTTAAAGATATTGTTATAAACACAAATTAGCCCCAAAGAATAATGAGTTACTCAAATTATTTAAATTAATAATTTAATTTAAAAAATGTCAAATAATTAATTATAATAGAATATGTCAAAATTAAGTTAATTTTATCAGTTTTTTCTACTTTTTACTGGAAATAAGAAAATGCTAATAACTTTCGTAAAGATTTAAGCATTCAATTAAACTAATTAAACGCTTATTAAATCAGTTAAAAATAATTTAGTTGATAAATTGAAATGGACTAGTTGATCCTAACAAAGATATGTTATGTGAATTCACCATAAATTATAATATAAATTTATAGCAACTCTCCTAAAATAGTTATTGTGGTAGTTTCATTTCATCATTTATTTTTCTCTCTATATATAACTAAATTACGTATTGGTTAATAACATTGAACTACAAAAAATACATTCACAGAGGAAATGATTGAGTTTAGGATGAAGGTGATGAGAATAAGGTTAGGCCAACAAGACAATCATATTAATATGAGAAAATCTCAAGTACATGACTTTTTGTCAAATAATAAAACACAGGATGACTACCGATTATCGCAAATTTGATAACAATTAATCTAGAAAGATCTGATTATATGTGAATAAAATGATATTGCAAAATAGTAAATTAAAAGATAGGATAAGATGTAGATAATATTAAGATTAGAAAAATTTAAAAAGGATGAAATATGATAAGAAGATTTCAAGAATTAGGGGTTCATACAATGATTTCCTAACCGGATAATCATTTTACTAATGTCTTGTTTAATTTTTATTAAAGTCTTCCTATTTTCAAAGATAGGAAGCTTTATATTATTGAGTTTGTCTCCAATCCTTTTGTTATTTTCAGTTCAACATATTTGACATTTTTTTTTAATTCAGTTAATTCCCAGAGGATAACACTTTTTTTTTTGTGTGTGTTTAAAACCTAAGTTTTGATCCTAGGTAGCTTTACCTCTCATTTTTTTTCCGACTGGTATAAAATTATGTCAAGAAAATCCATTATTCAACAAATGAAATAATATAAAAGAGATGAATAGGAGGAAATTAAATAGGCATAAATATTACAATTAATTCAAATAATATACAAGAATTAGTCCTCAATCTTATAATAAATTTACACTTTCGCGCATACAAGACCTAAAAGTAAAGAATGATAGGAATTGAAAGGAATCTATAAAGAAAAAAAAAAGTATACTAAAGAATTAGTATTAAAAAATTTTAAAAAAATTATATAGGAATTAAAAATAAAGAATTTTGGTTTTTATAGAATAAAACTAATTAAGTATAAATACTTTTGAAAAAAAAAAGAGTACACATTTAAGACTAATATATTTTTAATTCATGTTTTTTATAAAAATAAATTAATTAATAACATTTACACATAAATAATAAGTTTGATCTTTTTGATTAAGACCAAATTTATTATTTGTATAAATATTATACTAATATTTATATTAAAATTTATTACAAAAACATAATTAACAATAAAAAAGGTTAATAATATACTATATGTAATATGTTAAAAAATTATTTTTAAATTTCATAAACTTTATTTCAAACGTTGTTGCTAGCATGAGGATCAATTATTTGTTCCAACGACTTGAGTCATTCACTTGAGTTGTTGTAGTGTGGCCTAAGCAAAAGTATCTTATCTTCTTAAGTGAGTACTAATTCACATTAAGGGTTAACTTATTACTATTACTTGCTCAAAACACTTTAATTTCACTTTAAAGTGACACTATCACCCACAAGCACTATATTCATGCTTCAATCCACGTGCTTGCATTCCACAAAGAATCACTTTAAATAACTTATTCTCATTCACATAAGTGACCAGTATTTTGTAACTAATCTTTCAATCACAATTAGTAACACTATTAAATGATCATTTCTTAACAATGTTCATTGTAATACCCTTTCCCAGGTCTTCAATCCATGATAAAAATAAATAAATTTGTGATACACTCACAAACTATTATTTATATATTATGCTTTTTATCACAAAAAAAATGTGTAGTCTATTTCTTTAATGATATCACTCTCTCTCCAAAATTTTCATTTTTTTTTTTTACAAATCAACTTTATCACAAACTATTACTTTTTCTATAGAAAAAAAATATTTAAAGATATATTATGTTAATACGACGGTTATCTAGCATTTTTTTAACTAAAATTTCCTATGTTTTGTTAAAATAACTGAGATTAGAATCACCCTATTTGATTTTCCAAAGTAAAACAAATTTATTTTTTTAAATAACTAAATCATAGTTATTACTTGAATAAATAGTATAAATTTACGATTGCATAAACTACATACAATTGCAATGAATCATATAACTTTCCTTTAATTTTACTTTAGTAGTTTTAAATCAATTCTTATGATGACATTGACTTTTCACTTACTCTCGTACAGTACATTCAGTTAATGCACAATTAATGTATAATAAAGATGATTTAATATACAAAGTTGACTATATGCACTAACACGCTATAATTTAAAAAAAAATAGTGTTATAATGGAAGAAAAAGTAAACTGTTTTTCCTTTTATATGTGTAGAAAGAAAATTTATCATACTTTAGAAAAATATGTTCACGACCCATATTTATTTAAAATTATATATAAAGGATAAGAACATCAATTTTGGATTTTTTTTTAGTGAACTCAATATATTCCCTAACTAATAAATAATCTCAAAAATATTGTCTGATTATGAGAAAAAGAGAAATAATTTCATTTTCTTCGCAAATATATAATTTCTTGTAACTCAAACCTACAAATCATATCATTATAGCGAATTCAGATTGGAAAAAAAAAATCATAATTCTTAACTTGCCAATTTTGGAATGTAAAAAATCGCACATGTTAAGAAAAGAAAAGAAAAAGTTTACATTATACGAGAAAAGAAATAAAAGTTTTGATAAAAAAATCTTGAACTAAACTCTATCACCTGCAAAAGAGCGAAGTCTGAAAAAAAAAAACTACCTCATAACTTCGACAAAATATTAAAATATAATTTCAAAAAGATAATTTATATAAAAATAATAATCAAATGTTCTACTTTTCATTGTAACATTAAAATAGGTCTATTCATTCTTCATTTAATTTAAATTATTTTCTCAAAATCCCACAAAAATAGGGTCTTACAATGCAAAATCACTAAATATTATGATCACGGGACAAAATCATTCATGAAATTATTACTGTTTTTTTTTTCTTTTGTTGCAGATTACAGCAAGAAGTGCTAAGGTCTCTAGGAAATATATTTTAAGCATCAACTTAGGGTGCTATTAGTAAGTTTCGAACTTATGAATGGATGCTAAAAATTGATTTCAGTTTCCCAACTAACAGCTAACAACATAATTAATGCTAATTAATTAGTGAAGTATACTTCTGATCCTCGTTTTTCTTATTTCTATCATAATAGCACATATCACATAATCATTACGCAGGCATGATATATATATATATATATATAAATTTTTCTTAGCCAGACTTTGTATCTAGACACATTGAAAGATTTACAAATTGGAAAAAGAAAAAAAAAGACAGATTCTCAAACGTGTGTCACGCAGATAAGCAAACGAGTGGTTGAAGTAGTTTTGGCTTCAGTGAAACCGTGTAAGCAAAATTGTATCCTTTGATTCTCAACATGTGTAGATCATTAAGTGACATTTCAAGAAAAATGCGTTTCCTTTTTTACAAAGAGATAGAAAAAAGTAATAATTGTTATAAAATTGAAAGAGTGGGATTTTTTAACCTAATGGTGCTATTTGAAAAATATAATTTTGACATTTTATGCATATTTTCATTTACATATGATGTTCTTTTGGTTGTCTTCCTCCGTTAAGTAGAATACACATCATACAAATTTGTTTCTCTCTCTTTTTTCTTTTCTTGAGATTGTGACAACCTTAGTTTTTGTTTGGAAAAGCATACACTATTATTGTGTCACGGACCTGAAAGATATTGCTTTCTTGGTACCCACTAACGGGTGTGAGGACCACGTACAGCAGAGTTTTTTGTACGTGTAATCCATCACTTCACAATTATACAACCAAGGTGACTGTGGTTTGTGCTTTTTGTTCTACCTTTTTTGTTCCTTATATCTCTACTGTTCACCGCATTTCCAGTGTTTCGCAAACTTATGTACTGCTTAACTATGATATATACATAAAAAGTTTTACTTACTTACGGTAAGTGCTATAATTGAGAGAACCAAGGTAACAAATAATTTACTTACTTACTTTATTCAATTATTATTGGGCCACCGCTGTCCCTCCACATAAAATTTGTGGTATGGCTGATTCATTTTCTCTTTTTAAATAAAATATGTTAGTCTAATTTTCTATAGTTTTTTATATTAAGCATAATAATATGTGGGATGTATTTCTAGTTTTGGTCACTGTTGCCGACAAAAACAATTTCAGTATCTTTGTACCTTAAATGCAAGAGTTGGGTGATAAAAGTTAGAGAAGTAAATCCGTGATTGAATTCCAGTGCAAAATCTGCCTAATATGCTTTTAAGACAGTAATTAGAATGACAACATTTTCCTTCTTTTAGTTGTCAGCATCTTGTCCCTTCCAATGGACGGTGGTTGCAAGTAAAATCCATAATCCATTCGGAAGGGTTATCTGCAACTAAAACATGAGTCAATATAACTACAACGGTTGACAAAGTGCACAACCATAACATTGAATTAATGTCCGCGTGGAATAGTCAATCCAATACAATCAAGAAACGTATTCAAACTTGATTTATGGGCTTGATGTGGTAGTCAACCATGATATTTAGGCTTCATCAATTGCTTTGCCTTCGCAAATTAGTGTCTTGTCACGTCCATATGTTCTACCATTTGGCGACAGGAAGTTTTCCCCAGTGGAAACTCGGTGGGATTGATGGATTAAAAATGCCTTTTTTATGTTTATTGTCGATCAAATTTTATCTGTTCTCGCTCTCTCATCTCGTATATATCCTCGGAAAACAATTTCAACTTGTCAAACCTTCTACGAAGCTTTTAGAGGTTTCGCTGTTGTAAATGTTATTATGATAATTGCTAACTGATTTTGTCGGTCACCAAATAATACGCTTAGTATAGCTGCCACAAATTTCGTATCATTGCACACTCAAAATCTTTGAATTGCGAAGCATTTTGCTCTCAATGTGAAATCATTTTTCTTTCTACTAATACCTAATCATTCATGTCACGTAGTGCGAGATTACTTTGGTCAAAAAATGAAGGCTACTGTTCTAATTTAATTTTAGTTTTGTGTATTGTTACCCCTTAATACGATCTTGACAGTCCGGTCCACTGCCAAATCGTGTTTGGGATAAAACCATAAATATTGCTGAAACAACTCAAGCATTCCATAGTTTGAAAAGGTCCTTGATCTTAACCAAAAAGTGAACAAGGAAAGGTAAAATTAACGCGATTGAATCTGTGTAAGTAAAACAGTAATACCAGTAAATTTTCTTTGGTTCTCCCTTCACTATATATGGGTGTTGTTAATTTTAGAAAAGTTTATGTCACTTTCGAAATTTTTTCATACAAATTAATTGATCTGCCTTTTTAATTTTTATCGTTTAACATTAACTTCTATATCTGTAACACCGTTTTGGTATGCCTGGAACCAACAAGATATATATGTAACTGAGAGTGTCAAAGGTAAAATGATTTGTTATAGTTGCTCCTGCTGACTTTGGCAATGGAGAGATAATTGGACCCAACTTCTGGCATTTACGCCTCTATTCAATGAACGTGCTTTTTATCAACTTTGTGAGGCTTATCAATTCAATGTTTTCCATCGTGATAGCGACTGTGAAAACGATAGCCTTACCTTTTTCCTACTGTGCACGCATGCTTTACAGTACTGTCATGTTTTGGGTCAGTTTAGAAGTGTATGATTTGGATTTAGATAAAGGAGAAAAGAATAGTTAAATTTTCGATTCCTCCTTCCTCTTAAAGTCTTCACTACGATCAGAATACCAAAGGGAGAATATATAGCATGATTCACATTCGCAACACAACCATGGAGATTGGTTCTATTAATTACGGGGATAAATATTCCGTGGGCGAAAGGATAGAAGAATTTCTCTGTACAAAGTGCAGAAAGCAAGAATAATAATTTGTTTGATTAGTTTACAATACCAAAAATTATCAAACACTTTGTTGAAATTGACGGTGTAAAGTTGTGTATTCTCTTGATCAAGATCGGATATCAAATATCTTTGTTCATTGAACTAGACACTTGAGTGTTATGAACCTTCCGAGTTGAAATTGGGTATCAAACTTCTTCACTCTTTAAACTTGTGAATCCAAGAATACGTATCCTTCAGATTTGTTTACAAAAGAATCTTTAGTATTTTATAAGATTGAGAGATAGAGAGCTTCATAATTTCCCCAGAACTCAAATCAGGTATGAAGTTATACACACTGAATAAACACCTCTGGTAGAGAAGAAAAAACAACAAATTTAAATGTTCTGATGCGTATTTGCTTGTCAAAATACTCGTTTATCCGTTGCTATTTCAGTGATAACATAAAAGAAATCTGAACTGACTAAATTATAAATTTGGTTCAACAAAAATCGTGGAAACTCAACCCATTATTGGAACTTTTCCTAATTATTACACTCAATAGTCAGTTTTTTGGGTGCTAACAAATTTTTTATGGTGTATTAAACAAAATTTTAGTAGGATTAAAAAAAATTGGACTTGAATTTATCAAAGAAACAAAACAAATAATTTTGAAAGCATGCCGAAAATAAATTAGTAGCTAGAATAGAGTAGGGCAATTCTTTTATTAAAATTAAATATATAGAGGCTGAAAACAAGGAATCACAACGTAACTGTCATAATAAAAAAAAAAATTAAATCAACCCTTAACCTACCCGTTGAATTTAGAATTATCTCGTTCACATAGACACGAAGAATCAAACAAAACCTCAAATCCAAACCTAGTCAAATAAAAAACTTGCAATAACAAATTTATATATCTTATCTTGTCATGCTATGACCATACCTTTCTACCTTGATTATGACCTAAGTTATTAACAAATTTTTGGAATTACCGTTCATTTATGTATTATCGTTACCTAATTACGTTTAAATAATAAAAATCCTAAAATAACACAACACCGATAAATAGAAAGATAAGTATTTTCAATTAAATACTTATTAAAAAATGTATTGAGTTGAGTGTCCAACAGATTTCAATTGAATTCTTACCATTTGATTTTGTTGTTAAGTGCGGTAATATTATGTATCTATACATAGAAAATAAAAAAACGTATAATTAAGTTTTAATTTTTTTATAAATTTAGGTATTTTTAATCGAATCTTATTAAAAACTTTCTTCTATTAAGTGTGGGAATTTTTTATATTTTTTAATATGTATGTGTAATTTGATTGTTATTTTGATAAATTTCAATATTTTGAATATTAAATAGAATAAAAATTTTATTAGGACTCACTTCAAAATATTTAATTTTATTATTCTTTTTATTTGGTATGTGGAGATATACAAGCATGAAATAAAATAAATAAATAAATAAATAAATAAAATATAAAACAGAATTCTCTTCTTTCTGTTCATTTTTCCCATTCTATCCTTCGGTTTTCTTACTATTGTGCGCAAATGGGTTAATTGGATTATCTATTTAATTTTTTAGTTAATATATAAAACATTGTTATATCTTCCCTTTCAATTATATAGAAACAATCGTTATTTTATTTAAAATTTAAATATGTTTTTAGTTTGTAGAATTTGTAATAATCCAATTTAGGCTTTTAAATTTAAAGAAGCAATTCTTTTATAAAGTATATAATTTTATGTCCTCAAATTGAAAAATATTTAAGTTTGGTACTAAATTTCATTATTCGCACACGGGGTATTTATAACGTAACTACCCTTTATTTATTTGTTAAAGACTTTTATATTATAAGGACTTTTTAAGGTGATTTAAAGGACTCAACTGGAAAGTCAATACAACAATATAAGGACTTAAAAATTAATTTCAACATAAAAATATGAAAGGATTTTAATTATACACATAATAGTTTGGATTTATGGTGTATTTCAGATTAGTAATGAAAAATATTATTTAATAATTAATTTATATGCATTTTAAATTAGATTGTAAAATTAATTTTATATTTAGATATGCTAGTTGAAAAAATAATTTAAGAATAAAATCTTATTAAATATATTTTATACACGTATTATTTAAAGGGATTTTTTGAACAGACAACATTCTGGATTTTAGGTTAAATAAAATTTAATTCTATGCAATTAAAAATAATTCAGAAAAAATCAAATTTGAATAGAACGGTCAACACTTTAGTTTTAAGTGTCACCTTTCAACTCATTTAATACTCAATAATAATCATATTATTTTACATACTTTTTTATAACACTTTACAACTCATCATTCCCTCCATCTCTTTCAACCATATCATTTATTTCATCTCAAGCCTTTTTTTTTTTCTTATATAATTTTAGTTTAAAGCATATTATGCAAATACAATTTCTCTAATTATTAATCAGAAGGGAAAGTTGACCAAGTTTATCTTCAAGTTGCGACTTTTCAACAGATCGAGGAAGCTGTATTTACTGTGCATACGTTTGAAAATTAGACAAATTTATTTAATAGAGTTTATTACGGTATATCTATTTCGTATAAACTTTAATGAATGAATGAATTAATATAAATCATGAATTTGTATTGAAATATACTTTTATCAAAAGAATAAGATGAGGACTATGATCACCATTTTCAAGAATTAGGCCTTGCTTGATTTCCTTCGAATTTTTCAAAACTATTTTATAAAATAGTTGTATGTTTTATTCTCCAATTTCGTACAAGGTAAGTGTTGTGAATATTGTTTTAAAATTAAACAAAAAAAAAAAAAAAACAGAATCAAGTGATAAACATTTTCTCATCTCTTTCATTGTATGTGTGTTCTAATTTAAGCGAGTGAATTACATGGAGTGGTGGTGCTACATAGGGTAAGACATGAATTTAGTATCTATGTTTTTTCTTTTGCTTTTTTTGAAAATAAAAAGCAACTTTTTAAAAAACTGAAATGAGAAACACCCTAAGATTGTTTGGAAATGAGAATGAAAACACCCTTGATGTTTAACTGTTGTGATAAGAATTGAGGATAAAAGAAAAATGAGAGTTTGAACAAATATAGTTAGAGGGCAAAAATAGGGAGTGATAAGTTGCAAAATGGTGGAGTAAAGTTTTGTCCTGAGTAAGTAAAAACTTCTCACAGTCCCTGGCGCAGCCGGCAGCCATCACTTTCTGATACCAACACACCCTACAACCCCATGGCCGCATGGTTCGCCCCTAAGGACTACACTCGAGAAACTTTTGCTTACGTGGCGACATATGTGGACCCACATGTCGGCCACCATGCTTCATATCTGGCCCACCTGTCTCCCTAATAAGCTACACTATCTGAAACACACACAATCCTTTGTCGCGCGAATCCCCATTAACTCCTACAACGTCATTGCAAGCGCTGTTTGCTTCCGCCAACCATGACGATCACTGCACATGCTTCATACTTCTAATTCATTTTCCCCTACTACCACAACTCTATAAATACCCCTCAAATTTCTCAACTTTCTCTCCATCCACACTCATCTACTTCTTCCACTCTCTCATCTTCTCTTAACTTCTCAGTTGAAACCAAAGAGCTAGAGCTTCAGTTTCTCTTACCTCACTCACAATCCCCATCATGACCATTGCTGCTGAATTATCTCCTTCCCCTCTTGCACTTCGCCCTACTTGTGATGACAAAAACTCAAAGGCTTTGCGCTTTATCGAGGAAATGACCCAAAACACTGACCGTGTCCAAGAGAGAGTGCTTGCCGAGATTCTGAGCCAAAACGCTCAGACTGAGTACCTCAAACGGTTTCAGCTCAATAAAGCCACGGACCGTCACACTTTCAAGTCCAAGGTTCCTGTCGTTTCGTACGAGGATTTGAAGCATGATATCCAACGCATTGCTAACGGTGACCGCTCCCCTATCCTCTGCGCTCACCCGATCTCTGAGTTTCTCACTAGGTACGTACATACTGCTTTTTGCCTATTAATGCGCATTAACCTTATATCTGTATTCATAAATTGTGTTTGACTTGAAGTGAATTAACTAACCTTGGGCGAAACTGCAGTTCTGGAACATCTGCTGGGGAGAGGAAATTGATGCCAACGATTCGTGAAGAGATGGACCGTCGTCAGTCGCTTTACAGCCTTCTGATGCCAGTGATGAACCAGTATGTTTCCCTTCCTAAGACATGTGCAAATATATTATGTTTTTTATGTCACGAACTAATTCATGTGAATATATTTTTACGTTACACAGATATATGCCTGGGTTGGAGAAGGGTAAGGCTCTCCTGTTTCTGTTCATCAAAGCGGAGACGAAGACGCCGAGTGGGTTAGTGGCACGCCCCGTGCTGACTAGCTACTACAAGAGCGAGCAATTCAAAAACAGACCCCACGATCCATACAACGTGTATACAAGCCCCGATGAAGCAATCCTCTGCCCCGATTCCTTCCAGAGCATGTACACGCAAATGCTATGCGGCCTCATCATGCGCCATGAGGTTCTCAGAGTCGGTGCCGTTTTCGCCTCGGGCCTTCTTCGAGCCATCCGCTTCCTCCAGCTCAATTGGGAGCAATTAGCCCACGACATCTCCACCGGAACCCTAAACCCAAAAATCACCGATCCTGCCATCACTCAACGCATGGCTCAAATCCTGAAACCAAACCCGGAACTTGCCAATTTCATCACCAAAGAATGTTCTGGAGAAGACTGGGAACACATAATCACCAGAATCTGGCCAAACACCAAGTATCTAGACGTGATTGTGACGGGTGCCATGGCGCAGTATATTCCAACTCTTGATTATTACAGCGGAGGCCTACCTCTCGCTTGCACCATGTACGCCTCCTCGGAGTGTTACTTTGGGCTTAACCTGAACCCAATCTGCAACCCCTCTGATGTATCATATACCATCATGCCAAACATGGGTTACTTCGAGTTCTTGCCTCACGATGATTCCTCTTCAAATTCATCTTCCACCCTGTCACGTGACTCGCCACCGCCTTTGGTCGACCTTGCTGACGTCGAAGTAGGGAAATCCTACGAACTCGTTCTCACCGGATACTCTGGTCTGTGCCGCTACCGTGTGGGCGACGTGCTCCAAGTGACGGGGTTCCACAACAACGCCCCGCAGTTCCGCTTCGTGAGGAGAAAGAACGTGCTTCTGAGCATTGACTCTGACAAAACGGACGAGTCGGAGCTGCAGAACGCCGTGGAGAACGCCTCGGTGCTGTTGAAGGAGTTCAACACGAGCGTGGTGGAGTACACGAGCTTCGCGGACACGAAGTCGATCCCGGGGCACTACGTGATTTACTGGGAGCTGTTGATGAAGGACTCGCGCCATGCTCCCTCTGGAGACGTGCTGGAGAAGTGTTGTTTGATGATGGAGGAGTCGCTGAACGCCGTGTATCGGCAAGGGAGAGTCTCCGACCGTTCTATTGGGCCGCTGGAGATTCGTGTGGTGAAGAAGGGAACCTTCGAAGAGCTTATGGACTACGCCATCTCCCGAGGTGCCTCGATTAACCAGTACAAGGTGCCACGCTGCGTCACTTTCACTCCCATAACGGAGTTGTTGGATTCCAGGGTAGAGTCTGTTCACTTTAGCCCCGCTGAACCTCACTGGACCCCGGAACGTCGTGGTTGAAGGATGGCTACGTACGTACATGCAATCGTGCGCTATTATTGTCAATAAAAATTATAGTAATAATAATAAAGTGAGGGGGGAAAGACAGTGAAAGGAATGGGTGGTTTTGGTTGATCAGTGAAACCCTTGAAACTGTCTGGATCTGTTGATTCGATGTTACGTGTCTTTCATGAAATAAAAAAAGTTTATGAGTTTATGTCTTTTGCCTTTGATTTCTGTCTGGCACAATAAGTTTCGGGGACAGCGTGATGATGGATCTGTCTAAAACATCTTTGTCCTTTTCGTGTGGGGAATCCATCATGTGCACACTTTTAATAACTATAAATTATATATCTTCAACAAAATGAATCTTTTTCTTTGATAAAATGACTGTTTTTCATATATTTTAGTATTTTGTTTTTATCACGTGCATGTAATGTAACTTTCATGGCAAAAAGTCAGATACACGTTTGTCTTCTGTCTCTTCTTTTGCTCGTGGAATTATATGTAACACTACTTTTATGTTAAATTTGTTTATGAAAATCCAAATCAAACTTCTGTTTTATTTTTGAGAAAAGAAATTGGACAGTCCATTGAAGAGACCGTGCAGCTTAACCGTTTATGTCTTTAATGTCCAACGCTTGAAAAATCAGGTTGTTTGGCCAAGTAGGTGGGTTAGACAACTTCACAATGGTTGTTTGAAGGAATATGGAGCCACCCAACTAAGATTATGTACTCATCAATTTTAAACATTTTAAAATTATATATTTTCTCTCTTCATTTCTAGTTTCTCTCTATTGAAGATATCAAGTATAATAGAACTCACTCACAATCACACACGCACAAAGTAATTGATTAGCAGAAAATAGTGAAAGAGAAAAAAAAAATGCATGATATCAAGCTGTTTATATGTCATTGGTATTTAAAATGTTATTTCAACACTCCCATAATTCAGCATCAATTAATTTACTTCTAAACTGTTTAGATCTTTTTTTATTTAAAGACTTGGTGAAAATGTTTCAAATTTGATTCTCAAATTTGCATAACTCCAGTTTCATATGTGAAATTAGATTTCAATAAATTTACTTACAGCTTGTGCTGCCACATTGACCAACTTTATTATTGGCTTGTTATTCACCATTAAAAACATGTTTTCCTTCATTCTTATCCTTAATTATTCAAACATGGAGTTTGGCAAATTCATACTAATAATTATATACTCAGCCACATGAAGACAAAGTCATGACATAATGCTTTTTTGACAAGGAGGAAATTGGAGTATCTCCAAGCGTAAAAGCATCTATGATATTTATTTTTTTGTCTTCTCTTCACACAAATTAGCATCAAAGTATCCAACTATATTGTGATCGGAACTTCTAAATTTGTTTTGAACATGGAGCTCTGTCACGATTTTGTTCTTAAAAGACGTCTCAGAAGATGGAGGGAGAAGAAATATTTAAAGTGTGTTTACCTTTGACTCTTGAACGATGTGAGATTTATTCAAACACTATTCTATATAGAATATCAATCCTTGTATTATATATATATATATATATATATATATATATATATATATATATATATATATATATATATATATATATATATATCCCATCATTTGTTTATATAGAATCTTGTCCATAATTTGGTTTCCTTAAGACTTGTTAAATTTATTTCTAGTATCAATTGAAACTAGATTGCAACTCAACATTTGAAACGTTTTCAACACATCACTAACATATTTGATTTTATGTATGAAAATTTCACCTTTAATTTCCCTAAGTTGCATTTCAAGAAAATAAGAGAGTTTTTCCAAGTTATTAAATTTACTTTTTTTCTTTACACATCAAGTTCAAAGTAAGGAATGATTTTCGTGAAAAAAATCATGGATTTTTGTCATAATAGGTTTTTTTAGCTATGTGTGTGATGTAATTTTATCATAGTTTTGGTGTAGTCCACCATTTTTTTTCTTTTTTTTTCCCTTTTCTTTTTTCTTTTTTAATAAAATCTTTAGGTAATGACACCAATGTAATTTTGTCATAAGTTTGGTGTAGTCATCAATGTTTTTCGTTCTTTTTTCTTTTTTAATAAAATTTTCATGTAATAACAACAATACATAACATTAACTTATTTGAAAATGGTCAAAGTTTAAAGTAAAAACTTTGATGTTCATTTTACGAGCACAATTTAAATTATTGACAAAAATATCTGTCTATTGTAAAAAAAAATCATCAATAAATTTTGTTTAACATATAAAGTTTTTTCGTCGATAATTACACAATTTCTTATAATGATACTATCTTTGTGCTTTGACTAACTTGATAGGATTACAAGCTATAAATAAGTTTTTTACTCATTCCATAACTCATTAGGAGTTTTAATAAGAGGTACTCCAACAATTTTATTAAGCATGTCAAGCCTCGCCATCGTGAAATTGAAATGACCAACCTTTGGTGCCAATTCCAACTTTCATGAGATACTATGTATACTAAGGGTTGATGTCCATCCACTTGAATTCCTCCTTAAAAGTGCTATTGCTTGATAGTGGAGCTCTCAATATCAATATGTTGTTGACATAAAGAAACTTTCAACACTTTGTATTTCCTTGTCATTATATAGTCTTTTCCAGCAATTGATCATGTGTTAGCAAACTACTCTTCATCTTAGGGACATACAATGCATTGAAATTATATGAGTGTTTGTTATCTTTCTTCTAAATTGGAATATTTCATATTACGTATGCACCAACCAAATTATATTTTGTAAATTTTACTTTTGTCTTGAAAGTCTCATCAATGACTCATGAACCACTCATTGTGCTTAGTCATGCCCACGGTTAAGATACCAATAATCGAGTGTCAATGTTTCTTGTTAATTTTTTTTTTTTTTAACGAGGATAATGAACTCAAATCTTGATTACTTCTTCGTGGTTTTTCCTTTTATCATTTTTTTTTATTTGCCTTTCTTTTTTGTTTGCATGTTCCTTTGTTCAAATATTCTTTCTCAATTTGGCTTTTAAAGCTTTCTTTGAGTTCTTAAGATTTTTCTCCTTAATCCTTTAGTAATGTGCTTCTAAAGGAACTCAATCATTCCTCAATCTTAATGAACTCAAGGTCATTTGACTTCTTTATCGCAACCACATTATGATCGAATTTGAAAATTAATGTTTACAGCAATTTCTCAAACCAACTAATCCTTCATCACCTTATGTGGTTTGTTATAGATCAAATCTTGGTGAAGCAAATAGAGTGGTGTCATTTTCTTCCATCTATAGAAATTCATATTGTCTTCGCATCATGTCTTCTTGATTTTCTTGTTTCCAAGCCTCCTAGCATTTGACACACAAAATGTTTTCTCAAAATTCACATTATTGACATACGGATGAACCAAGAATGATTTCTTACAATCATTCTTTAGAATCTTTAAATATGAACTTCTAGGCATCAATTGGATTATGTCCAACAAGATAGTTATTGCTCACAACTTCATAGACCTCTTAGGAATCAATGGTTACTTTTACTTAGATACGCACCTATAATAGTTATTTTCTTTAAGAATCAACAAGTACATAGAGAATCCATTGCTGATGTGATTTCCACCCCCACCCTAGTTTAGAATCTAGAACTTTATCTTTATATCATTTTGAAAATAACAAATAAAATATATATATATATATATATATATATATATATATATATATATATGAGTTAAGTATGTTTTTAGTCCTTGAACTTTGATCCAAAATTGGAATTCGTCCTTGTTCGAAACTTTGATATATTTTGGTCTCTAAATTTTAAAAATGAATGAATATAGTCTTTTTAATCCAAATACTTAACTTTATTTTTAGGTGTCAAACACATTTTTCAGCATATATTGAATCGGGAATGTACCAAACAGTGTAAACAATTCTAATAAATGCGTTAGACATGTCAAAAATTAACGTAATTGATTTAAAATGACTATGTTCATTCATTCTTAAAGTTTAGGGAACAAAATATATCAAAATCTCGGACAAGGACGAATTCTAATTTTTATCAAAGTTTAAGAACTAAAAACATACTTAATCTTATATCTATCTATCTATCCATATATATATATATATATATATATATATATATATATATATATATATATATATATATATATATATATATATATTAATTTATCATATTAAGATATTAAAAGACTTATGGATATTGCTAGTAACAAACTATTTATAATTAAGATATAGAAGTTTATGATCGCTAATGTCTAAATTACTATTTTATTCATCTATAGTGTCTTAAATAATAGCATAGGTATATATATAATCTCTTCCGATTATTTGGTTTAAAGAAAAGTATCCTCACACTTTTTGTGCACCTTTCTCTTAAAAGAGGGACCAACCCAACTCACCTTTTCTTTGTCTTTATGTCCCCCCTTTTTTTCTTTCTAAAAAAAGGAAAAAGGTGCGAAAGGGATTTTATAATGTGTATACATTTTAAAGTTAAGAAATGACGTTGAAAGAACATAAGATGGGAATCGTTCATGTTTTGTGTCTCTGGATTGTGAAGGACTGAACTTTTGTCTTTATCGACTATGGAAGTTTTCAAAGTACTTATGCTTTTGCTCAATTGTTAAGTCATAATTTATCAGCGATAATTAACATAATTGATATTATTTCATAGAAATTAATCAAAATTATAAAACCATTAATATCCAACCATTTCTTTACTATACTATTTATTTTACATATCCATTCTTTGGAAGCAAGTTCGAAGACACGTACTTTCCAGTGATGTGTTTGACCAGGTAAGAAAATTGATTATTTTGACATTTGACTTTGACCAACGACATGTATTTAAATTAAGAATAAATTTGGTGGGCTTCCTAATTACTACTCTGATATTTTTTGCTTCCATTTAAGAGAGATTGCAATAATCAGCTGAAATAGAGGTGTGTTTAAGCAAATATTGTCATATTAATTTATGTTTCTTTATTAGTTATCAAAGAAAAAATATGATTTTCATATTTCAAAATCATATAGAAAAGAAAATGAAAATAATTAAGAAACAAAAGATATAGGTGTACTGTTTAACCCCGTATCTCAAAATTCTACTCAATAATGAAAGTATACATATACTTTATTTGTGAAAAATATAAAAATTAAAATAAAATGTATAAAATATTGAATTTTTTTATTTTATTCACAGTATTCAATACTTTATTTTGCAAATTCATGTGAAAATCAGTGACGTTTTATAAATTGGAAGAAACATATTCTCTTATTGTCTGATCCTATCAATACATATAATTTTTTTTGTTATTTGATAAATATATTTGAATTCTTTCCAATATATTAAATTATTTTAAACAATAGATAAGATGAAATATTATTGTTCCAACAATCTATTAGTTTCATATTGATTAGAAATTTTAATTAAAGACACCTTCTTCCTTTCACGTTTTGAAATATCTTTCATGCTATGTTTATTTGAAAAGATTTAATGATGACAAGGATTAAACAAATACAATATAATCAAAATTGATATTTAAATCGTAAAATCATAAAATTCTACGATTTTATATAATATTTACAAGTTAGATTTCAAGAATAATCATATATAATAAAATCGATAAAATCATCATAAAAATCTTAAAATCATATAAACGTACATTTTTTTTTAATTTTTGGTTCCATCGTTTCTTCACATTCTTCCGTAAATGAATTCACCTTACATTAAACTTAAACCTACTTAAAAGTTAATGCAATTAAAAGATTTAATTGTTATGTATTGTCACCGCATTCATCCAATTAAAAATTAATATAATTATTATTAAAATTTATTTTCTAATTAAAAATTAATATAAAACTGCAGCACCACACCATCAGCACCTAATTAAAGATTAATATAATTTAAATTTTTTTTCATTTTCTTCCTTTTTCTATCACAATTTCAACACACACAAAATCTTTATTTTATCTCCATAATTTTATTTCAATTATTCCAATCCCCGTATTTTAGTGATATATATATTATGTTTATATAATACGATCCATATTATTAGGGATGACAATGGGACATGACGAGGTGGGGACATGTTTCGTTGTTCCATACCCATCCTCATAGAAACAATTCATTCTCATCTTCATACTCAAACTCAATGGTTATTAAACTTTTGTCTCATCCTCATTTTCATCGGATAACAAGTATATTGTCGTACTCATACACGTACTCATTCTATTACGATTCAATACTAATTAATCACTTCTTATAAAATAATTAAAAAAATTACGGTAAGGAAAACATGATATTATCAAATATTAAAAAATAAGAGTAGGGTTGTTTTTTTAATATCAAATATCTAGAAAGAAATTATAATTGTATACATTTCAAATTAGAATGTAAATTCAAACATTTATTAAACTTGCAAACATTAATGAGATATAATTGAAAAAAAAAATATTTTTAAAAAATTATTCAATTTACTTGACCAAATATTCAATTTTTTAAATTCTAATGAATACACTAATAAAAGTTACAATATATTTTACTTGATCAAAATCACACAAAGAACAAATATTCAATTAATAATAATATATTAACATAGATATTGTATCTTTTCAACTTCAATATATATTGGATGGTGATAAAAAAAAATCATGCCAACTAAATTAAATTTTTATATTATAGTAAATAAAATTTATTTATACAATTATAGTGACAAATTTATAGTATGATAATGAGTTAGAAAATAAAAAATAATTATATAAAATATATCAAAATAGTACTCAACATTATAAAAATAAAGAACAAATACAAATATTAAAAATTTATCAAATGTGTGTCTTAGAAACAATTTTGAGAGATTATTGAATGAAATCACACAAAGAAAACAAATCTATAATTAAGAGTATGATAAGGTAAAAAATACCTTAGAAATCTAAGGAAACTTTTCAAATATCAACATAGCCAATGGTTGAGAAATAACGAAAATTGTTTTAGCAAAAAAAAAAAATTTCAAACGAAAGAAAAATTAATAATAATAGAGTACAAAACACAAATTTTTTATATTACCTAATAAATAAAAGGTTTATGCTATTAAACATTTAAATTGAGAGTGTTAAACATTCTCATGTGAAAAAGGAAAATATACAATAAATAAAAATATTTAAAAAGAATAGAAATATTCAAATGTGAGAGATAAAAAATATTTAATTGGCATACATCATTTGAATATAATTGCATAAAAGTTATGATAAGATGAAAAATATATTTGAAATGCGAACGAATTTCATGACAAACCAAACAATTAGAATAAATAAAAAATAAAATGTGTAGTAATATATATATATATATATATATATATATATATATATATATATATACTTAATTTATTATAAATATTTAATAATTGAACGGGGACGGAGGTATGGCAGGAACAAGTACTATGGCGGGTATGGAGACAAGGACGGGACGAATATGTACATTGTCATATCCAATTGAAAAAGTCGGGAATTCTTCATACCCATACACATACCCAGTCAATGCGGGGATTCCCAGTCAAAATGGGGATGAGTTCGGGCAATACCCACGGGACAGGTTTATTTGCCATCTTTAGTCCACTAAAGTTCATCCTCTCCCTCACTCCCAAATCAATCTTTATAAGTGAACACACCCTTAGATTGTGATCTTTTGGGAGGAATGATTTGGGGGAGAGAGGGGAAGAGATTGGAAGAATTAAAGGGTGAAGTTGGTGTTGTTTCTTGTAAGGGATTTGAAGGTAATTTTGGAATGGATCAGAGAGTAAAGTTTATGAAAGTTTTTGATTGAATTAACTAATATGACATTTAAAAAAAACTTTTAATAGATAAAAAACTTAGATTACCAAAATGTTCATATTGCTAAAAGTAATATAAAATTATATATTTAGAAAAAAATGAATAATACAATCAATATATTGGGTATGAAAATAAATTTAATATGTAAAATAAAAAATAATTTAATTACCTTACATGGATATTTTATTTTATTTTATTTTTAATAGTAATTTTAGAAGTAATAAATTTTTATTATAACCATAATAAATTTTTATTTGTGTTATTAATTTTTATTATGTTGTTTTCATAGTGAAGAGAAATCAATAAATCTCGTGCAAGGAAACTGAAATATGAGGGCATAATTTTGTAAATTGGAGTGTGTCACCCTCTAATATCATCATGCACATGAAAATTATATTTAGAATGAATTTCTCTAATCATCACTCGATATTATCTCCTATCACCCCTAAAGAAACAAGGTAATCATCGACTAATTCTCTGTTCCCATTCCACATGAAGAATAAATCATCAAAACAAGAAAACAATGTTAAAGGACAAAATCGTGACAAAGTTTAAAAATCCAAAACAGATAATATCTCAAATACAATGATTGACCTTAACGATATTACTCAATAAACTTGGAATTGAGATTGTGAAAAATGAAAGCGGTCAACCATCCATTGGAAAATGAATATTCATTTCCCTTAGATATAGATTAGAGATTTATATTGAAATACATCCATTAATCTTAAATCACTTTATTCGAAATCAATTATAACTTAAATTCATCTTTCAATTTTCTTAAGATGCCTTTTAAGAATAGACTTCGGATCGAAACATCTATAAAATTTTAAAATTTTGAGAAAATTATACCTTTAATTATAAAGACAGACCCACGTACTAATAGTTGTTAATTAGCTCATAATATAAAAAAAAAATACTAATACGTTTCTTGTCACCCTATTGGATTTGATAGGTATCATGTGCAAGAGAGTTGTATTTGCTATCATCTTTTAATGATTTGACATTGAATTGTTTAATGTTATACTAATTGCTAATAAAAAATAATGTTATATTAATTAATTAATTATAAAAAGTTAAATAAACAATGTGAAAATGACAAGTACTGAAATATAAGTACAATAACAAGAAAATTTATGCCCAATACACTAACAATGATTTTATTATTAATATAATATGTTGGTTTGTAGACTCAATAGACAGCCCGATTTTATTTAGGTTGCACAAAATTCAATGATAAAAATAGAGGCTTATAAAAATAATATCATATTATTACTAAATTCAACTAATAATAATAGAGGCTTATAAAAAAATAAATAACAATGATAAAGACAATTTAAAAAAAAAACTATTAAAATTAAAAATAGAAAAGTAAAAAAAACTTAATTAATAACTTTAAACTATGTTTAAATCAACCAAAAGTTAAAAAATTAAAAATAAAAAGAGTATGAGCAATTAGTAAAATTTCACCCTTCTCCGCGCCTCTGTAGTGCACAATTTTAGTTTAAGAGATAGATTGTGATTCTTAATTTTATTTTATTTTTCTTTGTTTCCCTTCATCCGAACTAATGAAACGAGTTTGTTTGCGTTAGTTTCGAAAAAATATTTTTGTAATAATATAAGCATTTTTTTTATGTGTTTGTTTAAATTGTTTATTTAAAAATAACTTTACGTTCTTAAAAGAACTAAATGTTATCAATTTTTTCAATTAATGATTTTTGTTTAAAAATTTCATATTCTAAAAAAAATTATCACTAATCAAACTCATAATGTATTTTCAATCTTTTCAGCGTTTTGTTCACCACGGGAATAAGCAGAATTCGGGATAAAGTTTGTACTAGAAAATGAAGTGAAGCAACCGGTCCACCATATAGAACATTGATTCGGCCCAAAATATGTTGATCATTGTATGGGCTCGGTCCACCAGAAATAAATAAATTTTTTTTTCTTCTTCGAATGTCGCATGGAGAGGAAAATCCATACATATTTATTTAACTTAATTAAACTTTAAGTGTCTGATAAATTTGACTTACAAAACTAAGAAAATTTGTAAGGGATCTCTCAAGTTAAAGTATTTAGTATTAACTTTTTCATTTGGTTTGTAGCCTCGTATTTATTATTAGTTGTTTTTTTAAGTTACAATTAACGTTGATTGATTGGAGTTTATAATTTTTTTTTTTATTTTTTAATTATCTTTATCAGAACATTGATTTGGATGTACTTAAAAGATCAGCTAATCAAGTAAGGTTATGTTAATAATTCCTATTTATTTTATAATTAGTAGTTCATAACAAGGGTTTCTTTATAGTAAGAAAAGAAGTTGTAAGGATGATTCTTGTATTTTGGTAGTTTTTTCTAGTAAAAAGTTTAGAATCTCGTTGTTTTCATATTTTTTAAACCTTTTGAAATAAAACCAATAATACATTTTTTTCTTTGAGAATCTTCCGTAATACTATTTTTTAACTGTTGTTTATTATCTATGCTTCTCTATGCTCAATGCAAATATCTTTTTAATACATATAAAATTCTCCATAATTAAACCAATCAAATAAATTGAAATATATATATAATATGAAAATAGAAACAAACATTTTATAATTTTTATATTCGTAATTGAAATTTACATTCATAAAAGAATAAAATCAACAAATTCAACATAAATTTTAAGAAAAATTAAAAAATATTTTTTATTTAATGGACTTTTCTATAATGATATTTTAGTTTTTTTTTTAATTATAAACCTTTCCTTAATTATATACCTCAAAATATAAAGTTAAGTTGTAATTAATAATACTGAAATTTTAAGAGAAATAAATAATATTGTTTGAGTAAATTACTGTTTGTGATTACTCCATTAGATGTTATTTCATTTGAAATTTTATTAAAAATACCTTTCACATGTATTGATTATGCTATTGAAGTTGGTTTTTTTAATATTTTTTTCCAAAATGACATACTTTTCCGCATAAACAATAATAGAATAAGATGTGAGATTGATTTCATTCTCATTTTCGCTTAAGAAAATAAAGATCGAAATAACTTTTCTTTTAATCTTATTTTCACTCGAACAAAAGAACAGTAACTCAATAGTTTTTGTCTAATTTTTATTCAAGTTAAAAAGTAATCAATTTTTTATATAAAAAAATTATTTTATTATTTTTAGTTGTTCACTTTAAAAAATAAAAATAATTTTTTAATTATATAATTTTTTTGAAACTTTCAGATTATATAATTAAAAAACAACTTTTAAATTATATAATTCAAAAGTTAAATAATTTTTAAATTATATAACTGAAAAAAAAATTCTTAACTTTCTTTAATTTCTAAAAGTCATTTTCAATGAAAATTACTTTTTATTTTTAAATTATACTATTAAAAATATTTAAAAAAAAACTTTAAAATTATATAACCTAGAAATCGTCTTATATAGAAATGCAGTGCAGTAGGAAACGTGTGAAGGCACGTGTGTGTATCCAGTAGTTTTCCACCACCGTTTGCACGCTCCTCATGGCCCGCTGACGTTTGTCAGCTTCCGCTCTCCTTCTTCCTCCATTGTCGTTACTCTCTGCCGCTACGCTTCGTCCTGTAATAACATATCCGTATCTTAGGAAAATCTTCTACTTCAAAAAAAAAAAACTTAAAATCGTGATTATAGTTACAACTTCTACATAAACTTGAAAAGAATTAAAACTTCTATGTTTCTAGGTTATAAGTGTGGTTCGTTTAGAAGATGTTGCGACTTTATTATGATTTTATCTTTAAAGGATATGGATGAGCTAAGAGAGGATGAAAATATATAAAGGAAGATGATACATTGACAAAGTTTTTTTTTTATAAAACTTTGATAAATAACTATTTTTAATAAAAAAAGCCTAAAATTTTATTATTTTATTATCTTAATTTTCATTAAAATCTAAAAAAATTACTCCATTTGGTAACTTTGCCGATTAAATTTTTGTCAAAAAATTATTTTCCATATATAAATTTCATGTAATATCATTGATTTTGAACTGACATTCATTAGGTCATCATCATCTTACATTTGAAATTAAACTTAGATTCTTAAAATGATATTCATAAATAAAGCTAAAGTTGAAGTACTCATCATCTGTACTCGAAATTGAAGATGGGGGAAATCTTATCTTTATGTTTCTGGTGAAGGTGACCTTCCACCATACTCTCATGTTCATTTTTTTTTTTAATCTTTTCGTCCTTTATGAGGTTTAAAAATCTGTCCAAGTCAACTTTATCATCCACTATTGAGTTCTCTCCTTTTGTCCAAGGTCCAGAAATTTGAATGGAATGAAGAACGGTAACAACAATTTAAAATCGTATTTAACATAAATTCATAGAAAATATCTCATGCTGTAAATTGTGCTACAACATAGCATTTTCTAAAAAATTAGTCGATGGTGCTTTGAAGAAAACCGGTTACGGAAAAGCTGACGTGTCGATGGTGGTGTCCGCGCACACAAAGATATATTCCAGATGCGTGCGGCGCACACTCCCACCATGGGTCAAGTTCACGAAGGAGGTCCTCCACCTCATGTAAACACATCACAAGAATGAGACGGCACGTGACATGGTGACACTCACACACCCTTACCATTAAAATCATCCAAAAAGGGGGTAACTTTTATTCGTCAACGTCTCTTCTCGCTGCACTTACAAGATTCCAACGCCATGTCTGGGAACCCGGAAGAGGAGACACTGTTGCCGAACTCCTTTCAGGAAGAAGAGGAGCAGCAAGAAACAGCCTACGAATCTTCGGAGAAGATCGTGGTGGTGGGAATCGACGAGTCCGATAACGAGGACAATTGGGGGAGAGTGCCTCCTTTCTCCTGGAAGAAGCTATGGCTCTTTACTGGGCCGGGCTTTCTCATGAGCATAGCGTTTCTGGACCCGGGCAACCTCGAGGGGGACCTTCAGGCCGGAGCTATCGCCGGCTACTCTCTGCTGTGGCTTTTGATGTGGGCCACGGCCATGGGCCTCTTGATCCAGCTCCTCTCCGCCCGTCTCGGCGTCGCCACCGGGAAGCACCTCGCTGAACTCTGCAGGGAGGAATACCCTGCGTGGGCCCGGATAGTGCTTTGGATCATGGCCGAACTCGCTCTCATTGGCTCCGATATTCAGGAGGTTATTGGAAGCGCTATTGCCATCAGGATCCTCAGTCGTGGGGTTGTGCCCCTCTGGGCAGGGGTCGTCATCACTGCTCTTGATTGGTAATTTCATTGCTCCAATGTTGGACTTGTTTGTGTTGTGCGTGTTACTGTAATTTTCAAATTGTTGTACTACTATTTATGTTTATGTACTTACCACATTTCTTTTATTGCCATATTTGCCTAAATTCCTTCCTTCCCTAAGCTGTCAGAGATGTTGATAGCTCGTGTCCCAGCCATAATAAATTATGGGTTGTTCTGTCGCTGGGGTTGGTTTATACATGATTGCTATTTAAGTTCAAAAGCGAAGTTTAACTCATCATTGCATTTTTTTTTTTGTTAAGGAGATATTGTACAGACATTATGAAATATAAGGTATTTTCCACTATCATGAATAGATTCTACCTGGGTCCCAAAATTAACTACACCAAAATGCTTAGACCTCTCTAGTACCCATTGCAATTTTTTTTTATAATGTTTTACTATGTCTTCCTTTAGGGTAATCCCAAATTAAACATGGGTACATGTATATTTTGTTGCCTTTTTGCAGTTTTATTTTTCTCTTTCTAGAGAACTATGGTGTGAGGACACTGGAAGCTTTTTTTGCTGTTCTCATTGGTGTGATGGCAATCTCGTTTGCGTGGATGTTTGGTGAAGCAAAGCCCAGTGGCAAGGAACTGCTTCTTGGTAAGGAATTTTAACACATTAGTCATTATAAGTAAAATATAAGGTCCCTTTTGTTTTGAATCTGATGCAGGGTTTGACTTTGTATCTGCAGGTGTTTTGATTCCAAAACTCAGCTCCAGAACTATACAACAGGCTGTTGGAGTTGTGGGGTGCCTTATTATGCCGCACAATGTGTTCTTGCACTCTGCTCTTGTTCAGTCAAGGCAGGTTGACCGCAGCAAGAAAGGCCGGGTTCAAGAAGCTCTTAATTATTACTCTATAGAGTCCACCCTTGCCCTTGTTGTCTCCTTTATCATAAATATATTTGTCACAGCAGTGTTTGCTAAGGGGTTTTATGGTTCTGAACTTGCAAACAGCATTGGTCTTGTAAATGCAGGACAGTATCTTGAGGAGACATATGGGGGTGGACTGTTTCCAATTTTATACATATGGGGTATTGGGTTATTAGCAGCAGGTCAAAGTAGCACTATTACTGGTACTTATGCTGGACAATTCATCATGGGAGGTTTTCTAAATTTAAGATTAAAGAAGTGGATGAGGGCGTTGATTACCCGAAGTTGTGCAATAATCCCAACAATGATAGTTGCTCTTTTATTTGACACCTCAGAGGGATCGTTAGATATTCTGAATGAGTGGCTCAATGTCCTTCAGTCAGTTCAAATCCCCTTTGCACTTATTCCCTTGCTTTATCTGGTGTCAAAGGAGCAGATAATGGGCACTTTCAGAATTGGCTCTGTTCTCAAGGTATATATATTGTCATTCAATCTGCATTTTGATCTCACTAGTCATTTATCTTATGCTATTATTACTGTATGTATGTGATAATGGACTTTGTGATGCCAACTTAATTCATTTTGTACGAGATTGCTGTCTGTATATATGTATATGCCTATATTGTTTGGTCAATGATATCAAACTTCAACTTTAATTAGGAAGGATATAATTTAGAAATAACACGATATATAGACCCCTTTTCTTCCTGATGTTGGGGACAATTTAGAATTTCCTCAATGTACTCCTTATCTCTTTTTTCAATTTCGAGTTTGATTCTGAAGATACAAATTAGCAGGCTTGATTTTACTCTCCTACCTTGAGAATTGAAAAGTGTGTGATGGACTACTACGATTCCATTCTTTTCCTTTATGATCCTACGTATTATGGGATGTTTATCTTAAGTACATGATAAAGTACCACGGATATTTTTTAATCCTTTTTGTTACTTTTCATTGTAATAATGATTTGTTCAATATAAATATGATATGCAACATAATGAATATTCCTGCTGCTGGAAACGGCACAGGTGACAGCATTGATATCACTTTGTTGCAGAAAAGTATGCAACGGTTCTTCCTCTTATCTTGAGGGCGTTGTTTCACTTTTGTCCTCATTTATTTCAACTTATTGTTGCAGCAGAATTTGATTGTGTTAGAAAAATAATATAGTGTCGAGGATATAGCGGAAACTAGGGGATGATGTCACTTTCTTTTCTTCATTCTGCTGGGTCTGTGACTGTGGAGTGTATGTATTGTCATTTTGGATATTCTTTAGAATCGAACTCTAACGTCAAATATTTCAAATATATGAAAAAACTCCCACTTGAATTCCTTATCTGTAACAATTTGGAGAAACAGATGCCCCATTTGATCCTGATTTGTATTTATTAATGTAAGAAGATAATATCTGTATGTGTTGTATTACCTGGGAAGGTAAATAGGTTGACATACATTTTGATAATATAACTTTAGATAATTGTCCCGTGGTAGAGACAAAGTGAATTGAGTCACAATCGAATCGTGACGCTTGAACTTGTGTTACCCTCTTAAGTAAAAAGAGTTGCGTCCTTATTAATGGTTATAACTTTTGACCTAGTGGTAAGCGCTCGATCCTAAGAATTTGTATCAGAACCAAGGTTACGAGGGAAAGATTATTGCAAGTGGCATCAATTGTCCCGTGACAAAGGTCAAGTAGGTCGAACTACAATTGAATTGTGGTACTTGGACTTGTGTCTCTTAAGTAAAAAGAATTATGTTCTGACTAATGGCTATAGTTTTTGGCCTAGTAATACCATAGTAGACAAAATATACGTATTAAAATTTTGCTTCTTTCCTTTCATTTCTCTTTGAGATATGGAAAATTGATGCTGTGCGTTTTCTCCATTAAAATTTCTCAGAGTTTTTCTGTGGATCTTGAATGCATTTATTTTTGGTTTTTGTATTAACCCTTCTTCCCAAATTATGCTCATAGTGTATTCTGATTAAGTACTGAATTGGGTTATGATATGGATGCAGATTACATCATGGCTTGTGGCTGCTCTGGTGATAGTGATTAACGGGTATCTTTTGACGGAATTCTTTTCCTCCGAAGTTAATGGTCCCTTGTTTGGGGCTGTAGTGGGTGCAATAACTGCTGCATATGTTGCATTCTTACTATACCTTATCTGGAGAGCCGTTGCGTTTTACCTTGGCAAAGCATAACACGACACGACCGAAGACAATTACTCATTCAGAGAGTTAAGTGATCAATCTTTAAATATGCAGAATAGGAAGTGTCCTCCATTTTCTCATTTGTTATTAGTACGAGTAATCGATGCATTGGGCGGTGGCACCTTATTGTTTGCCTGTAACTATAAACTATGGCAGATGGCAGAGTAGATTTTAGCACTGTGTAATGTGTTACTGTCCAATTTTGTTGTCAAAATGCCTGGTAAGAACAATAATTAGTTGAGGCAACCTTCGAAGCTTGGTGTGCAAGCCAGTAAGCAATCAAAGTAGTTCTTTTCTTTTTCTTTTCCTTGCTCTTGTTCATATTCTATTCGGCAGGACCTGTGATTAATAAGATTATACCAAATAATCAAAGCTACTTGGTAATATGATCTTTTAAGGTAACAATTTGATTGTAGAGCCTTAATATTATTATATTAGAAATCAATCGTCCAACCAAACAACTTATTATTGAGATAATCTAAACTATTTCATTAAACCTCTTAGGTGAAGTGAATTAGTGAGGTGTGTGAGCGTCAGTAATTTAGGGAGAAAATGGATTTAATGGGGTGTATCGTGTATCAGGGTGTGTGTAGTTAGTGGGTTTTTAGGGATGTTTCAGGGTGTGTGTAGTTAGTGGGTTTTTAGGGATGTTTCAGGGTGTGTGTTAATGGGCTTAGTGGGCTACTTTCTTTTAAAAAAGAGAAAAATATATAGTGGGGAAATAAATAAAAAGGTGCAGATTACAAAAATGTTTTAACAAAAATTGGGCCAATAACATAGGCCTAAAAAATGGCTTTTTAAATTTCTAATTAGATTACTCAATTAATTAATTTTACTTTACAAACCCTATTTAACTCTTTCTTTATCCATCTATTGTTATTTTATTTGTCGTTATTTTCACTTTTAAAACTTCCTTTTATTTGTTCAAAGGAAATCTTATGGTGACACTTAAACATATGCAAAAGTTAGTAAAAATTGAGAATGACGCACAAATTGAAATAGAAAACGGTGCACATTAATAATCTAAAATGTCCTATATATTCCACTTCCACTTATTTGTCATCTTTAACATTGATTCCATTTTCATAATCAATTAGCTTCGGATAGTTTATGTAACCCTTCATTGAAACACTAATATTAGTAGTTGCACAGGAATCTAATCACCAAGTGTTTCTTGGTATTGAAGCTAAATTGACCACGTAACAAACCAAAGAAAGACTCACACAATTTGAGTGATCCACTTCTCATAACCTTTCCCTTCTTCATAAGTATTAGAGTCTTTAAGAGAAATGGACTTTTCAATCCTTAGTGTAAAGTCAACATTGTAGCCAAAAACAATTTTCACATTCTCATTTAAGTCCTTAAAAAAATGTTCCATTAAGAATCAAAATTGAGTTTAGATTGGCAAATATAGAACAAAAGAAATATAATTAAGCTCACATCATAAAAAGAATAGATAAATTCAAATAATGATCTAAATGAATATCAAGTTTTTGAAAACTAATATTAACTGTTAGTGGTATGTCGTTGTAATGATCAAACATTGATAATAAAACATGTCCAACAACAAATCCTTCCTTTGATTGATTTATTTTTGACAAAGCAAAACCTTACAATTATCATATGTTTACCATCAAATGTGTGTATGCAATCCAACCAAATATTAATCCTCCTTTAGACAGATCAATAATCACATGGATATACATAAACACAAACATTTAACATTTCTCATGAATCATTTACTCAAGAGAGATCACTTTGGAGACTTCTTCATTCAATTTGCTCATAAAGTGATAAACTACCAATATTTGAATTGATCATTGCTATATGTATTGATCATACACTCTTAACTCCTTGATGTCAGTCTTGGGGTTGCTTCTGGAAGGTTCCGATTGTCCATACCACTCGGGTGTACCTTCTAAAGGAACTTTGGTACTTAAGTCAGTAGTTGTCTAAATACAAATGCATTAAATGTTGTACTCAATGTAAACTAACTTACCTTGCATAAATCTATATTTATATTATTTGTAATAGGCTTTTACTTACCATCGACCTAATTGCGGCCCAATCATACCTTAAAATACTATTATTTAGTTGATTCAAGCTAAACCATGTTTAAGGTGGTGAATCGTGTTAAACATCTGTCGACCAATCATCTTCAATGTTAACGAATAATGTAATCGATCAACTTGCACGTTAGTTAACAACTTAATGTTTAATCAACATATCTATACTATATATGTATGATTACAATACATCAGGAACCCTTAAGGATATAATATTATTAATCTCTTCAATGAATTATTAATGAAAAAATCTCTTTATTAATAAAGGTTAATGCGAACCATACATAATATTCAACATACAAAATAGTTTATATCTTTATTTGAAAAAGTATTAATTTGTTATTTTTTATTATAATTATTTCAAAATATATATCAATATTAACTTTTGTATTATTTAAATATGAAAAAAAAATTAATGGCAAACTTTTAATTTTCTGGTAATTATTTTAAAATTCATATCAATCATGAATTTTTATTGGTGGAAAATAAAAAATAAATTAACTCGACAAGACACAACAAGTAAATTATTTTTAATTATAATATTAGAAAAAATGCAACAATTAGATGTCAAATTTCTAGCAAGGTTGAAACTTGGTCAAACTCACACCATATTGAAGTGAAGTTACAAGTTGAATAAATTTTGTATCCTGTTCCCAACTATTGAAAGTTATCTAGACTTAACTTAAATTTATAATTTTAGATTATATACACGTTTTTACTAATTAAATTAAATTAAATTGTTAGACGATAGATATTACATTTTCTAGACGTTAATGGTTTTTTTAGGTTGAATGTGAAAAATCAGATAATAAAAAGGAAAAAAATAGAAAACAATATTGTTTGAACTAAAAGAAAAAACGTGAGAAAATATTTAAATATTAATATTTTATTTTATAGATTAAAACAATTTTTCACTTTAAGTTAAGTAGCCAATATATATTTTATGTAAAAAAAAAATACAAAACATAATAGTATTTCACAAATTGAATTATTTTTTACACTTCGAACTAAAATATTCGTCTATTGAACCCCATTTCCGTACCCTATCCCTGTTTTCTACTTTTCTTTCTTTCGTCTGCGTCCTTTTGGTTCTTCTTCCCCAGCTAGTACCTCAGAGTAAGTTTTTGAATCTCTGATTTATCGGAACTGTGCTTAATTTTTCAACTTCCAAGCTTCGACTCAGGACGCTGCGAAATTTCTAATTAGGGTTTAAACGAAAGCTCGCTCAAACACACTGTTCGTTTCGCATTACAACGAGTTTCTCGCATCAAAACGTAAGGTGTTTCTAATTACCTAAATCACCCCTGTTTCTTATGTATTTTTAAATGAAAGTTTGGATTTCTTTTTTTCCATTTTCATTCCGTAGTAGATAGATTTCAAAGATTCTGTTTGAAGAGGAGGGGATTCAATATTTCCTTTAGGTAAATATTTGATATTTTCGTTCATGAATGTAAAGGAACTGCAAATGCGCTGTATTGTGTCCTTAGTATTATTGTGGCATCGATTCAAAACCTTAAAAGTAATATATTACCATTATTTTTACTTTTGAACCGTCTGAAGTTTCTCCTATTCCATTAACAAGTGGAAAGCATATACGTAGGGATAACATTACCAAATTGTCTGAATACACCTGATAAACTAAATTATGGCCATTTTTATATGCAAAGCTTAATTGGTTAGGTTAATGGTCGATGCAGGTGTGAAGAGGGGGAGGTGGTAGGTACGCTTAGGTCGAGAATTATGAAAAGAAGAGCGGTCTTTAAAAACCCAGATTCATGTTTAGTTCGGATTGCGACATGATTATGCGGTCTTTAATCTGTCCCATTCAAGAACTACTGTTTATTGTCGTTCTCATGTTATTACTAATGTTTGTAATAGTTTTTGACCATTAAATTGATCTGTTCTTGAAGTGCTGTTTGCTTGGCTGCGTGAATATGGGTGTCGAGGAGCCGGGCGAGGAAATTAATATACAGTCTATGATAGAGCAGCTTGCTCAGGCATTTCTTGAATTGGAAGCTCAAAAAGGGGAGTCTGAGAATAAGATTCAGTGGGTTGAAATTAAGCAACATTTCTATGACCTTGAGACAGAATTGGGTAAGAAACTTGAAGAGTTGAAAGCTAAGGAGAAGGAATATGAAGCGAAACAATTAGAAGTGGATACACTACTTGAAGAGAGAAAGGCTGCGGTTGCTTCAGAAGAGCAAGACCTCTTAGATAGGTTGCAGGAGCTTAAAGATGCTGCTGTAGCGTCCATTGTAGAGGCTCATGCAAATCACCGGAATGCAGCTCTGGAGTCTGTGTATGATGGGGAGAACAAAGATAACAAGGTAAGCAGCTCTCTTGGCGATACACATTCCTCAGAGGATGATTTTCCTCATGAGTCAGCTGAAAAGTCTGAAGGTGTGGCTGTTGAGGTTAGGCCACATCCAGAGCTGACACAATTTTGTGAACAAATGGATGCAAAAGGTCTTCTGAATTATATTGTGGAGAATAAAAAAAAATTGTCTGTTATTCGTGAAGAAATTTCTGTTGCATTAGCAAATGCAACGGACCCCGCACGATTAGTGCTGGATTCACTGGTGGGGTTTTGTCCCACCAATGAAACTTCCCAACTAAAAGATAAAACGGGTGCTGCCCAACAGGGCATGTGCAAATACTACATTATAATTTTGGAAGCCATGGCCACCTTATGGGCAAGGGCTAACCCAGGTGCAGATCACTTTCTGAACCCTGAAACCAAGCAGCAAGCCAAAGCAATTGCTGATGAGTGGAGGCCCAAGTTAGCTAGAGCAGATATTGATGCTGCCAATGGAAATTCATTGGAAGCAAAGGCATTCTTGCAGCTTATTTCAACTTTTAGGATTGCTTCAGAGTTTGATGAAGAAGAACTCTGCAAGCTTGTACTTGCAGTTGCTCAGCTTAGGCAGGCTCCTGAGCTTTGCCGCTCTATTGGGTTAATTCACAAAATTCCAGGTTGGTGTTCTTTTAATAAACTGACCTGTGATGTCTGCAATGAAGGATTGCCCTTTCAGATATCATCCATATGATAGATAAGCAGTTTTCTTTAGGGGTCAGTCTAGCTAGATTGTTTGACATAGAGTAGACACGCGGAACAAATGATTTTCATGCCAAAAGTTAATATGATTATCAGATGTTGATTATTCTAATCTTCTAATCATTGTTAATGCAGTTGTTGTAGAAACGTTAATCAATAATGGGAAACAAATAGCAGCTGTACATTTTATTCATGCCTTCCAGCTTCAAGAAAGCTTCCCCCCTGTGCCCCTTCTGAAGGGATACCTCAAGAATAGAAGGAGAAATTCACAAGTGAAGACTGGAAATGTGCGTGATATTGCTAGTGCCAAGGTATGATTTGTTGCTTGACTCGGATCCTGATTGAGTTATTGTCCTCGTCTTGATTTTTCTGATACTGCATTGCTTGTATTGTTATATACGTGCATCATTATTTACTTGCAGAATGATGCCAATGCACAAGAGCTTGCAGCACTGAGAGCTGTAATCAAGTGTATTGAGGAATACAAGCTTGAATCTGACTACCCACTTGATACACTTAAGAAAAGGGTTCTTCAACTAGAGAAATCAAAAGGGGACAAAAAGAGAAGTGGAGAGTTTAGCAAACGCCCTCAATCAAAGAGGCCAAGGACTAACGAGAGATACTTTTCACTCCATTCATCTGGTGTTACTGCCGCTTCAACTGTTGCTTTGGGTAGGCAGGTTCCCCATGTTAGGGCGCCATATGCAGGAAATCCCGATAGGTATCCCCATGCTGCTACAATCACTTACGATTACCAAGTTCCTGGCCAATCTATATACTCTGGGCCACCTAATGTACCTCCTTCTAACTATGGTCGTTATATGGGTACTAGTTTACAATCCTCGCACCAGCCATACATGTGACATATTACATCCAAGTATTAGTGGTAAGACTACAAACATGAGAGCGACCCACTCATTAGTATACGTTACCCATTTTCCATTGAGAATTTGCGACAGAGCCTCATGTATGTTTGACAGCAAGCAACTAGTTAGTTTTTGTTCGCATGCTCAGGAGTTTGTGTTAATGGAAAATCAAACTCACCCGTAGTGATTCTATCCTGACATTTAAAATGTACCTTTTTTGTTATTTCTTTAGCTTCTAATGATGCCAAAGGGCTGGTGTACTCCTACGTTTTCACCCAATGGTAACTTATGTTGAGTCAGGTGTCCATTACATTGATATTTTGGAAAACAAACAAGCTGTAGTATAAACCAGGCCCTTATATGTGGTTTAACGGAAAATACTTGGGATTTTTTTCCCCTAGTAAGATCAGTATTTTTCAACAAGACGACAAAATGGAATATCTTTGGTGGGTGATTTTGTAATTCGGACAATTTTTTTGGTAATGGATTTTATAATATGACATGCGTCATTGAAACGTGACGAATTGGTTTATAATTAGGAAGAGTATTTTCAGTATTGCGCCAATTTTCTCTCTCTTAACATGTGCGCAACCGATGCCACAAACTTTGTCTGGCACTAAATAAATAATATGAAAGTGTGTAGTTTGGCTTTTAAATCGTAAAAAGGACACAAGTTGTGGCTTGTTTCTCCGGGAATTCATCTAGCTCCAGCAGGATTTTTTAATACTTCTTGACTTGAAACTCACTCAACAAAAGGAGTGACTTTCCACTTTTTCAAAACGTCAGGTGATGGTTACTTCAAATAGAAAACAAATCAAGAAGTTAGGTTGAATTTCTTTTTATAAATATTAAAACTAAACAATAAATAATTTAACTTAATAGGTAATTGAAATATTATTAAGTAATTACTAGCTAACAAATATTTGATCATTTTTTTCATCAATTATTTTAATTTTTTCTTCGATGTTTCCTAAATCTCAATTTCACCATAGTAGTTTTATCATCAAGAGAGAGAAATTAAGGGATTACTAGTTAAAAATACCTTTAAAAGTTCAGTAAAGGTTTGACTTTATTTATTAACTTTTTCACCCAAATATTTAATCATAAATTGCTGTATAGAGTAAAATTATTGGTTTTTATAATTAGGATTAAATATGTTTTTGGTCCCTTAACTTTTATTGAATTTTGGAATTAGTCCATTTTGAAACTTTGAACCAATTTAGTCATTCATTTTTCGAAATACGTAGATTTAGTCATTTTAATCAAATTTTGGTAGGTTTATTTGATGTTTCGTATGCATTTCAGAATTGTATTTGAGTTGTTTATGTTGTTTGACACATTTTTGCTTTAATGTTAAGTCAAATACTATTATAAAACATGTTTGAAATGTCATTAAAAATTGTATTTGAGTTGTTTATGTTGTTTGACACATTTTTGCTTTAATGTTAAGTCAAATACTATTATGAAACATGCTTAAAACGTCAAATAAACTTAACAAAATTTGATTAAAAAGATTAAATCCACGCATTTCGAAAGATAAATGACTAAATTGGTCCAAAGTTTCAAAATGGACTGATTCCAAAATTCACTAAGGATGAAAAACATATTTAACCCTTATAAGTAAAGTAAAGTGATTTAGTTTATTAAATGTGTCAATTTTTTAAAAATAAATTCTTACTATTTAACTGAAATGAAGATAATTAAAAAAAGGGAAAATAAATAAAACTAACCAAAAAAAGTAAAATCCTAAAATTAAAATATATAAAAGTGTAACGTGAATCGAAATGAATGAATATGAATATCTCATTACGTTTTCTTGAGAGACGCTTACTGCATTTCCCTCCTTTCTCATTCAGAGAGACGCAGACTCCCCACCATTCTTCATTCCTCTCTTTCGCTCCTTTCGGTCCGTTACCGCAGGAACAACCATAACTCGGATCGTGACTCGTTCGACGAGCCCGAGTCAGCAACTCATGGCACGGGCATTCACTCATCTCATCCTCATTACGTTTATCACCTTCTCCCCATTCCTCCAACTCATCGCCGGCGACTCTGAGCTCCTCCGAAACCGCCACAATGGCGCTCGCCCTGCCATGGTCCTTCCCCTGTACCTATCCTCACCCAATTCCTCCACGTCAGCGCTCGATCCCCGTCGCCAGCTTTACGGATCCGAGTCCAAGCGCCATCCTAATGCGCGTATGAGACTCCACGACGATCTCCTCCTCAACGGGTAAACTTGTTACGTCGTCGTTTCTCGCACTCCTTCTTCTTCGCTTTTGTTTTTATTTGGTAGAACTCGGTAATTGGAGATTTATGTGTGTGTGGAATTGAATGATTTAGGTACTACACGACGCGGCTTTGGATCGGGACTCCTGCGCAGATGTTTGCGCTTATTGTTGATACGGGTAGCACTGTTACGTATGTTCCGTGCTCCTCTTGCGAACAGTGTGGCAGGCACCAGGTAATGATTCATCGTGTTTTTTTTTTTCTTTTCAATTTGCGTACATAATAATGTTTCATTATGTTGTGATGTGTGATAATGTTGGTTATCTGTTTTTTTTTTCCCTTTCCAGACTCATCCATGCCTTAGCTATGCTGGATACCTAAATACTGCAAATGGAAATCGAAAGTTTAATTATATGGAAGAATTGCTATAGGATAATGTGCCTGTGGTGTAGGCTTTTGTAAGTGTCAATGCGCTATCAGTCAGCATGATCTTGGTGAGAGTTAAAATGGAAAGGAGTCAAATGGGGGAGTGTAGATAGCATTTTTGGATAAAGTAGGAGTCTAGATACTGATAATAAAATGCTTCATTCGTATCACTCTTCCATTTTCTACTTCTCTTTGTTTACGTATTGCACCGACACCCTCGGGGTAGTACGTAAGGCTGGGAAATAAGGCAACAACATATGTGGGCTTACAGCTTCGTTTGCCTTGGTCTGTTTGTTACCTGAGTTATTGGTTATGATTAGGTCTTTGAAAAGACCTAGTTAGGTTAACATGATGACGCTTTTATGTTTGTTAGTTTTTAAATAGGAAAGAGATAAATGAACACCTAAAACTGCCCCAGCACTCCTATTTTCTTTTTCTGAGTCATAAGTGACTAAAAATAGAACAAACAAAAAATAATAATAAATAAAGACATAGGTGGGTGTTGTTGGGATCTTTGATAAAATGAGTGTTCTGTTTATCACCACTCTTTGATATGCTTGTTCGGTTTATGATTCGGATTTGGTGTCTATGCCTGTTCGAGACCTTGATTTTGTAGGGCTATAAAAACCTATTTGGAGGCTTTCATTCAATATTAGCCTTAAATTTAGGATTCAGAAAAAATTGGTTGTTATTTTCATATAACTAAGCCAGGCCAACAAAAATGCTTATATCATCATCATCATCATCGGGAAGTAGTAGGTCATGATAAGGTCGTGGAGAGATTGCTCTAACTGATGATTTCCATCCCTATTAATGCAGTAGAATAATTTTGCTTCCATTGTGTTTCTGAAGGCCATCATTTTCTTGTAAGATAGAGATATTAAAGAATCACATTGTTTAAAACTTGTTGTACCTATATATGTTTAAGTTGTTACAAATCCAATTTATCTTAAATGATAGTGGATTGGATTTGCGTGTCCAATTTTGTTTTAACAGAACCCAAGAAGACAAAAGAATAACTGTTTTAAATTTATTGTTTCTATGCAACTCCATCAACTTTATCTCATTTAGCCTGGACTTGTGTGTCCCATTTTATCTTAACAGGACCCAAAGTTTCAGCCTGATTCATCTAGCACCTATGAACCTGTCAAATGTACAATGGATTGCAATTGTGACGGTGAGAGGATGCAGTGTGTGTATGAGAGACAATATGCTGAAATGAGTACAAGCAGTGGTGTCCTTGGCGAGGATGTCATATCCTTTGGAAATCAGAGTGACCTTGCTCCACAGCGTGCAGTTTTTGGCTGTGAAAATGTTGAGACTGGTGATCTTTATAGTCAACATGCTGATGGCATCATGGGTTTGGGTCGCGGAGATCTTAGTATTATGGATCAACTTGTGAACAAAAATGTAATAAGCGATTCATTCTCGCTATGCTATGGCGGAATGGATGTTGGAGGGGGTGCAATGGTTCTCGGTGGCATATCTCCCCCATCAGACATGGTCTTTGCATATTCAGATCCTGTGCGCAGGTGTGTTACAAAATTCTCATCTTGTGGATACGAGATGTAATGCATTTTCTTAACAAATGCATTTTATTAATCTCACACATTTACTCTAGTTTCGGGGTGGCGACAGTCCATATTACAATATTGATTTGAAGGAGATACATGTTGCGGGGAAGCAACTGCCTCTAAATGCAAATCTTTTTGATGGGAAACATGGAACTGTCCTGGATAGCGGTACAACTTATGCTTACCTGCCAGAAGCTTCATTTCTGGCATTTAAAGATGCAGTAAGTTCTTTTATAAATATTTTCATATGAAGTTGGAGTTTCATTTTATAGTTTCACCTCTCATTTTCTAATTTTTGAGTTTCATGCTATTAGGCATATATAATTAGATAAGAAGGTTTTAGGAAGAGCTGAAAATTTTTAGGCTGTTAAAAATGGACCAAACTAAACTTGATAAGCTAGCTTGACACGGGGGGTGGATTCTCAACTCCAGGTCTTGTAAAAGTATTTTGGCAATGTTCCTTCCCTGTGGGCCTTCTTGATACCTCTCTATCCCGTCATTGACATTTGGAGTGTTGTGAAGTTTACTGTATTGGAGGAGGGTTATTTAAGTTAGCTCAAAGGGGGAGGATTGTTTACGTTTTATAAAGAGTATTTAGGCCATGTTCCTAACCAATGTGAGACCTCTTAATAATCGCCAAGCACAAATATTGTAAGAGTTATGTTGGAATATTTTGGGGAAGATTGGACTTCTCTGTTGCATGAAAAGGAACAACCACTAATTTTCTTGATGATATTTTTTAGGAATTTCTCGGGAATTTATCTGATTGAATTTGACAGTTAAATCATTTTGAGCCTTTTTTTTTACCTTGTTTTATGAAAACCATTGCATGTATATCTGTGTGGAGATCTCATTGATTTTGGATGGATTCTCAAGTATTTGGTGCAGATTTTGGTCTCAGGATTTTGAATACCAACCCTTGACTTATTTCTAGCTAATGGGATGCCAATACTGATACTGTTTAACCTTTTCTGAATAAGTTTTAAAAGTTTTAAGAATCATCAATAATTTTCTTCTTTTGAATATCATAGTATGTATTTCATACGCTTAATTGGGCATTTGATGATTTATAAGTAATTTGAAAAATCTCCAATTTGCTGATTGTAGGCTTCATTTGACGGTTTCTTTGTATGTGGTCGTAAGTCTATTAAGATTTTAAGTATTTAATTTCGCTTCTATTAGTGAGCATCATCTAAAGTTTTTTTTTTTTTCAAGGCAAAGTTTTGGCAGCCAAATTGTATTTTATAGACTTGATGAGTCTGATTATACTTATTTGACTTGCAGATATTAAAGGAACTTCAATTTCTCAAGCAAATCAATGGTCCCGATCCAAATTATAATGATATATGTTTTTCGGGTGCTGGAATGTATGTCTGTTACGATAAGAGTTCACATTACTCTTTAATTGCAGTTTACATTACAGCTTGAGTTTGCTTGTATTTCAGTGATGCCTCTGAACTCTCTAAAAGTTTTCCAGTGGTTGATATGGTATTTGGAAACGGTGATAAATATTCATTGACACCTGAAAACTACATGTTCCGGGTTAGTCATACAAGACTATTAGTAGCTTTAGCTGTGTTTACAGGCTGGTGCAATTGTTATGAAATGTTAATGATTCCATAATACCTACTTTTCATGGGGCCATTCTTTATGAAGCATTCAAAAGTGCGTGGAGCATATTGTCTAGGGATTTTCCAAAATGGAAAAGACCCTACTACTCTGTTAGGAGGTAACTTATTTGCTTTTATACTTCATGTGAAATCTTTTACCATCTCTAATATTGTATTATATGGTTAGCTTCTGTCGTATAGGTTTCAGCAATTCTTTAGTGATAATTCTCGTTATTTTTGTTCACAGGTATTGTAGTTCGAAACACTCTTGTAATGTATGATCGTGAGCAGGAAAAGATTGGTTTCTGGAAAACAAACTGTACCGAGTTATGGGAAAGATTACAGGAATCCATTGCCCCATCACCATTACCTCCAAATTCAGATGTAAGCACTCCAACCGAAGCATTAGAGCCTTCAGTTGCTCCATCTTCGTCGCAGAATGAAGCTCCTCCAGGTATTATGAGCTTCTAGTCTTCAAATGCGTTTAAAAGTATATAGAGATATCATCTGCTAACAAGGGTTATATCAGGCGTTGTGTATTCTTAACATTTTTCATCGTGCTTTTAATGTCTCAGTAATTAGTGCAATTTCTTTTGATGGGTCATTGATGACGATGTACTTTAATAAACCCAAATGTACAGGTGAACTCAAAATTGCAAAAATAACAATGTTAATTTCCTTTAACATCAGTTATGTGGATATGAAGCCTCACATTACAGAATTGGCTGGACTCTTTGCTCATGAGTTAAATGTTAACACTTCCCAGGTTAGAAAGTTATTACTACATGGCATGAATATTTTTTCGCTTAATATATTCAAGTTCAATTAACAATTTTGATAAAGTAAAAATGTGTTTGATTGAAAATATACGTGTACATAGTACGGCTTGTTTAGGATAGGTGTGGATTTTGGTAGAGCTCCCGAGCTTAAGGCTCTCAAAATTTGTGGTGATAACTTTCCGAAGTTCCCAAACGAACTATACATTTTCAGTTAATTTACTCTGCTAACGTGTTTTTTTTTTTTTTACTTTATGAGGGATGTTTACAGGTCCACTTACTGAATTTTACGTCTTCTGGAAATGATTCCCTCAGTAAATGGGCCATAACCCCAAAACCGTATGCTCATTATATTTCTAACACTACTGCAATGGTAAGTTGACATTTTGGCTCCCTGCATTCTTATGAAGACTGCCCATTTGATGATGATTTTCTATACAGAATATAATTTCCCGGCTTTCTGAACATCGCATTCAACTTCCTGACACCTTTGGAAATTATGAGTTGATTAATTGGAGTGTTGAGCATCCATCAAAGTAAGTTTTTTCTTGAAAGGGAAAAAGCCCTAAATTGGGAATGTTATCCATTCCATGCCCGTCTGTATTTGTTGTGTTTTTTTTTTTGTGCATTAATTCAATGTAACCCTTGCTTTTTATTGTGCATGTCTGATATATTTCCTATCCGTAGCATTGATTCTAGATTGAACAAATTGCTTTCTCAATTTGAAGCTGTGGAAAAAATCGTTAGGATTTTAATTGGGCATGGTACAGCCCTTTAATCTTTTTCTTCTAATTAGTACAGTAGGTTTCAAAGATACTTTTACGAAAATAGTACAAGTTTGATAAAAGAGACAGGAGAAAAGGTTTCGGATATAAGGGTGGACAGCTATGAAGCAACAATTCAAAAGAGTCTAAACAGTACTTAGAAATATAAAATATTAAGGAAACTCTATACACGTTTTAAATTTAACACATTGGACAATTTATTTTACTTTTCATTTAAGGATAAGCTCCTCGCCTCATCCTTTCTGGATATGCACCATATGTTTGTATATGGGTTATAACTGTTTTATGTATTTTTATATTGTGTTTTTTTGGCCTGTTTGGGGTTTACGATTCCCGGTGTCTGAGTCTGACATATTGTTGCCTTTATCAATGCACGGTTGAGAGTTCGAACTATTAATCTGGCTTTAATCTTATGTTTTTTAAAACATTAATTTTGTTTAGTATATTGAGCAAATTAATGAGATAAATAAGCTTTGAAGTGATTATCTCCATGCTCCTGGAATTTGATAACACGCTATTCTGTAGAAAGTCCCAACATCTCAGTCTCAGTTTTTTATTAATTTATGATTAGGGCTTGGCTTTATTAAAGATGCTTGTTCTTTGACCTTTCTGAGAATGATGTTTTCTCTTCTGCCTTGGGTAGTTTTGGGGTACCATTTATAGAATAGAATATCCTCTTCCGTTGGAAAGCTAACTTTAGGAATTTTCTCCGTTACTTGAGAATTTGCTGCTGTGGGCCTTACTGGTCTTGGTGATATTGCTCTTTTTTTTTTTTGCCACATAAAGGGCAGACGTGTCTCCGGCACACACTTGTTGAGCAGAAATTCTCGGTTGACTTTCCATTTAATTGCGGGTGTAATGGCATTCTGTGTAAATTTTGTAATATGATCCACACAACCTTGCAGTTGTAGATTTTTTTTTTTTTTATAAATATTGAACTGAATGACCCTCTGGTTGGCAGTGCCTATCTAAAATTTCTCGTTATTGAAATTGCCTTCTCGATATATAACCGCTTCCGATATTTATGAACGCTTGCCTGTAATGGTGCAGGAATTGGTGGCAGCAATACTTCTGGGTCCTGGGTTTAGCTTTTGTGTTCGCATTACTTGTAGGACTGCTAATATTAGGAACGTTCTTAATTTGGAGAAAAAGACAGCAAAACTTCTCATACCAGCCAGTGGATGCGGCTGTTACCGAGCAAGAACTCCAGCCATTATGAGCTAAAGCTCATGCTACTGCTTTTTAATATCTTACATGATAGTATCAATAGGTCAGTGACATATTCAACTATTATCAAGATAGAAATTTATGCAAACCATATTCACTCAACTAATGAAGGTTTCTTTTTTCAAATAAACCAGGTTGTCTCCACGATATCCAGTGATCATTGACCCCCCTGATAGAGAGGTACATAAAAATTTCTCTAGATATGTCATCATCTGTAAAAGCAATTTTGTTTGTGAATATTGTAATATACAGGTGAATCAAAGGGTGGCGTCATAAGGTTGAAATACAATTTCATATACTGTGTAATAGTAATTTCTACATTTCGTTTCAGCTGTTGCTTTTCACTGAGTTGTGTTCTTATTTTTTGTTTCTGCTATTCTCTACTGGGAATACTGTCAAAGAAATTTGACTTCAGATTAAAATTTAGAAACCACTTTTACGAATCCATGATAATAAATTCGAATCTGCCTAATGAAGTAAAAAATTGTTGAGGGTAAATCCCTACTTTAATTCAAATATACATTTAATCTACTTCATTCTTGTATTTCTTTTAACAAGTTTCTAGCTGAACACAATGCTTACTCATCTACCAAAGTGGATATTTGGAAGATGAAACAGAATCTGTTATTTGGAGATAAAAGGCATTTCATGATCTTGTACACATGCTATGCATAACTGTTCAAAGACTCTACATGTATCTTGAAAATAGTATGCATAAAAAGAAAAGCTCAGAAAAATCAACCATAAAAACAGTTTTTAAGTATGCCCTGTATTTAAGGAAGTAATACAATATATATTTTTTTTAAATCTGACTGTAATCGTCAATTATTTAAATCACAATTAATTGAGTAAAACACAATTAAGAATTAGTTGCATGAGTGTAATTAGGTTGGATTTACATTTGAAGGTTCAGCACAGAGACAGCACGAAAACTTCAAAAAATTCAGCAAACCTATTTTAGTTACATTTTCAGTTTTAGCATTCTCCCGCCTTCGCTTAGTCAAGAGGATCAACCGTGCTAAATTTGACCACATTTTATGTCTGTTCGACAAGCAAAAATTCATAGCATAATAGAAAAAAAAAAAATGATGGGAGTATTTCATAAAGCAATCCCTTTATTTTGACTCAATTTTGTTATCGGATGATCCAATTGTGCAGCACACCGTAAAGGAAATCAAATAAAAAAATCATTCCTTTTATTTAGTTTCAATGTTGATTTATAATTGAGTTTATCTTTTCAACATTTAAATTTCACTGTAATTGTTTTGTGAAATAACTAGATAATATTCAACATGGATTCTTTTTTCAAGAGTTTCTTAAATAATATTTTATTGTAGTAATAGTTTTTGTAATCTTCATAGTGTAATATCATTTTTAAGAAACCTTAAAACACTCATACTTTATTTTCCACTTTTACTTGATTATATTTAAAAAAAAAATTACTTAATAAATTTGTTTTGCTTTACATGGTTTTCCTATTCGTGCTTTTATACAATTTCATATACAAGAAAAAAAATTCTTTAAGTTGAAGAAATTTAGTGCACCAATTAAATATTTCCGGTGATAGATTCCTTCAAGATTTAGTTTATTGAAGATAGAAACTAATTAAGAAAATCATAAGCGCTAACTGAAATGTTCTAAGAAGCTAACGATTGAAGAACAATTCCTTCCTTAGCAAAGATTGTCCAATTACTAAGGAAATTGTTGAAATGGTATGTTATTTTATTAACATTTTATTTTATATGTGTTCAAATTTAGGGTTAGGATTTTTTGGCAAGAGTCTTGCCTCCTATCGTATCTTGTATATTTACATTAATGACAAACTCAAAAATATATTCTCTTAAAGATATTTTTGCATTTTGGTTACATTCATAAGGGTATAAATGTTACTCTTTTTTAACGAGAAGGTATTATATGTATGTTAATGTTATTTTCTTTGAAGACAACCTTTTTTTTTTTTTAATGGAACATCTTCATCTGTTCAACAACGAGTCATTCATGTCATTCTTGTCTCATCCTGTGATCAATTGATTGTTTCTTCTTCCTCTCATACTAAGTTTGAAGTACAAGTGACATTGTTTGACCACCTCTTATCGCATACCATTGAGCATAAATCACTTTGTCATCCTTGCTTAAAGATACTCGTGACTAAGATCCTTCACCACCAAATTCTCATAGCATGGATCGTTCATCCTCGTCACTTCTCTTGACTACAATCATACTTGGCCTATCACTCTTAGAAAATGCATTTGATCTACTCGTCATCCATATTTTGTTTATAATTTTTTAACTTATCATTGTTTGTCTCCTTCATATTTTTCTTTTGTTTTCTTCTTGTCCACCATTATTATTCCTAATAATGTTCATAAGACACTTAGTCATCTTGAATGGGGACAAACTATGATTGATGAAATGCGTGCACTTGAAAATAGTGATACTTGAAAACTTGTCCCTCTTCCTCTTGATAAGAATCCTATGGTTGCAAATGGGTTTATGTTGTTAAGGTTGGTCTTATTGGTGAAGTAGATTGTTTGAAAGCTCATTTAGTAAATAAGGGATACATTTAGATTTATGATCTCAACTATTCCAATACTTTTTCTCCTATGGCTAAGATCACCATTGTTCGCCTTTTCCTTGTTATGGTTGTCATTCACCATTGGTTTCTCACTAGCTTGACATTAAGAATGTCTTTCTTCATAGTGATTTGGAGGAGGAAATTTACACGGAACAACCTTCTAGGTTTGTTACTCCAAAGGAATCTGGTTTAGTTTGAAAATTACATTATTTTCACTTGAATTACCTCGAGCTTGGTTTAATAAATTTAGTTACATTGTCAAACTTTTGGATTGGAATGAAACAAGGCAGATATTCAGTATTTTTTACATCATGCTTCTTCTAAGAAATGTGTTTATCTTATGATCCACATTACATGATATGATATTCAATATTTTATCATCATGCTTCTTCTGGGAAGTGTCTTTATTTTATGATCCATTAAATGGAATGATATCCCTAAAATTGCTCAATTAAAAAAGCACTTATTAACCACTTTCAGACCAAAAGATTTGGGTAATTGAAAATATATGCTTGTATTGAATTGGCATAGTCAAAAGAAGTTGTGATTATTTCACGAAGAAGATGTGCTCTTGATATTTTGGAGGAGACAAGTCTGACAAATTGCAACCCATTGATAGTCTCATGATCTCAAATCAGAAGTTAATGAAAGATCAAAGTGAACTTTTCTTGAACCCAGAAAGATATAGAAAGTCGGTGAAAAAGTTAATTTATCTTACTATAACCAGACTTTATCCTTCTTATCCAATGGGAGTTGTGAGTTAATATATGTAGAACCATCACATTGATAATTGGAATATAGTGATTCACATCCTCATATATGTAAAAAGGAATCCTGAACAAAGATTATTGTATGATAACAAGGAAAATACTCAAATCTATGCATTATGACAAAAGATCCACCATAAGATATTGTGTGTAGCTTAAAAGGAACCTTATATCTTAGAAAAGTATGAAACAAAGTGATATTGCTCTATCTAATGGAAAAGATGAGTATAGATTCAAGACTCTAGTTACATGTGAACTTGTGTGGATTAAACAAGAAAAGTTGTTCATTGCCATTTTGTTACAGAGGAGTTGTTGTCCAAAGATCTTTCTATTGAGTTTATCAACTCTAATGATCAGCTCACATAATTCTGGCTAAATCTCTAAGAGGACTTAAGATTGAGTTTATATGCTTCAAGCGTTGTAATATGTTTTATATGTTCCAACTTAATGAGGTATGTTGAAATACAATGTTATTTTATTAATATTTTCTTTTGTATGTACCCAACTTTATGGATAGGGTTTTAGGCAAGTGTCTTGCCTCCTTTTCTATCCTATATATTTACGTGAGAAACACAATATTGCAAGATATACACTATTTTTCTATCCTTCACATTTGTTCAAATGAAATCATTATATTGTGGGCAGCTTTACATGCTAATATAGATTTCTTCGTGGTTACAATATTTTTGTGCAATGCTACTGGGGCAAATACCAAATATTTTAAATTCCTTTCACCTATCCTTATTATTAGATCTCGTGCTACTATAGTCTTGCCAAAAGGGTCATAAGCATGTAGCCTTCACGACCATTTCCAAAATAGAATAGCCAGATTCTCCATTATGTTTCAGAATCTTGAGAGATGCCAATCAAGATTATTCAAGACCCAAATTATGAACATTTCAAAACCAACTTAAAAATGTCAAAATTAAGCTGGTAAATTTCGAATACGAAAAGATTCATTTTTTATAACTTGTCATTAGCTTCATGGTTGGGAAGAAAACAATACAAACACAAAAAGAAAAGAAAAATGTCTTGATACAGAAAAGGGACTTAAGAAAAAATGGTGTCGGATGTGAGAATTTATACCCATATTGGATCACAAATTGATTAAATCACCTTAAGTAGAGGAACTTTCTCACACAGCCAGTTTTCTATCTTAATATTCCAGAGCAGTTGTCCAAGTACCTTGCACACTAGGGTGTTTAGTTACGTGTCTTGTCCTCAATTTCACCACCTTCCTTCCCAACGCATTCCTTAACCTAGTTGCGTGCAAATGTATGTCTTCTGGATCCATATTCTTCACACATATCACTCGCTCATTCTTGTTCTCTGCATTTCATAAGCTAATCATCAATCATAACAAAAATGTCTTCCCACTATGTGGGATCGACTACATAAATCAAACGTAGTAAGGCAGGTCACTAATATTGGATTATCCTTATTATTAGATCTTCTTTTAACTATAAATGCTATCTATCTTTCTCTCTAACGTATTAATCCTGCGTAGTTTGTCTACTCGTCCATTGTAATAATAGAGCTAACTTTTATCCTAACCTTTTACCATCCAGCATTCAGTCCCATTCGACATTGCATAAAAGAATCATCAATTACAACTAAGAAAAACTAGCAACAAAGCTACAAAAAAGTACAAGAATCTTACTATAAAATCCCTTCAAATGTGGATGCTGACCACGAATTAGCTCAATAACCACCTCTAATTGAGGATTCTTCTCCTTAAATGCTGGCAAATGAGACTCCATAAATGCCCTATCAAATATTTAAAACTAAATTGAGAATACACTGTTCAAAGCAGGAGAAAATATTATCTTTAACACTGTGGTTCTTGGCCTTCAATACTAGGTATAGTGCAAGGTCATCAAATGAAAAATTGAGGTTATCAAGAAGCACAGTTGATTGAAAATTGAGGTTATCAAGCACAGTTGATGGAAAATTTTCTATAACTTAGTTGTTAAAAGGGCTATTATTGGTATGAAGTCGAAGTCAATAAGGCACAAAACCAAAAACTCTTAGATGTCTGTAAAAGCACCAATAAAAACAAGAACAAATTGTAGTTTGTAATTTGTAATTCATAAATTTTTCTAGTCTGAATTGAAAATGAAGTTCAACATAAAGTTCAGTTATTAAGTAGGCATCTAGGTTTCCAGACTTGAATTTTACTAGTAACCAAAATCGAAGAACAAAGATTAAGCCTGCAGTCAAAGGAGAAATATGATCAAACAAGGGCAACGCAATATGTTTCCAAAGAGCAATAATCTAATTAAAAACCTGTTATTATTAGAATACAAGCTAGCTTTTATGTAAGACTGTCTGCAATCTCAATTGCTCAGTTCTAGAAGGAATATTTATTCATTTATCCACTCATTAAATTGCATATTGTGTATAAAAGTCAAGACGATTATGAACTATTCCACTACCTCATTTCAAAACTCCTAATATGGCCTCATTTTTGCAATTTTGCAATGTTATAAACAAACAAAGAGCTTTGTAATAACTTAGAAAACCTATAAACCCAGATACCCAACAAATAAAAACTTACTGCTCCCAATAACATGAATATGAATATAGACATAAATACATTAGATTGAAAACATAGTAAGAATGTATATGTACCTTATACCTCTGCTACTTCCACCCCAGTTGCAATAGCTGACAACCAGCTTGTTAAGTTGCCAAACCCCTCGCAAAGCCATATGCAAATTCAATTTCACAAACTGCCAAATTGAAACTAAGAGGAATCACAATCTTCTGCAAACGTGAGCGTCTCGAGGAAATGAAGGCAAATTAGCTGCAATTAACATTGGCAAAGCATGTTAGCTCACTTTGACCAACGAAGTGGCAAAATGGGGGACAAGATGTGTTGACCCATCTTCTTTTGGAAATGGGTTAAATATATTAACCACCAATGCTTTTGCAAATTGGCGGGTTAGCTTGCCTAAATAATTAAAAATCGAAAGAAATAAAAACAGATAAAAATATAGATTAAACAAAACCTCATGTAGACCTATGATGAAAAATTAGAATGGAGAACAAACATAAACATTAAATAAGATTCCAAGTCACTCACTGAGAGGCATATGTACGTACAGAATGTACTCTTCCTTAAACTGGTAGAATAAAAAGAGTTGCATCATTCATGAAAGGGCTATTTTATTCAACTACTTTATCAAAGTTCTCAAAACCATGATAATGTGGTAAAAAAAAATCTAAAATAGTGGAAGTTGATTTATGTGTGCAGTATAACATGTGATTTTATTTCTTTGAAATATGAAATCATTAAGGAAAAATTGTGTGGAACTCAATATGTTGTGTCGAAATCAAAGAACAACTGTACAAATTTGAAAATTGAGAATGCCACCTTATGGAAAGAACTTCACCGGTTTGCTAATCACTCTTCAAATTTCAACTAAAAAAACAATAGATTTCTTCATCCACAACAGTAAGAATACAAACAGAACATTTCCTCGGTTCATCATAACTTCAAATAGAAAATCCCATTGAGTCAACCAACGCAGCAATGGAAGAATTTGCAACTTATAGTGTGAAAATCCAATATTTCATTTCAAAATTTCAAGAAAATCTGAATCATGGTTTGAGCTTAAATAAGGTCAAAATGCTCCAATAAATGGTTCTAAAAAAATCCTCTACCGAAAGTCATATACGGATAGCTAACACAGAGTTTAGAGGGTAGATACTGAAGATAGGAAGAGAGAACAGAACATGAACATGAACTTTGTATACTGGTAATTCTTTTAATGAGAGTTCGATAACTTTATTACACAATGAAATTCACATATTTAATTCTAAAATCATCATTCGAAACGAGAGGCACACACCTTCCAAGGTTCTCAATCAAACACAACCATAAATCCAAGTTCAAATAATAGATTAAGTTGTTAACATGAATGTCCGAGTCAACAACACAGGAAACGAGTCACCGGAGTGTGTCGGATCCAACCTCTCGCAAGTACCTTCCGTCGTATGTGAAGTAACTCCACTGGGATAAGAATGGCAAACTTAAAACCTAGAGCGATTCAAAATGTTTAACCCTGTACCCCGAATTTAGATCTAGTGTGTCACATATTTGTTACACTGAGTTACTCCCTAAAGTTACACCGTTTGATCAAGATCCATTGGTTAAGTGTGGGATATGATATTTTTTAAGGAAAATGATCTTTTATACTAAAAGAATCACTTGACACCCTACTTTTAGAGGTAAAATACTCTTCAATTTTTTTTTTTGTATTTCTAAAAAATGTAAAAGATAAAATAATGAATGTTAAGTGAGTCTAATAAAATTTAAAATGTAAAAGTATCATGATCCATATTTTAGTGTTTTAGTGGTTAAATAGGAGAAATATTTATTGCATCATGTGTAATGTTTTATGAAATACATAATTTTGAATACACTCTAATATTTTATTATTATTAATATGAGTAAAAGTAATTATAATAATGATATTAGTAGCAACACAATGACAATGGTGATGTTATCATATAAAGTCGAGTTGTCTTCCAAGATATGATGTTGCTCGTGTTTGTTGAGATGTGCTAAGTCTTTGATATTGGGATGTCATCGCATAGTCTGATATAATCGTAGGGGAGTGGGTACGTACAAGTATTCCGTAACTCAAATAAGTGACAAAAAAATAAGTAAAACTTTGAGAGTGATAGTAGAGAGATTAAGATCCCATTTACCTAGATTGAGTCATCTTTGTATATCTGACTGCTATTAATTATCTTCAGGAACATTTAGATTCCTTCACAAATACTAATGAATACCTTATTGTAACTGTCGTAATTATAAACTGGTCAATTACTACATTATTGAAGCTACCATGTTCTCATTTATTATATTTCTACCTTGCAAAACAAGCTTGACTAAGATAATCATATGGTCGAAATGTACTTGTCCCTGTAGGAAGTCACATGAATCGAGATGTACTTGTCCCTGTAGGAAGACACATTGTTAAGATGTACTCGTCTCCCAAGAGTCCTCATACTCATCTAGTTAGCTTAACTGAGATGTATTTAGTCCTATCTGATAGAGATGATAAGATTTTGGTATATATATATATATATATATATATATATATATATATATATATATATATATATATATATATATATATAATGGATTTAAATATATTTATAATTTCTTAACTTGGATATGAAATTAAAATTCGTTATTGTCCTAAATTTTAATACATTTTGGTCTTCAAACTTTACGAGTTAATGAATATAGTCTTCTTAACCTAAATAATATTCTAGACTTGTATTTGAGCGATAAAAGTATCAAACAGTATAAAACAACAACATAAAACGTCATTTAACACATCAAGAAAGTCTAACAAGTTTAATGTTGGGTTAGAAAGACAATGTCAGTTCATTTTTTAAATTTAGAAACTAAATTATATCAAAATTAAAAATAAAGACGAATTTCAATTTCATAATTTAATGACTATAAACATATTTAACTAAAATATGAAAAAATATTAAAAAGTTATCTCCAATTCTCAAAGACATTACAAAGATTTCCAATTTATTCCTAAGTTTAGAGTGATGCCGAAAATTATGAGCTTAAATGGTTCAAAACACACCTCGGAATCTGATTGCACTCGCAATCGTGGACGTTGCTGTCCAAAATCAGAGAATGAACACAACAAAACTCTTAGTCATAATCTTTGTGTTCATTGGTGTGAACAATTTTAAATCTCTAAAAGGCTTCCAAAATATTCCTTAAGCTCTAATTTTAATCATAATTAATGTGTTTCAACCTCACAATTTCATTTTTGATGGTTTATAATGTCTCTTTGTTCCAAATCGAGTGACCCTAGGCCAAGAATACAGACTCGTGAAACACTAACATATTGGACTCGTAACGAGTTTCATGAAAGTTGAAAATAAATTTTAAATAAAGTTATAAGGGACAAAAAAGTTGCAACCTTTCCTAACTAATATTTATGCATGAAATGTATGAAAGGCAATGTATCAAATAATCACAAATTTAAATATTTGCTCTTCCAAAAATAATTAGCATGACACTCGAGTTTAATTGGTAAAAGAATTTGCATAGTTAAAACATTTATAATTATACAAATATTTGGTTCAAAAATTTACTTTAGAGTTCTTAGAAGGTTCTTGAGAAAATAGTCCATTTGCTACAAAACGTTAAAATTACCAAAGCACCTTGACTTTGCACATATGTCAAAGAAGTAAAATGGGTAAATTGGTAATTGAGCTAATGGTGTATTTTCTTAGATATATGGTAGATGGTACTGATAAATGATAAGAATATAAGGAAATATTAAAATTTTGTTAAGTACAAAAAAAAAAATAAAGACCAACCATCCATGAAAATTGGACACACTTAATAAATGGCGTGTTCCGTGTCCAACACGTATTGGACATTGATATTCGTACAATACTCCTATGATATACTATGTCTAATTTCAAAAATATTATTATCTCTTGACATAATTTTGACATAACTCCACCATAATATTAATAATCATAAATTTAAAGATTTTTCAAAAAATCCATAAACTTATAAACCTATTATAAAAGTTTCTATCATGATGATCCAAATAAAAAATAAATTTTATATGATCACTATTTTTTGTTTTTATTTTTTGAATATCAGATAGATAAATTATATTACTTTTATATTGACCGATAATATATTAACTAACAATTTCAAATTAATATTTTTTCGATTTAACCATATCTGTAACATAACCAACCATATACTATGAAAAATTTATTAACTAAAATTGAAAGAAACAATGCACGGGGTCAGCTTGCATAACAAAATGAGCAATATTTAATGAGTGTTAGTAATAAACCAAAATCGAGAAAACGTTATCAATAATTACAAACAAATTAGAAATTATTTAGAACTATATACAAAATTAACAAAGATAATATAAGCCTTTGTTTGTGTGGCATTTATCGCAGTTGGACTGGTTATGTGGTACGTGTGGCGCCTCTGCAATACTTATAATATGGATTCTACCATTTCATCCAACCAGTCAATTGCAATGACCACTTTACACAGCAATGGACCATTAACACGCGTTTGGTTGAGTAGAAGCAAAGAAAAAGTGCCAGAATTAATATAAAAAACTTGAATTCAAAATCAAAAATGGGTACAAATACAATTATTTATACATTTTCTTTGTTTTCTTCTCCTTATGCTTTTACTGTCTTCATTGTTAAGCAGACACAGACACTGATAACCATTAATGGTAAAAGTTACCCAAACGTAATATTAATGGTTCAAATTTCAAAGAGGAACAAATAAAATAAAAGTAATAGTTTTAATCTATATAGAAAATTTTAAGAATGGTTAATTTAAAATCTGTTGTAATTACTTAAGATTAGCTCTAAAGATTGTGATTTCTATTCTACCATAAAATTGAAGGAGAGGTAAAGAATCCGCCGATTCACCAATAACAGAAAAGCTATCCATCTAAAACCCAATCGAAGGAAAGAAAAGAGCAAGCAGCAGTAATGACAACGACATCAATCGAATAATAGAGTCCCAAGTAACAATGTAAATAAATGTAATGTGTACCCAAAACAGGGTGGAAAAGGAAAAAGAAGAAAAAAAGGAAATAAATGATACAATACAAGAATATAATAACAGCAACAAAGCCTGTCTAGAACACCAAAACAAGGGTAGCCCAACCCAAAGCTAAGCCTCCTAGAATCTTCTTCAAGCACATGATGGTCTCTGCTCCACTCTGAAAATATAAAGCAAAAAAATGTCAGATCCTAGAGTTAATAATGTAAAAGTATTCACAATTTGTAAATCATAGATTTGCTCAACTGTTGCAAAGAAAATGTATAACAGGTTACCCTAATAAAATACACAGGTTAATGGTGGCGCGTGGCCACCCAACAAGCCCTACATCTGAGTTTACTTTTAGTTTTAAGGTAGTAAAAGTGTGAAACCCTAACAAGAGTTAAGTTTTAAAATGTTACAAAACTTGTGTTTGTACGAACATAACAACAGAACTTTGATTCAAGAGATAATAAGGTTTATCTTTCTTTCATATCCACTGTTTTGGCGTTGTTACCGGTCAATATTGGACTTATAACGACAGTAAATCACAGATCTGATGCACATTGTACAAAATCAGCGTTGAAAGCACACGGAAGGGATAAAATATACCTCATCGTTGGCAGAAGATGCAGGTCCAGGGGAAGAAGCATCTTCGCTGGGACCAGGGGCACCGGTGGGTGGAGCAGGGGGACCAAGCAACGACGGTGAAGGTGCTGGAGCACTGTGCTTCTTACCCTTCTTGTGCTTTCCCGGAGCCGGAGCCGGAGTCACAGGGGTGGTTGGCGCCACCGCGGGAGCAACTGTAGGCACAGGTGCAGGGGGAGAGCTCACTGGAACCGGAGCGGGGGGAGAGCTCACTGGAACTGGAGCCGGTGGGGAGCTCACTGGAGTCACAGCCGGAGGAGACGCTGCAGGAGGCTTGGTCGCCGGAGCAGGAGCCGTAGCGGTGGGAGGAGATGCCGCTGGCGACGATGCGGGGGTTGCGGCCTTAGGGGATGCCGCGGGTGGAGAGGATTTGGGGGAAGCAACGGGAGCAGGGGATTTTGGTGTGGAAGGTGCTGCAGCAGGAGTGGAAGCGGCGGGAGTTGCCGGTGTGCTCGACGGCGCTGACGCTGGAGACTGACCTCCGACTCCGGCGACTACAATGCAGATGAACGCGAGACCGAAAACACCGTTGCGATCCATTGGTGTGAATCGCAGTGTGAAGAGTGAGTGCGTGTGTGTGTCTGAGAGATAGAGGGAGATTGAGAGAGAGAGAGAAAGATGGAGTATAATGAGAGATGTGGCGAAAGGTTTATATAGGCCCTACCTAGTTTTCGTAATCGATGAGGTTGGTGTTTTTTTGACGTTGATGATGATGACGATGGCTTTGTTGGAACAGAACGGATACGTGCCTATTCATCAGAACCGATGGTTTTCGTGTCTTGGACCACCATTAGCCGTTGGATCAACGTGTCTGACGTACCACTCTACACCGCGTTTCAAATTTCTTCTTTTAATTTTTTTTTTTCAATACAATAACACTGCCAGCCTAAAACGGTCTATTAAGAAAATATTTTTTTTTAACCAAAGAAAGACGTGTGGCTGTTAAGGAAAACTATCGACTTTCCCATTAATTATTCAAAGGAAAAAGTAATTTCACGTTACCATTTATAAGAAAAAAAAATTGTATTTTAAAAAAAACATAATAAAAAATAACATTAAATGAAAGTAAAGAAGTTTTCGGCTGACAAAATATCATTATCTTAATTAATGTGATAAAAGAATTAATTTTAAAGTTTTCGAAAAAATATCATTATCTTAATTAATGTGATAAAAGAATTAATTTTAAAGTTTTCGAAAAAATATATTAATTGGTGAGAATAAATCAAGCTACGGCTTCCTTAAAATGTTCTAATTCACTTGTCAACCTATTATTAGTATAATTTGATTTTTTTTATTAATGCTTAATTTGAAGATCCATCTCATAATAAAACTTTAAATAGGCTGACTAAGCTGTCTTGCAATATAGATCAATAAGCTTAGGACTCACGGGTTTATTATTGAATCATATATTTACATGCTAAGGACCTGTCACATATAAACTTACGAATTAACTAATTTCACTAACTAGAAAAAGGCTATAATCATAAGAGCAAATTACTTTTATAGGAATTGAGAATTGTGTACATTTACCACTGTTAATCAGAGAATCACAATTGAGAATTGTGACATCAAGCGCGTATGTAATAAAATGTAAAGTTAATTACGATATCGATTATGAAGTGTAATTAATAATTAGAAGTAGATGTTATCTGGCAATGTTGAATCCTCTGAGAAGGAAATCCATTTTAAGATATTAAAAGTAATTGAATGGTTTGATAAAAATATTAAATATCATTATTTTGAGTTTAATAAGTATTTAATAAAAGAAGATAGGAGAGTTTAGTTACAGCGGATTGTGTTTTGTTGAAACACTGTTTTGATTGAAAGCAAAATGGCATAACGCATGATCCAGTCTGGAAGGGCCCCACGTGGAGATTAGGCGCATGTGACAGACATAGGGACATAACCGGTGTGTGTGTGACCCTTCAGCTAATGTGGCTTTTATTTTTTTTACTTCTTTTGCAATTACCACAATCTTCTCTCAATTCTTTCTTTGCTGTTTCAATTTGGTGCTTTGCGGGACCATCGTCATACTCATACAGCTGGGCTTTTCTCCTGTGGGCCCACTCCATTTCTATCAACTAATCATTCCAAATACACCTCTTCTTTCATCTTACTTACCAAATTATTCACACCAAATTCAAATTTTAACTCTCCATCAATATGTTTCTTGCTATTTTATTTTTCCAATTACACCTTTTATTAATTAATAATTATTATTATTTTTTATAAATTTTACCATTTGAATTTTTTGCATTGTCTCTTAATCATTGTATTTGTTTTTTGGAATCAAATATAATTAAAGAATTGCAAGCTGCAAATTTTAGGAACACAACGGAACACAACTAGCAGCACCGCCAAGTTGTGGGTCCCGCGTGAAAATGCCTTAGCAACCATACCTTTAATATAAGATTGTTATTTCTTTAAGTAGACAAAATATAGAATATTGTTTCTTTTTAATCACAAATCTGGAGTGTAGCAGAACGGTCTAGTTGGTATATATTTTAATGGGAAAATAAAAAATTAAAGAAAATGAAAGCTGATCAAAATTACTCGGCAAGATCTAGTTTGGTTTGTTTTCACTTCTTTTACCAAATTCAAACCAAATTAAAGTGGTTGGTTCAATTAACTATGTCGGATCCAACCTTTTCATTGTTGCATTAAATGATTCGTTAAATCAATAATCAGAAAACATCACAAAACCTTTGTCAGAAGCTAAAGTTTCGAAAGAAATGCAGGGTGCTGTTATAAATTCAACCGTTAAAATTAATTAAATTTATATGAAGCCATTTTTAAACGAGTTTATTCTTAATAGATATTTTTCATGTCATTTTTGGTTTTTAATTTATAAATAAAGTATTTTTTCTTTAAAAATACCCGACAAATAATTATCTAAATCTAGCTAATATTTATGTATTTCTATTAACTTTTTTATTATTATTTCTACTTACTCTAAAACCCAAATTAACAAGTCAAATTATAAGTTTTTTTGAAAAAAACATTTTAATTCTTATTTTTATTTTCTATAAAAATACCACTTCATAATTTTTTTTGTCTGTTTTAAATGTTTGAACAAATAAAAAGGTTAAACAAATCATCTTTTCAAAGTGAAAATAAAATATATTTTTCGACACTATAAAACCTTGAAAATTAAGTAATGTGAAACATTGCTTTTAGCGACCAAAATTCAGCAACAAATATTTGAAATTTTAGTCAAGTAAAGAGGGACCATATTGACATTAATATAAATTTGCAACAGCGACCAAATTATAAACGTGTATATATATATATATATATATATATATATATATATATATTAAAAATTTATCAGTAATATAAAAATATCAATGTGAAATATTACTTTCAGCGCGCATAATTATCATTACTAAAGTAATTTACAGTAACTTCTAACTTATGATGTTTTAAGTAAAACTCAGGTTAATTCAAACTTCCTGGAGCAACAATACCAAACTCTTAAATTTACGTGAAGAAACTTTTAAAATGAACTAAACGCATAACACAGATGTAACTTATATAAAAAATATTTATTTTATTTTTAAATCCATTTCTATTTTAGATAAATATTTCTTAAGAACTTTATTCAATATTTTGTCATAACTGCTATTTTTTTTTCTATCAGGAGACATGTAAGTGACAAACACTAGTCGTTTATTTTCTATTATTTGTAACACAGTCATTAAATATTATAATACTGAAAAAATGATTTTATCATATCATTAAAATTTTCAAAATAATATCACTTACTTTCTACAATTTTTTGTACTGGACATTTGAATCATTTATGTTTCATTAATCCGTCACAAAAATATAAATTAATATATAAGTGAAATTCCAAACCGTCTTTTGTGTGTCTGTAAACACTGTTCATTTAAAGCACAAAATAATTAAAGCAGTGTCATAGTAAAAATATTGTACACATTTCAACAAATAAATTAAATTCAAAAGTTATCACAATCATTCAATTTTACTTTATCATCTTCAATGATATGAAATAATAGTATAGATTTTAATTTATATTTTATTTCATAATTTGAATCAAAATTTTCATCCAAAATTAATATATTTTCACAACTTTTGTTTTACTCATTACTAAAGGACATATATACGGGAATGATTTTTATTCCTAAGCAAATTCATCACAACCAATTTTGTTAGACTTCTACATATCAAAATGGAGAAACTTGAGGCAATATTTACCTTAGGCAATGGATTGATATGAACAAGTTAACAATTATTATTTCATTAATACGAAAAATTTATTAAATAATGAAGACAATATTTTCATTGGTGACGATACGTTTGTCACATTAAATATATTTTTTAATAACACTTAGAAACAATCCTACAAATACAATGACCACTTAAATATGAGTTGAGTGACAATGGGCGATGAATTAAAATATTGTTTTAAAAAATCTTTAATTAATGACGGTTTCTATATTATTATGAATTAAATATTAGTATGAGAAAAACATTTTATTTATTTGTGGCGAAAATTTAAAGAATATACAGTAAAGTCAACCAGAAGAAAGGAAGTAGCAGAAATGGAGATTGGTAAGTTGGAGCACTTGACTTTTGTTTTTAATGTAAAGGAGCACTTGACTTGCAACAGAAGAAACGGTGATAAAAGGGCATGATTTTGAGGCGCTAATATCGAAACGATATCACAGCAGAAACACGAGAAAGGGTTGAATTATGTTACCACATAGAAGCTTGCAAATGTGAGGATGTTGCAACACATGGTGGCAATGTAGGACACGGTCACAGGCAGGGTTCGTGTTATGGCACCATCGTACCATGTTCAGATTTTCCACTTCAGAATTGTGTCTATTTATGTACATTTTAGTTGAGAAAATAAGAGTGGAACTACTTAAAAATATAGCTTTTTCTGGTAAAATACTTGGTAGTATAACTACTCCTGTATATATACATATATAATTATTTTCTAATATCAAACTATGTTTTATAAATGATCAAATGCATATTAGATGACCAATTTATGTTTTGTAAAAAGAACTATAAAACATATTATAAAATATTTAAGAAAATAACTTGACATTAAAAGCAAATATAAAAATAATATGAAAATGAACAGACGGTCTATAATTGTTTAATTTCCCTTTTAAGGCATTTATTTCATCACTGTCTTTTCAATTGAAACTTTTTAATTACTATCAGCTTAATTTGGAAGTGTGTAATCGAGTTCTATTCAATTTTAGTGAGATACTACTTTTCAAAATTTTAAAATTTTTTAATCGAGTCTTTATAGTTACATGTGAATGTGAATTGATAATTATTTTGCATTGTCATTATATTTAAAAGTGTATTTGTTTCTAAGAATTTATTTGAGAAGAATGACCAAATGAATTTGAGGAAATATGAAAGAAAATAAGACATTATTTATTTTAAGAAATGAAGAGGTGAAAGCAAAGAGATTTAAATGTATTGGTTATGAATGTGTGTAAATGATTTGATGAATGTTATTATAGATATAAAATAATATTTTTAATAAATATAATTATTATATTACAATTTTACCTTTATGATTGAAGTTAGTATAAAATAAAATATAATTATTATCATTAGTTTTAATATTATTGTTATTATTATTAGTTTTAGTATTATTAATATTATTAGTTTTAAAATTATTATATTATTAATGATATCATTAATATTAATATAATTAATAATAATATTAATTATCTACAAGGTTTATAATAATTATTAATGTTACTATTATTTTTTTAAAATAATTTTAATTATTAATTTGTACATATTATATTAAAATAAAAAAAATTATAACTAAAGAAATTTTTGCATAATTACATGACATGATATCGGAAAAAAAAGAAAGATTAAAGGGATGTAGGGAATCTCTTTGATTGGCAAACATAGATATGTGCATCACTGCATTCACAGTTAAATGCATAGGAGGGTAAGTTGAAATTTAAACAAAAAGTGATGGCATTTAAGTAAAAGCATTATTGTTAAATTGAAATTAAAAAAAAATAATAGGAATTTAGATAAATGCTTATATATTGAATTGTCTTTCACTTCTCATCTCTTCATTCATACAAGGATGAGAATATTCTATTCTTCTTTAGATCTATCTACACAAATCACCTATAATTCTTGGAAGCAAACATGTTTCATCCATCATACTTAAATAGTAAATTTCTAGAAACAAATACAACTTAGATGTCGTCACATAATATTTTATTATAGGAGACCATGATAATGAGACTTACCTCAAGAATTTACTATAACTAAATAAAAATTAAGAAAAAAAATTCGTTGAGTGCAATAAATATTTGAAAGTTCTCAAATTTATCAGTGACTCAAGACATAATTAAACTATTTTGAAAACGTAATTTAGAAAAGTTATTTCTATGTTTAATTATTTTTTTATATTATTTGAAATGTATTTGACATTTTCAATTAACTAAAATTAATTAATAAGAAAATAGAATTTACAGAATAACTTTTCGTATTACTATAACTTTAAAAAATATTATTTTTTAATATAGATATCGTATAAAAAAATAACATGGGAAAATGTCTTCTTATCAAGTGAAAAAAATATAACAAGGAAAGGTACATTTCTAAGGGTATGTTTGTTTCCAATGATATATATATATAAGGGAGAGTCAATGAATGAATATTTGTGGGAGATCGAATGAAAGGATTTGAGAGATGTACATGAAAAAATGAGGTTGTTTGAAGTACGAAAAAGTGAAAGCGAAGTTTATAAATAATTTAATGGATATGATAGATATAAAATAATATTTTGAGTATGTAAAATATTTAGATTACAATTTTATTTTTATAGTTAAAATTAGTGTAAAATAAAATAAAATAGTTATTATCAGTTTTGGTATTATGATTATTACTAGTTTTATTATTATTATTAAAAATTTTAGTTTTAATATATTATTATATTACTAATGTTACTATTATCGTTATTAATATAATTAATTTAATTAATATTACTATTATTCTTATTATTAATTATCCATAAGATTTAATAATCATAATTATTATTTTTTAAATAATTATAATTATTAATGTATACATGACATATTTAAATAACAACATTGTTATAACTAAAGAAATTTTTGCTTAAGTACAAAATATGGTGTCGAAAATATATATATATATATATATATATATATATATATATATATATATATAATTAAAGGGATACATGGAATCTTTCTGGTTGACAAACGTAAATACATGCATTATTGTATCTGCATTCACATTTCAAAAATATACGAGAGTAAGATAAAATTTAAACTTAGAAAAAAAAAACAAAAAATTTATGGGTATTTAAGTAAATACATATGTGTTGAATTATCTTTTCCTCCCTCATTTCTTCATATGCAAGGATGGGAATATTCTATTCTCCCACAAATCCATTTGTAAAAATCATCTCCAAGAGTAAATAAATTTAATCAATCCTTCTATAGTAAATTCATAGAAGCAAACACAACATAAATGTTATCACATAATATTTTGTTATAAGAGACCATTATAACGAGACTTTCCTCATGGATTTATTGTATAGAACAAAAAATATAAAATTTAAAAACAATTTTTGTTAAGTACAGTAAATATTCGAAGGAGATCTCGTCATCATAGTCTCTCGTAACAAAATATTATGTGGCAACATTTAAACAGAGTGAGAGAATAAACTGTCAAGTCACATGGTTATCAGAAGTATCTAACTGTTGGAAGTCAATTAAAAAGTGTTATAATCTTTCTCAATAGACCACAAAAATTTAATAGGATAGAACACAATTGGAAGTTCTCATATGTACAAGGGACTCAAGTCATAATTAGTTTGGAAACAAAATTTGAGAAAATTTATTTGTAGGTTTAATTATCTTTTTTATATTATTTGAAATATTTTTTACATTTTTAATTAATTAAAATTAATTAATAAGAAAATGGAGGCTACAAAATATTTTTTAGTATTTCTATAACTTTGAAAGGTATTATTTTTTAATACAGACACTAGTATAAAAACATAACAAGTGAAAATGTCTTGTCATCAAGTGAAAAAATATAACAACTTTAAGTAGTTACATATTCTTATAGTGTGTTTGTTTCCAATAATAGATTTGAAGAAGAACGAGTGAAAGTGAGATTGTTTGTTTAGGGGATGAAGAGGTGCAAGTGAAGAGTTTTGAAGATAAAGTGTATGGAAGCTTGTAAATGAAAGAAAGTGATAGATATAAAATAATGTTTTTGGTATGTACAATTGTTATATTACAATTTCACCCATATGATTAAAATTACTATAAAATAAAATATAATAATTATTATTATTTTTAGTATTATTATTAGTTTTATTATTATTATTATTATTATTATTATTATTAATCTTAGTAGTATTATTGTTAATATTATTAGTTTTAATAATATTATTATATTATTAATGTTATTATTATTATTAATATAATTAATATTACTATTATTCTTATTATTAATTATCCACAAGGTTTAATAATAATTTTTGTTATCATTATTAATTTTTTAAAACCATTTTAATTGTTAATTTGTATAACAAAACAGATTTTAAACAACATTTTTATAACTAAAGAAATTTTTGTACCGGTATAGAACATGATATAAAAAAACCAATTAAAAGAATGAAAGAAATATCTCTGGTCGACTAATGTAGATACATGCATTACTGCATTGATAGATATTTAAGTAAATGTGTATGTGTTGAGTTGTTTTTCCCTCGTCATCTTTTCATTTATGCAAGAATAAAAATATTTTATTTTCCCTCAAATCCATCTAGACAAATCACCTTTAATTCCGCAAAATAAACGAATTTCATCCATCCTCCTAAATAGTAAATGCCTATAAGCAAACACAGATAAATATGTCTCTAGTTCATCAATGTAGATACATGCATTACTGCATTCACAATTAAAGAGCATATTAGGGTAAGTTGAAATAAATAAAAAATGATGGCATTTAAGTAAAATAATACATGTTAAGTTGGAATTAAAAAAATAAAACTGATAGATATTTAAGTAAATCTGTATGTGTTGAGTTGTTTTTCCCTCCTCATCTCTTCATTTATGCAAGAATAAAAATATTTTATTCTCCCTCAAATCCATCTAGACAAATCACCTTTAATCCCTCAAAGTAAACGGATTTCATCCATCCTCCTAAATAGTAAATGCCTATAAGCAAAGACACATAAATATGTCTCTAGTTGACCAATGTAGATACATGCATTACTGCATTCACAATTAAAGAGCACATTAGAGTAAGTTGAAATTAAAAAAAAAATATGACATTTAAGTAAAATAATACCTGTTAAGTTGGAAAAAAACAAAACTGATAGATATTTAAGTAAATGTGTATGTGTTGAATTGTTTTTCCCTCCTCATCTCTTCATTTATGCAAGAATAAAAATATTTTATTCTCCCTCAAATCCATCTAGACAAATCACCTTTAATCACTCAAAGCAAACCGATTTCATCCATCCTCCTAAATAGTAAATGTCTATAAACAAACACACATAAATATTACCACATAATATTTTTTTTATAACGAGACTGCCCTTAAGGATTTATTGTACTTTAAAAAAATTATAAAATTTAAAAACAATTTTCGTTAAGTACGTAAAACTTTGAGGGAGAATTTTATCATCATGATCTCTTGTAACAAAATATTCTCAAAATATTTTGTGGCAACATTTAAGTAGGGTGATAATGGAAAATAATTGTCAAGACACATAACTAATGATTAATAGAAACATTGGAGTGTTGAGATTCAATTAAAATTTTTTGAAAACTTGAAAAATCAATAGACCATAAAAATTTAATAGGTTGATACATAATTGAAAGTTCTCAAATTTATTATGTACTTAAGATAATTATGCTTTTTTTTAAAATGAAAGTCAGGAAAAATATATTTATAAGTTTAATTATTTTTTTTATATTATTTGAAATGTTTTTTAAATTTTGAATTAATTAAAATTAACTAATAAGAAAATGGAGGCTACAAAATAACTTTTCGTACTTCTATAAGTTTAAAAAGTATTATTTTTTATTATAACAACTTTAAGCACTTAAATATTCTTGGGATGTGTTTACTTTCAATTATGGATTTGAGAAAGAGTGAATTGATGAATTTGAGAAAATGTAAAAGTTAAAGTGAAGTTGTTTGTTTTAAGGGGAGGAAAGGTGAAAATGAAGAAATTTGAAGGTAAAATTTGTGAGAATTTATGAATGATTTGATGGATATGATAAATATAAAATAATGTTATATATATATATATATATATATATATATATATATATATAAAAGTTTATTAGATTACAATTTTATGACTATTGTTAAAATTAATATAAAATAAAATATAATTATTGTTGTTAGTTTTAGTATTAATATTATTAATACTAGTAAAAATACAAGTGTGTTATATGTCTATATTTTTTAAGTTTTAAGAAAAAGTAAAGATTCAAAATAATAGTAAGAAATATCTGAATATTAACATAAAATTTACAAAATTTACAAATATGATGATAAACAAAAAAAAATGAAGAAAATAAAATGAAACTCATGACAAATTTTTTAAAATAATCTAACATTTATTATTAAAAAGTTAGTTAACAATATTATAAAGGATAAAATTAAAATCATGAAATGTGTACGTAAAAGAGAATTTTTTTTTATGTATAGGTATAGACTAGTGTAAACATAGGTACTACCGCATTTGTATGTACGCATTTTTTAAATATATATGATATTACATTAGTATGTGATAATATTATAATAATATTATATTAATATACAAAATAAATTTATATTTATTAAAAACAAAGTAAAATAAACAAAGAAAATAATTCTTAATGAATAAAAAAAGTAAATGTTAAAATAATTTTATGGAAAATAGACAAAATATCTGTTAATCTTTAAAAAGTAAATAAATAATTATATTGTACATGTCATATTTAAGTAACAACAATTTTATAACTAAAGAAATTTTTGCATAGGTCCATAACATCATACATATATATATATATATATATATATATATATATATATATATATATATATTTAATTCAAGGGACATGTGAAATCTCTTTAGTTAATGAATATAGATACATACATTACTGCATTCATAGTTAAAAAGCATAAGAGGTTAAATTGAAATTTAAGAAAAAAATAGTTATGGAATTTAAGAAAAAACATACGTGTTAAGTTAAAATAAAAAGAAAAATTAATGGATAATAAGATAAATACCTATGTGCCAAAATGTCTTTCTCTTCTCATCTCTTTATTCATACAAAGATGAGAATATTTTATTTTTTTAAAAATTCATCTGCACAAATTACCTTTAATATCTAAAAACAAACATGTTTTATTAATCTCTTAAATAATAAACTCCTATAAATAAACACAACATTACCATCAGCAATATTTTAAATATGCTATTGACGTTTTTATTTTGTCAATAGTGAGTCTTGACTATGTTACATAAGGCGGTGAAACAAATGGATCTGGTAAAGTTTGAAAATATTTCAGGGAAACTTTTTTTTCTATTTACTTTAACATTATAAGCATTAATATCGAACATCATTATATATTTTTCCTTCTGAATTGAATATAGTTTAACTCTTATTCTTAAAGGTAAAACGTGTCCTTGCAATCAAAGTGGGGAAATGAAAAGCAAAGGGAGATGGTAAGAGTAATAATTAAGAAAAGGGAGAGAGAGGCAATGTCATGCCATGATACATACTACTTTACAAATGCTGAAACCTTTAATCACTGTTTTATTTTGATTATTGTACTTCACTTTCTTACTTTTCATTTCTTGGCTATTAAGGCAAACCATGCACAGAAAATTATGCAAGAGCGAGTGAGCGATATACACGTACACAACTTTCTTTAACTCTAAGATAATCATTATCTTTTCCTATATTCATTGTACCATCTCAAGCTCGCATTCCATTCTTTTCATACAAGATATTTTTTATGCGCATTTACATGCTTCATACTAATTCTTTCAATTTAATAAGAATTTATATTAAAATCTTTAAAACTTTACGTTCTACTTGTTTTTATGACCTAGACTTGGGAAGGTTTTTATTTAGATGGAGTGACTTTTTCGGTTGAAAAAATCATCCTTATTTACAATTTATTTTAAAATGAATTAAATTTAAACTTATTTATTTAACAAAGTTTGTTGAGTTTATATATATATATATATATATATATATATATATATATATATATATATATATATATATATATATTAAAGGTTTTATATTATATAACATTTTTAAATATTGATTAATACTTGAAATATTAGTATTATGTAACTTATATATAGGTACTTATAACTTATATGTTTGATATTGTTATTTTCTAACTCAAAAGATATATACCATTTATGGATCTTTTCAAGAAAATTTATTGAAAAAATTCAACAATAATGAGATTTAAGTTTGATCCACATAAAATATTAACACTACATATAATTTAAAACTCTAAGATGAATTTACAAGTCTTCTTTCATAAATGTTGTCTACTTTTTATTTATTTATTTATATGTAGGATATGACATAGACTCACGTGTGTTTTTAATAAACCTATAATAAAATCCAACTATATAATATTAAAAAACGTATTTTGAACTATCATCTTTATTTTAGTTTTTTAATTAATTTTTTTGAATTCATATCCCAATTCACAATAAATAAAGTTGTGAATTATTTTTTTTTAAATAAAATTTAAAAAATCATTGTTGAAGAACACGAAATAGAAAACAACTAGAAGTTTCATTGAAAGCTAGGCCAAGACTTGATGACACTTTGTACTTTTAGTTCCAAATACAATTGATATTTCTTTCTCCAAACCTTTAATTTTAACACAATTATAACATGAAAAATGGTATTTTAACTCATTTTTTTTTATCTATTTTTAACTTACTACTTTAATCACCATTAGATAATTTATTTTGATTCCTAATGATGATTGAAGTGGTGGGTTAAAAATGAGTAAAAAAAAGTGAATTAAAGTATCATTGTTCTTATAACATACCCTGAGATTACAATAGTTACTCAACAAACAAGATTATTTAACTATGTTCTTCCGATATCTGAAAACATAAAAATATAGAATATTAATTATGACAGAACATTCAATCATAGCTTCTTAGGTCGCAATTAAAAAACTACAAAACATGATTTAGAAAGATAGCATCATTATGTTAATTATACATATACATATATTAAAAATTTGCATTTCAAAACACTTTTTTATATATAAAAAATGCGTTTTATAAGTAGAAATTTTTCATTTACACAATTATCTTAAAATATATCTAAAAAACTATCCTTGATATGTTAAAGAAGGCCTTAGTAGGATGTTTTCATCATATACGAAACACTTAATTAATTTTAGAGGCTGGATTCATACAGAAAGGGACAAGAAAACATAAGAAGGATGTGTTATGTTCTGAAAGAACTTGTCTGAAGTAAATTTTCAGAAGTGTAGAAATCATTTTCAAATAGAGAATAATAAAAGTTTGCTTCGCAGTTTAAAGATAGTTAGCACAAATAACAAGACATTTTGAACAGAGAAGTATTAAAAAGGCTTACTTTAAAAAAAGTACATTAAGATATCCAATGGTTACCCAACCAAAGACTTTTTCTGAAATCTTCATTAGAAAGAAAATTTAATCCATATCATTAGGAATCCTATCAACTTAAACCAGGCCCTCGTATTGATTAAAAAATACAACATCCATAAAAAGAACAAGAACCTAACTTCATAATCATTCTACGAACATTGTCTCAACCATAATGTCGTTATTACGGAAGCACTGAGGCATGATTACAGGCCATAACAATGACTCTAATCAAATGCCTGGAAATAACAAATGGATATTCCTTATTCATATTGAAACTCCAGAAATATCATTATTAACTTGATTGTTAGAGTGTTTCCTTTACAGGGACACCTTCAAAAACTGTTCAAGACGACATCAACAATATATACAAGCATCCTCACGCATAATTATTGTCTCAAAACATAACATTTTAAAAACTAACATATACCTTATCATCTCTGATTGACAATTTATTAATTACTATTATCTGATTGTCTTCCAATTAAATATTTTTTACAAGGAATCCATATGAAACCATCATGATTTTATAATTTGAATAGTTCTTTATGGTGAAATCTTGATTGATTCGGCAGGTTGTTCTTTTTTCATATATGAACTACAAATATGAATTATTGAACTATTATGCAATAATATCTTAAATTTTATAAAAATAAGCTGGCATTCTTTTTTACTATATATATATATATATAATTATATGATTTTATTTATATTTTAATCATATTTTTCATTTTATTTGTTAACTTAAAGTATTATCACATATTATTGTATTATTCACATTATAAGAATTTTTTTGAATAATAAACAATTTTAGTGACAAAAAATAATTAGTCACTATAGTACTATAGTGTAGATACCAATTTATAAACTAAAAACTATTAATGACTAAAATAGTTTTAAAAATTTATAATTGTTCTCTGACCTTAATAACTAAAATAGTTTCTATTATGAATTAATTTTTACATTGGTCATTAATATTAATTACTAAATGAATTGATCTCTAATTAAAAAATTGATCTCTAAACATATTTTTAGTCATTAAAATTAATCATTATTTTTAAGAGTTTTCTTGCTATGTCAAATGAATTGTTAAGTAAATATATATTTTTTGCTTTGAAGAATGTCAAACTACTATTTTATTTTTTCATAATTTAAGTATGCACAATGTAACATATTCAAATATAAAGAAAAAACTACGTACAGGTAACTATTGTTTCCTTTTAAATTCTAAATTTTTCTAAAATTTGCTTACATAACCACCGCTAAAAAAACTCACATTTTGTAAGTATGACTAAGTGAACTGGATTGTCTTTCGTGGTAGTGAATTCTGAACGCTATAGGCATTACTGTTGATATCCAATAGATAGATATACTCTGTTGCATTTACCTTCTTCTTTATTTAATAGGACCAGTGTCTTATTGTCAGGGCCATTTATGAAATTAATGAAGGAGAAACGTAAAAATTATTCAATGCATTCATATGACGCAAGAGTTTATCTACCGATGTCAACTAACCGTACGTGCTCAATTAATGAGTGCTAATAAGATAGAAGAATGATATTTTAATCTATTTTTAATTTATATTTCAATTATTATTAAATTATCACATTACATCAGTAAGAAATTAAAATAATTAAAATAAATGATTTAATAATTATTAAAATACTGAATTTAAAATAAGTAAAAAAAAGAGAGTTAAAATATTATTTCTCAATTAGTTAAAATAACCCATTTAGTGAAATTACTAACTGATACTTGACATCTATACGATATTTTCATATGGGATTATTACTCTTTTGAATTGGAAAGTAGATATATAATTCCATCATAAAATAAGTAGGTGACTTTTAATAATTCCAACTTCCAAAGAGATGCTGATGAAGGGCTAATATCTTGTATGCTTGCCATTTGTAAGAGGCTTGTATGTCTTTATTCACACACACACAAAAAGATTATATATATATATATATATATATATATATATATATATATATATATATATATATATATGTCTTTGAACTTTCTCATCCTTTCCCCTTTTTTTTCTCAAATAAATGCTTTTGGTTTTCTTATTTAATTCTTTTGGAGTAGCATGAAAATCATGTCTATATTATAAGATAAACATTATTGTCCATTCTTATTTTTTTTATAACTTAAAATAACACTATTTTTGACATAAAGACTAATTGAAAATAAGAATAAGATCAATTTCTTGATATATAAATGATAACTGTTATAAGAATTTATTTAGGATAATGCGCAAGTTCCAAAATAAAACAAGAATTTCTCAGGTGATATAAAAAGATATAATTATTGATTTGGTCTCTTAATTTTTTGATTTAGTTCAATTTGGTTCCTTTATTATTGATTGGTTTAATTTACATTTTTTGGTTTAGTTTACCGTCATAACACGTGGTAGTGGTAATAGTTGTGTTCAATATAGTCATTTATTTACATTTTTTATTCAATTTAGATCCCAATTTTTTAGAACAATTCAATTTTGTCCTTTCCAATTTGAAACCATATTAGTAAATGAGTTTAATTATAACTTATATATACATGTTAAAATAATTGTTTTTAATTTATACATCAAATCACTACACCTAAATATTCATATTATTTTATTTTTTACAAATGTAAAAAATTACAAAGGTAAAAATGTTAAAAATAAAATAATTTGAATATTTAGACAAAGTTATTTGACGTATATATATAAAAAAACTTATTGTAACATGTATATATAAATGTATATATAAGTTATAATTAACCTTATTTACTAATTTGATCTTAAATTGAAAATGAAAAAATTGGATCGTTTTAAAAAATAGGAATACTAAATTGAACAAAAAATTTAATATATAAAATTTTTTAAAAAAATTTTGTCCCTGAAATATATATATATATATATATATATATATATATATATATATATATATATATATATATATATATATATATATATATATATATAAAGTGGACTATAATAAAAATAACATCAATTGATTAAATATTTTAATTGAGCGTGTTTTCTAAACTTAATTTGATTAGATATAGGTTGATATATCTTAACACTATTTTGTCCTTTTTCATTTTTTCTATCATTGTAAAAGTTTATTATTTTTAATTACTATATCATCTTAAATAAGGTTATGATAAGAGTGTATGGTATCATTATTTTCCAATTTTAAATAAATTGTTCCATGGTGATCAAGTTGAGAAAACCTGCATGGAGCATTAGTGTTGAATTTTGTTGAACCTTGGATCTGTTGTTTGAAGAAGCAACTTGGCTCCCACGGATTAAACAGCTGGTTTTGAAACTTTTTGAACTGTGTAACATGTGCTACTCAACTTGTTACAGAGCTACCACTCTGGCCAAGTGGAAAATAGATACACATTCAATTATATACAACAAAACAAAACAAAATCAGATTAAACTAAAGTTAGATTCTACAAGAACATCTACAGGTTTTTTTGTTTTTTATCTACACGTTTATCTTTGATTTATATATAAGTTAATTTTATATTATGAAGAAATTAGTTTTATATTTTTTTATGTGAAAGCCTAAATGTATTCATAATCCATTTTTTCTTTTAGAGAACACATCATTTTGAAGAAGTACATCCAAATACTGTAGCAAAGTGTTTACCTTTTGTGCATATTTAGGGCTGTTTCTCCCTGCACTCCCAACAATTTTTTTATACTCCAAATTTTACAAAATTACCTAAAATATCTTTTTAACTTTGACCATTACATTCTAAAAAATAACATTATCGATTGGATTATATATTTTGATTTTCGTAAATCGATTTCTATAATATATTTTAACATCCAGACTTCTGTAATATATTTTAACTTTCTGTAAAATATTTTAAGATTTAATATATATATATATATATATATATATATATATATTCTAAATAGCTGTATATACGATTAATTTAGAAAGTACCATAGAAATCTCTCAATTTTTTATTTATTTTAAATGACACACTGTACGGGTTGATGAGAAGATCAACTTTTTACATTAATTGAAAATGGATGTTGAAAATCTTCACTTTGCTAGGGAAATTTCTAACGAATAATATTTAGAAAAAAACATAAAAACAAGTCTTTTTTAAAATTAAAAACGTCAATTTCAATTTAGGAAACAAAATCCAAATTTAAACAAAACGTAATATTTTAAGCTTACGGAAGAAAAATATTTATTTTTCAAGAGTTAAAATATATTTAGTATTTTTAGTTATATGATTTTAGTTTTACTTCCTAAATTCACACTTAATATTCGGTGACACTTTTCAATATTATAAAATTGAGGAGAGGACTAAATTTACATACAGGTTTAAGAACTAATTAATTTGAAACTATAAAAACTAAAATCAAATTTAACGAAAAAAATACAAATTAAATAACGCAAATTGTTTCTTAATTTTTTTTTCTCCTTTCTTATTATCGAGTAACAAAAAGAACACAGTTTCATTGAATAGAATTTTGATCAAATTTAATCGGTAAGTTTAATGCGATAGTATAACGTTTTTCTTGCGCAGAGATGTGTACTTTCCCAACCTAATGATTTCCAATTAGTCGATAAATCTAAATTCAAAAAGTTTCTGCTATATAAAATATTGGCTTTTTTTTTTTAAAAAGGGTCACTATGACCTAAAATTTGTAAAAATGGGTTCGTTGAATTTTTTTTTGCAAAATAGGATCAAGTCGTCATGGTGGAGGACGACATTAAAGGTGAAGTCGTCCTCCACTGTGCCGGTTTCTTTTTTTTTTTCCAAAAAGCGAAACCGTGCTTTGAGAAACCGGTTTCTATATATTTTGAAAGTGAAGTCGTCCTTGGGCCTGACGACTTCACTTTTTGGTTTTTTTCTTTTTTTTTTACACATTCA